>Ga0082335_1001717_pt1 | contig 44464 bp, 35 predicted proteins | sample Subgrocontami58m_FD_72375 | JGI IMG/M metagenome (GOLD analysis project Ga0082335, IMG submission 72375) | Subsurface groundwater microbial communities from S. Glens Falls, New York, USA - GMW37 contaminated, 5.8 m (SPADES assembly) (version 2) ...
GGGGGGGCGGGGGGGGGGGGGGGGGGGCGGGGGCGGGGGGAGCGGAAGCCGAGGGGGGGGACGCGTGGCGGGGGGTGGTGCCCACCCCCCCCCGCGGCCGGGCCCCCCTTTGGGCGCCCCCCGCCGAACCGAACGCGCGCTTCCGACCGCCGCGGGCCTTGCCATCTTTGCGTTTCGAAGCTCTGTGTCTCTGTGTCCTCTGTGGTTTGATAATCCGGAGAGCGCGATCGCAGCGTGACGCCTGAAATGTGTAGGATCAGCCCCATGAGCGTCGTCGTCGGTCGATCTCGAATCGCCACCAAATACGGCATCGTCGCCGCCAGTCAGCCGCTCGCGGCGCGCGCGGGCGTGCAGGTGCTCGAGCGCGGCGGCAACGCGATCGACGCCGCCATCGCCACCAACGCCGTGATGGGCCTGGTCGAACCGCAGTCGAACGGCATCGGCGGCGATCTCTTCGCGATCGTCTACGAAGCGAAGACCGGCAGGCTGCATGGCCTGAATGCCAGCGGGTGGGCGCCCGGCGGGTTGACGCCGGCGCTCCTGAAATCCAAGGGCATCATCCAGATGCCGAGCAGCGGCATCCATACGGTAACCGTCCCCGGCGCCGTGGCGGGATGGACAGTGCTGCGCGAACGGCTCGGCACGCTGCCGATGGCCGACCTCCTCGCGCCGGCGATCTTCTATGCGGAGGAAGGCTTCCCGGTGTCCGACGTCATCGCGGCCCACTGGGAAGCGCTGACGGAGAGGCTCGCCGCCGAGGCCAATGCGGCGGCAACGTATCTCCCGGCCGGCCGGGCGCCGAGGGCTGGCGAGGTGTTCAGGAATCACGACCTCGCCGGCTCGCTGCGGCTGATTGCGAACCACGGACCGGCGGGATTCTACGAGGGCAGGACCGCCGGCGCCATCCTCGCGATCTCGCGCGAGAAAGGCGGCACGATGGCCGCCGACGACCTGAAGGCGTTCGCGCCCGAGTGGGTCGATCCGATTTCGACGCGGTATCGCGGCTGGACGGTGTACGAGCTGCCGCCGAACACGCAAGGTATCGCGGCGCTGATGATGCTGAACCTGATGGAAGCGTTTCCGCTCGGCGAGTACGGCTTCCACAGCGCGCGGTCGCTGCACGTGATGATCGAGGCGAAGAAGCTCGCCTACGCCGACATGCTGCGGTGGGTCGGCGATTCACGGTTCGCGAAGACGCCGGTCCCCGCGATGCTGAGCAAGGCGCACGCGAAAGACCGCGCCGGCCGCATCGACGCCAGGCGCGCGGCGCGCGACGTCCAGCCGTCCGTGTTCGACGGGCTGACGAGCTCGTCGGGCGACGACACGATTTACCTCTCCGCGATCGACAGGCACGGCAACATCGTCTCGCTGATTCAGAGCATTTACGAAGGCTTCGGCAGCGCCATCGTGCCGCCGGGATCGGGTTTCGCGCTGCACAACCGCGGAGCGCTCTTCACGCTCGACGAGAGGCATCCCAACGTGCTGGCGCCGCGCAAGCGTCCGCTGCACACGATCATTCCGGGCTTCATGCAGAAGGGCGGCGTCCGGATCGGGTTCGGGATCATGGGCGGGTTCAATCAGGCCCAGGCCCACGCGCAGTTCGTCGCCAACATCGTCGACTACGGGATGGACATCCAGCAGGCGCTCGAGGCTGGCCGCTTCACCAAGGGCACGTTCGCCGGCGCCGACGTCAGCGTCGAAGCGCTGGTGCCGGCGCCGGTCAGGCACGAGCTCGCGGCGCTGGGACATGAGGTGACGACGATGCCGCCGCGCACCGGCACGTTCGGCCATGGACAGGCCGTGATGAGCGACGGAGCCGGCGTGCACTTCGGCGCGTCGGAACCGCGTCACGACGGCGCGGCAATCCCCGAAGCGCCGCCGGTCTTCAAATGACGCTCGGCTGGAGCCTTCGCGCTACGGAGCGCGAACCCGCGATACGAGGAGCGTGGACGGTGTGGACTGCGAGACGCTCATGATCGGCTCGCCGGAGACAAAGCGAGATCGAAACACACCAAGCGATCGGAATTGTGATGCATGTCTGTGCCGATGAACCTGGGTCGTGAGAGGACGAGCTTGACGGTCAGGGTGGCGAGCTTCGTTCCGATGGGGTATTTTATCACCGTCGACCAACGAGAGCCGTGTCGACAGTTCAGGATGACCGCTCAAGAAAGGGCCTCATGACCAACCGGTGGGTACAGCTGGCGGCGTCCGTCATGGCGATGGTGATGATCGCGAACCTTCAATACGCATGGACCATGTTCGTCGGACCGATTCAGAAAGCGACCGGTTGGGCACTGACAGACATCCAATGGGGCTTCACGCTGTTCATCGTGTTCGAGACGTGGATCATGCCCATGGAAGGCTGGTTGATCGATCGCATTGGCCCGCGCATCTTCCTGACGATTGCGGGGGTGCTCTGCGGCGTCGGCTGGTCGGCGCTGGCCTATGTGACAACGCTTCCGCAGCTCTACGCGTTCTACGCGCTGGCCGGTGTCGGCGCCGCCTTCGTCTACAGCGGCTCGATGGCCACGGCGCTGAAGTGGTTTCCCGATCGCCGAGGGTTCGCGGCGGGCATCATCGCGGCCGGCTTTGGATCGGGGTCGGCACTGTTCATCCCGATCATCGCCTATCTGATCCGCGAGCGAAGCTACCAGCAGGCGTTCCTCTGGACCGGCATCGCACAAGGCGTCATCATCCTCATCGCCGCGCAGTTCCTCCGTCATCCCGACCACCACGCCGTGGCCACGGCAGCCGCGGCCGTGAAGCACAACCCGCGCGTTCGACGGAACACGGAGCAGTTCACCACCGGCGAGATGCTCCGCACGCCGCACTTCTACGCGTTGTACGCGATGTTCGTCATGATGGCGACCGGCGGCCTGCTCGTCACGGCTCAGGCCGGACCGCTCGCGCGGGAGTGGAATATCAGCTTGACCGCGCTCACCGCGGCCCTGGCGCTCGACCGGATCGCCAACGGCACCAGCCGTGTCTTCTGGGGCTGGGTGTCGGATCGACTCGGCCGCGAGGTGACCATGGCGACCGCGTTCACGCTGCAGTCCGCATGCCTCCTCAGCGTCCTGCTGCTCGGCCGCTTGTCGGGAACGCTGTTCACGATCACGCTGATCCTGACGTTCTTCACCTGGGGCGAGATCTACACACTGTTTCCGTCAACGGTCGCCGACTGGTTCGGCAGCAGAAACGCGACGTCGAATTACAGCTTCATGTACAGCGCCAAGGGCGTCGCGGCGATTTTCGGCGGCGGGCTGGCGGCGATGCTGTATCAGCGGTTCGGAAGCTGGTCGGCGCCGTTTTACGGCAGCGCGACGCTGGCGCTCATCGCCGCCGTGTCCGCGCTCGCGCTGCGCTCGGCGCCGCTGCCTCGGAAGGGTGTCGGCGCGGCGCGCAAGGCAGCCAATCTGCCGTGATCACATCGAGGGATCGAGATCTCGGAGAGCTTCCACCCGGTGGCCGCCTGAATCGGCTTGAACCGCGTCGGGCTGTTCCAGGCCTTCGGCTCCGCTCAGGGCAGACCGAAACGGGCAGGTAGTTTACATCATTTACCGCTGGCTATCGGGTCCGCTTGAAGGTAGGGTAGGTCCCCTGAACCCCACGCTCATGATGCGCGGTTCGCCCGCGAGATTCGGGGTTGTTCATGAAAGGAATGAGATGATGAGGAGTAAGTTGGTCGTGTCACTGATTCTCCTGCTGGGCCTCGCGACAGCCGCGGAAGTTGCGGCTCAGGGTGGGGACGGCACGCTCAGTGGAAGCGTCAAGGACAGTCAGGGCGGGGCGCTGCCCGGCGTGACGGTCACCGCCACCAGCCCGGTGCTGTTCACTCCCAGCGTCGCGGTGACGGACGGCTCCGGCAACTATCGGCTGATCAATCTGCCCCCCGGCACGTATACGGTGAAGGCCGAGCTGACCGGGTTTTCAGCCGCCCCGCATGAGGGCATTCTGCTGCGGGCCGGCGCGACGTTCCAAGTGGACATCACGATGGCAGTCGGCGCTTTGGAGGAAACGATCACCGTCAGCGGCGATTCGCCGATGATCGAGGTGTCCAGTCCCAGCAACGTGCTGAACATCCAGGGCGAATTCCAGAAGACCCTGCCCCTCGTCGAAGGCAAGTACTGGAGCGATTTCCTCCATATGACGCCGGGGGTGATGTCGCGGCCGCACAACGATGGGAGCGGGCGCCAGAACTACTTCGGGAACGCCGTGGATCACCGGGACGCCGTCGTCGACATGGAAGGGATGATGGCGAGCAACTACAACGACTCGAACATCAACCGGACAGCCCTGAGCACCGAGGCCGTCCAGGACGTGCAGATCAAGACGGGCGGCGTCGACGCGGCCTCGCCGATGGGGTACGGCCTGGTGCTCAACATGATCAGCAAGAGCGGCGGCAACCAACTCAGTGGCTCGGGAGGGTGGACGTTCCAGCCCTTCGCGTGGAATGGTGACAACACCGGGGGCGTCGGCACGCCGGCGACACGGGCGATCAACCAGGCCGACTTGTCGCTGGGTGGCCCGATTCGGCGGGACCGCGTCTGGTTCTTTGGCGCCTACCGGTGGCAGAACAACCAGACGACGCCGAGCCGCATTCCGGCCGTGGTTGCGGCTCTCAACGCGCTCTACCCTGGAGAAGCGTTCGAGAATACCTCGCTCAAGAGTCAGCAGCCGTATGCGAAGGTGACGGCGCGACTGGGGACCAACCACACGCTGGCAGGGATCTATCAGGGTGACCGGCTGCACATGCTCAACGTCGGGCAGACGATGGCGAAGTTTGACGAAGTCCTGTCGACGGGTGGGGCGCTCTACGGGGCCAAGCTGACGTCGCTCTGGGGAAGCCATCTCACGACGACCTTCACGGGCAGCTACAACAACAAGGGGGGGAACGGCCTCGATAGCTACGATGGGCGCATCATCCCGGGGCCGAGCATCGACGTACACCCGGCCTTCACAGTGGCGCAGGGCCGAGCCACGGGGACCGGCCTGCTCGTGACGACGGGCGGCAACCGGTCGGTGGGCTGCGACGGGTGCATGCTCCTGGACAACTCGTCGGTGACCATGCTGCGCGGCGACGTCACGTGGTTCAAGGACAACCTGGCCGGGTCGCACGAGTTCCAGGTCGGCTTCCTGGCGCTGCCGGCCAACAACTTCGACCAGGAAACCGTGTATCTGAACGATGGTTTCATCTTTGAGGAGCAGCGCCTGCGGGATCCGGCCAACCCGGCCGCCGGGACGGTGCCGTTCCACCGGCAGTACATTACGGGCGGCCTGAACCTGCTGTCCGCCTCCGGGCGCGACAAGGACATCGGTTTCTACGTCCAGGACAGCTGGAAGGCCTCCTCGCGGCTGACCGCGACGTTGGGCGTCCGGGTGGACGTCGTGCGGCGCTACGACGCGCAGCGCGGTTTCTCGCGGCAGTCGAGCACCGAAGTGGGCCCGCGGCTGGGCTTCTCGTATCTGCTGACCAATGACGCCAAGAACGTGCTGCGTGGCACCTTCGCGCGGGTGCACGAGCAGTTACAGGGCGGGCGGCACGGCGTCTCGTCGTTCGGCGGCGCCGACAGGGCCGCCATCCGGGACACCTACGATCTCGATGGTAATGGGACCTTCGAGGCGGTGTTCGACTCGCCGGCTCGGACCTCGTCGGTCTCCAGTTTGCAGTTCGATCCCGGCATGAGCCAGCCGATCATCGACGAGTACATCGCGGGCTACCGGCGCCAGTTCCCCGGGCAGATCAGCCTGGATGTGGCCGGGATCTACCGCAAGGTTCACAACATGTTCGCGCAGACAGACATCAATGGGTATTACCCTGATGGACCCAACCAGCCCTTCGGCGGCTTCGGGCGGGTCGATCCGAACCAGGGCATCGTCTACCGGCTGACCAACGCCGACTGGCACTCGATGCACTATCAGGCGTTGCAGGTCACGGTCGCCAAGAACTTGACGAACAACTTCCAGGCCATGGTGGCGATCCACCAGCAGTGGCAGCAGGACAAAGGCACGTGGAATCCCACTGACCCCGCGCGTTTCATCCAGCCCGACGCGTTCCCCAACAACAAGATGCTCTGGCGGACGCGGGACCCGAACGACCACAACAGCTACCCCGGCAGCACCACCGCCCCGATGTGGAACCCCTTCTCGTACCGGTTCAACGGGACGTGGCACGCACCGGCCGGGATCGTGGTTGGGGGCAGCTACTCGATCGTGTCTGGCGGATACAGCAGCTGGATCGTCAAGCAGTTGCCGGCGAACAGCCCGGAGATCGCGGTGTTCGGCCCCTCGACGGTCGTCTCCTCGACGGGGGTGCGCCAGTCGAATCCGCTGGCAACTCGGATCCGCTTCGCCTACCCAACCCGGGGAGAGGGGCAGGTCTTACTGGCGGCCACCCACACAGTGGGAATCAAGCTCAGCAAGCTGTTCAAGCTGGGCGGGACCCGCGACGTCGAGATCGCGAGCAACATACTGAACCTGCTCAACGGAGGCCGCGGCACGGAGTACGCCCGCGGCGGAGCGAACCGGCAGTACAACACGGTGGCCTACCTGCAGCCGGGCAACCTGCAGGCCGCCCGGTCGGTCCAGTTCGACGTCCTGTTCCGGTTCTGATTGTTCGTTCGTAGCCTCGCGCCGCCGGCGAAAAGGTCGCGGTACCACGTGATAAGGAGTGTCGGAATGAGCTATGGAAAACGGGTGTTCTGGGGAATTGCGTTCGCTGCCCTTGCGCCGGTGCTCGCGGGCGCGGTGCTCCACCCCGACGCGGCTGCCGCGTTGGGGACCCCGGTGCTGCGGGGCCAAACCAAGCCGGCGGCCGCGGCGCCGGATCCGCTGTCGGACGGGGCGCGGAACGTGAGGCTCGTCGGGTACAACGATCTGCAGGGCCGCACGGCGCTGGTGGTGACGACGAAATCAGACCCGGTGAACGGCAACTGGGTGTATGTCGGGCATCACGACAGCTTCACTGACGGGAAACCGCTGCTCAACCCGATCACAAAGAAGATGGAGTTCAACGGCACCTCCATCCTCGAGATCTCCGATCCGTCCAAGCCGAAGTACGTCTGGCACATCCCGAACGAGACGAACCGGAATTCGCGCGGCGTGTCCGTGGTCTACGACTACAAGTTCGACTCGTCGGGACGCGACTATCTGATCCGGAACTCCGAAGCCCTGACCGAGGGGGAAACCGGGCAGGACTTGAAGTACCAGATTTTCGACATTACCTCCAGAAATACGGACCCGTCGAAGATCTCGCTCGTGTCTGAGATTCTCGGAACGCCGGCGAATTCTTGCGGTCCCGGCTGCGGCGGCAAGTTCATCAAGCGCACGCACAAGGGCTGGTGGTCGCAGGAGACCGGCTACTTCTACGCGGCGTCGGGAGAACCCGGGTTCCGCAACATCATCGTCCAGATCTTCGATCTGAAGAATCCGAAGGAGCCGAAGCTCGTGGGCCGTGCCTGGATTCCCGGGCTGAAGGACGGGGAGGCGGGCTACGAAGGCCAGTACACGCATCATCCCATCGTGGACGAGCAGAACAAGCGGCTCTACGTGGGCTACCGCAATGCGGGCGGGCAGGCGGCCTCGTTCGACATCTCCGACCCGGCGCAGCCGAAACTGGTATGGGAGATCGACATGAACCCGCCACACCGCGGGCCGCACACGGTCTCGCCGATCGTCTACGACACGGTGCCCAACTTCGGGAAGAGCGCGCTCCCGCGCACCTACGCGTTCATCGTGGACGAGGCGGGAGGCGGCGCGGACATGAAACCCTGCACGAATGGCGTGCGGACGGGGGCCTACATGCTGGACATCACGACCGAGACCAAGCCGTTCCCGGTGTCGGTGTGGCAGGTGCCGGTCGGCAACTTCTGCGAGAAGGGCGGCCGCTTCGGCCCGCACCAGTCGGCGGAAACCGTGAACGGGAAGATCAACCGGTTCGAGGACAAGATCGCCTGGATCGCGTATTTCAACGCGGGCGTCAGGGTCGTCGATCTCAGTGATCCCTATAACCTGAAGGAGCTCGGATACTACATCCCGAAGACGAACAAGAACTCCTATCCGATCGCCAAGGGACAGCCCGTCGCGATCCAGATGAACGACGTCGACATCGATCACCGAGGGCTGGCGTACGCCTCGGACCGTGTCGGGACCGGCCTGTTCATCCTGGAATACACCGGGGCCAAGAAGCCGCAGGGAACGAAGTGACCGGAAGGGAACGGCCCTCTGGCCGTTCCCTTCTACCGGCCAGGGTCCGGATCTCTCATCACGACCAGGAGCACTTGACCCGCCACTCGCGCGTCGCGATCGGCGGCGGCGATGCGCCGCTCGAAGGACCAGTCGGCGAGTGCATCGGTGAGCACAGCTTCGATCGCGCTGCATGAGAGGATGAGCGCCAGACCAAACAGGCCCTGTGCGAGGGCGCCGCGCCCGACGAGGCCGCCTCGACCTCGTCCAGGCGCGACAGCGACGAGGCGCCCTGCGCCAGCACGTCGAGAATCCGGTCGGCAATTCTGTCCGGCGGCGCTACGCCACCACGTATCCGAGCGCACGGCCGTTATCACGGACGCGAACGTCGCGCGTGACGACTGTTACGAGCTGGGGAGATTCGCCCAACAACTCGGCGGTCGCCAGGTGTATGGCGTCGAGCGTGCGAATCGGCTCTACGGGAAATGGTCGTCCCGCCCGGGTCAGGACGTCGTCGGTGACCGCAACCACCGCGCAGCGACGTTCGAAGGTGTGCAGCGCGCGAAGGGACGCGCGCTCCTCGGCGGGCGTCAGACGGCCCGCCACTCGAGCACGAACGAGCGCCCGTGAGGCTTCCGCGAACGTGAGCGCAGATGTGACACGCCGACCGTCAGTTCGCAATGCGTCCAACGCGGCGGAGTCATGTTCGAGCAGTGCCGCCAAGAGCGCGCTCGACTCGATGTATCGGAATGATCTCGCGGATGCGCCCGCCTCACCGATCGGGAAAAGCTTTGACCGGGCCTTTCGCCGGACCGGCGTCGTGCCGACCTTACGCTTCGTCACGGTCAGCGTCGATCAGTTGCGCTGCTGTCCCGGCTGGAAGACGAAGCGTCGGCCAGTCCGCGAGCGGATCGCCCGACTCGACCGGGAGCCGGACGATGCCCGCCGCGACGAGGTTGTCGTAGTGATTCGATCGGCCCGCGCGCGCACTGGCTGGCGGGCCGAGTTCGGCCACGACCCGGCCATGTGCGGTGACGGCAATGCGTTCGCCCGCCTCGATCCGCCGGACGTACTTACTCAGGTTGTCCTTCAGCTCGCGGATGCCCGTTGACGTCATGCAACCAATTATAGCCACATGTGGCCATATTAGCAACGACGGCTCCAGCCCTGTTGCGAACCCTGTTGCGCGGCCCAGGCAGACCCGGCTGAAAGCAGATCAGCGGCCGGGATCGAGATCGCGGATGACGATGTGCAGCACTTGTCTCACGACCTTCGCGTCGTGCTCGGTTACCGGGCCGTCGGATTCGGCAGCGGCTCGGTACGTCCGTGCGATCGCCGGCAGTCGCGCGCAGCCGCCTCGAATCAGCCCGCGCGTTTCGGCGGCTGCGATCCGTTGATCGAAAGACGATTCGGCCACGCCGGAATGCCGCGCGTGCTCGAGCGCGTCGGTGATGATGGCTTCCAGGACGCCGCACGACGTCATGAACGCCAGTTGAAAGTCGCCGTCCTCGAGCGCGCGGCCGCTGTCCACGAACGCCTGCTCGAGGACGGGACGCAGCCGTGCGTTGTGGACGAATTCGAAACGGCGGCTGGCCGGCGCCTCGGCGGACGACGCCACCGCGACATCGTCCATCCGGAACAGTGACGCGCCGGCCTGCTCGAGGACGTCGAGAATCCGGTCCACGATCGCCCCCACGTTCGCTTCGACGACCGCGCCGCCATCCGCCGATCGGATGAGGAGCGCACCGCTGAACGCGCGGGAAAGCCAGTGCGCCTTGCTGCCGCCGGAGAGCTGGTGGATCGCCGCCGCCGACCCCTGCTGCCAGGTCCGGACCGCCGCCAGCGAGCGTGCATCGTCGGGATTGGCCGCAAGCGCATCACGGAGCTGCCGGCCGCGGCGAGTCAAGTCCTCGAGCTGACCGAGCACGAAGTCCCGCTGCGCGCGCAGGGTGTCACTCATGGGACGTCTGCTGCAGGAGATCGGCGATCTGATCGATGTGCGCCCGCATGGCCTCGCCCGCGGCGTCGGCATCGCGCTGCCGCAGCGCCTCGACGACGGCTTCGTGGCCCAGGATGGATCGCCGCGGGCGGCCCTTCTGTTTCAAACCGCGTTTGCGCGATTCCACGAGCAGATCGTTCAGCGTGGCCATGATGCTGACGACCACCGGGTTGCGCGTCGCGCGCGCGAGGGCCGCGTGAAACGCCGTGTCCTCGACGAAGGCGGATCGGCCGGCCTTGAGCTTCTTCCGCTGCGCGTCGAGGATGCGGTGCAGATCGGCGAGATCCGCGTCGGTCACGCGCGTGGCCGCGACGCGCGCCACGGCGGGCTCGAACATGCGGCGCACGTCCAGCAGCTCGTCCTGCAGATCGTGCCGGTAGCGCAGGACGGACGCCAGCGGCGCGACCAGCCGGTCGACGTCCAGCTCCTGCGGAAACGTGCCCTGGCCGTGACGGGTGACGAGCAGACCGATCGTCTCCAGCGTGCGGAACGCGTCGCGGATCGACCCGCGGCTGACGCCGAACCGCTCGGCGAGCGGGCGCTCGGCGGGCAGCGGCTGGCCCGCCGGAAAGGTGCCGTCGAGAATCAGCACGCGGATGCGGTCGGCGATCTCCTCGGCGACCCGCGTCTTTCTGATCGGCTCAATCAGACGGAGTGCGGGGCCTGTCAAGCGCCGCGCCGAGGCGGCCCGGCGCTTGACAGGCCGGGGAGCGGGTGTCAGACTGACCCGTCTAACTGGTTCGACCACCGGGCCAGTTTAACACACGGAAAGTAAGAAGTGAGAACTGAGAACTGAGAACTGAGAACTGAGAACTGAGAACTGAGAACTCGGAACCGGGAAGTTGACGTCAGAACTTCTCACTTCCACGTTCTCACTTCCGAGTTCTCAGTTCTCGGTTGTGAGTTGACCATGATCACGTTTGTGGCCACAGGACCGCCCCGCGTCGTGGCGCGCGCGATCGAGGAGCTCGCGCGCGGCCAGGGCCGCGTGACCGCGATCGTCGTGCCGTGGGAGAGCGACGACACCACGCTGAGCATGGCCGTCACCGCGGTCAAAAGCGATGGCTGGGCCATCGAGCACACCAACCTGGGGACGATCCGGCTGACCGGCGCGGGCGCGGAGCGGACCGAGGTGGCCGTCGCCGCCGGCCTGGGGGACCACCCCGAGCCGCAGCAGCTCGCCGCCCTCTTCGATCGCTTCGTCATGCAGGTCCGGAACCGGCTTCACGTCGAGGCCCGGGAGTCATGACCACCTCGTCGGGCAATCCCCGCGCGTCCGCGCCCCCGACCGCACCCCCTGCCGCCGCGGCCCTCCGCGTGGCGGAGGCGCGCGTCGAGGACATCGGCCATGCCATCGCGCGGCTGGCGCCCGACGATCTCGTGCACATCGGCGCCCGGCCCGGCGACATCCTGAAGATCACGGGCCGCACGGTCGCCGTCGCGCGTGCCGAGCTGTCCCAACACGGACAGGAGGGCCTGATCCAGATCGACGGCACGTTGCGCAGCAACTGCGGGACGGGATTACAGGAGCCCGTGTCGGTGACGCTCGTCGAATCCGCCCTGGCCGTGTCGGTCCGTTTCGCGCCGTTGTGGGCGGGCGCCGCGCCGGCGATCATTGCGCCCGAACGCATGCTCGAGGATCTGCAAGGCGTGCCGGTCGTCGCCGGCTGCGCGGTTCGCGTGCCGACGTTTGCCAAAGCGGTGAACTTCCAGGTCGTGCGCACGATTCCCTCCGGGCCGGTCGTCATCGGCCGGCGCACGGACATCCGGGTCGTCGAAGGCGAACAGACCGAGGCGCGCGCGCCCGCGGTGTCCTACGAGGACATCGGGGGGCTGGAGCGCGAGGTGGCGCGGGTCCGCGAGATTGTCGAGCTGCCGCTCAAGCACTCGCGAATCTTCGAGCGGCTCGGCATCCTCGCGCCGAAGGGCGTGCTGCTGTACGGTCCGCCCGGCACGGGCAAGACGCTGCTCGCGCGCGCCGTCGCCGCCGAAAGCCGCGTGCACTTCATCCACCTCAACGGCCCGGACATCATGCGGAAGTTCTACGGCGAGAGCGAGGCCAAGCTCCGCGAGGTCTTCGAAGAAGCGGCGCGCTGCGCGCCGGCCATCCTCTTCATCGACGAGATCGACGCCGTGGCGCCCAAACGCGCCGACGTGGCCGGCGAGGTCGAAAAGCGCGTCGTGGCGCAGCTGCTGAGCCTGATGGACGGCTTCGTGTCGCGCGGTCAGGTCGTCGTCATCGGCGCCACGAACATCCCGGAGGTGCTGGATCCGGCGCTCAGGCGGCCCGGGCGCTTCGATCGCGAGATCGAGATTGGCGTCCCGAACACGCACGCGCGGTTTCAGATCCTCAAGATCCACTCGCGCGCCATGCCGCTCGCGCCCGACGTCGACCTCCAGGAGATCGCCGAACATTCCCACGGCTTCGTCGGCGCGGATCTCGAAGCGTTGTGCCAGGAAATCGGCATGATCACCCTGCGCCGGTTCCTCAAGGCCTCCGTGGCGTCCGGCTTCAGCCGGACCGCGCCGGAGGAGGTCCGCCTCAAGGCGGACGCCACCAATGACGCGGACAATCTGTCGGCGTTGATGGTGACGCAGGAGGACTGCCTCGCCGGGTTGAAGGAAGTCGAACCGAGCGCGACCCGGGAATTCTTCATCGAGAAGAGCCTGTCGACATTCGCGTCGCTCGGCGGGCTCGACGAGGCGAAGCGGCAGCTCGACGCGGTCGTCGAGCACGCGCACATGCACGACGACATCTACGAGCGGGTCGGCCTGACGCCGCCGCGCGGCATTCTGCTCGTCGGGCCGTCGGGGACCGGGAAGACCGCCATGGTCCGGGCGCTGTCCGGGGAAAAACAGATTCCGCTCATCGCCATCGACGGCCCGCAGCTCTACTCGAAGTGGCTCGGGGAATCCGAGAAGGCGCTGCGCGAGGTCTTCAGGAAAGCGCGGCGGGCCGCGCCGTGTCTGCTGTTCTTCGACACGATCGACGCGATCGCGCCGCGGCTGGACGCCGAACAGGTCGGCGCGGACGTCTATCAGCGGATGCTCAGCCAGCTGCTCCGGGAGATCGACAACCTCCGCGACGTGAAAGGCGTGATCCTGGTGGCGGCCACCAACCGCCCCGAACGCGTGGAGCCCGCGCTCTTGCGGAGCGGACGATTCGACTATATCGTTCGCTTAGCGAAACCCGGCGTGGCCGATCGGGCCGCGATCCTTCGGCTCTGCTGCCGGCTGGTGCCCCTCTCGCCGGACGTCGACCTCGAGGCGCTCGCCGGCCGGGCCGAGGGGTTCACGGGCGCCGACGTCGAAACCTTGTGCAAGAAGGCGACGCTGCGGGCCATTGCGGGATTCCAGGACGGCACGGGCGGAGGTTCGTTCCTCGTCCGCGCGCGCGATTTCGAGGCGGTGCTGGACAGCGAAGGGTTCAGCGTCAGAACCGAGAACGAACCTTGAACCCTGAACCTTGAACCTTGAACCTTGAACGACAAGGAACATCTATGAGCTATACAGAACTGACCGTCTGGACGCGCGGCATCATCATGGACAAAGAGGGCCGCGACATCGTCAATTCGGTCGCCGCCGCCGGCCGGCTCGAGGGCAGGTTCGCGCAGGCGATGGAGAATTACGTCGACAACCCGGACCGCACCAACGCGCCGACGCGCAAGTACTGCCGCCTCAGCGAGAGCGAGATCGAGAACGCGCTCACCTACGAGAACGAGCAGCCGAACATCGTCGTGCTGGTTGAGCAGACGATGGTGAAGGGCTGGGATTACATGCGAGGGATGCCGCCCGGCGGCACGCTCGTGATCAATACCCACTACACGCCCGACTACATGATCCGCTTCGTCCCCGGCGCCGAACGGCTCGCGCAGCTGGTGTGCGTGGACGCGGCGAAGATCGCCGACCACAAGTGGCTGTACTACCGGCTGGGCGAACTGGGGCTCGATCGTCTCTCGACGGAGGGCGCCGCCGAACGCAGCAAGGCCGTCGCGCCGGGGATCGCCGCGCCGCTCATCGCCGCCGTCGTCAAGACGACCGGCATCGTCAAGCTCGAGAGCATCGAACCGATGATTGCCAACAAGGCGGCGTTCCGCGCCGCCCTCGATCAGTTGCACATCATGCCGCTTGGAGCGGCCGTTGCGTGATTTGTTGATTGGGTAATTGGGTAATTGGGTAATTGGGTAATTGAATTGGATAAATGAAATTACCAAGTTACCCAATTACCAAATTACCAAATCTCTGAAAGGTATCCATGTCGACCAAAGGCACGCATATCCCCGACTGGCTCGCAGTACCGTTTGCCGGGATCACGCCGGCGCCGTCACAGGAAAAAGGTCAGGACCTGTTTCCGACCGGCAACTGGCGCTCCATCCGGCCGGTCTACCGGGACAAGATGCCGCCCTGCAACAACGCGTGCGGCACCAACGAGAAGATCCAGGGCTATCTGGACCTCGTGAAGCGCGGCAAGTATCTGGACGCCTACGCGCTCGTCAAGGAAGACATGCCGTTCCCGTCGGTCACCGGCCGGGTGTGCTATCACCCGTGCGAGCAGGCCTGCAACCGCGGGCAGTACGACGAGGCGATTTCCATCCGCGCGGTCGAGCGGTTTCTCGGCGACCTCGGACAGGCGCTGCCGCGCGACGTGGTGAAGGCCGGGCCGCCCAACGGGAAGAAGGTCGCGGTCGTCGGATCGGGCCCGGCTGGGCACAGCGCCGCCTACCAGCTGGCGCGCCTCGGCTACGCGGTCACGATTCTGGAGAAATCGCCGAAAGCCGGCGGGCTCAATCGCGGCGGCATTCCCGACTGGGTGCTCCCGCAGGACGTGCTCGACCGCGAGATCGAGCGCCTCGTCGAGCTCGGGATCACGATCAAGACGAACACCGAAGTCGGCAAGGACGTCACGTGGGACGAGCTGAAGACGAACTACGACGCGTGCGTCCTCGCCGTCGGTCTCACCGAACCCAACAGCGTGCGCGCCGAGGGCGAGGACAAGCAGGGCGTGCTCTACGGACTGCCCTTCCTTCGCGACATCGGCATGGGCACGTCGGACGTGAAGCTGGGCCTGCGCGTCGCCGTCATCGGCGGCGGCAACACGGCCATCGACTGCGCCCGGGAAGCGCTGCGGCGGGGCGCCGTGGAAGTGACGCTCATCACGGTCGAGACCACGACCGAGGAGATGCCGTGCGTGCCGGAGGATCTGCACGACATGCTCGCGGAAGGCGTGGAGCTGATGCACGGACGGGCGATGACCGCCGCGCTCGGCGACGGCAAGGTCGAAGCGCTGCAGCTGCATCCGGCGCGCTTCAGCGGCGCCATCAACGCGTCGCCGATCGCCATCGATCGGGAGGCGCCCTCCGAGCGCTTCGCGGTCGACAACGTGATCATCAGCGTCGGACAGCATGCGTCGCTGAAGTGGCTGCCCGAGGAGTTCAAGAACGAGCGGGGCACGATCAAGATCGACCGGTTCGGACGTCTCGGCGACACGAAGTTCTTCGCCGCCGGCGACATCGTCCAGTTCGGCTCCGGCCAGCCGCTGATGGTGGTGAACGCCGTCGGGGACGGGAAGCGCGTCGCGTTCAACCTCGACAAGGTGCTGCGGGGCGAGCCGCTGCAGGAACGCATGGTCCCGATCGACGTGATCACCGACCTCGCCCGGATGAACATGACGTACTTCCCGAAGTTCCCGCGCGTGCAGCAGGAGATGCTGGCCCCGGCGAGCCGGCGCCGCACGCAGGACGAGGTCATTCGGGCGTTCAGTGAAGAGCAGGCCATGGAAGAGGCCAACCGCTGCTTCAGTTGCGGCACCTGCAACGCGTGCGACAACTGCTATCTGGTCTGTCCCGAGCCGTGCATCGTGCGGTCCGTGCGGTCCAACGGCCTCTACAAGATTCTCGTCGACTACTGCAAGGGCTGCCGGGTGTGCATCGAGGAGTGTCCGACGGGCTGCCTCGAGGGCGTGCCCGAGCTGGACTTCGACACGGGCGTGGTGCGGATGGACACGGCGTTTGCGATCACGCAAGGGCTGCACGGGCGGCAGGCGGAAGAGCTGAAGCACCTGGCGGAGCGCCCGGTGAAGGACATCGAGAACTGGCGATAGCGGACGGGGTTCGGGATTCGGGATTCGGGATTCGGGATTTGGGATTCGGGATTTGGGATTTGGGGTTCGGGATTTGGGGTTCGGGGTTCGTCAGTCGTAGTGCAGGGCTTCAGCCCTGCCCGGCACGGAGTCAGACATGGCAACAGCACCCGTCAAGAAGAGAAAAGTCCGGATCAACGGCTGCGTCGCGGCGGCGCAGGCCGCCAAGTACGCCGACGTCGACGTGATCGCGGCGTATCCGATCCGGCCCTACACGGCGACCATGATGGCGCTGGCGCAGATGGTGGCCAACGGCGAGCTGGATGCCGAGTACATCGTGGCCGACAGCGAGCACTCGCAGTTGAGCATCGCGCATGGCGCCTCGTCGAGCGGCGCCCGCGTCTTCACCGGCAGCTCCGGCGTCGGCGTGCAGTTCGCGTACGAGCTCTACTCGCCGATCTCGGGCACCCGCATGCCGGTGCAGATGATGATCGCCGATCGCACGCTGGATCCGCCGGGCGATTTCGGGTCCGAGCACACCGACGCGCTCTCGACGCGCGACATGGGATGGCTCATGGGCTGGTCGTGCGACGCGCAGGAAGCGTTCGACAACCACCTGCTGGCCTTCCGGATCGGCGAAGATCCGCGCGTGCTCCTGCCGCAGATGGTCTGCCAGGACGGGTTCTTCGTCTCGCACATCACGACCGACGTCGAGCTGCCCGACACGGGCCAGGTGCAGGAGTTCCTGCCGCCCTACAAGCACCCGTACCCGCTCGATCCGCGCCGGCCCGTTTCGCACGGCCCGCAGATCATGCCGGAGCAGGGTCCGCCGCTGCAGCTGGAGCGCGCCCGGGCCATGGAAGGCGCGGTGCCGGTCATCGAGCAGGCGCACGAGGAATTCGCCCGGATCTTCGGCCGGCGCTACGACCCCTGGATCGAGGAATTCATGACCGACGACGCCGAGGTCGTCTTCTTCATTCAGGGGGCTCACGCGGTGACGGCGCGTTACGCGATTCGGCACATGCGCGAGCGCGGCGCGAAGGTCGGCCTCGTGCGGCTCAAAACGTTCCGGCCGTACCCGACCGATCGCGTCAAAGACGTGCTGAGCAAGTTCAAGGTGGTCGGCGTCATGGAGACCAACATGGGGCTCGGCAGCGTGAGCAGCGGCGGCGTGTTGTACGCGGAGGTGTGCGCGGCGCTGTATGAAAGCGCCAAGCGCCCGCTGGTCGTCTCGTTCATGGCAGGCATGGGCGGCGAGGCGATCGTGCTGAAAGAGTTCTACTGGATGACGAACAAGATGCTCGACGCGCAAAAGCGCGGCGCAATCGAAAAGCGCGCCCACTGGGTCGGGTTCGAGGAGTAACATGTCACGACGTGTGAACGCAGAGATCGCTGAGACCGCGGAGAAAGCTTTGCTCTGCGAGCTCTGCGTTCGTGTATGGAGGGGCTAGATGCCAGTCATTGAAATCGAGCGGCAGATGCTGCCGATGCTCGCGAGCCCGAATCAGGGCGCGCGTTTCTACAACCCCGAGCTGCCGCAGACCGAGCCGTTCGTGCCAGGCCACCGCACGTGCGCCGGCTGCGGACCGTCCATCCAGTACCGGATGACGAGCAAGGCGTCGGGCGACAACACGATCCTGGTCGGGCCGACCGGGTGCATGTATGTCGCCAACAGCTCGTACCTGTGCACGCCGTACAACGTGCCATGGGCGCACACGCAGATCGGCAGCGCCGGCAGCTTCACCGCGGGCGTCGCGGCCGCCTACGAAGCCATGATCCGCAAGGGCAAGTGGAAGGGCGCCTATCCGAACATCATCTGCGAGGCCGGCGACGGCAGCGCGTCGGACATTGGACTCGCCTCGATTTCGGGCGCGCTCTACCGGGACCACGACTGCCTGATCATCTGCTACGACAACGAGCAGTACGCCAACACCGGCATTCAGGCCTCGTCGCGCACGCCCTACGGCGGCATGACCACCTTCTCCCCTCCCGGTCCGATGGTTCCGGAAGCGAAGAAGCTGTTCCCCAAGGACCTCGCCCGCATGATGGCGGCCGGTCACCCGCACTGCTACGTGGCCACTGCGAGCGTGGGCTATCCGATCGACCTCATGAACAAGGTACGCAAGGGGCTCAACCACAAAGGCGCGGCGTACCTGATGATCTACACGCCGTGCCAGAAGGGCTTCGTGTACGAGACGCCGCGGTCGATCGACCTCGGCCGGCTGGTGGTGGAATGCGGGCTGTATCCGATCTGGGAATGGAATCCTGAAGCGCGCGAGTACGACTACAGCTTCCGCCCGCAGAACATGCGGCCGGTCTCCGAGTACCTGAAGCTGCAGGGACGCTTCGGCCACCTCCATGCCGAGCACATCGCCACGCTGCAGAAGTTCGCCAACCAGCAGTGGAAGATGATGGGCGTCGCGCTGCCGGATGCCTTGATCCGGGCGGCCGACGCGAAGAACCTGGCCAGCATGGCGTCCGCGGAAGCGGCCACCGCTGTCGCGCAAACGGTTTAATCAAATGCAACCACGAAAACACGAAGACAGTTGCATCTTCTTGCGGGTTGAAAGATGACCGAGCCAATCGTTCAGGAAAGTTACATCGTCAGCGAAGGCAAGAAGCGCGGGTCGACGCGCGACGTGCGGCCCGAGGCGGCGTACGACCGTTTCTACACCGTCCTCCGCGTGCATGCCGGCGACGCCATTCTCACCGACAACTGGCACACGACCGAAGTGCTGGACCACGCGCGCAACAACTTCGAGGGCTACACCTTCGCCATGCGCACGCTGGAGGCGTGGGGCGCGATGATCGAGAGCGATCGACGCGCCTACTACACGGCCGGCGGGCGCGTGTGGGTGCTGGATCTGGAGCCGTCGGCGGCGAAAAAGAAGCGGCTGCCGCAGACGCCGTAACGCTGGGTTCAGGGTTCAGGGTTCAGGGTTCAGGGTTCGTTCGAACCAGAACCTTGAACCCTGAACCTTGAACCCCGACTTTTGAGCCCTGATTCCGATCGATGTCCAACCGCCGCCGTGTTCTCCTGATAGACGACACACCCGAGATCGCCGAGCTGCTGACCTTCGCGCTGCGCGATCACGGCTATGACGTCTATGCCACCGGCTTCACCGACTCCATCACCGCGCTCGTCGCCGACGAGCACGTGGACGCCCTGGTGCTCGACTGTTCCGTCTTCGACATGAGCGAATCGCTCTTCGACATGGTGCGCGCCCACCCCGATCAGGCCGCGATCCCGATCGTGATCATCAGCGATACGCCGGAAACCGCCGACGCCAGTCTCCGCGCCAGAAGCGCGCAACGCGTCATGCTGATCCCGAAGCCGTTCAGCGGCTCGCACGTGGCGCGCGCGCTCGACGAGCTCCTCAATTACCCAATTACCCGATAACCCGATTACCCAATGCCCTTGTGGACGATGGACGACTGGCACTACATCGACCGGCGGGTCGTCACCGACCCGAAGGGGCGACAGTGGTCCGTCGCGCTGATGGACGTGCTCGGACAGGAAGGCGATCCCGACAGGCCGGACGCGATGCTCGAGCTCGAGTACGCGTCGGGCCGGTATTTCACCCTCATTTACTCGAGCGGCGGCGGGCTGCAGTGGGAACGCGGCTACCCGTCGCTGCCGGAGGCGACGACGGCGTACGAGCGACTGCTCGCCGCCGTCATCGACGGCCGCGTCGATCCGTCGCAGCCGGTGTACCGGGAGAATCTGGAAGACTGAGATTTCAGATTACAGATTCAGCGGGTTGACTTCGTGCGCCGCGCCTTGGCGGACGGCATTATGAACGTGCAAAACGCACGAGCGAGCGTGCCCAGAACCCGGAGAATCTCTCGGTCCAGAATTGGCCTGCCAGGCTGAGGCTAGGTCGCGGTCTTGACCTCAGATGGCGGCGCGGTCTCGAGCGGGTGCGCGTCCAGGTTGAGAATGCGGTTGAAGCTTTGCTGGCCCAGCGTGAAGCCGATGAAGTAGCCCAGTTCGACCAGCTCCGCATCCGAGAAATGCTGGTGCAGGCGCTGCCAGAAGGCTTCATCCGTATCCTGGTGCCAGGCGATCGCCTCGGCGAGCGAAAGCGCCGCTTTCTGGCGCTCGTCGTAGGCGTCGGATCGTTCGAACTCGAGCAGTTGCTGGTAGTCATCCTCCCGCAGACCGGCCCTCGCGGCGAGGGCCGATCGCTGGGTGCCGCAATACACGCAGTTCACCGACTTGGACACGTAGACACGGCACAGCTCTTTGATGCTGTGGTCGACGCGGCCTTGACGGAACACGTCGTTCCAGGTGTTCACAAACGACCAGAACACCGCCGGCACGTGAGCCCGGATCGCGTGGCTCTCGACGCGCGGCGTCCCTTCGCGCCGCGCACGCGCGAGCTCGTCGAGCATCCGCGCGTCGGTCGTCGCCGCCAGATCCGCGTACTTGATGGGTGGCTGCCCCACGCCGGTGTCCTCCAACTTTAGAGCCGTTTTCACCACCACGTAGTGGCCGGCTTCAGCCGGCCTGCGGCGGTCCGCCTAAAGGCGGACACTACACGCTCGTGAAAACGGCTCTAGACCATCTGGCTCAGCGACCGGCCGAAGTACACGCTCGCGGCAGTCTGGTCGTCCCAGCCGACGTTGCAGTGGGCCACCGACCACTTCTCGATCTTGCGGGGCTCGAGCACCGGCTTGCCGAGCGCGGGCGTCGAGAGGCAGTAGGTGCCCTCGTGCGTTCCGAGCCAGATCAGGTTCCGGTCCCATTCCACGAAGACGTTTTCCGACGTCCCGCGCCACCAGGACCCGTAGTTCTCGATTTCGCCGTCGCGGGGCGGTACGAACCACGCGACTTCCTTCGGTGCGGCAGGGTTCGAGAGATCGAAAACGCGGATGCCGGCACTGAACCACGCGATCGCGATGATGTTGGGACGCGAGAGGCCGGGCGCCAGCCAACATTGGGTATTGTGCGAGCCGAAGCGGCCGCGGGCCATGCAGAAATCGGCGTACGGCGCATCCTTCGGCGCCTCCGGCCGAGGTAGCATCCCGATGATGCGCGGATTCCGTGGATCCTTGACGTCGATGACATAGGGGATCTTGTACGGCTCGCGGCAATCGGCCTGAAGCGTTTCAGGAACCCCAATCACGATGTTCTGCAGCCGGGGATGCGCGGCGTCTGCGATGATGGGGTAGCACGTGTGGAACGGGATGCCGCCCATCGTTTCGTACTCGTAGCGCAATTTCCCCAGGGGCTTGGGCTTGGTGATGTCGGTCAGGTCCATGACGTACATCCCGAAGGCGCCAAACCCCGCGTAGCCGACGATTCCTCCGTCCTCAGGACGCTTGGGGACGCTCATGGAGCCATGAGCCCCCGTCCACGACGTTTCGTCTCCGGCAAAGGTGTACTTCTTGTACTCTTCCTCTTCTCCCCGGCGTTGTCCGGGAACCCACCACCGCGAGACCTCCTTGACGTGCGCCGGGTCCGAGAGGTCGACGATCATGAGCCCATGGCTCATCGGACGCTGGGCATTCTCCATGCGCAACTGATCGTCCCAGGCGCATTCGAGATAGGCGTACTTCCCGCCGTCGTAGAAGTTGTGGTGAGTGCCCATCCCCTTCTCGCCGGTACTGAATTCCTGGAGGAGTACCGGCTTTCGCGGATCGGTGACGTCGAAGGTACGGATGCCTCTCAGCCCTTTGTAGCTGAGAGCCCTTTCGCGCAAGGCCTGGTCGTACTGCCCGTACGGAAATTCAGGGGTCGCCGACGTGAGCGGTGACGCCGCCGTGGCCATCGCGATCCACTTCTTGATCTTGTTGTTGTAGACAACGGCCCCTCCGGCCCTGGGCTCCGTCTTCACGACGACCGGGTTGTTCCCTTCGCTGACGTCGACCCAGCCTCCGCCTCCCGGAAGCATGCGCTGCTTGCCTTTCGCCCACATCGCCATCAGCGGTTCGCCACCGGCGATCGAGGCGCCTGACAGGTGGGCGTGGATTGTCATGTTGGAGATGTACTGCTTCCGATCGAGGTACGGCAACGCCCCCATGGGAAGATGGAACGGCACCTTCCCGCCGCCCGGCATGAGGCCGGTCACCTGGGCGCGCACGCCGATCGCGCCGGCGGCCGCGGCCAGTACGGCGCTCGCCCCGCCCTTGAGCAGAGCCCTCCGACTGAGCCCCCGCGCGCCTGCGGATTCCTGCGCGTTGTCTGCCATTGAATCCCGTCCGTCATGATCCTTCGACATGATGTCTCCTCGTCAAGAACATTGTCTGGGGCACTCCGGATTCATCGCGACGGTGTCGTCGAAGTGCCCTTGGGCGCGGGGTGAGCGTTCCAGTAGTCGATGAAGCCGATCAGGTCGCGATTGAACTCCCCCGGATGCTCCCGATACATGAAGTGACCACCCTGGTTGATGATGTTCATCTGCACTCTCGGGTTCTTCGTCGCGATGATGTCGAACAGGCCCAGTTCCCCGCGGAGCATCGCCGTCGGGTCGGCCACGGTCCAGTCGAGCACGTCGTTCTTGCCGGCGTAGATCAGCACCGGCATCTGGAGGACGCCGTCGCGTCTCACCCGGTCCCACATCTGCTCCCGGTAGGCCACGCTCTCCTTCGCGCGTTGCGGATCTCCCGCCCGGGCGGCCACTGCCGCCCGCGCGTCCTTCGACTTCGGGAGCGTGGCCATGTAGGTGTCAGCCTTCCAGTATTCGGCGTCGAACGTCGTCGGCAGCCAGGCCAGAGCCTCCACGCGGCACTTCAGCCCCTCGTACACGTTTTGATCCGGGCACTTCTGCAGCGCGGGTTCGAGCCTGGTCGGGCCGTTGCCCGCCGGCGGATTCTCCGGACCATGGGCGACGATGACGAGGGTCTTGAACATGTCCGGATGCTGGATGGCCATGTACAACGCGATGGCGCCGCCAGCCGAATGCCCCACGAGGTGAAGCCGATTGAGCTTGAGCGCCTGGATGAACTGATAGATGAATTCGACCTGGCCCGGCGTGTCGTAGTCCTTGGGATCCGCCGGATTGCCCGAGAGGCCGGACCCGAGCCGGTCCACCGCAAACACGTGGAACCGTTTCGAGAGGGCCGGGATGTTCCTGGACCAGACGTTCGCGGTGGACGATCCGCCAGTGGATCCACCATGAATCATCACCATCGGCTCGCCCTGGCCCATTTCGTAGTAGCGCGCCTTCACGCCCTTGACGTCGACGAACTTGGCCGTGAGGCCGCCGACAGAACCGCTTGCTGACGGCGTCGCCGTCTGCCCGCTCGCCGGCGCGCACACGATCGACGCGACCGCGGTCGCCACGAGGACATACATCCACCGCATGATCAGGCCCTCCTCATTTCGAAGGCGTCGTTCCCGCTGCAGGGGACCGGCTCCAGTAGTCGATGAAGTTGATGACGTTCTGGTTGAACTCGGCGGGATACTCGCGATAGTGGAAATGGCCCGCCTTGTTGGCGATGATCATCCGGAGGTTCGGGTTCTGCTCGGCGATCACGTCGTAAAGCGCCAGGCCGTTCTTGAGCATCGCCGACGGATCGTTGCGTCCCCAGTAGAACAGCGTCGGCATCTGGAGGATGGGCTCTTTCACGATGCGCGCGTGGACCGTCTTCTTCCACTCGTTGAACTGCGACGCGAGCGGCTCACCGGCACCCGCCTTCATCTTCGCGACGGTCTCCTTCGATTTCGGCAGACTCGCCATGTAGAACCCCGCCGCCCAGAACTCATCATCGAACGCCACGTCTGGCTTGAACGAGATGGCGCGAAGCCGGCACTTCCACTCTTCGTTGTCGGGCTCTTTCGGGCACTTGGACAGCACGAGCTGTCGATCGGTGGGCCCCGTGTCCGGCGAGGCCGTGTTGGAGTCGACGATGACGAGCGTCCGGACGATCTCGGGATGCGCCACTGAGAGGAAGAAGGCGAGACCGCCGCCCCGCGATTGTCCAACCAGATGCACCTTGCCCAGCTTCATCGTCTGGATGAACTGGTACATGTGCTCGACCTCGCCCTGGATGTTGTAGTCCTTGTCGTCCAGGGGATTGCCCGTCATTCCGGAGGCCAGCTTGTCGGCCGCGAACACGTGGAAGTGCTTCGCGAGACCGGGGATGTTCTTGCTCCACGTGTTGGCGCTCGAATGGCCAGAAAACCCTTCGCCGTGCACCAGCACCATCGGCTCGCCCCGGCCTGCCTCGTAGTACCGCGTCCTGACGCCTTTGACATCGACGAACTTCGCCTCGAGACCGCCCAGCGAGGCCGTCGGCAAGACACCGGCAGGCGGGGCCTGGCCCTGGCCGCGAAGGCCCACCAGCGCCGGGATCATGATCGCAACGGCGATCGCCACCAACCACCTCGCCCGGCGGCGGCGAGTCGGCGTATGTCCGGTGCGGAAGATCGACATCGAGAACCTCACCGACTAACCTTGCGTGGCGATCGGCACCAGCGGGCGCGTGCCGAGACGCACTGCGCCCTTGTCGGTCACCAGGATGGATTCACCGAGCTGCACCAGGCGGTTCCTGTCGCGGACGTCCTTGATCTTCTGGCGGTCGAGGGTCACGGCAGGCTTGAAGTCGAACGTGTGCCCCGGCTGCATGACGACAAGGTTGTCCTCGGGTGACTGCCGCGGGCGTGAGAGAAAGCCGATGCCGCCGCCGTGGGTGTTGAGGCCGCTGCCGCGCTCGCCGAGATCCGTGAAGATCTTCTCGTTGTTCGCCTGGAAATCGCCGTACGTCGTCTTGCCGGGCTGAATGAAGGCGATCGCGCGCTGGTGGACCTTCGCCAACAGCTCGACCGCCGTGCGGTAGTAGTCGTAGCCCGGCGTCGACGGACCACCGATGAAGAACGCATGGTTGATCTGGCTGCCGTAACCCTGATAAGCGGCGCTGATCTCCTGGTTGCAGATCTGGCCGACGCGCACCGGGGTGTCGGTCGGATCGCCGATCGTGTTGTTGCCGCCTCCGTCGAAGCCGATCGAGCAGCGGACCATGTCCTCTCCGCAGCCGGAGTACATCACCTGGACGGAGGCCCACCAGAGATCCGCCTGGCGAGTGGCGCCGTTTCGAACGGCGTCGATCGCCGCGGCAATCGCGCGCTCGTTGACGGCGACCGCCTTGCGAATCGCCTCGATTTCCTCCGTGCCCTTCGACATCGACGCGTCCTCGATCGGTCCCGTGTCGTTGCCGACCTGCGGCGGGAACTGGTCGATCGGAAGGAACAGGACGCCGGGCAGCGCCGCCCTGAGGTTCTCGAACCACGTATACGAGACGAGGCCTTCCGGTTCGAACCGGCTGCCCTTCAGCTTGGCCACGCCGATGCGCGTGCCCGGACGGTTGTCGCCCTGGGCCTTGATCACCTTCGCCAACGCGGCGGAACCGGATTCGGGCTTGAGCACGAGCTTGCCGTCCGCGAGCCAACGGCCCGGCTCGAGCCGGCGGGTCCATTCGTCCACATATCTTGTCGCAGAGATGTGAGCGACGACGGCCTTGGCCGGGTCGCGCGGGAAGAACACTTCAGGCCCGCCGCTGCCCTTCTGCATCACGATCTGGGTGAGATAGCGGGCGTTGTGGCCTCCGGTGCCCGCCTGATCGCTGCCGGCCGTGATGATGGCGTCGAGGTTCCACTGCGGCTTGGCCATGTTGGCACGCACGGCGGCCCAGCGGCGATCGCGCTCGGCCACCGACAACATCGGCGAGGGCACCGTGAACGCCGGCAGCGGGGTCCGCCCCTGGGCGGAGACATCGCGGCCGGTCAGCGTGTGCGCCAGCGGCAGGCCCACGCCGGCGGCCGCGGCTCTGTGCAACATCTGCCGTCGTGAAAATCCGCCGTGGCTGCCGGTGGCGTCGTGTGTCCTTCGGGCCATGGTGTCTCCTCTCTTCTGCCCGTCGGGCCGCCGACCGCTATGCCGGCCCGAGCTGCTTCGCGAACCAGTCGGCGATGTACGACCGCCCCTCGATGGGCCGTGACCCGTGACCCATGCCCCCGATGATCTCGCGCTTCGCGTTGACCGCCTTCTCGTACAGCTTCAGCGCCCCGCGCGGATCCATGATGCGATCCTCGATGCCGTAGCCGACGAGCAGCGCGCACTCGATCTGCTGCGCGCGTCCTTCGAGCGTGAACTCGGCGATCTTCTCACGCGCTTCCTTGAGGGTCCTGGCGCCAATCAGCCAGCGCAGCCGATCCTGGATCGGCGGGTAGTAGTCGAAGATGTCCTCGCGCAGGCTGTACGCGCCGCTCGCGAACGCGCACGCCTTGAGCCGCTTCTCCACGGTGACCGAACGCGGCGCGCTGTAACCGCCCATGCTCTGGCCATTGATTCCCATCCGGTTGTGATCGACATCGGCACGCGTCATCAGGTAGTCCACGACGGCCTTGGTATAGCGCTCCGAGTCGGGAGGCGCATACAGCTTCTTCAGGCGCAGCGCTCCGCCGTGCCCCGGCCCATCGACGACCAGGAAGGAGATGCCGCGCGCGCGATAGGACCCCGACCCGCCGTCCGCCTGCCCGCTCAGGATGAACGCGTCGGCGCCGAGGTAGTTGAAGACCACCGGCGCGCGCTGCCCCGCCGGCACCCGCGCCGCGTAGAAGTGCCCGTCGAGCGTCTGGCCTTCGTAGGGGATCGCGACCTTCTCGAAGGGAGGCGGCACGAGCGTCCACGCTTTGTAGTACGTGTCTTGAAGCTTCTTGTAGGCGGGCAGCATTCGCGGATCCGCCTCCGCCATGAAGTTCACGACGCCGCGGTGGAACCCCGCAGCCCGCAGGTAGAACTCGCTCGCCGTCACCCGCCGCCCTTCGCTCTCGAATTTCTGCGCGAGCGCCTCGTTCTTCTCCGCCATCCGCTGGTGCTCGCCGTAATAGCTCTCGGGGTTGTAGGGCTTCAGGCGTCGCGCGATCTCGACGATGTCCGGGTCGGGATGCTCGCCCGACACCTCCATCCGGATTTCCATCTGGCCACCGCCAGGCAGCCCTGGCGCCGGGAACAACTCCTTTTCCGCTTCCTGCGGCTTGAACGTCTGGGCGAGCGCCTGTCGAACGAGCAGCGGCGCCATCGCGACGCCGCTCAGCGTCACTTTCATCAGGCTTCTTCTGCCAAGCACCGGTGTCATCGCGATCCTCCTTCTTGCCTCTTCGATCTCTCTTGTCGGATACCCGGGCTCGATCGGAGAGGGCCAGCCGCCAGGCGGCTGGCCCTCCAAGACACTCACGAGCACGCGCTGATCAGAACGTCAGCCGAAAGCCCAACTGAAGCGTCCGCGGCGCGTAGGCGAGATTTGTGTTGGCGTTCGGCTTTCCATACCGCGGGCTGGCTTCGTCAGTGTCATACGATCCGAAGTTCGCGCGGTCGAACACGTTGAACACCTCCAGCATGCCGTCGATCGCCACGCGGCCCGCGATCGGCACGCGCTGCTGCAGCCGGATGTCCACCCGGCGGATCGGGTCGCCGACGAAGTCGGCGCGCGGGACGACCGTGCCATCCGGGCGCAGCCGCTCGCCGAACGCCTCGAAGCCTGTGCCAACTCCCCTGAAGTCGGCCCCGTAGATCCGATTCATCCGCTCGCCGGAGCCGTAGAAATACAGCCCGCTCACCTGGAAGCCATGGCTGACCTGCCAGATGCCGTTGAACACGAGGCGATGCCGCTGATCGGTGGGGGCCAGCGAGTAGTCGCCTCCGAGATCGAGCGGGACATCGAGGGTGACCTGTTTGAGTCCGCTGACCGGCAGGGGATCGCCGGTCCAGAACCCGGCCAGCAGATACGTGACCGTGGCCTGCCACCGGTGGCTGAACCGCTTCGTGAGAGCGGTCTGCAACGCATGGTAGTTGGACCAGCCCAGCTTGGGATCCATCCCAACGTTGCCCCACAAGGGGTTGAAGCGCCGGCTCTGATCCGAGAACGGGTAGTTGGCGCCGGTCGCCGCGTTGTAGGTCAGGTTGACGTTGGGCTGGAGTATGTTCTCGTCGGTCCCATGAGCGTACACGTAGTCGGCGGAGATCGCCGTGTCGGTGCTTAGCTGCCGTTGCACACCGACCGAGGTCTGCCATTTCCGGGCGACCTCGGCGTACTCGGCCGGCGGGGACATCTCGTCGAGGTCGCGGATGAGACATCCGGGCACATTCTTGACGTAACAGAACCGCTGATTGGCCGCCTCAAACGTCGGCTGGGGCCCATTGAACGGGTTCGCCGCAAAGTCCGGCCGCCCGTCATTGTTCACCCCGATAAGGGCCACCTGCGTCGGCAGCTGCGCCCAGAACAGGGCCGCGGCAAAGACATCGGCGTGGTAGAACCCGGTCCCGCCGCGCACCACGGTGCGGTCGTTCAGCGAGAAGGCAAAGCCAACCCGCGGCTGGATGTTGTCGGCGTCCTGGGGACGCCCGGCCGCCTCCCACGGCTCGAACGCAAACTGCTGGCCAAACGCGTTCCAGAGCAGGTCGTACCGCACCCCGAGGTTCAGCGTCAGGCGATTCGAGATCTGCCAGTCGTCCTGCACCCAGGCCCCAAACTTCGGGATGTCAACCGGGAATTTGAAGGTCCCGACCCCGATTTCGTAGCGCGTCGTGATCGAGGAGAGCGCCGCCAGGTTCCAGGTGTCGACGTTGAACGGGTCCGGGAAGATCGCTTCGAGATTGGCCGGAATCGGGCCCCCGCGGGCGTCGATGATCCCCATGCAGCGCGTGCAATTGGTGCTGAGGCCCCTGGTCGACAGGAACTCCCCACCCACCTTCAGGTCGTGACGGCCTCGCGCGTTATACGAGAGGGTGAAGTCGTCGCGCACCGTGAAGACGTCCTGCCCCCATGTCCGCGGGAAGTTCGAGTTGGTCGGCACCTGGAAGCCGCGAAACCTGATCAGAGGATTCCCGTTCGTAATGCCGTTGGACGCCTGCGGGTGGTTCGACCAGTGGGCAAGGGTCTGCTGGGAAAGGTCGGTGCTGGAATGCCCCGCTTTGAGCTCGTTCACGGCCCGGTTGGAGAGCACCGTCGTGAGGGTACCAAAGAGACTCCAGGATGTCTCGTCCGAAGAGGCCGAGCCCGCCGGGTGGTTGCCGCCCAAGGTGGAAAACGGCACGAATCGGTTCGCGTGGTCGCCCCTGACCATCAGCCGGGTTTTGGGCGACAGCTGGTAATCGACACGACCGCCCCCCATCTTGACGGCCTCCGTGCCGCTCAGCGAGATGTTGAAGCTTGGCCAAGCCGTATTCGCGATGGTGGTCAGGGGCGTGCGCTGGTATTCGAAGTTGCCGAAGAAGTGGAGCCGATCCCGCTGGATCGGGCCGCCCACGGCAGTACTGATCTGCTGATTTTCGAAGGGCACCACGCGCCCGAGGACGGGATCGGCCGCGCTCCAGTCCGAGTCGCGGAAGTAGCTGCTGAACAACCCCGAGAATATGTTGGCGCCCGACTTGGTGATGGCGTTCACCTGAACGGCCGGGGACCGGCCCTGGGTCGCGTCGAACCGGTTCGCGATGAACTCGAATTCGGCGATCGCATCCCGGCTGTACCGGGGCTGGTTGCCGACGCCCTGGGCGTTGGACACCTGCTGCCCATCGACGTTGAGGTTGAACTCCGGGTTGTCCTCTCTCGATTCCTGGACGGGCTGGCCGCCGATCTGGTTCTGCCGGTGCCCCGGCGCCAGCGATGCGAGCGCCATCCAGTCGCGGCCCTGGACCGGCAGCTCCGTCATCTGCCTCGGATCGATGTTGCCGCCAATCGTCGACGAGGTCGTCTCGAGGAGCGGCGCTTCCCCGGTGACCGTCACCGTCTCGGCCAGCCCCGAGACGGCCATCGCGGGATTCACGACGCGCTCCTGCCCCACCAGCAGCTCGATCCCCGTCCGAACGACGGTCGTAAAGCCTTCCAGTTGCGCCGTGACCCGGTAGACGCCCGGTCGCACGGCGATTCGATAGGTGCCGCCCTCACCGGTCACCGCTTGAAAGGTGTTCCCCGTCGTCTCGTGGACGGCGGTGACCGTCACCCCGGGCAGTACGCCGCCCGTGGTGTCCTTCACGGTGCCACTCACCGCCGCTTCCTGCGCGTACCCCGTGACGGGCCACGCCAGGATCGCACCGAGAACGATCACACGCCTGAGTATGCTCCACCGCATGAGAACCTCCTCCCGCGAGGGTCACCCTCGCAGCCAGACACCATGTAAGCAATCCCCCGCCAGAGCCGGGGGCTTCCCTTGGCAGCCATTCGTGGTTATTCGTGTGCAGTCGTCTTATGCATGTGCTTCAGCCGTTTGTCGAAATACGCCATGAAGGTCTCGAATGCCTTCTGCTGAATCGGGTCGGGCTTGTAGGATCCGTCGGCCTGCCGGTAGATGAACGGATAGCCGTGGACTGGGTGACCGAAGCTCGCCCATGTCGAATCCTTTCCCGCCTCCTTCATCCACTCGTGCACGAGCTTGAAGATGCCCTGCTGATGATCCGCGTCGCGACCGATGTGCAGCATCGGCGTCTTGATTCGCTGGATGCGGGGCATCGCCTTGCCCTTGTCGGCGTTCTTGCGCGCCACTTCGATGTCGTTGTACTGAATCTCGTTGTCCTTGCGCGGGGCCGTCGGGCCGGTGTTCACGTTGAGGAACTCGTGCGCCGCACCTTCGATCGGCACGCCGGCCGCGAACGTATACTCGGTCGCCGCCTTCAGAATCATCTCGCCGCTGTGGCTCACGCCCATCGCGCCGACGGCATCCTTGTCCACATACGGCAGCGTCTGCAGATACTTGATGACCGCGATCAGATCCTCGTGATCGAGCGTGGGGCTCGACTTGAGCGTGCGCTGCCCGCCGCTGATGGTGTCGCCCAGGTTGCGGGCCGGCGCCTGGAGCTGCTGGTACAGGTACGGAATCTCGTTGCGGTAGTTGTGGTACGCGACGACGTAGCCGCGCGCGATCATCTGATCCTGCATCGAGGCCAGCCGCTCCACCTGCTTCTCGACCTGCGGCATGCCGCCCTTCCCTTCGCCCGAACCCATCGTGATGGCGGGGAATGGTCCGTTCCCTTTCGGCTTGCGGACCGCGATCGGGACGTAGATCTCGTCGCGGGTCAGGACGAACGTGTAGTCGGCCGAAAACTCCGACCCCTTGACGGGCTTCGTGATGACATAGCCGTGGGGCGGCAGCTCCGCCACCGGGGCGGCCCCTCCCCGGCCCTGGACTTCAGCAGCGGCCGGGGCGCCCACTCGGGCATGCGGCAAGGCCGGAGCGAGCGCGCAGATCACGCCGATGAGGAGCAGAATGGTGCGAGCCCTCATGAGTACCCTCCTCGGACGCCCGCTGTTGCGAGCGTGCGAACCAAAATCCATCCAGGAGTCGGGGCGGTGGTGCGAAGTGATCGATAGGGATGGCCGGGGAATTCGGGAGTCGAGATGATGCGCTTCGGACTGGGGACCTTGGCCGATCGGAAGCCGGACGGCGATTGACGCGACACGCCGCTGCGCGAAGTTCATACTCGTTCCCACTCCCTCCTTGGCCACACGTGGTTTTGTGGTCCGGCCACTCTATCACTGGACCAGCAGACAATGTCAAGCCAATTGCACTGGGAAATCGTGCGGTGGTATAGTGGTTGGACCGATTTGTTCAAAAATCTGAAGTTGCCCAAGGATGTGTCGTCGTGTATCAGACAATTGCCACGTCTCGTCTCTACGAGCAAATCGTTGAACAGATCGAGAAATCCATTGTGGACGGCGCGATCAAGCCGGGCGATCAGCTGCCGCCGGAGCGCGAGCTGGCCCAGCGGTTCGGCGTGAGCCGGACGGCCGTCCGCGAAGCGGTCAAAGCGCTCTCGGAAAAAGGCCTCGTGGAAGCCTTGCCCGGACGAGGGACGTTCGTCACCAACAGCACGTCGCAGGCGATCCGCCACTCCCTCGACCGCATGATCCGCATCAGCCAGCTGGATGGCGTGGAGCACCTCATCGAGGTGCGAGAGATCCTCGAACCGGAAATCGCCGCGCGCGCCGCCGCACACGCCGACGAGACGGACATCGCCGCGATGCGGGAGGCCTTCGCCGCCATGGAACAGGCCGGCGGGAATGCCGACGCCTACATCGAGGCCGACCTCGATTTCCATCTCACCCTCGCCGAGGCGGCCGACAACCCGCTCATTCTCGCCCTCATCGACTCGATCGTCGTCCTGCTGCGCCAGCACCGCCTGCGGATGTTCCACGTCCACGGCGGGCCCGAGCGCGGGCAGCATCACCACCAACGCATCCTCGACGCGGTCGCGCGGCACGACGCGGACGCCGCGCGCGTCGCCATGAAAGCGCACCTGCAACAGGTCACCGAAGACTCCCACAAGTTCCAGGCAGACGACCTGCCGATTGCCAAACCGGCACTCTGATTCCGAGGCAGCGCGATGGCGAACATCGGTTTTGTAGGACTGGGCGTAATGGGCAGTCAGATGGTCAGCCGGCTGCTCGACAAGGGTCACACCGTCACCGGGTACAACCGGACGCGCACGAAGGGGCGGTGGCTCGTCGAAAAGGGCATGCGATGGGCCGATTCGCCGCGCGAGGTCGCCGAAGCCGCCGACGTGATCTTCTCGATGGTCACCCATGCGGCGGCGCTGTCAGCCGTGGCCGAAGGGCCCAACGGGATCGTCGCCGGCCTCACCCCGAACAAGATCCTCGTCGACATGAGCACGGTGAGCCCCAGCGCGAGCCGGGCGCTGGCGGCCACCGTCCGCGCGAAGGGCGCCGACATGGTCGATTCGCCGGTCTCCGGAAGCGTGATCACGCTCCAGCAGGGACAGCTGTCGGTGATGGTCGGCGGACGCCGCGACACCTTCTTGAAGGTGAAGCCACTTCTCGAGGACATCGGCCCGAAGGTCACGCACGTGGGAGACAACGGCCTGGCCCTGTCGATGAAGATCGCGACGAACCTGAGTCTCGCCGTGCAGATGCTGGCCTTCTGCGAGGGCGTGCTGATCGCCGAGAAAAGCGGGATCGCGCGCGAGGTCGCCGTCGACGTGCTGACCCATAGCGTGATCGCCTCGCCGATGATCAAGTATCGCGGCCCTTTCGTCCTGCACATGCCAGAGGAAGCGTGGTTCGATATCAACATGATGCAGAAGGACATGAACCTCGCGCTGGAGCTGGGTCGGCAGCTCGACGTGCCGTTGCCCACCACCGCGACGGTGAACGAGCTCCTGACCGCGGCGCGAGGGATGGGCCTGGCGAGCAAGGATTTCGCGGTCGTGTTCGACGTCCTGGCCCGGATGTCTGGAGTCACCCCATGACCATGGCCACCGAAGGGTCCGAGGCGGACATCGACGCCGGCCGGCGGCTCCGCATGTATCGGCAAATGGTGTCGATTCGCGCGTTCGAGGAACAGGTGAACCAGCTCTACTTGCGCGCGCTGATGCCCGGCCTCGCGCACCTCTATATTGGCGAGGAAGCCGTCGCCGTCGGCATCTGCGCGGCGCTCGGCACCGACGATTACATCACCAGCACCCATCGGGGCCACGGCCATTGCCTGGCGAAAGGCGCGGCGCCGGATCGCATGTTCGCCGAGCTGCTCGGCAAGGCCGCCGGCTATTGCCACGGCAAGGGCGGGTCGATGCACATCGCGGACGCGGCAACCGGCAATCTGGGAGCCAACGCGATCGTGGGTGGGAGCATCGCGATCGCCACCGGCGCGGCGTTCTCGTCCAAACACTTCCGCAACAACCGCGTCTCGGTGTGCTTTTTCGGGGAAGGCGCGCTCGGCCAGGGCGTGCTCTACGAATCGATGAACATGGCGCAGCTCTGGAGGCTGCCCGTCATCTACGTCTGCGAGAACAACCTCTACAACGAGTACACGCACTTCTCGGAAACGACCGCGGGCGAGATCCTCGCCCGTCCGGCCGCGTTCGGCGTGCACGCCGAATGTGTGGACGGCCAGGATGTCGACGCGGTGTATGCGGCGGCCCTACGCCTGGTCCAGCGCGCGCGGCGCGGAGAAGGCCCCGCCTTCCTGCTCTGCAACACCTATCGCTACAGCGGGCACCACGTCGGTGACATCAACCGCGAGTACTATCGGAGCAAGCAGGAAGAGCAGCAGTGGGTCACCGAGCGCGATCCCATCAAGCACGCCGCCGATCGCCTGATCGCGGCAGGCGCCATCGATCGCGCCGAGCTCGATCGCCTCCACGCCGAGATCAACGCCGAGATGGAAAAGGCCGTCGAGTTCAGTGTCTCGACTCCGTATCCCGGGGTCGAAGAAGTGGGACAGGACGTCTATGCCTGAAGTCACCACCCGCGAGCTGACGTTCGGAGAAGCGATCCGCGAGGCGCTCGCCGAAGAGCTGCGCCGCGATTCGCGCGTCGTCATCCTCGGCGAGGACGTCGCGGAGGCGGGCACGCCCTTCAAGGTGCTCGACGGACTCGTCCGGGAATTCGGCCCCGAGCGCGTCATCGACACGCCCATCTCCGAAGCGGGCTTCACGGGGATTGGCGTCGGCGCCGCCATGACCGGCATGCGGCCGGTCGTGGACATCATGTTCGGCGATTTCATCACGCTGACGATGGACCAGATGGCGAATCAGGCGGCCAAGGTGCACTACATGTCCGGCGGCATGTGGAAGGTTCCGATGGTCATGCGGACCACGCTCGGCGCGACCCGCCGTTCGGCGGCGCAGCACTCCCAGTCGCTCCACGCCTGGTTCTGCCACATCCCCGGGCTGAAGGTGGTCATGCCGTCCACGCCGTACGACGCCAAAGGCCTGTTGAAGACGGCGATCCGGGACGACAACCCGGTCATCTTCTTCGAAGACAAGATGATGTACAAGTTGAAGGGGCCGGTGCCGTCCGAGGAGTACACGATCCCCCTCGGCAGGGCCGACATCAAACGCGCCGGCGAGGACATCACGATCGTGGCCACGAGCAGCATGGTGCAGGTGGCGCTCGGCGCGGCGGCGATGCTCGAAGAGATCGGGATCAGCGCCGAGGTCGTCGATCCCCGCACGCTGTGGCCGCTCGACGAGCACACCCTCGTCGAATCGGCCAAGAAGACATCGCGGGCGATCGTGATCGACGAGGGATACGCGCGCTACGGCACCACGGCGGAGCTCGCCTCGGTGATCGTCGAGGGCGCGTTCTTCCATCTGGACCAGCCGGTCACCCGGCTGGGCGCCATGCACGTGCCGATTCCCTTCTCTCCTCCGCTCGAGGACGCGACGGTGCCGACCGAACGCTCGGTGTTCGACGTCGCCCGCGCGCTGTGCAGCAAACGCTAGCGTTCGAACAACAGGAGGCCTGCGGTGGCTCTACCGACTCATGGAACGATGGCCGTCGACTGGGAGCAGCGGATCGACTTCGACCGGCTGCGACGCGAGCGCCTGGCGCGCGCGAAGGACCTGCTCGCCACCTCGGAGATGGGTGCCCTGCTCTGCTTCGACATGAACAACGTGCGCTACCTCACGGCGACGCACATCGGCACCTGGGCGCAGGACAAGGCCAACCGGTTCACGCTGCTGCCCCAGAACGACGAGCCGATCCTCTGGGACTTCGGCTCCGCGGCGCGTCATCATCAGATCCACTGCCCGTGGCTCGGCGAGCGATCGCGGCCCGGCATCTCCATGCTGCGGGGCGCGATGTCGCCAGAGATGGGGATTGCCGAAGACGTCGCGAAGAAGATCCGGATCGAGCTCGAGAAGCGCGGCCTTCACAAGGAGCCGCTCGGAATCGACATCATCGAGCCGCCGGTCCTGTTTGCCCTGCAGCGCGAAGGGATCACCGTCGTCGACGGGCAGCAGATCATGTCCGATGCGCGCGTGATCAAGACGCAGGACGAAATCTCACTGCTGAACATGTCGGCCATGATGGTCGATGCCGCCTACGACGAGCTGTACCGCGCCATGCGGCCCGGCTTCAGAGAGAACCAGGCGGTGGGCCTCGTCAGCAAGGTGCTGTACGATCTCGGCTCGGAGTACGTCGAGGCGGTCAACGCCATCTCGGGCGAGCGCTGCAACCCGCATCCGCACGTCTTCTCGGACCGCGTCCTGCGTCCAGGCGACCCGGTCTACTACGACATCCTGCACTCCTACATGGGCTATCGCACGTGCTACTACCGGTGTTTCACCGTCGGGTACGCCGGGCGCGCGATGGTCGATGCCTACAAACGCTGCCGCGACTACCTCGATGCGGCCATCGAGCTGGTACGGCCGGGCCGCACCACCGCCGAAATCGCGTCGGTCTGGCCCAAGGCGCAGGAGTTCGGTTTCCCGAGCGAAGAAGCGGCCTTCGCGCTGCAGTACGGCCACGGCATCGGTCTCGCCATCTGGGAGAAGCCGGTCATCAGCCGGCTCGTCTCGCTGGAGCACTCGCACGAGATCAAGCCGGGCATGGTGTTCGCGCTCGAAACATTCTGGCCCTCGAAGGATGGGTGGAGCGCGGCCCGCATCGAGGAAGAGATCGTCGTTACGGAGACCGGGCATGAGGTGATCACCCGGTTCCCGGCCGAAGAGCTGCTCGTGGCCGGCGCCCACTACGTCACGGTCAACGGGCCGTTGCCGACGATGCGCGAGAGCGAAGCGCCGCCCAGCCAGAACGTCCTCGAGATGATTGAGGCGAGCGCCAGGACTGAACGAATCGTGGAAGAGGTGAAAAGTTAGAACTTAGAAGTTAGAACTTAGAAGTCAGAAGTCAGAAGTCAGAAGTCAAGGTGCTCCTCAGTCCTTTCGACTTCCGAGTTTCCAGTTTCAGTTCTCAGTTCTCAGTTTTCAGTTTTCAGTTTTCAGTTTTCAGTTATGGCCACCAGCGTCGTGATGCCCGCCCTCGAGCTTGCCCAGGAGACCGGCAAGCTCGTGGCCTGGCGGAAGAAGGAAGGCGACTCGGTGTTGAAGGGCGAGCCGCTGCTCGAGGTTGAAACCGACAAGGCCGTGGTCGAGATCGAGGCGCCTTCCGACGGCGTGCTGGCGGGCGTCAGCGCCCAGGCAGGGGCCGTGATCTCGGTCGGCAGGACGATCGCCTGGATTGTCCGTCCGGGAGAAACACCTCCAGCGGAAGCTCGGCCGGCCGACTCGGGCCGGCGCGCGGCCGAGGCCGGACCTGTGGCCCTGGCGGCGGGCGCTCCCTTCGCCGCGCCGGCGGCCGGCAAGAGCGGCGGCCGAATCTCGCCCAAAGCCCGCCGCCTCGCGCAGCAACTCGGGATCGATCTCGCCACGCTCCGCGGCTCGGGTGCCGACGGCGAGATTCTCACTTCCGATGTCGAAGCTGCGCTCGCCGCGACTGGCGCGCCGGCCCAGGTTGAAGTGCCGGGTTCCATCTGGCGCCTCATGGCCGAGCGGACCCTTCAAAGCTGGACGACCGTCCCGCATTTCTTCCTCGTCCGCGACGTCGACGCCGGCGCGCTGAACGAGACGCGGAAGCAGCGCGGACCGGCGATCGAGCGCGAGCGTTCGGTGAGCCTCACCCACACCGATCTGCTGGTGGCGCTGGTCGCGCGCGCGCTGGCGCGCCACCCGCGCGTCAATGCCAGCTGGACGCCCAACGGCATCCGGTCGAACGAGGAGATCAACATCGGCGTGGCGATGGCAGTCAAGGACGGCGTCGTCGCGACCGTGATCAGGAATGCCGGGCAGATCGACCTCGGCGACATCAGTGTGCAGCGACGCGACCTCGCGGAGCGGGCCAAGGCCGGCCGAACACGCCCGGCGGATATCGCGGGAGCCACCTTCACCATCAGCAATCTCGGGATGTACCACGTGGATGCATTCACGGCCATCATCAGTCCGCCTCAGGCGGCGATTCTCGCCGTCGGATCGATCACCGACCGTGTCGTGCCCGTCGACGGCCGGCCGGCCGTCCGGCCGATTGTGACCCTCACCCTGTCCTGCGACCATCGCGTGATCGATGGAGCCCATGGAGCGCTCTTCATGAACGACCTCGCCGACGCCATGCACGATCCCGAAAGGTGGCTGCGATGACGACGCCCGCCCGGTTGCGCGCGACGGAGACTGTGCACGACACAGCCAGCTCCGACGTCGCCACGCTCGGTCAGTTTGGATTCCTGCTCGCCGGGCGATCGGTCGAGACCGGCGCGGTCGTCGAGGTACGCAGCCCGTACGACGGGTCGCTCGTCGCCCTCGTGCACCGCGCTGGGCCGCAGGACATCGAACGCGCGATTGCCGGCGCGGCGGCGGCATTCCACACCACGCGGAAGCTGCCGACCTGGAAGCGGGCGGAGATCCTCCAGTCGATCGCCGCCGGCATCGCCGGACGCCGGGAGGAGCTCGCCCGGACGATCGCGCTCGAGGCGGGCAAGCCCATCAAGACGGCGCGCGGCGAAGTCGATCGCGCGGCCTTCACCTTCACGCTGGCCGCCGAGGAGACCAGGCGAATCGGCGGCGAGATCGTGTCGCTCGACTGGCTGCCCGGGCTCGAAGGCCGCGAGGCGCACGTCCGTCGCGTTCCGCTCGGCCCGGTGGCGGGCATCACGCCGTTCAACTTCCCGTTGAACCTCGTCGCGCACAAGGTGGCGCCGGCGCTGGCGGCGGGCAATCCGATCATCGTCCGGCCGGCCACGCAGACGCCGGTGTCCTCGCTGAAGCTCGGGAGCCTCCTCGTCGAAGCCGGCTGGCCGCCCGACGCGATCGCCGTCGTGCCGAGCAGCACGACGGACGCGGCGCCGCTCGTCGAGGACGATCGCATCAAGCTGCTCACCTTCACCGGCAGTCCCGTCGTGGGCTGGGATCTCAAGCGGCGCGCGGGCCGCAAGCGGATCACGCTCGAGCTGGGCGGCAACGCCGCCGTCATCGTCCATCACGATGCCGACATCGCGTACGCGGCCGAGCGGATCGTGTGGGGCGGCTTCGTGTACTCGGGGCAGACGTGCATTTCGGTTCAGCGGGTGTACGCACACGAGCGCGTGTACGAGACGCTCGTCGGCGAGATCCTGAGCCGCGTGCGAACGCTCAAGACCGGCGACCCGATGAGCGAGGACACCGACCTGGGTCCGCTCATCGACGGCGTGGCCGCGCGCCGCGTGCAGGAATGGCTCGACGAAGCCGTCGCGGCGGGCGCGGTCGTCCTGACCGGCGGCACCAGAAACGGATCCGTCTGGGAGCCGACCGTCGTGGCCTCGCTGCCGCCCACCGTTCGCATGAGCTGCCAGGAAGTGTTCGCGCCGATCGTCTCGATCGGCAAGTACTCGGAGATCGCTCGGGCCATCGCGTCGGTGAACGAGAGCGAGTACGGGTTGCAGGCGGGCATCTTCACGCACGACGACCGCGTGATTGCCGCCGCGGTGGACGACATCGAGGTGGGCGGCGTGATGGTCAACGACGTCTCGACGTTCAGGATTGACCACATGCCGTACGGCGGGGTGAAGCTGTCCGGGTTCGGACGCGAAGGCGTGCGCTACGCCATCGAAGAGATGACCGAGCAGAAGCTCGTGACGATTAACCGTCGGCCGTTCTGATCGGGTCGGACCCGACCGACCGTGTCTCACGCAGGAGGATCCGTGGCATCAGCTCCCAAGACTCCGATGTATCGCACGCTGTGGTTCCAGGTCCTGGTCGGCATGGCGATCGGCGTCCTGTTGGGACACTTCTATCCGTCGACGGGCGCGGCGATGAAGCCGCTGGGCGACGCCTTCATCAAGTTGATCAAGATGATCATCGCCCCGATCATCTTCGTCACCGTCGCGAGCGGCCTCTGCAAGATGTCGAACATGAAGGAGGTCGGGCGAATCGGCGTGCGCGCCGCGATTGCCTTCGAGGTCGTCTCCACCGTCGCGATGCTGATCGGGCTCGCCGTGGGCATCCTGGCTCGGCCTGGAGCCGGCTTCAACGCGGATCCGGCCACGCTGAATGCCGGGGCGGTCTCGGCCTATGCGGGCCGGTCGTCCGCACCCGTCGGGACCGTCGACTTCTTCATGAACATCATTCCGGAGACGGTGGTCGGCGCGTTTGCCACGGGCTACATCCTCCAGGTGCTGTTCTTCTCGATCCTCTTCGGACTCGCACTGCTGAGGATGGGGGAGAAAGGCCGCCCGCTGGTGCATCTCATCGAGCAGCTGTCTTCTGCCTTTTTCGCGGCGCTTGCCCTGATCATGAACCTGGCGCCCATCGGCACCTTCGGCGCAATGGCGTTCGCCGTCGGCGCGTACGGCATCGGCTCCCTCGTCCCGATGTTCAAGGTGGTGGCGGCCGTCTACCTCACCTGCGCGTTCTTCATTCTCGTCTTCATGGGGGCCTTCGCGCGGCTCGTGGGCTTCTCCATCCTGAAGTACCTGGCCTACATCAAGGAGGAAATCCTCCTCGTGCTCGCCACGTCGACCTCAGAGGTGGCCCTGCCGCGGCTGATGGTCAAGCTCGAACGGGTGGGCTGCAAGCAGAGCGTCGTGGGGCTGGTCGTGCCCACCGGGTACTCGTTCAACCAGGACGGCTCGGCCATTTACCAGGCTATCTCGGTCATGTTCATCGCGCAGGCCATGAACATCGACCTGAGCTGGGGCGAGATCATCACCTTCCTGACGGTGCTCCTGATCAGCTCGAAAGGAGCCGCAGGCGTGTCCGGCTCGGCCTTCGTGGTGCTGGCGGCGACGCTTGCGTCGGTGGGGACCCTGCCGGTTGCGGGCATGGCCCTGCTCCTCGGCATCGAGCGCTTCATGTCGATGGCCCGTGGGACGACGAACATGATCTGCAACGGCGTGGTGACGATCTTCGTCTCGTGGTGGGACAACGCGCTGGACGTGGCCCAGATGAGGCTCGTGCTGGCCGGCGAACCCTCGGCTGTGGCGCCGGAAACAGTGCGCTCCGCGGTCGAAGCCGAGGCCGTGCGCCCTCCCGTCGAACGAGCGTGACGACACCGGCGCGGCCCCGGCTGCGGGCGAGCTCTTCGTCGGAGAGATTACCAACTGGGGGGGTGCAGAAGCTCCTGCTCCGTCCCGCACAGGAGACCAGCTGATGCCGAATCGCAGAGATTTCGTCCGAACGATGGCGGGTGCCACGGCCGGCCTCTACGCGGCCGGCCGGAACGCCTTCTCGGCACTCGCGCAGGCGCCGGCCGCCCCGGTAAGACGTCGCGAAGTGTTCATCGGACGCAAGCGGATCAAGGTCATCGACATGCACGGCCACTGCGCCGTGCCGGACGTGGCCTCGGTGCTCAAGGGTACGGCGCTCGAGCGAGCCGCGCCGGCCGCCACGGGCTCACAGATCATCGGACCGGATCGCATTCGCATCCTGGACGAACAGGGGATCGATGTCCAGGTGCTCACGCAGCAGGGCGCGTGGTGGTACAACATCACCGATCGCGACCTCGCGCGCCAGGTCGTGAAGATCCAGAACGAGAAGACCGCGACATGGGTGGCGGCCGCACCGGATCGCTTCGTCGCGCTCGCGTCCGTCTCGCTGCAGTTCCCCGACCTGGCGGCGGAACAGCTCGAGGACGGCGTCAAGCGGCTCGGCATGAAGGGGGGCGCGATCGCGGCGGGCAACGTGGCCGGCAAGGAGCTCTCCGCGCCCGACTTCGACCCCTTCTGGACAAAGGCGCAGGAGCTCGGCGTCGTGCTCTTCATGCATCCCGGCGGCAACACGGGTGCCGACGAACACCTGCGCGGCAAGGGCAACCTGGGCAACACGATCGGCAATCCGCTCGAAACGACGATCTTCCTGTCGCACCTGATGTTCGACGGGACGCTCGACCGGTTCCCGGGGCTGAAGATCTGCGCCGCGCACGGGGGCGGCTATCTCCCGTCCTACCTCGGGCGATCGGAAGCGGCATGCACGCGGTCCCCCGACGCGTGCAGCGAGAAGAAGAAGCCGGCCGACGCCTACTTCAAGACGCAGATCATGGCCGACTCGATGATCTTCCGCCCGGACGGCCTGCGCCATCTGGTTGAGGAAATGGGCGCGGGGCAGATCGTCTACGGAACGGACACGCCCTTTGCCTGGCCGGCCGACGTGGACTTCATCCTGAAGGCCACATTCCTGAACGACGCGCAGAAGGAAGCGATCCTCGGCGGCAACGCGATGAAGCTGCTGCACATCGGATAGCGCTCTCGGAGGGCTGTCATGTCCGTCGGAAAGACCAGCGTCCACTTCTTCGTACCGCCGGTGCTTCTGCTCCTCGCCCTCGTCGGCCTTCCGCTGCAGGCGCAGCGCGTCCAGACACAGGGTGCCCGCTTTCAGCTCGAGGAAGCGACGATTGCCGACGTGCACCGCGCCATCCAGGCCGGCCAGCTGACCTGCCGCGGGCTCGTGCAGGCCTACATCGACCGCGCGAAGGCCTACAACGGCGTGAGCGACCGCCTGGTCACGAGCGACGGCGCGCCGATCCCGGCCTCTCCCGGCACGGTGCGCGCGGGCTCTCCGCTGACGTTCCCCACCGAGACGGTGGCCATCTCAACGCTCGTGCCCGATTTCGATCAGTACGCCGGGCCGCCGATCGAGCTCGGCCGGATGGAGCCGACCTCGTCGGATCCGTCCGTGCAGCAGCAGTACGGCATGACGGTCGGCACGCCGAGCTCCGGGCAGATCAACGCGCTTGCCACGCTCAACTTGCGCGGCGAGCGCTCGGTGACGTGCAAGGGGGACCGCGACAAGGCCCCTTCGTCCGGCCCGCTGCCGGCGGGATCCCCGGCCGTCTGCGAGGAGCTCCGCCAGCAGCCCGACGCGCTCGGGCGCGCGGCCGAGCTCGCCGTAAAGGGTCGCTATTTCGAGACCGGCAAGCTCATCGCCAAACGCCGGCGCAAGGATGTGCGCATGAACACCGAGATTCGCAACGCTGACATCCGCCCGAAGAAGTCCTGAAACGGCGGGCGAGCGCAGCCGCGCCCGCAGCAGACGAAAAACCGTTCCCCTCAGCCGGGCGTGGGATGATAATTCCCGGCCGGAACGATCCCGAATCAGCGATGCCGCTTTTGCCGTTCATAGATCTCCTCATTTTGTGCAGTTGCTTGCAACTGCACAAAATGCGGAGACCCAGAGAAAACCAAATCTTCACCAATGTCGTCAATATCGTCTGAGAAGTAACTAGGGGCTGTTGACATTCAATATTTTATGACCGGGGGGCTGTTAACTTTGCCCAAAATCTGTTTACATCCTGATATTTACAGGGGATCAGGATGGTTCGTCGATGGTTGCGTGATGACCAGTGGCAGCGCTTGGAGCCCCTGTTGCCCGGTAAAGCCGCTGATCCTGGGCGGACAGGTGAGAATAATCGACTATTCATCGAGGCAGTGCTCTGGGTTGCGCGCACCGGCAGCCCATGGCGCGATCTGCCCGCCGAGTTCGGGCTTTGGAATAGCGTATACATGCGGTTCGCGCGCTGGTCGAACAACGGGGTATGGCAGAGGGTATTTGCTGAGTTGGCCAAGGATGCGGACTTTGAAGAAGTATTTCTGGACAGCACCATCGTGCGCGCGCACCAGCATTCCTCCGGTGCCGCTAAAAAAAAGGCTCGCAAGCGATCGGGCGCTCGCGGGGCGGACTGAGCACCAAGATTCACGCGTTGGTCGAGGGCCTGGGCAACCTTGCCAGATTCGTCCTGACCGAGGGCCAAGCACATGACATCACGCAAGCTGCCACGCTGCTCCAGGGCATCGATGCCGATGCGGTGGTCGCCGATAAAGCCTTTGATGCTGACGAGTTGCGCCAGAACATCGCCCAGCGTGGCGCCAAAGCGGTCATTCCGCCTCGCTCCAACCGTACCGCGCCAGCATCCTATGACCGGCATCAATATAAGCACCGTAATCTCATTGAACGCCACTTCTGCCGCATCAAACACTTCCGCCGAATTGCAACGCGCTATGAAAAACTGGCCCAGCGCTTCGCCTCCTTCATCGCCTTGGTTGCCACGTTCGTCTGGCTAACCTGAATGTCAACAGCCCCTAGTCACTAACAAGTTTACTGTTCGCAAATTTGGCGAAGATTTGGTTTCTAAATTCGTCTCCCCTTTTCGTGCAGTTGCAAGCAACTGCACGAAAAGGGGAGATTGATAAACGGCAAAACCAGCTTCCTTGGTTCCAGCTTAGGATTTAGGATCTAGGGAAAGGCAACCGCGCGAAGCGCGGCCCCTCAAATCCTAGATCCTGGATCCTAGTTGTTCTGCACCACGATATTGGGAAACTTGGACGTCATATCCTTCGCCAGATCGGCTATTTTCACCGCCACGCGCCGGCCGACCTTGCGATAGATATCGGCCACCGGTCCGTCGGGGTCGGCAACTACCGTCGGCTTGCCCGAATCGGTCTGCTCGCGGATGTGGACATCCAACGGCAGAGCGCCGAGCAGCTCGACCCCGTATTCGCCGCACAT
>Ga0082335_1001718_pt1 | contig 44449 bp, 37 predicted proteins | sample Subgrocontami58m_FD_72375 | JGI IMG/M metagenome (GOLD analysis project Ga0082335, IMG submission 72375) | Subsurface groundwater microbial communities from S. Glens Falls, New York, USA - GMW37 contaminated, 5.8 m (SPADES assembly) (version 2) ...
TGGGGCAAAGGCCATGCGCCTGAATTCAAGCCACTTCGTCCCGCCCAGACAACCCAACACGAACCCCCTTTTATTCGAGAATTCGCTGCCATCAGCCGTCTGCTATGCTTTCAAATAGCCAAACGCGAGGCCCGGGTCCGTCCGTAGGGACGGACCCGGGATTTCCGTAACACTATCCGAGGAGGTTTCAGCCATGACTCCATCAGAAGTTGGACCTCATAAGAGAGCATTTCCGTTCATCAGGCTGAACGAACGGGAACCCAAGTCGAGGGCTCGCGGCGTTACGGAGATTAGCGGCCCCTATTACACGCCCATGGGCAGGCGTCATCTCCAGGACATACTGGAAACGATGGGCGTCTACGACTCTGCTGACCCGGAGGTCTTTGCCTGGTACGTGAAGAACTTCGGACCAGAGGTGAACTTGTTTGTCGACCACAGCCAGATAGTCCAGATGGAATGCATCAGGTCGGGCATCCGGGGCACCAAGAGTCTATGGGGACGTGTGCTGACCTACAAGCGGGAATAGTTAGCATGCATAATCTCGTAACGGCGAGCGCCTTCAAGGAATATGTAATCATGGTGGGTCTATCATGGAGTCACCTTTAGCTAAGCCAGACTGAATAAGTGTGGAGGTGGTGGAAGCCATGGCAACAATTCATTGCACGGTCAGCAACTGCAACTATTGGGGGCAGAACAACTACTGCCGGGCAGAGCAAATTCTCGTAACTGCCGCTATGCAATCGGCTCTCCCCTCAGTAGACCAGCATGGAATCGGCACCGAGAAGATGCCCCAAACCCCAGTGAAGGCCCGCCAGGACTCGCTGTGCTATACCATGGAGCTTAAGAACCGGTAACCTGGCCGGCAGTAACAACTGCCCTTTATCCCCCATACCGCGCGGAGGGCGCAGGCTGTTACATAGAGCCCTCTCTGTTGCTCTGCGTCCTTCGCGCACCAGCCTCACGGATGTAATCCAGATACTGCCAGCTATAGATTGCCCCGAGCGGCCCCCGGCGTATCCTCAACCGGCTGGCAACGTACTAGCTCGCGTCTCGCTCCCGGTACTCTGGGACAAAAGACGTGCCAGAGCTCATTGCCTAAATGATCTGCCAGTCATTGCGCTTGACCCCTTGTCATTGTGCGTGTGTTTAACGTCATTGCAGGCTTTGGTAGGCAGCGGATTGCTGCCGGAGATCTGGAGTGACATGGATGTCATTGAAAGGTACGAAGCATTCTCTCGCTCGTTGGTCATTGCGAGCCGGAGCGATTGCGGAGGCGTGGCAATCTCCCCGCCCCACCCCTCTGGATCCCCGCCTTCGCGGGGATGACAGAAGAAGAGCAAGAGATTGCTTCGTCGTTCCTCCTCGCAATGACCATAAGGGGGACCGGCAAAGACCAAAGGCAAAGACCAACAAGGGACTTGCCATGACAAAGCAGAGGCCTCGCATGATGACAGACAACGGGACTCACAGACCATTGCGAGAGGACACGGCTCGCAGCGGTGCTTCTCACAATTACTGGCAGGCCTTGGTTGAATCAGGTACAATGGAACGATGGGATTCGTAGGGCCGGCCCAGGCCCGTCTGCTGGGCACATCATCTAAGGAAGGGTTGCGTACGTGATTCTTAAGCTACTGCCCCTGGGGCAATTCCAGACCAACTGCTATTTGGTGGGGTCGGAGAATACTAAGGAAGGCATTGTAATTGATCCAGGGTCTGACCCACTCGTCATTATCGACCAGATCCGCCAGCTGGACCTCAAGATAAACCTAATCGTGAACACGCATGCCCACGTGGACCATGTAATGGCCATAGAATCCATCAAGCGTGCCACCGATGCGAAGTTCGCGCTTCACGCTGACGATCTGCCGATCCTGCACCAGGCGTCCGCTGCAGGTGTTCAGTTCTTTGGCAAGCCCGTGATCGTGCCGGAGCCGGACATACTCTTGAAAGACGGGGACACTGTGGAGGCGGGAGAGGTGAAGCTAACCGTGATTCACACTCCAGGCCACAGCCCGGGAGGAATATGCCTGTATACAGAGGGCGTTGTCTTTTCCGGGGATACCCTGTTCCAGTTCAGCATCGGGCGGACTGATTTCCCCGGGGGGAACCACCGGCAGCTATTGGACAGTATTGTCACCAGGCTATTTGTGCTGCCGGATGATACCGTTGTGCTGCCAGGCCACGGGCCGGACAGCACTATCGGCTTTGAAAGAGAGAATAATCCGTTCCTGGTTGGACACGTACCGGGATAACCTGGTTTCCAGAAGAAGTCACTTCGGCTGACACCAGCTACAGCGCTACGTGTTTACATAATCGCCAGGTTACGGGCCGGAGTAGGCTCGTTCGATTCTGGGTAAATAGATCCAGTTGGGGCTGGACCCCAGGGCAACCTCGTCAAGCCAGAGGTCGCTCTGGCCGGTGAACCGGAGGATGAGTGTGGTCGGCCCTTGCAGCCCCGTGGTATCCACCCAACCCTGCTGCCAGGTGTTCTGCGACATAGGGAAGACGAAGGATAGTGTCTTGTTCCCCACCAGTTGGACCTCGAAGCGGTCCGATGAGCTGGGTGAGGGCGTCCGGTAGAAGAAGGATAGCGTGGACTGACCCTGCGTTGCGGTGATACTCACCGTCTGGCTGAGGGTGCCGCTCTGACTTATGGTAGCCCCGTAATTCCCGGTGTGGCGGAACGTCTGGGTGATGACCCTGCCGGCGGTTATCCATGACGAAATCCCCTGCTCGAACCCACCGTTCTTCATTACGTCATCCTTAGGAGGCAGGGCAAAGTCGTAGCTGATGGTGGAGCTAACGTCCAGGGACTTGGCCGGGAGAGCCCCAAACCCAGGTCTGGATATTGCCACCTGGTAGGCGCCGCCAGCCGGTAGCTCCAGGGTATAATTACCGAGCGTATCGCTCTTGGCCGTGGCAGGGGCACTGGCCCCGGATTGGGCGCCTGATACGGAGGCGGCCACGCTCGCGCCGGACACCGGTCTCCCTCGGTTATCCAAGATTCTGCCGGTGACATAGAGCTTCACGGTCGTGAACGCATCGCCATCGCCATCGGGATAGGGCTCCGCGATCTCGCCCATCCTGGCACGCGAGCGGAAGTAGTAGGTCTTGCCTCCCTGGGCAGGACCGAATGTGCTACTGGTCAGGTCAGTATTTGTCAGCCAGTCAGTCCACCCGCCGTCCTTGCCCACGCGGTACTGGACATCATACTTGACGCTGCCTCCAACGGTGTCCAGCCTGCTCCAGGAGACCGGGAAAGAGCCCTGGTTCGTCACCGCAGGCAATGGGTTGACCTTGGACGAGAGATCGGTGTTAATATGCTCCACCAGGATATACGGTGAGCCGGGCTGGTCCGACCAGCGGTTAGTGCAGCCGGCGATATCATATCTGGCCTTCTTAGGAAGGGTGACTGAGAAGACATTGTTCGATGAATCCACCCAACTGGCGTTGCCGGCCTTGTCTATGAGTTGGGCTCGTGGGGTTACGGCAGTCAGTTTCACGGTCTTGTCTTCGGTGCCGGTATTCCAGAGTACCGTTACCTTGCCGTACTTGGAGTTGATGAACGAGACGGAATCCACTGCCCCGTTCTCCAGCGTCGTGCGACGTGGAGAGACCGGGTTGGATAGATACGTCGCGGCTACCTGGTAAGCGGTGTATGATGGCCGGGTGCTGCCGTCGTTCCGTACCAGGCCGTAATTCTCACGGAAACCCACATTGTCGTCATAGAGCTGGAAGAGGAATATGCGGTCAACCCACGAGGCCGCAGCCAGGGCGCCGGCTTGAATGACGAAAGAAGCCTGTTCATCCTGGGTGCCCTGCCAGCCGGGACAGAATTTGCCGTCATTAGTGTTTTCATCGTCAAATACGGGCAGGTTGGTCTCGTTGATCCAGATGGCCTTCGTCATGCCCCGCTTCTGCATCTCGGCGTTGGCCCACGTTGCCACGTTAGAGATGTTATAGGGGTTAATGTACAGGTGGTACGGTACCACGTCGAAGAAGTAGTTCTTCGTCCGGGCATCGGGATCGCCGTTGATGTAGTCTAGCACCTTGGTAAAGAAGTCCTGGTCGGACCAGTACTGGAGCCCTCCGAAGACGATTGTCGCTTGCGGATCGGCTGCCTTAGCAGCAAGATAGCCAACCTTTAGAAGCCGGTAATAGTTCTGAGCGCCCCCCTCCCAGAAGACAGGCACCTGCTGCCCCTGGTCGTTGGCCCAGGTGAAGTCTGGCTCGTTCCACATCTCCCAGTAGCGGATACCCTTGTTCTGGGCCCAGCCATTCTGCTGGGCAAGCTCTCCCCCGGGCATATACCGCTTTACGGTCTTATAGACAAAGTTGGCCCAGCGGTTTTCAGAGTTTATCGCTCCGTTTGACAATAAGGGTGGCAGTTCCAACCCCATCGGCACGGCCCCTGCCGATCCGGCCATAAAAGCGGAGCCGGCTCCGAAACGGGAGGCCCCTGGAGAGGGCTGGTCCGATAAATGCGGACCAATTCCAAAGGGAACGGCCGGTCCAACTCCAGAGATTGAAACACCTCCCCATGAGGGAGTGCCCATCAATATTGCATTAGTTTCAAGGCCGTTCTTCACATCCAGGTCAGCCACCTGGTCCTGGCTGCCGTAGTTAAAATAATCGCGGGAGGTCTCGATCAGGTGCCAGTATATGGGCCAGCGGGTGAAGGTCGCTCCGGCGGCCTTGGCCTTGTCGTAGCGCGGCTGGGGATCGCTGTATGGCTGGTTGGAGTCCGGGGTTACCCCGTCAACGAAAACGACGCCGAAACGAGAGTTGGGATCAGGGGCGAGTGCCAGGCGGGAAACAGCCGGGTGAGCTGGCGACAGCAGAGGCCAGAGCACCAACACCAGGGCAATGGCAAACCAGCCCGATGATCTCAGGCGGGCTCGCCTCCATCGGGTTGCACGGCCAGGGGAGCGCAAGTTATTCGCGGCCAATGCCGACCGGTGCTTTACGCCTCACAGACCTCATATGTCCCTATTATAAGGCATACGTCAAGCCCCGTCTGGGCAGGGTCAGTTTGCGCAGGAAGCTGATTCCAATTACCGGCACGGTGTTAATGTTTCATTTATGATTTCCGATTATAATTCGTGGAAAGTAGGTCAATTCTCTGCACGCACGCCTCTCTAATTCTGCAAGAACGGTCCCCGGCCAAATAATGGAGTGAGTGTTGTATCTTAGATGCCGGCCCAGAGGCCGGCGGAAAGAAGTCAGGAGGGAGAAATAGATGAAGGTACTTAAATCGGACAGACTGGTGCCAATAGTGGCGTTGGTAGGGGTGCTGGCGGCATTGCTGATGATGGTGCAACCAGTGCCAACATCGGCTTTACCGGACTACGCTACCAAGACGGGTCAGGCGTGTGGTGTGTGCCACGTCAACCCGGCCGGAGGCGGTGCGCTGACTGCCCGCGGCACAGCGTTCGCTGCTATCCCGACTCACACCACTGACCCGGCCGGCGCGTTTACCCAGTCGGGAGCAGCGGCCAGCCCGACGGCAGCGGCCCCTGCCGCCACCCCAACAGCGGCGGCCAAGCCTGCCGCCACGCCTCCAGCTGCGACTCCAACCGCCGCGGCCCCAAAGCCGACAGCTACGGCTGCACCTGGAGCCACTGCGACCGCTACACCCGGAGCTCTACCAAGGACGGGTGGCCTCCCGCTGGCACCGCTGGCGGTGGGTGGTGGCGGCCTGTTGCTGGCCATGGGGTGGAGTATCCGCCGGCTCTTCCGTCGGTAGTGCCCGGAGCAGGCTCAAGAACCAGGAACGAAGGAGGCAGACACCCATCTCCTTGCCTGCCGGTGATAACTGAATTAGATACGATCGGCAGCGCTTGACATCAGATTCGGCAAGTGTGCTCCCCAGACCGCTGCGGTTTTCAAAACCGCAGCGGTCTTAGCATCTCATCCGGAAATTGCCTTGTAGGGCGGACCTGAGACACACTTTCTTGACGCGGTCGGAGCACAAGAGGACAATAAAAGAAGATAAAGGAGATACATAGTGTGTTAAGGAGGTTGGCAATGACTCCGGTGACGAAGAGCCTGGCAATTCAACGAGGCACAGTCCCCTACATTCTTCTCCACCAGGGCGATGGCCGGACCCTGGACCTATGGCAGTACAAGGGCAGGCGCAACCTGGTCCTGTTCGTGGCCCATAGCACATCTTGCCCGGAGTGCCGGAGCTACTTGAAGGCGCTGGCGTCCCGCTATCGTGAATTCCAGGAATGGGAGACGGAGCTAATCGCACTCGTGCCGGGGAAGCCGGAAGAGGTCCTTGATCTTACCCGTGACCTGGACCTGCCCAATCCTGTAGCCCTGGAGCAGGCCGGGATGATCAGCTTCAAGCTCGGCCTGGCGGACGAGGCCAGCGGACGGGGCTCGCAAGCGGGGTTGGTAGTTGCCGACCGCTGGGGTGAGATATACGGGACCTTCAAAGCGGGGGGTGGGCACGAACTGCCCTCAGGCGACGAGGTCCTCAAGGACTTGCGCTTCATCGAGATCCAGTGCCCGGAGTGTGGTGTCGGGGGCTAAGGGTGTCACCCTCTGGCTAGATGAAGTTGAGCAGCGGGAAGGGAGCGCCGAGCACATCCGATGATGAAGCCCCGTGCCACTTCTCGAGGATCGTGGCGTAGACAGAGCGAAAGTCGGTAGTGAACTTCAGGTCTCCCTGGTCCAGGTCGGTGAGGCTGGAAGGTGCTCCGTAGGTTCCGCCTTTGACCTGGTTCCCGATGACAAACATGGGGGCGGCAGCCCCGTGGTCCGTCCCGTTGCTGGCGTTCTCCTGTATCCTGCGCCCGAACTCCGACCAGGTCATAACAAGTACGCTATTCGCCTTCCCATGAGCGTCTATGTCCTTGTGGAAGGCCTGCAGGCCACCGGCCAGGGTGGATAGGTTGTTGGCATGGGTTGGCTTCTCATTGGAGTGCGTATCGTAGCCTCCCATGGCGATATGGCAGACCCGGACGCCGATGTCTCGCGTGATTAGCTGGGCCAGGACCCGAAGACCGTTTCCAAAGGCGTTCTTGGGATAATCAGCCGCTGGCTTATAGGCTTCTATACTCTCTTGAAGGTCCAGGGAGCTCTGGTGTGCGCCCGCAGATACCGTGCTGAGAAGGGCTGCATAGGGCGAGGTTACCGGGTATTCGGAGTAAAGGTTGAGCAGCGCGTTGGTGCGGGGACTGGCGTCCCCCGATCTGCCCGGCGCCAGGAGCCGGTAGCTATCCGAACTGCCTAGCGAAGGTATGGATGTCGCTGATGCCACCAGTGAGAGGGGCAGGCTTCCACCGATGTTAACGCCCTTGAAAGTAGCGGAATCCGTGGCCAGGAACGAATCGAAGTAGCGTCCGAGCCAGCCGGTCCGCTCGGCTCCCGTAGGGTTGGCGGTCTGCCAGATCTCCATGGAGCGGAAATGAGACCGGTTAGGGTTGGCGTAGCCCACACCTTCGATAATCGCCAGGGTGCCTGCATCCCATATTTCCTTCAATGGCGACAGGCTGGGATGCAGGCCGATACGTTCGTTCAGGGGTATTACGTCCTGGCCGTCGATAGCCAGCGTTGGCCGCCTATCCCGGTAAGCGTCATCGGCATAGGGGATCACAGTGTTCAGTCCGTCATTGCCCCCCGCCATCTGGACGACGACCAGGGTAGTGCTCTGGCCGTCCGGCCGGACCCTGTCCCTGGTGGCGGAGTAGACGGCATGGGTAAAGACCGAGGGCACGGAGATCCCCGCCGATAGCAGCACCAGTCCCGACCTGAGAAACTCGCGTCGCGTTATCGTCATCGTAACACCCTCTCCTTAGACCCTGGCCCGCCCCACCGACATCAGGCGAGCTGGTATTCAGGTGATCCCAGGACTAAGTACAGCAGGTCACGGGCCCTTGCGGCCGTGAGCCGGCTCCCCGCAAAATCGAGGAGTACCTGGCGGGCCCCGCTACTGATGTCCCCATCCAGGAGCAGGGCCACCATTGTATCAACGGCGGCTGGGCCAGGCCGTCCGTTCAACGCTTCGATGAATTCCGGAAGTCCCTGGATTGCCTGCGCTGGGGCTGTGGAAAGCGAGTGGAGCAAGTTCATCCGCTCCATCCAGGTGGACGTGTTGATCCATGCCGGACCTCCGGGCCACCCGCCTACGCTGGGTGGGTCAAAGAGCGCCTGTCCCATCCGGGCCAGCCGCAACGGCATGCCGGTGAAATCGGTCTTCAGGCCGAGGGTAGAGACAATTCCCACCACGAATTCTGTGGGGCTCTTTACCCTGGCCCGGTACGCCTGGTCCGAGAAGAAGGCGTCCGAGGTCAAAATGGCTCGCAGTGTCTCCTTGACGCTGAAGCCGCTCCGGTAATAGGCATCGCTGATAGGCTGCAATACATCCGGGTCCGGGTTGGGATAGGCGAAAAAGGAGAAGAGCTCGCGGGAGATGAAGGGACCTGCGGCCGGATGGCGTACGATGATGTCTATCACATCGTCACCATCAAGATTGCCGGTATGTCCAAGCACCGTCTTGGGGCCGGCATCGTGCTGGTTCCTTAACTCCACGAACTCGCCGGTGCGCCGGTCGATAGTCCAGCCGGTAAAGGCGCGGGCCACCTCCTTGACGTCCTGCTCCGTGTACTCGCCTTCGCCCATGGAGAAGAGCTCCATTAGCTCGCGGGCGTAGTTCTCATTGGGGCGTTGCTTGCGGTTGGTGGCGTTGTCCAGCCAGACCATCATCGCGGCGTCCCGGGAGATGCCCCTGAGGATCGTGTCAAAGGCGCCGGTGGCGTTCTGCCGGAAGAACTCGTTCTGGCGTCTCATCAATTCCGGAAGCCGCACCTTGCTGACACCGCTGGTCAGGTGTCCGTGCCAGAACAATACCATTTTCTCCAGAAGGGGCCGGCTGGTGACAGCCATGCGCTGAAGCCACCACTGCTGGAGCTGCCCCACCGCGGCCGCAATTTCTGTTTTCTGGCCCAGAGGGAACCGGGGCGTCGGTATCCGGTCCGCCGGGTCGTCGGTCGCCTGTTCGTAGCTCAGGAGCCGGTCGACGGCGCCATCGATGCCTATCGCCGCATACTCGTCGAGCGTCGCCCTGTCTCCTCCGAAGCCCGCCCTCCGCAGCAGGTGAGCAATGCGTACCCTGGGGTTATCGGGAAAGGCCTGGCGGACCCTGTTATCCGGCCAGCCCTCGTGGTAGAGGGGCGCAATCGCCTGTTCAGGCGATTTCCGAGAGAGTAACGCAGTTCTGCCCATCAACCCTCACCGCCTGTATGTGATCCGTATATAATTATAGTCGCTACGGGGACGGTAAGCGTATGGGCTTCAGGTGTCAGTCTCGCACATTACTTCAATGTCATGCTTCACAGCTAGGATTGCCTGGCTTTCAGTCCTTCCAGCACCTTCTCTCGGGTGATGGGAAGGCTGGTGATGCGCACGCCGACGGCGTCGTAGATGGCGTTGGCTACGGCGCCGAGAATGCCGGCTATGGCGCCCTCTCCGACCTCCTTGGCCCCGTAGGGGCCGCCGGGGTCAATGGTGTTCACAACCAGATGGTTGCCCGGGATGGCCTCCAGGGAAACTGGCAGCTTGTAGTCCAGGAACGAAGAGTTCAGGAGACTGCCCTCCTGAAGAATGATATCTTCGGCAATGGCCTGTCCGGCTCCCATCGAGACGCAACCGTCGAGTTGGCCCTCCACGATCTGGGGGTTAAGGGCATAGCCACAGTCATGGTGCGTGGTGGCTCGTACAAGTACGACCTCGCCGGTCTCAGTGTTGACATCAACCTCCGCCACCTGCGCGGCGTAAGAATAGGCGTTGGTGAAGCGTCCCTTGGCCTTAGCCAGGCTGGGGTAGTTGTCGACGCCGGGGACGATCTTGCGGAAGCCCCGGCCGATGATCGGGTTGCCTCCATGGTGCTGCACGCTGGCCGAGACTACCTGGGCTATAGTGACCGAGCGCTCCGGACTGCCTTTTACGTTTATCCGCTTGTCCTGGGCCTCCAGGTCCTCCGGGTTGGCCTCAAGCAGGTCGGCTGCCGCCTGGAAAAGCTGGTTCCGGGCATCGATAGCCGCCAGGCGTACAGCGTTGCCGGTTACGTAGGTGCCGCCACTGAGGAAGTTGCCCATGTCGATGGGGCATAGCTCGGTGTCGCCGGAGACAATGTCCACGTCCTCCAGGCCCAGCCCCAGCTCCTCCGCAGCAACTTGCGAGTGAGCGGTGTCTCCGCCCTGGCCCATCTCAGAATGGCCGGCGTAGAGGGTGGCACGTCCGTCGTCGTTCATTTTGACCACCGCGGCGGAGGCGAAGGGGTAAAAAGGCGCCCCGCTGAACATGGCGCAGACGGATATGCCGATCCCCCGCTTCTTTCCGCTGGGGGCTGGCGCCGCCCAGACCTTCTTCCACTCGGTAGATGCGGCTGCTCCCTCGATGCACTCGATCAGGCCGCAGCTCTCTAACTTATCGCCATTGGGCAGGATGTCTCCCTGCTCGTGCGAATTCTTGACGAGGATATCCACGGGGTCAAGTCCCAGGTCACGGGCTATCATGTCCAACTGCCCATCAACGGCGAAGCGCATCTGGGGCGTGCCATGGGCACGCTGAGGCCCGCGAACCGGGTTGTTCGTGTAAACAGCGAGGCCTTCGTACCGGTAATGAGGGACCCGCAGTACCGGGGCGTTGAAGGCGTGTCCGAGAAATATGACGACAGCGCCGGTGCCTCGATAGGCGCCGTTGTCAACGATGAACCGCAGGTCCTGGGCCACAATAGTGCCGTCCCGCTTCACGCCGGTCTTGACGTTGATGATGGTTGGATGGCGCTGGCGGGTCGTGGCGAAGACCTCTTCCCGGCTCAGTTCCATCTTGACCGGCCTGCCAGTCTTGCGGGACAGGAAGGCGGCACAGAACTCGTACGGAAAAACGTCCAGCTTGCCTCCGAAGGCGCCTCCGACGTAGGTCTTGTGGATACGTACCTTGGTGAGGGGCAAACCCAGGGCCTTGGCCAGGATGAACCGCTTGTAGAATAGGCTCATGCTGGAGAGCCACATATTCATCTTGCCTGAAGGGTCAAAATGGGCTATGGCGGCATGAGGCTCCATGGCGGCGTGGGCGGTAGCCTTGGTCTCGAAGCGGTCCTCCCGCACGTAATCAGCCAGCCGGAAGCCCTCGTCAAGATTACCCTGCGTCACAAACGTGCGGCCGCTGAGGTTATTCAGTCCGAGCATCTTGTATTCAGGGATGGAGGTGGCAGTACGCCGGGCGCCCCAGTCTTCCCAGGCTGAGCCCCCCTCGATCTCTTCTTCGTGGATTATCGGGGCATCAGGCTTCATCGCCTCTTCGGAGCTGAAGACGGCGGGAAGGACCTCGTACTCGACCTTGATGAGGTCGAGCGCCTCTTGGAGGGCGTCCTCGTCCACGGCGGCCACCGCGGCTACCTCGTTCCCTATATACCGGACCTTGTTAGTGGCCAGCGGTGTCTCATCCGCCGGATAGCGGGGGGTATCGACAAAGGAATAGCGAACGCCGGCGGTATCGCGGCCCGTAATGATTGCCTTTACTCCTGGAAGCCTCTCTGCCCTGCTGGTGTCTATACTCAGGATTCGGGCATGGGGATGAGGGCTGCGGAGGAACCTGGCATGGAGCATGCCAGGCAGCGATATGTCTACCGAAAACTTTCCCTGGCCGGTCGCCTTTTCGGCGCCGTCCACCCTGGGCAGAGGCTTGCCAATGACCCTATAATCTTCTCCCAAGATAACTCCTTCCCCAAATAGCGGGCGCCCGTCAAAGTGTGGAATGGACGAACTCAGTTTCCCTACCACAAAAACCTGACGGACAACCCCAAGCAGCGGTGCGTCTGAGGGACGCGGTTGGCGTCCCTACCGGATAATATACAGGGAAGTGAACACAAAAATCCAGACCAGGTCAACAAAGTGCCAGTAGAGTCCGCCAACTTCGATGTGCAGGGGAAGTATTTCAGGTACGCGTATGGTTCGGATGGTGAGGCCAGCTACCAGAATGAGGCCGGCCAGTACGTGGAGACCGTGAAATCCCGTCAGGGTGAAGAAGACTGATCCATAGGCATGGTCCCAGGGCTGGAAATCGACATGCATCCACTCCCATCCCTTGATGAAAAGGAAAACGCCGCCCAGCAGCATGGTCAATATCATGGCCCTGACTGTTGCCCGGCGGTTCTCTCGTTGCGCGCTATTCACGGCCATCTGCATAGTCACGCTGCTTAGCAGGAGTATCGCTGTGTTGAGGGCAATCAAGGGTAGTTCGAGGACCACGTCCTGAGGAGGCCAAACGGGCGTCTTAGCCTTCAGGTAATAATAGGTCCAGAAGAGATTGCCGAAGAGAAAAGACTCTGAGAGCAGAAACAACAGCATCCCGACGTAGAGCCTGGAGAGGCCCGGCGTCTCGTCTGTGTGTGCTGAGTGGACTACGTTCATGGCAATAACCTGCTCATCTGTTGCCTGTATGCCCCCCGGTCTCCGGCAAGACCGCGTGGACCGAGCCGGCGACCCCGTAGCCGTATGGGTCATCGTGGACCTGGGGAAGCTCCTCAAAGTTGTCTTCCGGAGGTGGCGACGCCACCTGCCATTCAAGCGTTCTTGACCGCCAAGGATTGTCCGGAGCCAGGGCGCCCCGCCGCACGGAGAGCAGGATATTGGCGACCAGGAAGAGCATGCTGATAGCTACCAAGCCTGAGCCAATTGCGCTGGCAATGTTCCAGCTTTGAAAGGGCTGGCTGGGGTCAAAGTCATAGATGCGTCGACGCATTCCCAGAAGCCCAACTACGAACATAGGTCCGTACAGCAAGAGGAACCCCAGCGACATCAGCGCCCAGTGGATCTTCCCAAGACTTTCCCGTAACATGCGCCCGGTTACCTTCGGGAACCAGTAGTAAATGGCTGCCATCATAGGAAAGACGAAGCCACCGAAGAGGGTGCTGTGGAAGTGGGCCACTATCCAGTAAGTGTCGGTTATGTGCAGATCGGCGGGCACGATTCCCTGGACGACCCCCGTCAGCCCGCCTACCACAAAGACGACGATCGCGGTCAGGACAAACAGGAACGGCGTCGCCAGCCGTAGCTTCCCGAGCCACATGGTAGACAGCCAGCCGAAGACCTTCACTCCCGTTGGAACGGCTACCAGCAGTGTTGTAAACATGAAGGGGATTCGCAGCCAGTCCTCTATGCCGGCGGCAAACATATGATGTCCCCAAACAAAAGAGCCCCCCAGGGCGATGCCCGGACTGGATATGGCAACGGCCTTGTACCCGAAGAGTGGCTTTCGGGAGAAAACCGGAACGATCTCGCTGATAACGCCCAGCCCCGGAATCACGAAGATATAGACGGCCGGGTGTGAATAGAACCAGAAGAGGTGCTGGTAAAGGATGACGTTGCCCCCCTTTTCCGGGGCGAAGAAGCCGAACCCCAGGACCCTCTCCAGTGCGACCATCAGAAATGCCATGCCTACGAACTGGGTGAAGGTCATCTGGAGGAAGGCCGTTGCCAGCGTGCTCCACACGAATACGGGCATGCGGAAGAATCCCATCCCCGGGGCGCGCATCTTGAAGATGGTGGTGATAAGGTTGACGCCTCCAAGGATGGACGATAAGCCGGCGATATAGAATCCCAACAACATAAACTGCATTCCCAGGGGCGCCTTTACACTGAGCGGAGGATAGGCGGTCCAGCCGGTATCGTGTCCGCCGACAAAGAAGCTCAGCACCAGGAGAATGCCCGCAGGCGGTATCACCCAGTAAGAAAAAGCGTTCAGGCGAGGGAATGCCATGTCACGGGCGCCGATCATCAACGGAAGGAGGTAGTTCATCATGCCGGAGATGCCGATGAGGGTCACGGCGAGCATGGTAATGCCGTGGACGCTTATCGCCGAGTTGTATGTCCCGGGGTCGAGGACCCAGGGCCCCGGAGCCATGTTCTTGACCCTATCTGCGATACCCAGCGGGCCGGCGAAGAACATGAAGATAAGCGAGGTGACCATGTATTGAATGCCGATCACCTTGTGGTTGGTGTCGAAGCTGAAGTAGCGGGTCCAGTCCGGCAGTCTGGACTTGCGGGCATCCTGTTCGTCCTCCTTCCCGCCTCCTACCCATCGCAGCCAGCCGCTCAGGGCGCCCACACCTATGAGGAATCCCAGAAGGCCTGTAAACGTGCCCACCATCGTTGCCGGAGCCGGATTCCATGCCGGCAGGCCGGCGGCAAGCCTGATTGCTGCAACCAGTCCCATCCCGATACCGGCCCCGATCAGGCCACCGATAATGGCGCGGACAAGTCCTAAGGCAAAGAAAACCCTCATCGTGCTCCTCCGTCCAGAGGAGGAGTCAATCGATTTCCTGCTGTTCTCGTATCCACTCGTCGAACTCCGCCTGGCTCGCGACCACAACGGGCCCCGTCATATATGCATGGAGCAGGCCACACAGCTCTGCACAGTAGACCGTGTATGCACCCTCCTGATTGGGCGTGATACGCAAAACCGTCTCTATCCCTGGGACGGCATCCTGCTTGATCCTGAACTCCGGTACCCAGAAAGAATGGACCACATCGAGGGCGTTCAGCTTGAGCAACACCGGCTGGTTGACCGGTAGATGCAGCTCAGAGGAAGTAATCCCGTACTGCGGGTATTCGAACTGCCATGACCACTGGGCCGATACCACTTTGACTTCCATCTCCTGGGGCTGCGAGCTGACCATGCTGCCTAGCGCTAACCCACCATATACGGCCAGGGCCATTACGATAACGAGAGGAATTATCGACCAGGTGATTTCGAGCCAGCTAATCCCGCGAATGCCGGGTCCGTCCTCCTCATCCCCGGGTCTACTCCGAAAGACGATCACGCTGTAGAGCATTACGACCACGACTATCGAAAAGAAGACAGACGCAATGCTGAACATGAGGACAAACAGGTTGTCTACAGGGATGGCCTGCGTAGCCGCGGCTTTGGGTACTACAGGGACGTTAACGAAGAAGAGGACTAACGCGATTGAGAGTACGACTACGGCTATCGTAACGATTAACGCGTGCCTGCTCGTGCTCATGCTCTAGTTGGTGACCCCAAAGGTGTCCCCTTTCGTGTAGGCCAATCGTCCACACCCCTAGAGTGCTCTATGCACACTAGATTGAAATTACCATTAGATATCGGCTATTGTCAATGGCCGGTGACGCTTCTTGTCGGGAGTCCGGTAACCGGCTGGCGTTGACGGTGAGGGGTCATGGTGCTAAACTGACCTCACCCCAAGCTTGACACCAAAAAAGGAGATTTTCTATGGCGGAAAGAGAAGCTCAACGCACCAAAGAAGCCGAAGCTCAGCAGGCACCATTCTACGAATGGGTTATGAAGGTATGGAACAACTGGCCAGTGAGAGCGGAGACGGGCCGGTGTATCCAGAAGAACAAGGACGTGCCCTGGGAGCAAGGACGCCAGGGACGCATCAAGTATCTGGTTCATCCGGCGAGGGAGGACCTGGCGCTCGGTAACTGGCTGCTGTTCGTGCAGGACATTAAGTCCCACTCCGGCCGTCACCGCCACCAGGGTGGCCTGGCCATCTACGTGGTAGAGGGCAAGGGCTGGACCACTGTAAACGGCGAGAGACATGACTGGGAGGAGGGAGACCTGATCCTTCTGCCTATCCTGCCCAAGGGTGTAGAGCACCAGCATTTCAATGCTGTGCCAGGCTCACCCTGCAAGTGGCTGGCGCTTATCTACCAGCCCATGATCGAGGCTATGGCCAGTCCTGTAGAACAGAAGGAGTTGTCGCCAGACTATTCTCACGTGTAGCCTGCTGTCGCCGTAATTCTAGAGAGTTCTCAATATAAAAACAGGGCCGCAACTTCGGCCCTGTTTTTATATTTGGGGTCGTCCGGTTACTTTCCGGCGAAGAACTTACCCATCCTGGACTCTACCCCGTGTTTGGCAAGCTCAGCCTCGAACATCTTCAGGATGGCCGGGTCTTCATCCTCATACTCTATCTGGTTGCCTCCGGTCTTGACGCTATCCTCCTGTCCGGCCATGCTCAAAACCCCGGAAACCCGGTACTTAACGCTACCCCAGCGTACCGCCAGATAGCGGGCGGGCTCCCGACCAACGTTAAAATGCTGGTGAAACCACCTATCGGGCGGGACGAACATGGAGCCCGGATGCCAGTCTACCCTGGTCTTGGGATCGTCCTCGTTCTTCCATAGCAGAGAGTAGCCTTCTCCGCTGATCAAGACTATATGGGCTCCGGCAGCGTGGCGGTGACCCTTCTTGTAGGTGCCGACCGGGAACTCGGAGATGTGTGCGCACATGGTATTATTGGCGAGCTCAAAGCTGATACTGGTGCCGCCTGCACCCCTCTTAACCAGCTCTTGCAGCTTGAAAGAGCCTACGTCCGGGATGAAGTTACTCTCCCAGATGCGGTGTCCGTATAGCTTGCCTTCCGCGGAGAAGTATCCATCCTCTCCGGCGTAGCGGTCCTTCAGGACGATGGGGTTGTTGAAGACAAGCTCTTTGCTATGGAACAGATCGATCACAAGTGGAGCGGTTGTAACGGAGAGGAGCCGCGCCGGTTGGTCGCCCTGACCGTTGAAGTGCTGCCTCCAGACATTAAGAGGCGGAGAGAACAGAGAGCCTGCCTGCCACTCGAAGGTCTGCTTCTTCCCGCCCTCGTTCCAGATGGTGGTAGCCCCACGGCCACTGAGCACGAAGATGACCTCTTCAAAGAGGTACTTCTCAGGCTTAAGATTCCCGCCAGCGGGAATCTCCACGATGTAGGAGTCATTGGTCCCGCCCGTGCCATCCAGGTTGATGTACGCTCCATTGCCCCCTTTGCGCTTCCACGGAGCTAGCTCCACGTCCTTGAGGTCGTTGATGTGAAAGCCCCGGATAACGGGCAGCCCCTCTTCCTCCAACCACTTCTCGTACGATGTCAGATCACTGAACGCTTCCAAACCAGTCCCTGAATAAGCCATATGTTGTCTCCTTCAGCAGGCCCTGCAGAACGGCTGGCCTAGATCATCCCGAAGATCTCTTTGAATACCTTGACATTCGCCGCCAGCTCATCAGCGATGTCCGGGCCGTGGAAGGCGACCTTGACCTGCAGCTCCGGGGGCATGGATGATCCCTTCCTGGCGGTATAACGCTTCAAGTCTTTATAGACAACTATCTGGCCCTCCTCAGAGAGTAGCCAGTCCATCAGGAGCTTGCCGGCATTGGGGTGCGGTGCTCCCTTGGTGATGGCGACGCCCTGGGGCTCACTGCCGGTCGGCTCATCAACCACCCATTTGACGGGTGCTCCTTTGCCTTTTAGCTCCTCAACCCGATGCTGGAAGACATTGACCGCGGCCCAGACCTCGCCTGAGACTACCGCGTCCGCCAGAGTGGTATGGCCCTTGATGAGCTTGGGCTGCTGAGCCGCCAGCTTCTTGAAGTAATCTACAGTCTTTTCCTTGCCCCAGACTCTGACGCGTTGGGTGAACAGCGAGTAGGACTCTGATTCCAGGCCCAACTTTCCCTTGAAGACGGGGTTTAGCAGGTCCTGGTAGTTCTTGGGGGCATCGGCTGCCGGCACAAGCTGGGTGTTATAGGAGATAACATGGACGGCTGCATGCTCCAGGACCCAGACGCCATTGGGATCAACGGCATCAGAGGGGTAGTTGGCTCTTTCGGGGGTGTCCCATTTTTCAGCAAGGTTCCCCTTGATTACATCACCCCAGGCTGCCATCGGGAGAATAAAGAGGTCAGCATTGGTCTTACCGGCCTTGGCCTCAGTCGTCATCTTCTCCGTAATCGATTCGTTGGTGCCCATCCACTCTTTGATCTCTACGCCTGGATAGGTCTTGGAGAAGGCCTGACGGTAGGTATCCATATCCTTGGAGGTGCCTGTAGCGTAGATCACCGCCTGGCCTTCCTTCTTGGCCAGTTCATATAGCTGTGCCCGTACGTCCGCAGGCTTCAGGGCGGCTGGGCTGGCTGCAGGTTTCGCAGCGGTAGCGTTTGCCGCTGGGGTAGCTGCGGGCGCCTTGGTGGGGGTCGGTGATGGAGTAGCCGCCGGAGCGCAGGCGATTAGCCCCAGACCGGCGGCAGCCATACCTGCCCTCTTGAGAAATTCGCGTCGTCCAACGCTATTTCGGGGTTTCATGTATCCTCCTTTGAATATGTGGCTGTCAGACGCCACAAGAATATACTTACTACAGCGATGAGTAGAGACGGGCCTTCTGGCGTGTCCAGGTGGAGTGCGCCTATTCGAAGAGGGCTTTACCCCACTTATCGACTATCTTCTTAGCCAGCTCCGGGCTGGGGTCGGATACCTTGGGAAACTGGTCCTTCCACTCGTAAGGACGGCAGGCATCAATAAAGGCCCGGGAGTTGAATCCTTTCTGGCCTATCGGTATTACGGGGTCCAGAGTGCTGCTCCAGCAGCGTCTGAGTATATCGATATCCTGGTCCGGGTCAGAACGAGTAGCCATAGCCCAGAGGACATCATCGGTGTTGTATGGGTCGATATCTTCGTCTACCACGATCACGTAACGGCCCAGATAGGCGCCCGCCCTGCATTGGGAGGCAATAGCCGCCGCCTGACGGGCATGACCGGGATAGCGTTGCTTGATAGAGACGATCAGGATGAAGGAGAACCCGCCCAGTTCATGGGAACGCACGGACACGACGTCAGGCACGCCGGCTGCCTCAAGGGAGTCGAGTATCGTTGCCGACTGAAGCAAGGCGGACAAGAGGCTATGGCCTGACACCGGCGGGCGGGTCGGAGGTGCGCCCAGGATGATGGGGTTGTTCCGGTGCATGACCGACTTAACGCGTATGATGGGCTCTTCCCGGGCGCTGCTGGCGTAGTATCCGGTCCACTCTCCAAAGGGGCCTTCAACCATGGTCTCTCCGGGATACGAGTAACCTTCGATCACTATCTCTGCATTCGCCGGGATCGGTAGGCCGGTTACGGGGCCCTTTATTACCTCTACCGGCTTACCGGTGAAACCGCCGATGAAATCATACTCCGACACACCGTGCGGCAGGTCGACATAGCCTGCGCCTGCCAGGATGTCGGGGGGGTGCCCGAAGGTAATGGCTACAGGGCAAGGCTCACCCTTGGCGTGGTACTTCTCACGAATGATCCGGCCGTGCTTGCCCGGGGAGACAAAGAACGCCATGGTATTCTTATTGTGTACCTCTACCCGGTAGGTCCCCATGTTAACCCAGCCCGTGTCCGGGTCCTGTGTTATGGTAACGCTGCCCGTGCCGATGTAACGGCCGCCATCCAGCTCGTGATACCGGGGCACGGGAAACTTAAAGAGGTCTACGTCGTCCCCGGTTTGAACGTTTTCCAGGATAGGGCCTGATGATACCAGTGTAGGCGGCTTGTGCCCCATGTGTTTGGTCCGGCGTCGCCATTCCTCGATAAAGCCCATCTCGGTAATGTCTTTGGGCATGTCTAAAGTCAGTGCAACGCGGCCCATCGACGTGAGGGGGTTTACCAGAACGCGATAGCCTGTAGGGTACCCGACTACGTCGTCGAAGAGAAATGCGGGCTTGAGCTTTCGGTCCCTGGACGCCACATCGCATATGGTGCCCATCTCCAGGTCCCAGTGGGCGCCACGGAACTCCTTGAGCTCGCCCATCGCTCGGACCTGGTCCAACCAATCCCGTAGATCGGAGTAAGGCAAATCACCCTCCTTGGAAGTTTATGTCTATCTAGACTGCTCAGCTTGAGCAGACGAGTCAAAACCAAGGGTGTCGAGCCTGGGTTGTCCGCGGCAACCCTGCCAGTGTCCAGAGCAAGAGCGGAGGGCTTGGCTGGCCGGAGTTTCGCATATCCACGGGTGAAAGTCAAGGCAGATCCTCCGTTTTTGCTGCGGTGGTGAACCCTCTGTTATACTGACGGCAATATGCGGAGACGCCTTACACTGGAATCTGTGGCCCTGTCGGCGGCACTGGTTCTCTTTCTTGTCCTTTCGCTCTACCAGATAGACCTTCCTGGCCTCTACTACGACGAGGCTGCCGATGCGGTGCCTGCGATGCAAATGCTCCAAGGCCAGCCTGTAGAGCTCTTCAGGGGCTCTGGATTCTGGCTTGGCGACCGTGCCTTCCCGCTGATGGTCATGGACTACGTGGGATCGGTCAACTCCTACCTGCTCGTGCCGTTCTTTGCTCTCTTCGGAGTGAGTGCTGCATCGATGCGCCTGATGACGGTGCTCGCGAGCGCTGTTGGGCTGGTCCTCACCTACTTCCTTGCGAGGAGCCTGTTCGGACGAAAGGCGGCGGCGCTTGCGGCGCTTCTGCTGGCAGTGCACCCGTCGTTCATCTTCTGGAGCAGGCAGGGCATCTATGTAACTTCCATAATGCTTCCGCTGGCCCTGGGCGGATTGCTTTTCCTCCGGAGGTGGCAGGTGTCCTCCCGCGCCGTTTACTTGATCGCAGGGCTGCTTCTACTCGGCCTGGGCATGAGCGCCAAGCTCCTTTTCATCTGGGTTGTGGTGGCCTCCCTGGTGCTGTATCTAGTGCTTTCCAGGAAACCCCTTGCCATTCCGCAGGGACTGGCCGGGGCAGTGGCCCTGGGCATTGGGGCGGCCATGCCCTTGGTGTTTAACCTGGATGGCCAGGGAACCCTCAACATGCTCTCCCGCAACTTGGTCCGGACGGAACAGGGGGTCAATAACTTCGACATTCTGCCCAATCTTGCCACCCGGGCGGGCGACCTGAAGGTGCTGATGGATGGAGGCTTCTTCTGGTTCCTTGGGGGTATTTTCAGTAGCTCGATCTATCCCTGGTTGGGACTGGGAGCGGCTGCCGCGTTGTTACTGATGTCGATTCTGCCGCAGCTGGCCGCATACCGCAAGAAGATAGCGTTTCTGGCGGGATTCGTCGTTCTTGTATTTGTCCAGAGCGCTGTTACCATCTCCGGTCTCTGGCCCACCCATTTCTTCATTTTGTTGCCTTTTGCAGCGATGCTGCTGGCCGCTTTCGTCCGGCTTCTGCCCAGGGTGCTGCCCTGGCGCCGCGCCGCATGGACCCTGGGGATGCTTCTCTGGGCCGCTGCTTTCTTCCCGAGCATCTGGTCTGACGTTCAGTATCACGGGGCACTGGCTCAGACCGGGGGCTGGATGGCGCATTCCGATGGCATCTACCGCCTGGCCAGTGCTCTTGAACGTCGCGGAGACGCACAACTGCTTGCTATGGATTGGGGCATCAAATCATCCGTGCAGCTTTTGACCCAGGGGAGGGTCAACCCCCAGGAGGTGTTTCAGTATCAACCTCAGCCGGACCAGACCTTCTTCGATTTGACCTACAAGGCAATGCAGGACCCCAAGCGAGTCTATGTTTTCCGGGCAGGTGAGCTGACCGTTTTCCCGCGTATGGATGCGTTCGAGTTGCTGGTCAAGCGACTCGGCAAGTCCTCTTCTCTGGTGGAGACAGTTACGCAGCGTGATGGCCGGCCGCTTTACCTGATCTACATTGCACAATGAGTGAGTCCAGAAAGGACGTGCTGGTATTCGCAGGACTCGCTGCGGGCGTGGCCTCGTTCTACTTCTCCTCCTGGCTCCCGCTGAGCATTTTGGGGGCCCTGCTCTTTTTGGTGCTGGCCTGGGTGCGTCTGGACCTGGCACTGGTGTTCGTTCTGTTTAGTGTCCCTTTTTACCGGTTTCCCAAGCAATTCGGCTCCGCCGGCTTCGCCCTGAGCGAGTGTTTCATACTGCTATGCTTTCTAGTATGGGCCGGACAGCGGATTCACCGGCGCCTGGCCGCCGGAGACTGGCGTCTGGACTTGCCTCCGGGATGGAGACTATGGACAAGCCCGGCCGTCTTTTTCCTCTTAGCGGCTACGGTATCCCTCTTCTTTAGCCAGTATCTGGCTTTCAGCCTCAGGGAATACCGGGTCGAGGTCATCGAGCCTCTGCTCTTCTACATGATGCTTATTACTACCCTCCGAGGGGAACGGGCCGTCTGGCGCATGGCTAATGCCCTGGTGCTGCTGGGTGTGGGGGTTTCGGTCTTTGCCCTCTACCATTACTTCTTCGTTGGCATAGTTGAGAACACTGGTGGCGTCCAGCGCATGCTGGGGATCTACCACTCACCGAATGCACTGGGACTTTTTCTGGGAAGGGTGGCCCCTGTGGCTCTGGCCCTTGGCTTGGGGCTATGGGGCAAGAGCTTTATCGGGGGGGGCCTTTCTGGTAGAATCAAGGGGTGGACCGAGGGCCTCGGGCCGGGCTGGCCCTATCTGGTGGCGGTTCCGCTCATTGGAGCGTCTCTCCTGCTATCCTTCTCTCGCGGAGCCTGGCTAGGGGTTATGGCTGCTTTTGCCCTGATCGCTGCCTTCAAAGGAAGGACTGCCATTCTGGCTACCGCGGGGGCGGCCGCAGCAGCCTTGGCGGCGGCGGTCCCGTTCCTGGGACTGGGCAGACTGGTCTCAGAGGTCACGACGGCGCAGCGACTGTACGTCTGGCAGTCGGCTCTCAGGATGATAGCCGACAGGCCCCTGACAGGGGTTGGGCTCGACAATTTCCTCTACTACTACCGGGAGGGCGGCTACATGCTGCCCCAGGCCTGGGCCGAGCCGGATGTGTCTCACCCCCACAACATTATTCTGGACTTTTGGACCCGTCTGGGGATCCTTGGCCTGGCATCTGCTTTGTTTCTTCAGGTATCCTTCTGGCGCCGGGGAATGAATCTGTACAGGGCGTTGCGGGGAAGCAGTCTTCAATTCGTCGCACTCGGACTGATGGCGAGCATGGCCGATTTTCTGGTCCATGGCCTGCTGGACAATAGCTACTTCTTGTTAGACCTGGCGATATTATTCTGGCTCACGTTCGGGCTGCTAGAAGTGATGGAAAAAGAGACGGCGCCTCGGGGGACGGCATGAGTGCCCTCGCGCTGCCCCGGAGTCTATCAGCCTTGCCAGGCCCGGTGCTGTTGTTAAGCCTGGCCATAATTGTCGGGGCAATCGCCCTTCTGCCTCTTTCGCTGGCTGCTGGCCTCGTTCTGGGGATAGCGTCCCTTCTACTGACGCTGGCCCGCCTGGAGTATGGTCTGGTTCTCCTGGCGTTTACGGTCCCCTTCGGCAGTCTGGGGGAGATCGAGGCGGGTGATTTCTCCCTCTCGTCCACGGAGTTCATTGTCCCGCTCGTGGTGCTGGCATGGGTCATGCGGATCGTCGCTGCTCGCGAGGTCCGGCTATCGCTCCCCTGGATTGTCTGGCCTTTGGTGTTGTTCCTTTCCGCAATGGCTCTCTCATTCACCAATGCCACATCTCTAGGGCTGAGCTTCAAGGAGATGGCCAAGTGGCTGGAATTCCTGGCTATTCTGATTCTGGTAGGAAACACAATCAAGGAGAAAGGCCAGGTCAAGCTGTTGCTGGCGGCTATCCTGGTGGCAGGGGTTCTGGCCGGTCTGCATGGATGGTACCAGTTCGTCCTACGGGACGGGCCTGGGTCGTTCCTTGTATCCGACCGCTTCTTGCGAGCTTACGGCTTTTATGGTCAGCCAAATCCATATGCGGGATATCTACTCTCTGTAGCCCCTGTCTCCATAGTCCTGGCCCTGGTTGCAACAAGCGAGCGTCTTCCCAGGAGGCCTGTGCTGGCAGCTCTCGGCGTTGTGACTGCTGCAATTCTGATGACCCTGTCACGCGGGGGAATGATAGGTCTGGCTGGGGCGTCTGTGCTGATTGGGGCCATGCGGACTATGTTCTTGAGGAAGTACCTTGTTCTCGTCATTCTGTTGTTCTGCCTGCTCGGTCTTGCCGCCTCCTATGAAGTGCTTCCCGTATTGGGGGACGGAGAGGGAGGTGCGCTTGCCGAGTTCGGTGTGTTTGACCCCAGTGGCATTGCACCAACCCCTCAGAACTGGTCGGTCGTAGAGCGAATGGCCCTGTGGTACTCAGCGTGGGAAATGTGGGAAGATAGCCCCTGGCTGGGCATTGGCATCGGCAACTTCCGGGCCGTCTACCCGGATTACGCTCTGAAAGCGTGGGACTTTGGGCAGGTGCATGCCCACAATTACTATCTGAACATTTTGACTGAGGGCGGGGCGGTGGGCCTAGCAGCTTACCTGGTCTTTCTGGCCTCTCTGTTTGTGTACGTGACTCGTAACTTCAAGGCAGCAATGGCTCACGGGTGGCATCTGGGATCTGCTGTGGTTCTCGGAGTGCTGGCGACCCTGGTAGCCCTGTCGTTGCACAATTTTTTTGACAATATTTACGTCCATGGTATGCTGGTCCAGATGGGCATATTGCTTGGTCTGATACCCGTCGCTGCCAGGATGGGAGAGGCGGGGGCATGATGGATGACAATACACGTACCGCTGAGGAGACACAATTGAATGGCGATGTGTCTCCAGTTGAGGAGAGTTCGCTCTGGAAGCAGTTCTTCCAACTCCGCACCCTGGCGGGCTTCATTGTCTCGTTTGCCATTATCTACTTTTTGGTCGGCCGTCTGAATATTGACCTTGCCCAGACCTGGGGACACATATCCAACGTCGATCCTCTGCGTCTGTCCCTAGGCATCTTGATATACTATGCGGCCTTCCCAGTTCGGGGCTATCGTTGGAAGCTGCTCCTCAAGAATGCGGGCTTCGATGAATGTAGCGAAAAGGGGATTCCTTCTTCCTGGACTCTGTCGCGCTTCATGGCCATGGGCTGGTTTGCCAACTGCATACTTCCGGCCAAGCTGGGTGACGCTTACCGTGCCTATCTTGCCAAGCGGGGTATGTGTGTAAGCTTCTCCAAGACGATGGGGACGGTCCTGGCCGAGCGCGTTATTGATGTGATGGTCATCTTCGTGATGCTGCTGGCGGCTACTGTAGCGGTACTCCGTTACGTCCAGATCGACGCGGTGCAGAACATAATGCAGGTCGGTTTAGCCCTGGTGGTGATCATGGGCGTTGGCCTGGTTGTCATGGCCCGCTTCGGAGGCTTTTTCGTCGAGAGACTTCTGCCCAAGCGCTTCCATAACATCTATCAACTTTTCCATGAGGGGACGTTCCATAGCTTCCGCAGTCTACCGGTCGTAATTATCTTGAGCGTCCTGATCTGGCTGGTGGAAGCGGCGCGTGTATACCTGGTCGCTTCGTCTTTGGGCATCACCCTGGACACGGGCCTGGTAGTATTCGTTGCGCTGACAGATGCCTTGCTGGTGGGCATACCGTTGACACCAGGCGGGCTGGGGCTGGTGGAGGCCGGACTAACCGCCATCCTGATGCTGGCGTCTATTTCTACAGAGCAGGCGGCCTCGATAGCTATACTGGACCGGGTTATCACCTATTGGAGCGTTCTGGTCCTGGGAGTGGGTCTACACTTCTGGGGACTGAATCCCTTCCGTGCACTTCGCGCTAGATTATACGCCAGCGATTAGGCAGGGAGCGGGAATCGGCCGGCTGACTCGGGGCCTTGTCCAGGGGCTCAGCCAGATAGACCGGGAAAACCGCTACAGTCTGGTCGTAAAGGGACAGGCGCCGAAGTTGGACTTCCCGCCCAACTTTCGTACCTGCCGGCTACCTCTTGGCGAGCGCTACACGCATATCATCTGGCACCGGTTAGGCCTACCCTTGCCGGTAGACCTCTTTACCGGACCGGTTGATGTCTTTCATTCGCCGGACTACCTGCTGCCTCCTGTACGCAAAGGGGCCAAGGTTATCACCGTGCATGATCTGACCTTTCTGGTTGTGCCCCAATATGCGGAGCCCAGCCTGGTGAGCTACCTCGCCCGTGCCGTGCCCGGATCAGTCGAACGAGCTACCCTGGTCCTGGCGGACTCTGAGACTACGAAGAGGGACCTGGTCGCTTTCCTGAACGTGCCTCCAGAGAAGGTAGAGGTCGTCTACGCCGGGGTGGACATGGCGTTTTCGCCCGTCAGCGATGAAGCTTGCCTGGACCGCGTCCGCACCAGGTATGGTATAGACGGTCCGTTCATCCTGAACGTGGGGACGCTGGAGCCCCGCAAGAACCTGGAAGGGCTTCTCCGAGCATTCTCCATCGTGCGGGGAGAGGGGAGGCTGTCCCACCGCCTATTGCTGGGCGGAGGCAAAGGCTGGCTCTACGAGGGCATCTTCAGGCTTGTGGATGAACTGGGACTGAAGGAGGCAGTATCCTTTCTGGGGTACGTGGCCGAGGACGACCTGCCGGCGCTTCTTAGCCTGGCAGACGTCTTCGTTTATCCGTCATTCTATGAGGGGTTTGGCCTGCCCCCTCTGGAGGCTATGGCCTGCGGCACACCGGTAGTGGCTTCGAACGCGCCCTGCCTGCCGGAGGTGTTGGGGGATGCGGCCCTGCTGGTTGACCCGGCGGACCCCCAGGGCATGGCCCAGGCGATAATTCGGGCAATCGAGGATAGTGACCTGCGCCGGTCGCTCCTTGCCAAAGGCAAGGCGCGGGCGGCAGAATATACATGGGTTGCGGCTGCGGAGAAGGCCCTGGGCCTCTACCGTCGTGCCGTGCAGTTAGTAGGAGGCAAGATTGGATAACAAGATTGAACTGGAGGCCAGGCCCCGTACCGTCCTTGGCAAGGAGGTCAAGAAGCTGCGCCGTCAGAACTTGACCCCTGTCAATGTTTACGGACACGGGATTGACTCGGTTCCACTGCAGGTGGAGAGCCGGGCTTTGGCCCGCGCCATGGCCCAGGCCGGTAAGTCTACACTGTTGACCCTGGCGATCGAGGGGCAGAAGCCCCGAACGGTCGTAGTGAGGGGCGTTCAAATGGACCCCCGGACTCAGGGATTTCTCCACGTGGACTTCTATCAGGTCAGGCTAACCCAGAAGATGAAGGTGCAGATACCCCTACGCTTTGTTGGAGACCTGCCGGTCAATCTGAGGAGCGGTACGGTAGTCCATTCTACTTCACAGGTAGAGATTGAGTGTCTTCCCAAGAACATGCCCCAGAGCCTGGACGTGGATGTTAGCGCCATCACAGAGTTCAACACGCCGCTTCATGTCAAAGACATAAGTGTGCCGAAAGGCGTGACGATGTTGACTGATCCGGACGCTCCAGTGGCAGTCGCTGAGCCTCCCAGGGTTGCTGAGGAGTTCCCTACAGCGGCAGCACCCGCTCCAGCCGAGGAGAAGGGGACGGAGCAGGCCGGGAGCTGACATATTGGTGCTTCTTAGCGGAAAGACCGAGAGCAACTTGTCTCTCAGTCTTTCCGCGTGAGGGCCTAGCCGTACGTAAGGCAGCCCGTGGCCGCCACGATGGAATCGTACGTGATATCCAGCAGTAGGGCGAGCTCGGTCCGCTTGATGGAGAGGGGAGGCATCAGGACCACCACGTCACCGAGCGGACGGAGGATAGCGCCCCGAGGGCGTGACTCCCGGGCGACCCTTGCCCCCATCCGCATCTGGGGGGCGTAGGGCGCCTTGGTGGACCTGTCTGCCACCAGCTCTATCCCGACCATGAATCCCCGCTGGCGGATGTCGCCGACGTGAGGAAGCTCCCGGAAGCGACGTAGCCCCTTTTCCATCTGGCCTATTTTGGTCTGTAGCCTTTCGATAGTGCGGTCTTTGGCGAAGATATCCAGACTGGCCAGACCGGCGGCGCAGGCAACAGGGTTGCCCGTGTAGGTGTGGCCGTGGAAAAAGGTGCGGTTCTCTTGCGGCCGCCCCAGGAATCCCTGGAATATTTCCTCGGTGGCCAGCGTGGCAGCCAGGGGCAGGTAGCCTCCGCTGATGCCTTTTGCCAGGCAGAGGAGGTCCGGCCGGACCGCTTCATGCTCGCAGGCGAACATGCGCCCGGTGCGCCCGAATCCGACTGCGACTTCATCGGCAATCAATAGAACGCTGTAGCGCGTGCAGATCTCGCGCACGCGGGTGAGATATCCGGGGGGCGAGACCAGCATGCCTCCGGCGCCCTGGACCAGGGGCTCGATGATGACGGCGGCGGTCTCGTTGTGATGGGTCTCCAGCGTGCGTTGCAGGTCGTCAAGGCAAGCCAGCGAACAGCCTGGGTGCTTCAGTCCGGATGGACAGCGGTAGCAATAGGCGCTCTCAACCTGGATGCTGTCCAATAACAACGGACGGTAGATCTCGTGGAAGAGGGAGATGCCTCCGACTCCTACGGCGCCTACGGTGTCCCCGTGGTAGCCATTCTTAAAGGAAATGAATTTGGTCTTGGAGCGGCCTGCGGGAGATGATTGCTGCCAGTACTGAAAGGCCATCTTTAGAGCGATCTCTACTGCAGTTGAGCCGCTATCTGAATAGAACACCCGCGTCAGACCCGGAGGCGCTATCTCGACCAGCCTCTGTGCCAGTGCGACGCTAGGTACATTGGCCAGTCCCAGGAGCGTGCTGTGGGACACCTTTCGCACCTGGGAGACTATGGCACGGTCGATCTCCCGGCGCCGGTGCCCGTGCAGGTTAGTCCAGAGGGAAGAGACCCCGTCCAGATATTCGCGGCCCTGGGTGTCCAGCAGGTAACTGCCCTGTGCGCTCTCGATAATCAGAGGCTCTTCGATTTCCCATTCCTGCATTTGGGTAAAGGGATGCCAGATGTACTTCTTATCCGCCTCCGCCAGGCTCAGGCGGTCCACATCAGACCCCAAGAATCGCCTCCATCCTCACATAGCGCCGGACGGCCTCCAACAGGCCGTCCAGGATGCCGGCAGCCACGTTGATGGTCGGCAGGTAAGGGAGCGTTCCCAGGACCGGAAGACCGGAGTAGTGCTCTATGGCCTCAACGGCAGTCCTTTCAGCCAGGTCGGGATCAGCAGGATATCCATTGATAATGGTGCCGAGCACCCGGATGCCCGCTGATTGCGCCTGCCTGATGGTCAGGAGCGTATGGTTGATCGTTCCAAGTACCGGACGAGCTACCACCAGGGAGGGGAGCTCCAAGGCCTTTATCAGGTCGGCCACGTAGTAATTCTCCTGCAGGGGCACGAGCAGGCCTCCAATACCTTCCACAATCATGAACTCATGTGTTCGGGACAACTGCCGGAAGGCCTCTATGATGGCTGGAATATCGACAGTGCCGTAGCCCAGGCTGGCAGCGACGGCGGGCGCCAGCGGTGCGTCGAGGTAACAGGGGTTAATTTGTTCTAGCGGATCGGTTACCCCCGCAGCCCGCCGGAGGAAGGCAGCGTCGCCCGGACGTTCACCGGTCTGGATGGGCTTCATGACGCCAACGTCTACGCCGCGGGCTCGCAACGCGGCGGCAATGCCCCCGGCGACGACGCTCTTGCCTATACCGGTATTAGTGCCGGTGACGAAAATGCCTTTCGCCGTCTTGGCCGGTGACTCTTCTCTCTGAACTGTTGGTGTTGTTTGCATGATCAAGAAATCCTTCTTATATGAGGTGAAACGGGCACTCTGCCCGCTGAAAACCCGAATAATACTTCGTATCCCCCAAGAGGACAATTCTACAACTGCGGGCACACGCGCGTCTACTCCGCAGGGTCAACGGGGTTTCAGTCAAGGCTTGGATGAGGCAGAACTTGAACGCCGGATCAGACTGCGCCGGGCTCCCTGTCTATCAGGCCCAGGCTCCGGCTGGCCTCCTCAAAGGCCGCCAGCGCGAGGTCCATATCCGCTTCGGTATGGGCGGCGGTCACGGAGCAGCGTAGGCGGCAGGTGCCCGGGGGCACGGTCGGAGGCCGTAGCCCCTGTACGTAGACCTGCCTGTCCAACAAAATCCGGGTCATCTCCATGGTGGTGTCGGCATCGCCGACCAGCACAGGCACGATGGCGCTTCCCGTGCCGAGGACCCGAAAGCCCAACCGGGAGAGCCCGTGTCTGAGATAGTCCGCCTTCTCCAGAACCCCACGGCGGCGCTCCGGCTCTGTCTCGACTATCCTGAGTGCTGCAAGGGCCGACGCTGCCAGAGATGGGGCCATCGAAGTAGAGAAAATGAATGGCCTGGCGCGGTTGAGAACATATTCCTTTAGCTGCTGACTCCCGGCTGCAAACGCCCCGCTGCTTCCCATAGCCTTGCCCAGTGTCCCAACCACGACATGGACCCCGGACTCGATGCTGAGCGCCTCCATGACCCCCCGGCCCCCTTCCCCGAGCATGCCTATCCCATGGGCATCGTCCACCATGAGAAGCGTTCCGTAGCGGTAGGCAAGCTGCACCAGATCAGGCAGGGGAGCGACGTCTCCATCCATGCCAAACAGGCCTTCGGTTACGATAAGCCGGCGGCGAAATGGCCCGCCGTCTGTGAGCAGCTTCTCCAGCGCAATGTGGTCGCCGTGGGGGTAAATATGGATCTTCGCTCCGCTCAGCCGGCAGCCATCCACAATGCTGGCATGGTTGAGTTGGTCACTAAAGATGGCGTCGGCAGGTCCCATCAGCGAACTAATAACGCCGATATTGGCAGTGTAGCCGGAACTGAACAGCAAAGCGGCTTCAAGGCCGAGGAAGCCTGCTATCTTCTCTTCCAGTGCCTGGTGGGGAGCAAAAGTTCCGGAGATTAGTCGTGCTGCGCCGGCGCCGCAGCCCCATTTCTCAATAGCCTGCAGGGCCGCGGACTTGACTGCGGGGTGAGAAGCCAGTCCCAGATAGTCGTTTGAGCAGAGGACCAGGACCCGGCGACCATTGAAGAATGCCCAGGGGGGCGAAGCGTCCTCTATGACTCTGAGGCTTCGTCTCAGGCCTACGCTATCCAGAAACGCCAGCTCTTCGTCTAAGAAGGCTGCCGGCCCGCCTGGGTTCGTTCCACCTGGCAGGGCGGACGGGACCGAGTATTCCTGGCTGTTTTGTCCTGGCATTAGCTGGGCCGGCTGGCGTCTAACCCCAGGCGCTGCAGCAATGCCATATCTTCTTCAGGTGAGGGGCCAATCGTGGTGAGGTAATTGCCGATGAGAAGGCCGTTCACACCAGCATCGAACGCTTGCTCCTGCAAGACTCCCAGGTTCTCCACTCTGCCCCCAGCCAGGCGAATAATAGTGTCTGGCATTACCAGCCGGAAGATCGCCAGCCACTTGACGGCATCCCAAGGGTCCATCGGGCTGAGATGCTCCAGGCGCGTCCCCGGACGCGGGTTCAGGAAGTTGATGGGAACGGAATCCGGGTCCAGGGCCTTGAGCTCGAAAGCCAGCTCGACCCGTTGCCGGTCTGTTTCACCGACATTGAGAATGCCTCCGGTACAGGCCTCGATGCCCGCTCCCTTGACGGCCTCGACCGTGGTAACGCGATCGTCATACGCGTGAGTGTGGACGATGCTCGAGAAGTGGCTGCGGGCCGCCTCCAGGTTGTGATTGAAGCGCTCCAGGCCCGCTTCCTGGAGGGCCATGGCGCGTTCTGGAGTCAGCAGGCCCAGGGAGGCGCAACGCTCGAGCCTGGTCTTCTCCTTAATCAGCCGGACGGCTTTCAGGACGGTCTCGAAATCGTCTTCAGAGAGCGCCTTGCCACTGGTGACTATACAGAAGTGGTGCGCTCCAGCCTCCTCGGCGGCCCTCGCGTGACGGAGAATCTCTTCCGGGCTCATCATAGAATACCGCTCGACACCGGTATCGTGATGGCCCGACTGAGCGCAAAAGGCGCAGTCCTCGGAACAGCCTCCGCTCCTGGCGTTCACGATCGAACAGAGGTCTACGTGGGTCCCTTCTTTCTCCCGGACGGAGCGCGCCCATTCAACGAGGGCCATGATCTGGGGAGGCCCGTGAAGACGGGCCAGGTCAATAGCTTCGCCGAAAGTTATTCCTTCAGTCATGGGGCAGCCTTCCTTCCCGGTCCAGGTCCTCGGCCGCCCCCGAGAGGCCCAGCTCTTCCAAACTTTGCCTGGACGGGACGCCGGTCTTGACGTCCCACCCTTTCTCTTCGTAGTAACTGTCAATCAGGGCGCTGATATCTTCCGCGGACATGGCTTTAGACTTGTAATAGTCACTGAGCCTCATCTCTCGCCCGTCCTCCCATCGCAAGGGCTTGCTCAGCCATTGCGCGGGGACACGGTCGTCGGCACGGCTAAAGCCCTGGCGAACGTTGGCCGCCCGGTACAGGGTATAGGCCCGGCGTGCGGACTTCACGAGGTCGGCCCCGGATACCTGACGGCCGGTAGCAGCAGTGTACAGCTCGGCGCAGGTATCGATGTCATACAGGCGCGAGACCTGCATCCGGAAGCAGATACCGAAGCAGTTAAGGATAGTGGCCCAGTCCTCGTAGTGGGCCAGATAACGCCCCAGGTTGGCCCCGCCCGGTTCCAGGGAGGTCCTTGCGTTGTCTTCCGGCGTGAATCCCATGCGGGCGCCTACCTTGGTGAAGAACTCCGGCTTCCGTCCCATGGCCATAGTGATGCCTCCGACCGGCATGTCATGGGCGCCTCGGGGGTTAACCACACTCCCCAGTGTCTCCACACCGAGGGTCACGCGGGCATCGAAATCCGGGTCGCTGCCCTTGATCTGTACCGCGTGGCTGGCCGCCTCCGGTCCAAGTTGGGCCATGGCCGGGCCCCAGCCCTGCGCCAGCAACCCTCCCAAGCCCTCACCCCTGGCCATCTGGCCCAGAAGCGTGGTTGTCGTCTCATAGCCGGGGGCCAGCTCCAGTCCTCCGGTATCCTCTTTGCCTATTATCTCTTTCCCGTAGAGGTCGACTACCCAGTCGATCAATGCACTGGAGGTGTTGCTGTCCAGGCCGTACCGTGTGGCCATGTCATGGCAATCAAAGGCCTGTCCGATGTTGTCCAGGTCGCTACGCAGGCCGTAGGCCAGGGTAGCAACCAGAGGACAGGCTGCCCAGAAGGGTCGCGGCCCTTCCGGTCCCTGGACCTCCACCACTGATTTATCACCGGTGAGGCACGAAGCGCAGGCGACGGTTGATAGCTTGATCTTCTCGTATTCCTGCGGGCCAAAGCGGTCCACAGCTCGCTGCCCCGGATAGACCTCATTCCAGTTGCGGTAGATCAGATGCCCGGCCTTGGCCCAGACGGGCACGATGAAGTACAGGCCCTCACGCACCCAGTTGTCGCGAAGGGGGTCCTCGCGAGCATCCTTCGCCAGCCGGTCCACCAGCTTCATGAAGGCAGGCTTACGGGCGATCTTGATGCCCTGGTTGCCTTCTACAACGATGGCCTTCAGGTTCTTAGACCCGAAGACTCCGCCTACAGTGCGCCCGAGGGTACCTGTCTTGTTCTCCATGAGGATGGCAATGGGGGCCTGTCTCTCTCCCGCCTGGCCAATAGTGGCAATAACGGCGCGACTTCCGCATTCCGTCCGGAGCGCATCAGTGGCCTCTACCAGGTCTCGTCCCCAGAGATGCCCCGCATCACGCAGGGTCACCTGTCCGTCGGCGACGTGCAGGTATACCGGTCGGTTGGCTCGTCCGGTGACCACCAGGTGGTCGTAGCCCGCCCATTTCAGCATTGATGATAGCCAACCACCGCTGACCGCCGTGCCGACTACCCCGCTGCTCGGGCAGCGGGTTGTCACGAACGCCTTTGCTCCTGCCCCCGGACAAGGGGTGCCTCCCAGGAACCCTCCCCCGAAAACAAGGGGGTTTTCAGGCGATAGAGCGTCTACGCCGGGCTTGAAGAGGTCGTAGGCCAGCTTCGCGTTGGTGCCCCATCCGCCGATGAAGTCTCGCCCTAGAGCAGGGTCCAGCGGCTCTATATGGCTAGAGCCGCTGGACAGGTCAACGTAGAGAATACGCCCGGCGTAGCTCATGGCGTCACCGCCGGTACCTTTCGGCGGCCGGTGATGGTCAGCGCTCCGTAGGCGCAATTGCGGGCACAAGCCCCGCAATATGTGCAGCCCTCGGTGAAGCGCACCTCGTTGGCGACTCCGCTCTCGGGCCACTGCACCTCGATGAACGCCTTTGACGGGTTAAATTCACCGAAGTATAGGAGAGAACAGCGCATCTGGCAGACAAGGCAAGATGCGCACTTCTCCTGCTCTATTTGTATTTCATAACCCTTCGTCCGCCCGGCCATAACCAACCCCTCCCAGGGCTACAGCATGCTGTAGCCGCCATTTACGCTTATGGTCTGCCCGGTCACAAAGCTGGCGCGATCTGATGCCAGGTACACGACCATGTTGGCAATATCCTGTGGCTTGCCTAATCTACGCAGGGGATAGGACTTTGCCAGCTTCTCCCTGGCCTCGGGCGGGAAGAGCTGGGCGACGGTGTCGCCTCGCAGCATGCTATCCTTGCCGAGGTCCTCCTCGGGTGGGAAGGTTACGCTGGGGCAAACTGAGTTGCACCGTACCCCGTAGCGTCCAAATTCCCGGGCTATGTTCTTCGAAAAGGTAATGACGCCGCCCTTAGCAGCGGAATAAATGCTCTCCCGGAATTCCCCGATGCGCCCGGCGTCGGAGCTGATGTTCACGATGGCCCCACCCTTTTCGCGCATTACCGGGAGCACTGCACGGGTGAAGTAGAGCACGTGGCGCAGGTTCAGGCTGATGTACTTGTCGTACTTCTCGACGGGGATGTCCAGGAAGGGGGTAAAGTCGTCCCAGCCCACGCCGTTTACCAGTGCATCGACAGTGCCGAACTTTTCTACTGTGTTCTTGACGACTCGCTCAGCGTCCTCATACTTGGTCACGTCCGCCTTGGTGACCACGGCCTGACCGCCCTTGCCCCGAACCATCTCTGCGGTCTTGTTGGCGTTTTCCTCATCCAGGTCCACGATCGATACATTGGCGCCCTCTTCGCCAAAGGCGATACAGATGCCGCGCCCGATGTTGGAAGCGCCACCGGTCACAATGACGGTCTTGCCCTTCAGTCCTAGGTCCATATTTCTCCTCCTTAAGAAGTAATACACGAGGAAGTACTCGTATTTCCCTTATCAGTTGCCCGGTCGACGCTGTTCCTGCCAGGTGATCTGAACCAGGCAGAATAGCGTTTCGCTCCGGGGTTGCCGGCAATTGCGAATACATGCCGGCCTCGGCCTGTGATCTAGCTGCCCCGGCGTCCCCCCATGCCCGTGGCATAGAATACATAATATACCAGTTGTCCTACAGCGCTGAGCATAGCTGCTACGTAAGTGAGAGCGGCGGCCGAAAGGACTGCCTTGGTTCCGTTCATCTCCTGCACGCTCACCATACCCGTATTGGACAGCATGGCCCGTGCTCGCCGGCTGGCGTTCAGCTCAACCGGAAGGGTGATCATGGTAAAGAGGACGGCCACCGTAAAGAGGCTAATGCCAAGCCAAAAAAACCCGGGCCAGCGGATAAGGAAGCCCAGGAAGAAAAGTGCGAAAGCGAGGGTGGATCCCACGTTAGCCAGAGGCACGAGGCCCCCTCGAATGCGGAGGGGGAGGTAGCCCTTATGGTCCTGAACGGCATGACCAACCTCGTGAGCCACAATACCCAGAGCAGCCACGGAGGGGGTGTTGTACACTCCCTTGGAAAGGCGCAATGTCTTAGACTGCGGGTCATAGTGGTCGGTCAACTTCCCTGGCGTCCCCTCGATAGCGACATCGTAGATGCCCTGGGATGCCAGCAAAGATTGGGCAGCGGCGGCACCGGTAATGCCCCGCATGTTGGCTATCTTGGAGTACTTGCCGTACGTGCCCGTAATCTTGAACTGAGCATAGAGGGCCAGCAGGAGCGCCGGGCCGGCGAATGCCAGCCACAGTGGGTCGAAGAACATTCTCCACTACCTCCTTGCAGGATTCTAACACGCTGCTTTTTACTCAGTCAAGAAATCTACCTTCATTAACAGTGCCACTTACTGTATAATCTAGTATAACTTCAAGCACACACGCCGCTACCTTCAGCAAGGAGCCTCTTTTGAAAAATCTTGCCGATTTCCTGGTAGGGATCACAAGGAAGAAAGAGCCCGACGAAGCACCTGGACATTCCCTCCCCAATACCTGTCCGGCCTGCGGTGCCGACCTCACGCAGTCTGAGCTATACCAGCGCATGCGAGTCTGTCAGGGGTGCCGCCATCACTTCCGGCTGGGAGCCCGCCAGCGGATTGACCTGCTAGCCGATCAGGGTACGTTCAAGGAGGTGAATCGCCTCCTGACTTCGGTGGACCCTTTGTCTTTTTCCGATAAGATATCTTATCGGAAAAGGTTGGAGGAAGCCCAACTGCGCACCGGCCTTACCGAGGCCGTAGTCACGGGCACCTGCCAGATCGACGGCAAGGCTACTCTGCTTGTAACCATGGACTTCGACTTTATGGGCGGGAGCATGGGCTCTGTGGTTGGCGAGAAGGTTGCCCTGGCCTTTGAGCTGGCTGCAAAGCGAAAGGAACCCATAATAATAGTGGCTACTGGCGGAGGAGCCCGGATGCAGGAAGGGATGCTCTCGCTGATGCAGATGGGCAAGACCGCCGCTGCCTCGCAGCGTCTTCAGAAAGCCGGGCTCCCTTACATATCCGTTTTGACCGACCCGACCACGGGCGGAATCTACGCCAGCTTCGCCAGTCTCGGAGATATCATCCTGGCCGAGCCGGGTGCCCTGGTGGGCTTCGCCGGACCCCGCGTTGTGAGACAGACAACCGGAGAGCACGATACGGCATCTCATACCTCCGAGTTTCTGTTCGAGCATGGTATGGTAGATATGGTCGTGGACCGCGCCAAGCTGCGCAATCTGCTGAGCGCCCTCTTGCATCTGCTGGACCCCCAGTTCCGGCTTGTGCTGGGTCGCAAAGCGCCGGTCTACCCCGCCCCCCATCAGCCGGTCGAATCGGCCTGGGATATGGTGAAGCTGGCCCGCCATGAGCACCGGCCAACATCCCTCGATTACATCGGCCGCATGATGTCGAATTTTGTGGAGCTACACGGAGACCGCCTTTACGGTGACGATCCCGCCGTGGTGTGTGGCATTGCCGACCTGAGCGGTCAGCCTGTGGCAGTTATTGGGCAAGAACGAGGCCACGGTGAGCTGTTTCGTAACGAGGGACGCGCCCGGCCGGAGGGATATCGCAAGGCCCAGCGAATCATGGGGCTGGCTACCAGGTTCTGCCTGCCAGTGATTACCTTTATTGACACGCCCGGCGCCTATCCGGGGTTGGAGGCTGAGGAGCGGGGGATCGCTACTGCCCTGGCAACCACGCTGGCTCTCATGTCCCAGCTCCCGGTGCCGACGATCGCGGTCGTGATCGGTGAGGGGGGCAGCGGGGGGGCGCTGGCGCTGGGACTGGCTGACCGCGTTCTGATGCTCGAACACGCCATCTACTCCGTTATCTCACCGGAGGGGGCCGCGGCGATCCTGTACAGGGACGCCGGCCGCGCCCAGGATGTGGCCCCGGCCCTGAAGCTGACGGCAAGCGATTGTCTATCTCTCGAGGTCATTGACCGCGTGATACCGGAACCCGAAGGTGGGGCGCATACCGACCCGGATTCGGCTGCGTTTGAGGCTAAGAACGTGTTGCTGCAGGAGCTGGTATCGCTGCAGTCATTGTCTCTTCCTAAGCTTCTAAGGACACGCTACGATAGATTCCGGCGGGTCGGCCAATACAACACGTACTTCAAGGTTGCCGTGACCCGCGAGGTCGCCCATCTCCAGGGCTATCTGCAGCGCGGGTGGGGGCACCTGCGGGAACGATTGCCCCATCGGATCGGTCCGTAATCCAACTTCCTTGGACAAACGACGCATATGGGGGAGTCGGTTCTTGCAGCCAGACCTGTTGCCAGCTACAGCGGCTCTACAGGATCGGATGCCCTCACGTCCGGTCTGACGGACGCAGGGCGAATGCCGTGATGCCCGCTGCCAGGCGTCTGATGCTGTCCTCAGAGCCATCCAGTTGCACGCCGCTGCGACGGGACCAGGACCGGGCTACAGATGGATAGCGCTGGACGTAGTCGCGTACAAGGTTGAGAGTGAAATCCTCCGACATCTCTTCGGCGACTCCGTCAAAGTCGGCGCGTCCCACCTTGACATGCACCCTTGGGTTGGCCCTCGCATTCCGGCACCAGTCCGAGCGCGGGCCAAATCCTGCCACAACATAGTAGGCGCCCGTATCGGCGTCGTGCCCGAAGTTGCTAAGGGCGGTTTTTCGGGGCAGTCCTGATTTGCGTCCGGTAGTCGTAAGAAAGACGAGACTGTTGCCCATCAACCGGGATAGTCCTACCCTATCAAGCCATACGGGGAACTTGAAGAAGATGCGGGCGAACCTTCCGGGCCGTTCCATGGAGGTTAGCCCTACTGATAGGGTCTCTCCCATGGCGTACATCCGGTCGCGCAGGCCTCCTCGCTTAGGGCGCTCACTGTGGCTTGAAGCACTCTTGCCGGTTCCGGGCATATTCACCTTCCCTTGCGTCATTGTCCGGACATCACTGCCCGCACGATTTTCTCTACTACCGGTTCGATATCCCTGGCCGTTTTGACCTTGAAGAAACTACGCCGTGGTAGCTGCTCCGTACCGCTCATCTTGCGATAGACTTCCCAGTCCGCTTCCGACCTGTCTTGGGGATCCATGCGCTGTCTCCGGCCCAGCATTCGCTCCCAGACGACCTCTGGCGGGGCTTCCACCCAGACGGTGAGAATCCTGGCTCCGGCGCGCTCTGCTGCAAGGTAGGACTCCTCCCGGTGCGATTCCTGAAGGTTCGTAGCGTCGAAGATTACATTAAAACCCCGGCGCAGCAGTTCCTCTGCCAGCTCGTGGGAGGCCTCGAAGAGGCGGCGGCTCTCGTCCCAGGTATAAGCGGGTCTCGCTACGAGCGATTTTCTCAGGGCATCACTCTGCAGGAGAACCGCTGGCACGCGCTCGGCCAGCCTCCGGCTAAAGTATGACTTGCCGGTGCCGGGGAGCCCGCATACCAGGACCAGGCACGGGTGGCTGACTGGCTCCGGGAGGTCCGTCAGGCTCGCCCGAATGCGCTCCACGTCGGCCGCCGTATTCAGATAGAACGGCATACAATCCTCCAGCAGATTATAGCAAAAATGCAGCCTGGCAGTCTCGGATGAACCCCACGATTCTCGAAAAAGTAGTCCTTTTGGACCTTGTCCCCTTCCGCTTGCTGTGCTAGTATATACAAGCGGCAAGAAAACATTTAGCAGTCTCGAACGCCGCTCAGAATAAAGAGAGGTCACCCTTGGAAACCGACTCTAGTAGCACGTGCATCGAAGGGGATAAACCCCCACATTCCGGGCACGCTACTGCAAAGGACCATGTACAACAGCATAGTCTCATGGTTGGGGTCGGTTCCCGGCGCCCGGAGCTAACCACGTAGCCGACTCCTGAGCTCAGCCTCGTAGAGCCACCCCGACCAGCGGAAAGCTACGGCTTTCGATCCTCTGGAAGGAGGTGGCTCGTGATTTATCTAAGCGAACTCCTGAATCGTCCAGTAAGGGATGTCGAGAACCGCAAGGTCGGCAATTTGCGGGACCTTGTTGTCTCTCTGGACAGTGTATTCCCGACTGTGGTGGGGCTGGTCGTTCATGTCTTCGGAGGTCTTCCCCTTGGCCGGGAGACCATTATCATTCCCTGGTCTCAGGTAACCAATCTGGAAGAGACGCAGGTCTACCTCAACGTCCCCCAGTCCCAACTGGAATCCTATCAGCCCCGAAACGGTGAGCTCTTGCTGAGCCGGGATATTCTTGACAAGCAGATCCTGGATACCCAGGGCCGCCGCATCGTTAAGGTCAACGACCTAAAGCTAGCGCAGATACGTGGGTCAGCTCGCCTGGTGGGCGCCGACGTGAGCCTGGCCGGATTCCTGCGTCGGCTGGGGATGAAGGGGACGCAACGTCTCCTCCCGATTAAGCTGCCCGAGCGCCTTGTCACCTGGAACTTTGTAGAGCCCCTGGAGGGTGAGCTCAGCGACGTCAGACTGAAGATACCCTACGCCAAGCTGTCAGAGCTACATCCTGCCGATATTGCGGACATCCTTGAGCAGATGGATGTGGAGGAGGGCGTTTCCCTTCTGGGCAATCTCTCCGATGAAACGGCTGCCGAGGTCCTCACAGAGCTCGAGCCTCGCTTCCAGGCTGACCTGGTAGAAGAGATGGACGTCGAGCGGGCCTCCGATCTCCTGGAGATTATGCCCCCGGATGAGGCTACCGACATTCTAGGCGATATCTCCCAGCCCAGGGCCGATGAGATCATCTCACACATGGAGCTCGAGGAGGCGGCCGAGGTCAGGGACCTTCTCCGCTATGACGAGCATACCGCCGGCGGCCTTATGACGCCGGAGGTATTCAAGGTCGATAAATCGCTGACGGTTGAGGAAACGATAGCGCTGCTGAGGCAAGAATCGCCGCACATTGAGGTTGTGTATTACCTCTTCGTCGTCGACGGAGAGGACCGGCTTGTGGGCGTGGTATCTCTTCGGGCACTGGTAACCTCGAGTCCTGATACCAGGCTGGAAGATATCATGGATGAGGATGTTATCAAGGTTCGGGCTGACGTTGACCAGGAGGAAGTGGCGCAGACTATTGCCAAGTACGACCTGCTGGCAGTGCCGGTGGTCAACGAGGACGACCATCTCCTCGGTATTGTTACAGTCGACGACGTTATCGACGTGATCAGGGAGGAGGCCACTGAGGACATCTCAGAGATCTCCGGGACCACCAGTGAGGACGTCGAGCACACGGCCTCGATGGTTGGCGCTGCCGCCGGCCGCATGGGGTGGCTGGTTGCTGGACTGGCTGGAGGAGCCCTGTCCGGGCTTCTCCTGAGGGCCTATAGCCCGGCTCTGGGCACCCTCCAGGGGCTGGTCTACTTCATTCCGCTGCTCTTGCTGGTGGGCGGAGAGGTAGTCGCTCAGACCTCCGGAGTCGTCGCTCGTGCCCTGGGGCTGGGGCTTAGAAAGGGACTTATCTGGCGGGAGATTGGTATCTCCGCGATACTGGCGGCCACCAGTGGCCTTCTCGCCGGCGCTTTCTCTTACGCGCTAGTAGGCCGGCCGGTGTTGATCCTGGTCGTAGGACTCAGCCTCTTCTTGACGCTACTAATTGCGACGCTGCTGGGAGGTCTATTGCCCTTCCTGCTCCGGGGCCTGAAGATTAGCCCAACCCTGGTTGGTAGGCCGGTACTTCAGCCCGTGGTGGCCATGGTCAGTATCCTGATATATCTGAGCCTGAGCACCAATCTATATGTGCACCTTGTTTAGGTAGCAGTGAACCGGAGACGGCTTATACTGTTCCTGACCACCGTCGGGCCGGGGATCATCATCTCCGCGGCCGATAACGACGCTGGTGGTATAACTACATATGCCGTGGCCGGGGCGAGCTACGGCTACGAGATGCTCTGGGTTGTCCTCTTCGCCAGCCTGTTCCTGGCGGTCGTCCAGGAGATGTGTGCACGTATGGGCGCCGTCACCGGCAAGGGCCTCTCGGACCTTATCCGGGAGAATTTTGGCGTGCGCTGGACAACCTTTGCAATGCTTACTCTCTTCATCGCGAACGTGGCGGTGACCATGGCCGAGTTCGCGGGGATTGCAGCGGCGCTGGAGATCTTCGGAATCAGCCGGTACATTTCAGTTCCTTTGTCTGCGGTGGCTTTGTGGGTACTCCTTATCCGGGGCTCCTATCATTATGTGGAGAAGGTTTTTCTGGTCCTGGCCCTTTCACTGGTGGGTTACCTGATAGCCGGGTACCTGGTTGGCCCGGATTGGAATGCGGTTATCGCCGGCACCGTGGTCCCTTCCGTACGCTTCGAGCCTGGCTTTCTGCTGTTGACCGTGGCTCTCATAGGAACGACCATTACTCCGTGGATGCAATTCGTTCTCCAGTCATCGGTGGTTGACAAGGGAGTTACAGTCCAAGAGTACAAGTATACCCGACTGGACATCTATCTGGGCGCATTCTACACGTTCATAGTCTGCTATTTCATCGTTATAACGGCCGGAGCTACGCTGCATCCGGCAGGAATTGCCGTGCAGGATGCAGCGCAGGTGGCCATATCTCTGGCTCCCATGGCCGGCCAGTACGCGGAGGTGCTTTTTGCCATTGGTCTCCTCGGCGTATCACTCATGGCCGGCTCCATACTCCCCCTCTCGACGGCTTATGCAATATGTGAGGCATTCGGTCTGGAGCGAGGCGTCAGCTACTCTATATCGGATGCTCCTGTCTTTTACCTGGTTTACACTGCCCTGATCGCGCTGGGCGCAGGAGCGATCCTCATTCCGGGCTTGCCATTGGTCCAGGTGATGCTCTTCTCCCAGGACGTCAACGGCATTCTCATTACAGTTGTGCTGATCTTCATACTGTTGCTGGTGAACAACCGGCGTCTCATGGGCCGGTATGTCAACGGGCCCTGGTACAACCTCGTGGCCTGGGGTAGCACAGCCATCATTATTGCCTTCACTGGCATGCTCCTCGTGAGCAGCATACTGGGCATGGGCTCATAGCCCGGCACGAGGCGGTGCATCCGACAACGTCTTTACATCGGCAGGGGTGGACCTTACGCCCCACCTCAGGCGCAAGGTCCACCCCTCCGTACTGAACGTGCCAATTAGTCTCCGTTTCTCTTTACGGGCATCGGACTCGGAGACCTGCCTGAGCTGGTGATCCTCCAGGCTACATAGACGGCGCCGATCAAGATGATCAGCCACCAGAAGAACGCGATTGTGACAACAAAGAAGTTGGCAATCCTGGCCAGGAAGATGAGCGACTGCTCGAAAGCTTCCGCAGGGCTCTTCCACCAGCCAGCGGGCTGGTCCTGGGGCCCTACCGCACCTTTGTCGCGGCTGAAGAGACTGACGGTGATCGATGCCATCTCCGTGGTCCGCTCCAGGTAGACCGTTCGGCCCTTGATGCGTTCTATCTCGCGCCTGGTATCCGATAGACGGGCCTGTACCTTCAGTATCTCGTCGATACTTTGGGCCCGCTTGAGCAGCTCCATGTACTGAGCCTCGGTTGCTTCCAAGTTCCTCAGTTGGGACTTGAGGTCTGAGTACTCTTCGGTCACGTCCTGGGCCTTGCTGTCCTCGCCCTGGACCTTGATCGCCAGCCGCCTAAGCTCAGCCAGCGTAGCCTCGTAGGCAAGGACGGGTACCCGGATCGTAACTGTCGCTACCTTGCGCTCGCCCTCGTAGCGAAAGTTGTTGCTCAGGATGTTTCCGCCCTGCCGGTCCACAATCTCGCCGATGGCGCTCAGGCTATCGGTCGTGTCCTTGACCTCCATGGTCATACGGGCATTGTTGATGATCATCCGGTCGGCTGACGCCGCCTGGCCGCCAGGACTGCCGGCGGTGGATGGGCTGGTCGCCGGGGCGCCGGCCGGGGCAGACGACCTGGCGGCTGCCGTGTCTGACGCAGCTCCGGGACTGGCGCCGTACGGAGTTGCCTTTGATTCCTGCTGCAGGGCCGCCTCCGGTGGGGTAGCGGTTGGAGAGGCAGCCGGCGAGCAGGCTGATAGGAGAACGCCAATAACCAGGATGGAAAGCAAAGGGAAAAGAATACGTTTCATGTTTGACCACCTCCTGCCAATGTAATCGGAGGCGGGTTACAGGGGGCGGAGGAACTGCTTCGGTCTCATGCCGGCCGGTCCACTTGCGAGTTAGACGGGAAGCCCGATGCCAATTGTCTCTTTTTGAGTCCGAAAAATGGCAGCCCGTAGTGGAAGCTCTAGAGCTTCCACTACGGGCTGCCATCTGACGCTCTCTATAAGGGCAATCCGTATCAGTCGATAATGATCCGGGCGTCGGCAGCTACGATGGAGTCGCCTTCAGCGAAGATGGGATTGAGGTCGAGCTCCTTGATCTCCCCAAAGTCGTCTACGAGACGCGATACCCGGACCAAGACGTCCTCCAGCGCTTCTTCGTTGACGGGCTTTCCTCCCCGTGCTCCCGTGAGCAAAGGATAGCCCTTTATCTCCCTGATCATCTCCCGGGCCTCCGCAGCATCCAGAGGAGCCAGTCTGTAAGAAACATCTTTCAGTATCTCAACAAAGACGCCGCCGATCCCAAACATGACCAGGGGACCGAACTGCGGGTCCCGGCTCGCGCCGATAATAAGCTCGCGGCCGCGGGCCATTTCCTCAACGAGAACGCCCTGAATGTCCCTCCTTGAAACGCTTGCCGTTACGGCAGCCATTATCTCAGCATGAGCCTTGCGAAGATCTTCGTCCGAGGCGATATTAACCCTCACCCCGCCCAGCTCGGTCTTGTGGATGATCTTGGGCGAGACAACCTTCATAGCGACCGGATATCCGATCTCCCTGGTTGCAGCTACAGCCTCTTCGACGCTGATGCAAAGACGGCCGCGTGGTGTGGGGATTCCGTAGGCCTGGAGGACTTCCTTGGCCTCCGGCTCGGTGATAAACTGCCTTCGCTGAGACCGGGCTGCCTCGAGGACCTGCCCTGCCCTGGTGCGATCAACCATTAAGCCAATCGTGGTGCGCTGCATCATTAACTCCTCTATATAAAGACCACACGGACACCCGCCAATTATAGCGCACTGCCATGGTTGTGGTAAAAGGCGCGCATTGCCTCATAATTAATCTTACCCGGGGGTAGGTCGTTGCCTCATAATTAATCTTACTTTTGTGAGGAGACCAAATGGGTGTGAAACGAGAGAGCAAGCTTGAGCTGGCGGAGGCGATGCGGGGCCGGTATTGGGCAGCAGGACGCAAGGAGAAGAGCCATCTGCTGGACGAGTTCGTAGAGCTAACGGGTTACCATCGCAAGTATGCTTTAACGCTGCTGCGTCACGG
>Ga0082335_1001719_pt1 | contig 44422 bp, 45 predicted proteins | sample Subgrocontami58m_FD_72375 | JGI IMG/M metagenome (GOLD analysis project Ga0082335, IMG submission 72375) | Subsurface groundwater microbial communities from S. Glens Falls, New York, USA - GMW37 contaminated, 5.8 m (SPADES assembly) (version 2) ...
CAGAATCGGATAGTTCATGCGTTGATTTTGCCGTTACGGGTGGGCGCGCTCATCGCGGCCACCACAACAGCGCCGTTAACAGCAGCAGCACGCCGATGATCATCGCGAAGGCATAGTGATAGATGTAGCCGGACTGGACACGCCGGATCACGCCGGCGGACCAGCCGACCATGCGCGCCGAACCATTGACGAACCAGCCGTCGATTATTCCGACGTCCCCTCGCTGCCACAGCCCGGTGCCGAGGAGACGCGCGCCGCCCGCAAACAACCACGAGTAAAGTTCGTCAAACCCGTACTTGCGGTCGAGCACCATGTAGAGCGTCGGGAATCTGGCGGCGATTGCCCGCGGCAGATCCGGGCGCAGCAGGTAAAGATATGCCGCGGTCGCAATGCCGCCCGCCGCGAGCCAAAACGGCAGCGTGCCCAACGCGTGCAACACCATGGCGAACATGCCGTGAAATTCCGCAGCCATTTCCGCCAGCACGTTATGCCCGGGCGCGACCACAATCGAAGCGCCGAAATAATCGCCGAACAGCACCGGTCCTATCAGCCAGCCCGCGCAAACCGACGGAATCGCGAGCAGGATCAGCGGCACGGTTACCACCGCCGGCGATTCGTGAGGCGAGTGAGTGTCGTGGGCGCCGTGCCCCTCAGCGTCGGCGTGATGCCCAAAGCGCTCGGGACCATGAAACGTCATGAACAGCAGGCGGAACGTGTAGAACGCGGTCACGAACACCGTCGACAACACGCAAAAGTAGGCGAAGCCGGCGCCCGGCGTATGCGACAGCCTGACCGCCTCGATGATCGCGTCCTTGGAAAAGAACCCGGCGAACCCCGGCATGCCCGCGCTCGAGATTGCGCCGATCAGCATGGTGGCATAGGTAATCGGCATGTATTTGCGCAGTCCGCCCATTTTGCGCATGTCCTGCTCGTGATGCAGCGCGATGATCACCGAGCCCGCACCGAGGAACAGCAGCGCCTTGAAAAACGCGTGCGTCGCGAGATGAAAAATGCCGGCGGCATAGGCGGACGCTCCGAGCGCAACCGTCATGTAGCCGAGCTGCGACAGCGTCGAATAGGCCACCACGCGCTTGATATCGTTCTGCACGATCGCCACCAGCGCCATGAAGAGCGCGGTGATCGCGCCGATCGTCATCACGACCGAGAGCGCGGTCTGCGACAGCTCGAACAACGGCGACATGCGCGCCACCATGAAAATGCCGGCGGTCACCATGGTCGCGGCGTGGATCAGCGCCGAGATCGGCGTCGGGCCTTCCATTGAATCGGGCAGCCACACGTGCAGCGGGAACTGTGCCGACTTGCCCATCGCGCCGACGAACAGCAGGATGCAGATCACCGTCATCAGCGACCACTCGCGGCCGGCAAAGATTTCGATCGTGTTGGCGGCGAGCGTGCGGGCGTTGCCGAATACCGTGGCGTAATCCAGCGTGCCGAAGTACATCAGCACCAGCGCGATGCCAAGCAGGAAACCGAAATCGCCGACGCGGTTGACCAGAAACGCCTTGAGGTTGGCGTAAATCGCCGTCGGGCGCGTGTACCAGAAACCGATCAGCAGGTACGACACCAGCCCTACCGCTTCCCAGCCGAAAAACAGCTGCAGGAAGTTGTTCGACATCACCAGCATCAGCATCGAGAACGTGAACAGCGAGATGTAGCTGAAGAAGCGGTTGTAGCCGGGGTCATCCTGCATGTAGCCGATGGTGTAGACGTGCACCATCAGCGACACGAAAGTGACCACCACCATCATCAGCGCCGACAGGCGGTCGATCAGGAAGCCGATTTCGAACTGGGTCGCGCCGCTTACCAGCCACGTATAGACCGGGCCGTTATAGGTGTGCCCCTGCAGCACGTCGTAGAACACCACCACCGCCCCGACCGTCGCGACGAGCATGCCGAGTATGGTCACCGAATGCGCGGCGCGGTTGCCGATCTTCAGGCAAAGCAGGCCCGAAATCAGCGCGCCGGCGAGCGGCGCGAGCGGAATGAGCAGATAAAGCTGTTGCATCGTGATCACGTCTTAATCACCCCTTGAGACTATCGAGGTCCTCGACGTCGATGGTCTTCAGGTTGCGGAACAATGCCACCAGGATCGCGAGTCCGATCGCCGATTCGGCCGCGGCGACCGTCAGGATGAAGAACACGAAGATCTGGCCAGCCGGATCGCCGAGGTAATGCGAGAACGCGATGAAGTTCGTGTTAACGGCGAGCAGCATCAGCTCGATCGCCATCAGCAAAATGATCACATTCTTGCGGTTCAGAAAAATCCCGACCACGCTGACCGCGAACAGAATCGCGCCCAGCACCAGGTAATGCGACAGCGAAATCACCTGAAACCCCTTGAAAGCCGCCGATAAACGCCGGTAAACGCCGATAACCTAATATTGGCCGGCCGGCAGGGGCTTAATCTGCGTTCATCTGCGTTCATCTGCGGTTACTCTCCGACTTTCTTTTCCGACGGCATCGACACGATCCGCACGCGGTCCTTGCGCTGGACGTTGACCTGTTGCGACGGGTTCTGATACTTGCTCGCCTTGCGTTGGCGCAGCGTCAGCGCGATCGCCGCGACGATCGCGACCAGCAGGATCACGGCCGCGATCTCAAATGCGTAGACATACTCGGTATAGATCAGGCGTCCGAGCTCCTTGGTATTGCTGTAACCCGGCGGCTGCGGCGCCGGCGCCGCCACGCCGGCGACTGCGGAATATCCGCCCCCCAGAATCAGCGCCATTTCGGCAGCGAGCAGCAATGCCACCACGCCGCCGAGCGGCAGATAGCTCCAGAAGCCCGCGCGCAGCCGCGCGAGATTGATATCGAGCATCATCACCACGAACAGGAACAGCACCATCACCGCGCCGACGTAAACCAGCACCAGCACGATGGCGAGAAACTCGGCCTGCAGCTGGATCCACAGCCCGGCGGAGGTAAAAAACGCCAGCACCAGCAGCAGCGCCGAATGCACGGGATTGCGCGCGGTAATGACGCCGACCGCGGCGAAGATCAGGACCGCCGAGAACGCGTAGAAAATGAAAGTCTGAAACGTCATGTCAAAAACAGTGATTGGTGGTTAGTGATTGGTGATTGGTGATTAATCCGCGCTACCGATATGCCGCATCTTCGGCGCGATCTTTCGCGATCTGGTCTTCGCACATGTCGCCGATCGCGAGCAGCATCGGTTTGGTGTAGATCAGGTCGCCGCGGCTCTCGCCGTGATACTCGAGGATGCGGGTTTCGACGATCGAATCCACCGGGCACGACTCCTCGCAGAAGCCGCAGAATATGCACTTGGTGAGGTCGATGTCGTAGCGCGTGGTGCGGCGCGTGCCGTCATCACGCTGCTCGGACTCGATGGTGATCGCCAGCGCCGGGCACACCGCCTCGCACAGCTTGCACGCGATGCAGCGTTCCTCGCCGTTCGGATAGCGCCGCAACGCGTGCAGCCCGCGGAAACGTCCCGACTGCGGGGTTTTCTCCTCGGGATACTGGACCGTGATCTTGCGCGCAAACAGGTGCCGCCCGGTCAGCATCATGCCTTTGACCAGCTCGTACAGCAGGAACGTGCGGAAGAAGTCGCCAATGCGGGCGATCATGGCAGCCTCGCTTCGGGCCACCACACCCACAGCGGCGTCTGCATCCATGCCCCGACCACGACGATCCAGATGATGGTGATCGGGATGAACACTTTCCAGCCGAGCCGCATGATCTGGTCGTAGCGGTAGCGTGGGAAGGTGGCACGGAACCACAGGAAACTCGTCACGACCAGGAAGAACTTGAGGAACAGCCAGCCGAAGTTGCCCGCGGCCAGCCATGGCATTCCGATCGCGTCGGCAAGCACCGCGGGCACCGGGGACAGCCAGCCGCCGAGGAACATGATCGAGCACAGGGTCGACACCAGTATCATGTTCGCGTATTCAGCGAGGAAGAACACGGCGAACGTCATGCCGGAATATTCGACGTGGAAACCGGCGACGATTTCCGATTCGCCTTCGGCGACGTCGAACGGCGCGCGGTTGGTTTCGGCGACTCCCGCGATCAGATAGATCAGGAAGAACGGAAACAGCGGAATGAAAAACCAGTTGAGCACGCCGTAGCCGCCGCGCTGGCCGTTGACGATCTCGACCAGGTTCAGGCTTTGCGCGGCCATCAGCACGCCGACCAGCGCGAAACCCATCGCGATCTCGTACGACACCATCTGGGCTGCCGAGCGCAGCGAGCCCAGAAATGCATATTTCGAGTTCGACGCCCAGCCGGCAATGATGATGCCGTAGACGCCCATCGAGGCGATCGCCATGATGTAGAGCAGACCGGCATCGATATCGGCGAGCACGAGTTCCGGGCTGAACGGCACCGCCGCCCACGCGGCCAGCGCCGGCATGATCGCCATGATAGGCGCCACCACGAACAGAAACTTGTTGGCGCCGGCCGGCACGATGATCTCCTTGAACAGCAGCTTCAAACCATCGGCAATCGGCTGCAGCAGGCCGAGCGGCCCCACGCGGTTTGGCCCGATGCGTACCTGCATCCAGCCGATCACTTTGCGTTCCCATAGCGTCAGATACGCGACGGACAGCAGCAACGGCGCCACGATCGCAACAATCCCGGCGAGCGTCCAGACCGCCGGCCACGCCGGGCCGAACAACTGTTGGAGGTATGTCATGGCGGCGTGCAGCATCAGACTGCGACCTTTTGCTGTTGCGCAACCCGCTCGGCGGTGACGGTCCCGAACATGCCGCCAAGCGCGGCGGTCAAAGGATGCGCCGCCGGCACGCGTATGCAGCCCGCCGGCAGCCTGTCATCGCGTACCGCGGCTAAAATCGCTGCGCCGCCGCCCTGTGTGATTTGCACCTGGTCGCCATCGCGTAAACCGAGCTGGCTGAACAAAGCGCCGTTCATGGCCGCTACGGGTGCCGCGGCATCGTGAGTCTGCTGCAGCGACGGGGCGCGGCGCACGATTGCATCCGCCTGGTAGATCGGCACTTCGCCGATGCGCTGAATCCCCGGCTGCGTTGCCGCGACTGCGCCTACGGCAACGCTCTTCAGCCGGTTATCGAGCCGCGAACTCACATCCCCGCTGCCGAGCGCCTCTATCAGTACGCCCTCGCTGCTGTCGTAATCAAAACCCGCAACACCGAGCAGATTGCCAAGCACGCGCAGCACTTTCCACGCTGGACGCGTCTCAGCGAGCGGCTGCACCACTGCCCTGAAGCTCTGCACCCGGCCCTCGGTGCTGACGAAGGTGCCGGAGGTTTCGGTAAACGGCGCGATCGGCAGCAGCGCGTGCGCGTAGTCGAGCGCGTGGTGCTGGTAGGGCGACAGCGCAACTACGAAATGCGCTTGCTGCATCGCGGCCAGCGCCTGCGCCGGATCGTAGCAATCGAGTTCAGGTTCGACGCCGAGCAATACATAGGCCTTGCGCGGCTGCGCGACCATCTGCAGCGCGTTGAGGCCCTCTCCACTTCCCGCAGGCGTCGCACTGGCGAGGTAGCCGCCGACGCTGTTGGCGGCTTCGCCCAGGAAGCCGAATTTCGCACCGGTGAGATCGGACAGCACCTGCGTCAGCGCATGCAATTGCGCGGCCGCCGGATGATGCTGCGCCAGATTGCCGAGGAAGATCCCGACGCACTTGCCGGAAGCGAGGCTGTCGGCGATACGTTGCGCCGCCTCGCTGATCTCGACCCCCTCGAGTGCCGCCCGTGCGTCGGCGGGAAGCGCGGCGCCTTTTGCCTGTGCCACGGCCTTCGTCACCTGCGCCAACGCCTCGGCGAGCCGCGAGGGCACGACGATCGCTTTGTTGGCGACGCGCATCAGCAGGTCATCGTCGACCGGGTTCAACAGGTTAACTTGCAATTGCTTTTTCGCCGCCTGGCGCAGCCGGTTCGCGAGCAGCGGATGGTCTTTCCTGAGCGTGCTGCCGATGACCAGCACCCGGTCGAGCTGCGCCATATCGGCGATCTTCATGCCGAGCCACGGGACGCCTGCGAGCGAACCATTGGCGCTGAAATCGGATTGGCGCAGCCGGAAATCGACGTTGCTGCTGCCGATACCGCGCGTGAACTTCTGCAACAGGTACAGTTCCTCGAGCGTCTGGTGCGGCGTTGCGAGTGCGGCGATTTGATCGGCGCCATGCTGGTCGCGGACTCCCTTGAGACCGTTCGCGACGAATTCGAGCGCGACCTGCCAATCGACTTCCTGCCATGCGCCGTTGCGCTTGATCATCGGCTTCACCAGGCGCTGCGCTGAATTCAGGCCCTCATACGAATAACGGTCCTTGTCCGAAAGCCAGCACTCGTTGATTTCCTCGTTGTCCCGCGGCAATACGCGCATCACGCGGTTCTGCTTGACCTGCACCGTCAGATTGGAGCCCAGACCGCAGTGGGGGCTGACCGACGGATGGCGGGTCAGTTCCCAGGTGCGCGCGCTGTAGCGAAACGGCTTCGAGGTCAGCGCCCCGACCGGGCACAGGTCGATCACATTGCCCGAGAGTTCCGAATCAACGGTCTTGCCGACGAATGCGATGATTTCGGAATGCTCGCCGCGGCCGATCATGCCGAGTTCCATGATGCCGGCGATCTCCTGCCCGAAGCGCACGCAGCGCGTGCAATGGATGCAGCGCGTCATGTCGGTCGAGATCAGCGGGCCGAGGTTCTTGTTGTTGACCACGCGCTTGTCCTCGGCATAGCGCGAACCGCTCGCGCCGTAGCCGACCGCGAGGTCCTGCAGCTGGCATTCGCCGCCCTGGTCGCAGATCGGGCAGTCGAGAGGATGGTTGATCAGCAAAAACTCCATCACGCCCTTCTGCGCGGTGATCGCCTGCGCCGAATGCGTGGACACTTTCATGCCCTTGGTCACCGGGGTCGCGCACGCCGGCAGCGGCTTGGGCGCTTTTTCGACCTCGACCAGGCACATGCGGCAGTTGGCCGCGATCGACAGTTTGCCGTGATAGCAGAAATGCGGCACGTAGATGCCAGCCTGGTTGGTGGCGTCCATGATCGTGCTGCCCTCGGCTACTTCAAGTTTCCTGCCGTCGATTTCGATTTCAAGCATAAATTCAGATGTATTTAGGGACTACGCATTGCTGATGATCGATGTGATGCCGGAACTCGTCGCGAAAATGCTTGATGAAGGCGCGCACCGGCATCGCGGCCGCGTCCCCGAGCGCACAGATGGTGCGGCCCTGGATGTTGTCGGCCAGGTTGTCCAGCAGGTCGAGGTCTTCGGCACGGCCGCGGCCAGTCTCGATACGGTCGATCACCCGATACAACCAACCGGTGCCTTCGCGGCACGGCGTGCACTGGCCGCAGGACTCCTCGTAATAGAAATACGCGAGCCGCAGCAGGCATTTCACCATGCAGCGCGTCTCGTTCATCACGATCACCGCCCCCGAACCGAGCATCGATCCGGCCTTCGCGACGGAGTCGAAGTCCATGTCGGTCGCCATCATGATGCCGGCTGGCAGCACGGGCATCGATGAGCCCCCGGGGATCACTGCCTTGAGCTGCTTGCCGTCGCGCATGCCGCCCGCCATCGCGAGCAGCGTCGCGAACGGCGTGCCGAGCGGAACCTCGTAATTGCCGGGGCGCGCCACGTCGCCCGACACCGAGAAAATCTTGGTGCCGCCGTTGTTGGGCCTGCCCAGGCTGAGAAATGCATCGCCGCCGTGGTTAATGATCCAGGGCACCGCGGCGAAAGTCTCGGTGTTGTTGACCGTGGTCGGCTTGCCGTAGAGGCCGTAGCTCGCCGGAAACGGCGGCTTGAAGCGCGGCTGGCCTTTCTTGCCTTCAAGCGATTCGAGCAGCGCGGTCTCCTCGCCGCAGATATAAGCGCCCCAGCCGTGATGATTGTAGAGCTGGAAGCTGAAATCCGTGCCGAGTATGTGGTTGCCGAGATAGCCGGCAGTGCGCGCCTCCGCGACCGCCTGCTCCGTGCGTTCGTAAGCGTCCCAGATCTCGCCATGGACATAGTTGTAGCCCACCGCGGCACCCGTCGCATAGGCTGCAATCGCCATGCCTTCGATCACGCTGTGCGGGTTGTAGCGCAGGATGTCGCGGTCCTTGAACGTGCCCGGCTCGCCTTCGTCCGAATTGCACACCAGATATTTGGTGCCGGTGTAGCTGCGCGGCATGAAACTCCACTTGAGGCCCGTCGGGAAGCCCGCGCCGCCACGGCCGCGCAATGCAGACTTCTTGACCTCGGCAATGATCTGCTCGGGCGGAATCTTCCCGGCCAGGATTTTCTTCAGCGCCGCGTAGCCGCCGCGCGCCTCGTAATCCCTGAGCCGCCAGTTGAGGCCGTCGAGGCCTTTCATGATCACGGCGGCGGGCCCGAAGATATCGGTGGCGAAAGGCGGAACAGGCAGGCCCATTACTTGAGCTCCTCGAGCAGCCGGTCGAGCTTGTCCGGCGTCATCGCGCACGCCATGCGCTTGTTGTTGACCAGCAGCACCGGCGCATCCCCGCACGCGCCCATGCATTCGGCTTCCCTGAGCGTAAAAGCGCCGTCGGCCGTCGTTGCGCCGAACCCTATGCCAAGCTTTTGCTTGAGGTGCTCGGCTGCGGCCGTTGCCCCCTGCAGCGCGCACGGCAGATTGGTGCAGATCGCAAGTTTGCATTTGCCGACCGGCTTCAGGTCGTACATGCCGTAGAAGCTCGCAACCTCGTAAACCGCGATCGGCGGCATCCCGAGATAGCGCGCGACGAATTCCATGGTCTCGGTCGACAGCCAGCCTTTCTCGTCCTGCGCAATAGTCAGCGCGGCCATCACGGCTGACTGCTTCTGGTCGGCCGGATACTTGGCGATCGCCGCATCGATGCGAGCGAGCGCGTCAGGACTCAATAACAGCGGCGCATTCATCGGTCGATCTCGCCGAAAACGATTTCCATGGTGCCGATGATCGCGACGACGTCGGCAATCATGTGGCCACGCGCCAGCTCGTCCATGGCGGACAAATGGGTGAAGTTCGGGGAGCGGATCTTCATCCGGTAGGGCTTGTTGGCGCCGTCGGAAACGAGGTAGATCCCGAATTCGCCCTTGGGGTGTTCGATCGCCGCGTAGGCCTCGCCCTCCGGCACGTGCATGCCTTCGGTGAAAAGCTTGAAGTGATGGATCAGGTCTTCCATGTTGGTCTTCATCCCGACGCGCGAAGGCGGCGCAACCTTGTAGCTATCGGTCATCACCGGGCCGGGATTCTTGCGCAGCCAGTCCACGCACTGCCTGATGATGCGGTTCGACTGGCGCATCTCCTCGATGCGCACCAGGTACCGATCGTAGCAGTCGCCGTTGACGCCGACTGGAATGTCGAATTCCATGCGGTCGTAAACCTCGTACGGCTGCTTCTTGCGCAGGTCCCATTCGACGCCCGAGCCGCGCAGCATCGGCCCGGTGAATCCGAGCGCCTTGGCGCGCTCCGGCGTAACCACGCCGATGCCGACCGTGCGCTGCTTCCAGATGCGGTTGTCGGTCAGGAGCGTCTCGTATTCGTCCACGTGCTTGGGAAATCGCTCGGTGAAGTTTTCGATGAAATCGAGCACCGACCCCTGGCGATTGCGGTTCAGCTCGTCGATCGCGCGCTGGTTGTGGATTTTGGTGGCCTGGTACTGCGGCATGCAGTCGGGCAGATCGCGGTAAACACCGCCGGGCCGGTAGTAAGCGGCGTGCATGCGCGCCCCGGTGACCGCCTCGTAGACATCGACCAGATCCTCGCGTTCGCGGAAGCAGTACAGGAACACCGTCATCGCCCCGAGGTCGAGGCCATGGGCCGCAAGCGCGAATGTGTGGGACAGGACCCGCGTGATTTCGTCGAACATCACCCGGATATATTGGGCGCGCAGCGGCACTTCGATACCGAGCAGTTTCTCGATCGCCAGCACGTAGGCGTGCTCATTGCATATCATGGTGGTGTAGTCGAGCCGGTCCATGTACGGCACCGTTTGCAGAAACGTGCGGTGCTCGGCGAGCTTCTCGGTCGCGCGATGCAACAGGCCGACATGGGGATCGGCGCGCTCGACCACCTCGCCGTCGAGTTCGAGTACCAGCCGCAGCACGCCGTGGGCGGCCGGATGCTGCGGCCCGAAGTTCATCGTGTAGTTGCGGATCTCAGCCATGCTCAACCCTTGCGGAACCCTTCGGAGTCGGCATAGTTCTCTTCGCGCACGATGCGCGGGGTGATTTCGCGCGGCTCGATCGTGACCGGCTGATAGATCACGCGCCGCTGGTCCGGGTCGTAGCGCATTTCGACGTTGCCCGAGATCGGGAAATCCTTGCGAAACGGATGGCCGATAAAACCGTAATCGGTCAGGATGCGGCGCAGATCGGGGTGGCCATCGAAAATGATGCCGAACAGATCGAACGCCTCGCGCTCGAACCAGTTCGCCGATGGCCAGATGTTGATGACCGAATCGACGACCGGGAATTCGTCGTCGGCCGCATGCACGCGCACCCGCAGGCGCCAGTTGTTGGTGTACGACAGCAAATGGTAGGCCACGGCAAATCTCGCGCCAGTATAAGCGCCGTCCCGATAGGTGCTGTAATCGAGGCCGCACACGTCGGTGAGTTGCTCGAAACGCAGCTCGGGGCGATCGCGCAACGCCGTCATCACCTCCAGCAGGTCAGCGGCCTTCACCGTCAGCGTGACCTCGCCGAGCGCTTCCTTGATGGTGACAACTTTTTCGCCGAGGACAGCATGGACGCTCCCGGCGAGCGCTGCAGTACGTAACGTCATTTAGCGTGCAATCGTATTGGTGCGCTTGATCTTGTTCTGCAGCTGGATGATGCCGTAGAGCAGCGCTTCCGCGGTCGGCGGGCAACCCGGCACGTAAATGTCGACGGGTACGATGCGGTCGCAGCCCCGCACCACTGAATAGGAATAATGGTAGTAGCCGCCGCCATTGGCGCACGACCCCATCGAAATCACCCACCGCGGCTCCGACATCTGGTCGTAGACCTTGCGCAGCGCCGGCGCCATCTTGTTGCACAGCGTGCCGGCCACGATCATGACGTCGGACTGGCGCGGGCTGGGCCGGAACACGATCCCGAAACGGTCGAGGTCGTAGCGCGAAGCGCCTGCGTGCATCATCTCGATCGCGCAGCAGGCAAGCCCGAATGTCATCGGCCACATCGAACCCGTGCGAGTCCAGTTGATGACCGTATCGAGCGTGGTGGTGACAAATCCCTGCTGCGTCAGACCTTGCTCATTTGCGCCCATGGTGCCCTTCGGTAACTGATCCCATTCCCACGCCTCTTTTTACTCTTACGCCGACCCTGTGCACAACCAGGAATAACGACAAAAAAGTTACGCGATTCTACCTTCCCGGGCGCTTGAGGGTCAACGCGAAACTTTGCGCTGGATCAAACGCTTGCGCAATTTACGCGGCGCCGCTGGCGCGCTTGACAATCCGGTCCGGCGCCACCCTGCCGCACCGCCAAGGCAACGCAAATCAGTTGCCCGGTTGATCGCGTTTGCGACGGAAAACGTCGCGCGCCAGGTCGCGCGCGAGCTTCATCGCGACGGCATTCATGACGCGGTACAGACCGCTCGCGAGTTGCTCCCGCAGCGGCGTGAGCAGCGCAGGCAGCCGCACTGAACGGCTCAATGCGTTGGTCTCAAGCGCATAGAGCTTCAGCATTTCATGCAGTTCGCGCTCGAGTTCCGGTTGCGGGTAGGACGCCCACAGGGCCGTGCGGAGTCCGCGCGCCGTCCGCCAGGCGTCGAGAATCCGGTACGCGGTGGATAACAGGCGCTCGATGCGCTGCGCCCGGACGGGCGCAACTTCTTCGTAGCGAATCCTGACGCCAACTGGAAATGTACTGACGCGATCGAGAAAAGTACTATCGATTTTCTTGGTCTCGTCGAGCAGCCGCGCCACGGTCTCGGGCCCGGGCGGCGCTCCCGCAGCCAGTGCCTGGGCGCTGCAACGGATCACCAGGGCGTCCTTTTGCGCCTCCTTGGCAACGTTCAGCGCCAGCACCCTCTCGACGTGGGGCAGCGCGAGGCGTACCGGCAATGCGGCGCGGAGTTCATCAACGGTACGGCGGCTGAAAGCTTCGAGGATCCTGCGGTCCAGCACTGCGAGAATGTGCGCCCGGTTCATGTGCAATGCCCGCCAACCCCCTCATCGCGGGCTGGCGCCCGACCAGGGTCCGTCACTCAACCCGGTAGCGGTTTGGCGGCGCGGTGATGGCCGATCATGCCGGAAAACACGGTTTTGGCCGCGACGTCGCAGTATCCCAATTCGCGCAGCACCTGCGACAACTCGTCGGCCGAATAGAACATCTGGAGCGCGTCTATGAAATACTTCTTGCAGTTCAACGCCGCGGTGCCGCTGCGGAACATGAAGCCGGTAAAGGCAAGGCACATGCGCAGATAGACGTAATAAATCTTTTCGACCAGCGGATTGCCCGGCCGCAGCATGTCGCAGTGATAGAAATGCCCACCCGGTTTGAGCACGCGGCGGATCTCGCGGAAAACGTCCTTCACCCGCAAGTGCCGCGTGGCATATTGCAGCGTAACGACGTCGAAATGGTTGTCCGGAAACGGCAGTGCGTGAACGTCCCCGATGACGCTGTGAATGTGGAAACCGAGCGCGCCGGCGCGTTGCCGGCCGACCTCCTGCATTTCCGCGCTGCGGTCGATTGCATGCACCTCGAGGGTCGGCTCGCGCCTGAGCAGCGCGATCCCGATGGCGTTGGTCCCCGCGCAGACATCCAGTGCCCGCTGCCCCGGCCGCAAATCGATCGTCGACATGAAACTGCTGAGGAACCAGTTCCACAGGCCGAGGCTGGCGACGGTGTTCGCGCGGTCGTAGTAGGGTGCAACGTCGGCGAACACGCTGTTCAGTTCCTGCGTCCAGACCGTGCTGAAGCGCTGCTCACGGACATGTTCCCGGATGCTGAGTAGTGGCGGCGCCATGATGCTCCTCGAGCCTCGTCAGTCGGTTAGGACGCGAGCCCAGAATAAGGCGACCGTCCAGCCATGTCAAACCCACCGCCCCGAGGGGCGCTAATCCCACTCAAGCGCACCCTTCTTCCACTCATAGATGAAACCGACCACGAGGATGGCAAGAAACACCGCCATCGCGAGAAACCCGAACAGCCCGATTTCCCGCAGCACGATCGCCCACGGAAACAGGAACGCAATCTCGAGATCGAACAGGATGAACAGGATCGCGACCAGGTAGTAGCGCACGTCGAATTTCATGCGCGCATCCTCGAACGCCTCGAACCCGCATTCGTAGGGCGAGAGCTTCTCGCTGTCGGGGCGGTGCACGCCGAGCAACCGGCTGAGGCCGCTGCCCAACACTATCGGCCCCAGGCCGACCGCGATACCGACAACGATGAAAAGCAGGATCGGGAAATAGTTATCAGGCATTGGAATTCAGGATTCAGCAAAAAAGCCACTATACCGCATTCTGCAGGATTGCAAAGCATGAATGATTGATCCTGATCAACCCATCATACGTTCCCGCCTGGTGCCGACGGAGAGACTCGAACTCTCACGGCTTTCGCCACCGCCCCCTCAAGACGGCGTGTCTACCAATTCCACCACGTCGGCATGAAAACCCGTGAGGTGTGAGCGTCCAGCGCCTCACTCCTCACGCATTATTTCGGTATGTCCTTCGCTTTCGAGTCGGGGTCCACCGCCGGCTGGTCCGTTGCAGGCACCGGCGCAGGCGTCGTGCCTGGCGTCGTTAACGGCTGCCGCGATGCCGGCGGACTCGCCATCACGCCTTTGCCCCCGGTATTGTGCGACGAATACCAGGTCAGAGCCATGCTCGTAATGAAAAATATCGCTGCCGCCACCGCCGTGATGCGGCTGAGAAAGTTGGCGGAACCGGTGGCGCCGAACAGGCTGCCCGAAGCGCCGCCGCCGAACGCGGCGCCCATGTCCGCGCCCTTGCCATGCTGCAGCAGAACCAGGCCAATGATGGTAAGTGCCGCCAGCACGTGAAAAACCAGGATCAAAGTTTCCATAAGCCTCTCGTTAAACTACTCGCCGCGCCCGGCCGCGCGGCAAATCGCCATGAATTCATCGGCCACCAGCGAAGCGCCGCCGATCAGGCCGCCGTCGATGTCGCGCATCGCGAACAACTGCGCGGCATTCGCGGCCTTGACGCTGCCGCCGTAAAGTATCCGCAAACCGTCGGCAACCGCCACGTCATACACACCCACGGCGCCGCGAAGGTAAGCATGCACCGCCTGCGCCTGCTCCGGCGTCGCCGTTTTGCCGGTGCCGATCGCCCAGACCGGCTCGTAGGCAACCACCGCTTTTGCCAGCGCGGCAACACCGGAATTGCCGATTACCGCGTCGAGCTGCCGGCTGACGACTGTTTCCGTGATGCCTGCTTCACGCTCCTGCAACGTCTCGCCGACGCACAGTATCGGTGTCAACCCGGCTTTGATCGCCGCCTCGAACTTGGCGGCGACATCCGCATCGCTCTCGCCAAAAATGCTGCGGCGTTCGGAGTGCCCGACGAGCACGTAGCGACAACCGAACTCGATCAACATCGCTGCAGTAACCGCGCCCGTAAACGCGCCGGAGCCGAACTGGCTCACATCCTGCCCGCCCCACGTCACTGTGGCACCCGACAGAAACTGCTGAGTTTGGAACAGGTAAGGATAAGGCACGCACACCGCGCATTCGACGCCGCGCAAATCCACCGCCGCGGCGCGAACGTCGACCAGCAGCCGCTGGTTTGAAACCAGGTTACCGTTCGATTTCCAGTTGCCCGCTACGAGCTTGCCGCGCATCGCCGTTTCAGCCATTTGAAGCGGTGGCATTCTACCGGTGATGGCGTTCAGGGTCAACGCAAATCAGCGCTTGTGCGGCGGCCAAGCACCTTGATTCAGAGAGAAAATTCCAGCTTGACGAAACGGTCGGTTAGTTGCGCGAGCTCGCGGTAAAAGTCGCTTTGCGCGCCGGCCCTGACGGCCGTGGTGAATGGTCCTACCCAGGACCCGAGGTGCTCGTCAAGTAAGCGTTTTCGCAGACCTGCGGTTTCGGTCAGCGCTTTCTGGTCGTGATTGCGACGCGCCTGATTTTCGCGGTAAATGAGCAGATAGAGAAACTCCAGCTCGGCCGCAATGTGGTCGGGCAGCTCGCGAAATTCCTCGGCGATCTCGAATCCGCCCTCCGCGTAAAGTTCCTCGACCGCAAGCGTCGAATCCTGCATCAGGGTCCCTTCTCCGCTCATCCAGGACGAGCCGTAGGGCTGGGCAATAATATGGTTTGGACCGACGAAAAGTCGCGTGTAATCGAGCAGCAGGCTGTCCGGTCCTGCGCCAGAGAATTCCTCGCCCAGCCGGCGTGCGTGCGCCGCAAGGTCCGGGTGGATCCGCGTCGCAACATTCAGCATCGAATCGAAGACCTTCTCTTCCGCGTACTCCGGGCCCGGCTGGTAGTAACATGCCGCGAGAAAGCGGCACAGGTTCTCGCGAGCGGTTCCCTGCTCCTGATCGAAGTATTGCATTTCAGGCTCTGGCACTGTACTTCCCAATGTAATGCACGTTCGGCCTGGTTTTCTTGTCTTCCTGGAGGCGGAACGATTTCTCCGCCTTCAGCACCTTGGCGATTTCCGAGTTCGGATCGTCCTGGTCGCCGAAGATGCGCGCTTTGGCCGGGCAGACTTCGACGCACGCCGGCTGCAGGCCGTTGCTGGTGCGGTGGTAACAGAACGTGCATTTCTCGACCACGCCCGCTCTGCGGATAGCATCCACATCCGCCCCCGCCGCGAACCGGTTCATCGCGGGTGTAGCAGCTCCTGCCATCCTGGCAGTTTCGGCTCCCGACACCGTGCATCCCGGGATCATCACCGACTTGTCGGTCCACTGCGGCTGGGTGCTGGCGTCCCGCGGATTGAAACTGATCACGCTGTAGGTCTCGCCATTGAGACTCTTGTTGTCGAGTTCGGCATGGCTGTAAGGGCAGGCGTTCTGGCACGACCTGCAGCCGATGCAAAATTCGTCGTTATGCATCGTAACGCCTTCCGGCGTCTTGAACATCGCCTTGGGAGTCGCTGGACAGGCCGCAACGCAGGGCGCGTCCGTGCAGTGATTGCATAGCACCGGGATCACCGAGTGCGTCGCAATCGGGAATTTACCCTCGGTCTTCATGATGAAGTCAGCCCAGTTGTGGCTCTGGCCGCTGGCGCGGGTCCGCGTGTTGTTCTCGGCCTTGCACGCAAACGCACAGGCGCCGCAACCCACGCACTTTTGCAGGTCGATGACCATTCCAAATCTAGACATTTTTGCTCTCCTTGAATTCGGGCGACCGGAAATCAGGCTTTCTGTATCTTGACGCCAGTGAAACCGCCGTTGCGGGCCGTCGCGCCACTCAACCGGTCGTAGTCGTCAACCAGGATGTCGTTGTTGTTACCGCCATTTGGGCGCGCCTTGGCATAGTTACGCGCGGCAACGCGACCGTAAGCCCAGTGTCCCTGCCCGTAGCACTTCGCGACCGTGCCGGGCCGCACCCCTTCCCAGAGCTTGAGCTTGGTAACCATAGACCCGGTCACCGAAGTAATCTTGACGGTATCTCCAGTCTTGAGGCCCAGTTTCGCGCCGTCAGCCGGATTCATCTTGAGCACGTCGTCCCACGCGACGTCACCCGGATCGACCTTCTTGAACTCCTGGTACCAAGGCAGATTCTGCGAACGTCCCTCGCGGTTCAGACGCGACTTGTAGTCGATGAAGTCGAACGGATACTCGGCGGCACTGCCGTGGCGTTTGGGTGGTTCGTAGTGCGGCACGTATGCCAGGTCACCGCGGGCTACGTAGCCGGAGACCGCAAGAATATCGTCGGTCGTGGTTTGGAATTTCGCGGCATGCGCAGCGAGCCCTTTCTTCGCGGTCTCGCTGTAGAACTCGAACTTCTTGGTTGCCGTCGCGAACTTGCCGCCCCAGCCCTTTTTGAAGCTGTACCTGGCGCCGTTGTACATCCCCTTCTTGCGGAAATCCGCCCAGCCTTCGATTTTGTCTCCCGGCAACGGTTTCTTGGGCATCCACATCGGCGCGCTCGAAATCTTGGCCGCGATTTCGGTGAACTCCTTCTCGTTAGTCGGTGTCCTGCCGTTCTCCGGGTCTTTGAATTCCTTGGAGAAATAGTCATACAGGTTGGGGAAGCCCTTGTTCTTGAGCTTCTCGGCGAGCAGCCAAACCACCTCGGTCTCTTCCTGCTTCACGTCCCACAGCCGTTTTCCTACCGGCTGCTGGATCGTCGCGTAGCCGTGCAGGTTGCCCATGTTGGTGACCACCGAAAAACCCTCGCTGGAGTTGTGCGTGGAGGGCAGCACGATGTCGGCGAACTGGGTCATCTCCGAAGCGTTGGTGACCATGTGCGCGAAGAATGGCACCGCGGCCAGCGCCTTCTCCCAGCGCGCCGAGCCGGTGCACGAGAAGGCGAAGTTGCTCCACGAGCTGAGCAGCACCTTGACCGCGCCCGGATCCTTGAGCATGGTGTTGGCGACATTGTTGGTCACCACGCCGCTGCCGGGCCTCGCATTCATCATCGCGGGCATGTCCTTGGCGCCGCGGCCGTCGATCTTCTTCTGCTTGCCGGCAGCCTTGGCGACGTCGTCGAGGTAGGCGTCGGATTTCGGGAACGCACCGATCGGAACGCTGGAGTTCTGCAACGTGCCGCCTTCGACGTCGATCGAGCCGAGCAGGCCGTTCAGAGCATGCACCGCCATCGCCGCGTAAGTACCACGCGGGTTCATCGCCACACCGGGACCCATCCAGACCGCGACCTTCGGGGCCGCGTTGGCCATCAGGCGCGCGACGCGGATGGTCTGAAACATCGGAATCAGCGTCTCTTGTTCCGCCCACTCAGGAGTACGATCTTTCAGCTCGAGATTCCACCACTTGACCAGGCCGTGCGTCTCTTTCTCGGCGAAAGCGGCCTCGTCCACCGCCTGCCCTGCGACGAACAGGTTATAGCCGTCCTTGAAATCACCGACGAACTCCCTGTTCCACAAACCCTCCGTGAGAATTACGTGCGCGATGGCGCCAGCCAGCGCACCGTCGGTGCCGGGCTTGACCGGCAGCCATTCGTGGGCCTTGGCCGCCGCATTGGACAAGCGCGGATCGACCGCGATCACCGTGCCGCGCGCAAGGATCGCCCCGAAATTGGCGATCGTGTTGGGGACGATCCGGTTCGAGGCGAGCGGGTCGGTGCCCCACGCCACCAAACACTGCGTGTTCGCGAGGTCGTAATCGCGATAGCCGAAGTAGCCCTGGGTCAGGCCCGGCCCCATTTTCTCGGCTTCGGCGCAGATGGCGCTGTGGGAGAAATAATTCGTCGTCCCGAAAATTCGCGGCAATGCACCATAAAGAAGCTCCGTGGAGGTCGGCGAATAACGGCCACGGATGTAGGTGAGTTTGTGCGCCTCGTTGTTCGTGCGCAGTTCCATCATCTTGTCAGCGACGGTGTCGAGCGCCTCATCCCAACTGATCGGGACGAACTTCGGATCGACGCCGCGCCCCTTTTGCGGGTTGGTGCGTTTCATCGGCACCTTGATCCGGTCGGGATCGTAGGTCTGCTGCGGAATCAGGTGGCCCCTCGGACAGACGTAGCCACCATTGGTCTTGCTCAACGGGTTACCGCGCACCCTGACGGCGCGGCCACTTTGCACGAAGATCTGGATCGCGCACCATTGGGTACAGCCCTGGCAGGCGGTCGACACCCACTCGCCCTTCGCGGGACCGGCGAGTTTGGCCTTGCGCCGCGCCATTGCGTTGGTTGCCGGTTGAGCCAGAGTCGCCCCAGCGATGAGCAAACCGCCGGTGGCAACCGAAGCCTTGATAAATTCCCGCCTGGTCAGTTTCATACCAAAATCTCCTTTGCGGCTGTCAGATTTGAATCTATGTTTATGACTGCGTTGGTTTCGCGCTTCACGTCGTCGCAGTGACCTTCACGCCCGCTTTTCCATAGCAAAGACCTTGTAAAGTACGCTCAGGATGACCGCGCGTGACGGAGCATCATTGAGTATCGTGTAGGGTCTTTCAGCATTGAAGATGATGCTGTCACCCGGCATCAGATCCGCGGACTGATGTGGCATCCGGAACGCGGGGGTTCCGCCAATAACAAAATGGACGGTGGAGGAATCCCCGAATTCCAGACTGTCGCAGGTGCTTCCGGTTTCCATTTCCGTGCGCAAAATCTCCAGCACGTCACACTCGTAGATCACCTCGGTCAGAACCCCCCGGTGCTGGCGCGACCGCGCGCTTTGCTCGCGCCTGACGATCTTGAGGCCGCTGTCCAAAGTTGATGTTGAGGCTTCTGAAATTGCACTTACATCAGATAACGCAAGAACGATGCCAGGGGTTGCGACGAGGCGGGATCGTGTAAGTAATTAATTTGGCGTTACTTTTTTCCAAGGCTGCGAACGTCGTTCGGGGCCGGGAAATGGGAGACGCTTGCAGTTTGCAACGGAAAGCTCCAGGCCTATGAAAATGAATAGCTTTCCGAAATTGCATTTTGCAACACGAAGGCAAATTGCAATGCTTATGGGCGCGCGGCCGCGTGTTCTCAAATTTCTTCTTGCAGTTTGCGCCAGATGGTCGAAGACGAGATGCCCAGAATCTCTGCAGCTCTCGCCTTGTTTCCGTCGCAGGCATCCAGGACTTCGCGGATGTAATCAAGCTCCATTGTGCGCAAGCGCTTGAAGTCCCCGGAGGACGAACGGAAATTCGTTGCTGCCTTTTTGCGCAGCTCGGGCGGGAAATGGCTGGTTCGAATGAGCTCGCCGGGGCCTGCAAAGATCAGCGCCCTTTCCACTGCATTTCGCAGCTCCCTCACATTTCCGGGCCAGTCATGGTTCCTCAGGAGACTCAGGGCTTCGTCCGAGAAGTCGGTCACCGTCTTGTTCATTTCCGTGGCAAAAACGTTGAGAAAATGCCGGGCGAACAAGGGAATGTCCTCTTTATGCCCGCGCAACGGGGGAATCGCAATCTGTACGGTGTTAAGCCGGTAGAACAGATCCTCGCGGAAGCGGCCGGCCCTGATTTCCTCTCGCAGGTCTTTGTTGGTGGCCGCGATAACCCTGACATCCACCGGGACTTCGTTTTCCGAACCGACTTTCCTGATCTTCTTCTCTTCCAGCACTCTGAGGATCTTCGCCTGCATCTCGAGCCGCATGTCGCCGATCTCATCGAGAAAGAACGTGCCGCCATCGGCCTGCTGGAAGCTGCCGCGCTTGGTATCGAAAGCCCCGGTAAAAGCCCCTCGCATGTGCCCGAACAGTTCGCTTTCCAGCAGATCCCGGGGAATCGCCGAGCAGTTCACCGTAACAAACGGCGCATCAGCCCGCGCGCCGCGAAAATGAATCAGACGGGCCACGATTTCCTTGCCGCTGCCGCTTTCCCCGGTAATCAGCACCGCGGAGTCGGTCATGGCCACCTTTGCAACCAGGCCGAAGAGTTGTTCCATGACCTGGCTCTTGCCCATCACCACGTTCCTGACATTGGCCTGACCAAGCTCGGTTTTCAGGTGCAGGTTCTCCTCCAGCAGACGCTTACGCTCGAAGGCACGTTCGACAAAAAAGCGCAGTTGGCCCGGAGAAAAGGGTTTGGGGATGTATTCCTGCGCACCCTTTTTTACCGCTTCGACTGCGGACTCGATCGAGGCAAAGCCGGTGATCATCAAGACCAGGATGTTGGAGTCATACTCCTTGATCCGGTCAAGCAGCGCCATCCCGTCCAGCGCCGGCATTTTGATGTCGCAGATCACCATGTCCCAGGAGCCCTGGTGGATTTTCTCCAGTGCATCCAGGGCATCCAGACTGGTCTCCACCTGATAGCCAGAGCGTTCCAGGGCACGCTTTACCGCCTCGCAGATGCGCGCTTCGTCATCCACGACAAAGATTTTTCCCTTGACTCTCTTTTCCGCAGCTTCCGTCACCTTGACCTCGCCGTCCTAATGACCCGCCACCATCTCGATATCGGCATGCTTCACTGCTAGCGGCAGCAAGAGAAGCACCCGGGTCCCAACCACCCGCAACGGGCTTGCCGGTGTATCCCCCGGTGTCACATTGTCCACATCGACTCTGCCGCCGTGCGCTTCCATGATCCGGTAAACAATGGAAAGCCCCAAACCGGTTCCGTGCGGCTTGGTGGTAAAGAAAGGATCGAAGATCTTGCTGCGGATCTCATCCGGAATGCCGGGCCCGGTATCCTCGACCGAGATCTCCGCACGGTCGGCCCGAAGTCCGGTCCTGACCGTCAGGCTTCCCCCCTGCGGCATGGCCTGAACTGCATTCAAAAAAACATTCACCAGCACCTGCTCCATCCTGGCTGCATCGCATGGGACCAAAGGAATTTCCCCGTACAACTCGCAATCAACCGTGATCCGGCAAGACTCCAGCTGGCGGCTGACCAAACCAAGCGCATTCTGCACCAGACGGTTCAGGTCCGTCGGCACGATGTCCAGTTCGTGACGCCGGGAAAAATCCCTGAGGTCGTCGATGATGCGCTTGCAGCGAACGGTGTCCTCGCTGATGCGTTGCAGTTCTGCCTTGAGGGCGGGCTGATCGCCCGAGTCTTCCGTCAGCAAGCTGATATTCATGAGAATGCTGGTCAGCGGATTGTTGAGTTCGTGTGCAACCCCCGAGGCCAGCAGGCCGATCGAAGCCAGCTTTTCCGACTGGACCAATGAATCCTGGGCTTGCTTGAGTTCCGTTGTTTTGGCCGCCACGATCCGTGTCAGCTGCTCCCGGTGTTCCTGGATTTCCTGAGCCATGGCGTTGAACGATTCAGCCAATTGCCCGATCTCGTCCCGCTCAACGACCGCCACGCGATATCCCAGATCACCTTGCATGATGTGACGGGTCCCTGTCAGCAAACCGCCGACGGGTTTTAGAAGTCGCCGGGACAGAAGATAAGCACCCATAGCGGCGAGCACGAGGACCACCAATACCGTAAGCAGAATCAAGGTTGCTGCCCGGCGGCTCACTTCCTGGGATTTGTCCTGCAGGAATGCCACGCGCAGGAGCAGCGTCGAAGCCATACGTTCCAGCCGGCGGTTCGCCTCGTCGCCCTGCTGGTTGATTTCGTGAAGCACGCGGACCTTGCCTTGCTCCGGCGATGGCTCGCCCGCGTCAAAGACGGTCGATGCACGGTCCTTGATTCGCTGGATATAAGGAGCCAGGCTTTCCGCCATCGCTTTTGGCTGCTGGGAAGTGCCGTGGCAGGCTGCAGCGCTGCACCCTTTCAATCGCGCCTCCACCTCATCGATCACCGCCTCAAAACGCCGGATTTCTCCGGAGGTACCGTCTACGAGGAAAGCGCTCAGCGGTGTCACTGCCCTCGCCACGGCGGTTTCCAAACGCTGCACTGCTTCGAGTGAGCGGCTGATCTCCTGGAGCTGCTGATTGACGCTGGTCAAATCCCGCAGCGCGTATAAACTGATTGCCACCATTACCGCGAGCGACGGTACGGTGACCAGGAGAAATCCGGTGATAAGTTTGGCGGAAAGCGAGTAACTGCGCCGTGTCGCGTGAACGGGCAAGATAAGCTTCCTGCTGGCGTCTCCAGCAAAATTGGAGCATTAATTGTGGATCGCGCCGGGTCCCGGCGGCTTGAGATATATCAAGACGCGGATTGATTGGCGTTGTCTAATGCCCGCATGACCCGTGAACGCGCGCGCCGACAACCGCAAGCGCGTCGCAACCAACGTCAAGGAAGCCTGGCATGAATCACAGCTCCGAATGGACCGCCTGCAGTGACGCCCTGAAACTGCTGCTTACCCGCCACTCGGTCGGGCCGAAGCATCTGGTAGCGCCGGCCCCGACTGAGGACCAGGTCTGGCTTGCGGTCGGGTCGGCGCTCCGAGGTCCCGATCACCAGAAATTGATACCGTTCCGGTTTGTGATGATCCCGGACGATGCGCGGCCATTACTGGGCGAATTGTTCGCGGACTTCGCGCGCAGGAGCGGCAAGCCGGACGAAGAAATTGCCGTGGAGCGTGAGCGCGCGATGCGGGGGCCTCTACTGCTGGCCTTTGTCGCTCGTATCGAGAACGACCACCCCCGGGTACCGCCGCATGAACAGTGGCTTGCCGCGGGCGGAGCGCTTGCAAATTTTCTGACAGCGCTCCATGTCATGGGCTTCGGCGCCAAGATGCTCAGCGGCCGGAAGGCCGCCGACCCCGCTATCTGCGATGCCTTCTGCGAACCCGGCGAAACGCTGGTCGGATGGATAGCCGCCGGTACCGCTTCAAAATCACCGCATCCGCGTGAAAATGATAATCCGGATGCGATTCTGCGGCGCTGGCGAACGCCCAATCTCAAGCACAGAGATTAATATGAATGACTATCCATGGATGAACTCCTCGCCTATCTCACTGAGAACTGCTGCCAGGGCGGCCAGTGCCTGCCAAAGACCGTGACCGTCGCTCCGCCCAAAAAACGCAGCCGGACCAAGGCTGCCCGTTAGATTTCCTCGAGTGTCCTGATGAACGAGCGCGTCTTCAACGTCCTGTTCCTGTGCACCGGAAACTCAGCCCGCAGCATACTCGCGGAGGCCATCCTCAATTCTCTGGGCAAGAGCAGATTCAGGGCGTTCAGCGCCGGCAGCCACCCCAAAGGGGAAGTGAACCGATTCGCCATCGAGCTGCTGCGGAAGCAAGGCTTAGATGTGAGCGGCTTGCGCAGCAAGAGCTGGGACGAGTTCGCCGCACCCGGCGCGCCGCACCTGGACTTCGTGTTTACGGTCTGCGACAACGCGGCAGATGAAGTCTGCCCGATCTGGCCGGGACAACCGATGACCGCGCACTGGGGGATCGAAGACCCGGCGGCGGTCGAGGGTAGCGACGAAGAAAAACGCAGTGCCTTCTCGACTGCCTCAAGGTTGCTGCAAAACCGGATATCGCTATTCACCAGTCTGCGCTTCGCCAGGCTCGATGAGCTGGCGATCAAGCGCAAGCTCGACGAAATCGGCCGGCTGCGCGAGCAGGACCAATAAGCGATGAGCGCACAACAACAAGCCGCGGCGGGCGGAATTGCAGGCGCGCCGATGAGCACATTCGAGCGCTACCTGACTGTGTGGGTTTTCCTTTGCATCGTGACCGGAATCGCGCTGGGCCAGACGCTGCCCGGTGTTTTCCAGGTAATCGGCCGCATGGAAATCGCCAGGGTGAACGTTCCCGTGGGTCTGCTGATCTGGGTGATGATAGTGCCCATGCTGATGAGGGTCGATTTCGGCGCGCTGCATGAAGTTCGCCAGCATGTGCGTGGCATCGGGGTCACGCTGTTCGTGAACTGGCTGGTGAAGCCGTTCTCTATGGCATTTCTCGGCTGGCTGTTCATTCGCAACCTGTTCGCGCCGATGCTGCCTGCCGATCAACTCGACAGCTACATCGCAGGGTTGATCCTGCTGGCCGCCGCGCCCTGTACGGCGATGGTCTTTGTATGGAGCCGGCTCTCCAACGGCGATCCGCTCTTCACGCTATCCCAGGTGGCCTTGAACGACAGCATCATGGTGGTCGCCTTCGCTCCGCTGGTGGCTTTCCTGCTGGGCATTTCATCCATCACCGTGCCGTGGGATACGCTGCTGACCTCGGTAGTGCTCTACATCGTCATCCCGGTGATCCTCGCGCAGCTCTGGAGAAAATCGCTGCTGGCAAAGGGACAGGCAGCCTTCGATGCCGCGATGGCGAAGATAGGCCCGTGGTCAATATCGGCGCTGCTCGCCACGCTCGTCTTGCTGTTCGCATTCCAGGGCGAGGCAATACTGAAGCAACCGCTGGTCATTGCCTTGCTGGCCGTGCCGATTCTGATCCAGGTCTTTTTCAACTCGGCATTGGCCTATAGTCTCAATCGGGCGCTCGGAGAGAAGCACAACATCGCCTGCCCTTCGGCGTTGATTGGTGCCTCCAACTTCTTCGAGTTGGCGGTGGCAGCAGCGATCAGCCTGTTCGGCTTTAATTCCGGCGCGGCCCTCGCAACGGTGGTCGGCGTGCTGATCGAAGTGCCTGCGATGCTGCTGGTGGTGAAGGTAGTCAACTCCTCCCGCGACTGGTATGCCCGCGGCCAATGAGTTACTTTACGCGGCCGCTTTGCGCACCGCAGCGGCGATGGTTTCAGCCCAGCGCTCGACCGCGCCTCTCGACTTGCCCTCGACCATCACGCGTATCACCGGCTCCGTGCCGGAGGCCCTGAGCAGCACGCGTCCACTGCCGTCGAGTGCCGCTTCAGCTTTCGCTACCGTCTGCTTCACATTGCGATCAGCGCCGAAATCAAAGCGCTTCTCGGTGCGAACGTTGACCAGTATCTGCGGGTAAAGCTTCACTGCGGCCGCGGCCTTGACAAGCGTCGTCCGGCTATCGCGCAGCGCGCCCAGCACCTGCAGCGCCGAGATAATGCCGTCGCCGGTGGTATGACGATCGAGGCATACGATATGCCCCGAGTTCTCGCCGCCGAGTTCCCAGCCTTTGGCCTGCAGCATTTCGAGGACATAGCGATCGCCGACCCTGGCGCGCGCGAACGGGATCTTGAGGCCGGCGAGCGCGTGCTCCATGCCGAGATTCGTCATCAGGGTGCCGACCACGCCGCCTTTGAACTGTTTGCGTTTCTGGCGGTGGCTCGCGATCACGTAGAGCAACTGGTCGCCATCGTAAACCCGGCCGCTGGCATCGACCATTGCCAGGCGATCGCCGTCGCCATCGAGCGCAATACCGAGGTTGGCGCGCTGTTTCCTGACCGCCTCCTGCAATGCCTGCGGATGCGTCGCGCCGCACCCCGCGTTGATGTTGTAGCCGTCGGGTTTATTTCCGATCTCCGTAACGTCGGCGCCCAGCTCATGAAATACGTGTGCGGCGACGTGATAGCTCGCACCGTGCGCGCTATCCACCACCAGGCTCAAGCCCCGCAGATCGAGGTGCGTCGGGAACGTGCTTTTGCAGAACTCGATGTAACGGCCGACCGCGTCATCGATGCGGCGCGCCTTGCCGAGTTGCGCGGACTTTTTGCACTGCAGCGGCCGCGCCAGCTCGGCTTCGATCGCAGTCTCGACCTGGTCCGGCAGCTTGGCGCCATCGCCGGAAAAAAACTTGATGCCGTTGTCGTCGTACGGATTGTGCGAAGCGCTGATGACAATGCCGGCTGAGAGCCTGAGCGCGCGCGTCAGATACGCGACACCCGGCGTCGGCATCGGCCCCACCAGCAGCACGTCGACGCCGGCCGCCGCGAGCCCCGCCTCCAGCGCCGATTCGATCATGTAGCCGGAAATGCGTGTGTCTTTTCCGATCAGCACCGCCGGACGCTCGGCGCCCTTGCCGGTGCGTGCCAATACCTTGCCCGCCGCGTAACCAAGCCGCAGCACGAACTCGGGCGTAATCGGCGTAGTCCCGACTTTGCCGCGTATGCCGTCCGTGCCGAAATATTTACGACTCATAAAACCCTCAAGACTTTACCGCGTTCCACACCGCGAGCGCATCGCGGGTTGCCGCAACGTCATGCACCCGCAATATCCGCGCGCCTTTTTGCGCCGCGATCAGCGCCGCCGCCACGCTCGCGTACACCCGCTCTTCGACCGGGCGGCCGGTAAGGCGGCCGAGCATCGACTTGCGCGAAACACCCGCCAGCAGCGCGGGGCCCGCCGCGGCGAAACGCTCCAGAGCTCGCAGCAGTTCGAGATTATGCTCCAGCGTCTTGCCAAAGCCAAAACCGGGGTCGATCACGATGCGCTCAGTGGCGACACCCGCCGCTCGCACTGCCGCAACCCGCTGGCCCAGGAATGCGAACACGTCAGCGACGACATCGTCGTAGTGCGGATCGACCTGCATGCGCTCCGGCGTGCCCTGCTTATGCATCAGGCACAGCGCAACGTCGCTCGCGGCAACCGCCGCTATCGCCCCGGGCGCAAGCAGCGCGTTGATGTCGTTGATCATGGATGCACCGGCGGCGATTGCTTCGCTCATCAGCTCCGGCTTCTGCGTATCGACCGACACGGGCACTGGTCCGGCCGCGAGCTGCTCGAGCACCGGCAGTACGCGCCGGCGCTCGGCTTCAAGCGTCACGCCGCCCGCGCCCGGCCGCGTCGACTCACCGCCGATATCGATGATATCGGCGCCTTCGTCGCACAACCGGCGCGCATGCACCACAGCCGCCTGCGGCGTTGCGAACTTGCCGGCGTCCGAAAATGAATCAGGCGTGAGATTGACGACCCCCATGATCAGGGGACGCGCGAGCGGCAGCCGGAATTTACCGCATTGGAGATATGACTTCAAATACCTTGTACCGGCGCCGCAGTCGCCGCGGGACTCGGTGGAGGCGTGTCTTTGGGCGGCACGCTGGTCGTCACTGCAGCCGGCTTGGGCGGACGCGGATCGCGGCCTTCCATGATGTCTTTCACCTGCTCGGCATCCAGCGTTTCCCATTCGAGCAAAGTCTTCGACATCTTCTCGACTTTGTCGCGGCTATCCTCGATGATCTTGCGCGCGACTGCATACTGCTTGTCGATGATGCGTCGGATCTCGGCGTCGACCGTCTGCATCGTCGCCTCCGACATGTTCTTGTGGGTCGTGACCGAACGGCCGAGGAACACCTCCCCTTCGTTCTCGCCGTAGACCATGGGACCCAGCACATCCGACATGCCCCATTCGGTGACCATGCGGCGCGCCAGATTGGTGGCATTCAGGAAGTCGCTGCTGGCGCCGGTGGTCATCTGGCTCAGGAAAACCTCTTCCGAGATGCGGCCGCCCAGGGACACCGCGATATCCTGCAGCAGGCGCTCGCGGTCTTTGCCATAGCGGTCGTGCTCGGGCAGCATCCACGTGATGCCCAGCGCGCGGCCACGCGGAATGATGGTGACCTTGTGCACCGGGTCCGCTTTGGGCAGCGTATACGCAACCACTGCGTGTCCCGCCTCGTGGTAAGCGGTCGTGATGCGCTCGTCCTCGGGCATCACCATCGAGCGGCGCTCCGCGCCCATGTATATCTTGTCCTTAGCCATCTCGAAGTCATCCATGTCGACCAGGCGCTTGTTCTTGCGCGCCGCAAACAGCGCGGCCTCGTTGACGAGGTTGGCAAGGTCGGCGCCCGAGGAGCCGGGCGTGCCGCGCGCAATGATGTCGGCCTTGACGTCGGGTGCGACCGGCACTTTGCGCATATGCACCAGCAGGATCTGCTCGCGGCCGCGGATGTCGGGCAGCGGCACCACCACCTGGCGGTCGAAGCGGCCCGGCCGCATCAATGCGGGATCGAGCACGTCGGGACGGTTGGTCGCCGCAATCACGATCACGCCGGCGGTGCCCTCGAAGCCATCCATTTCCACGAGCAGCGCGTTCAGCGTCTGCTCGCGCTCGTCGTTGCCGCCGCCGAGGCCGGCGCCGCGCTGGCGCCCGACCGCATCGATCTCGTCGATGAACACGATGCACGGCGCGTGCTTCTTCGCCTGCTCGAACATGTCGCGCACGCGTGCCGCGCCCACGCCGACGAACATTTCGACGAAGTCGGAACCGGAAATGCTGAAGAACGGCACTTTGGCTTCACCCGCAATCGCACGCGCGAGCAGCGTTTTGCCGGTACCGGGATTGCCAACCAGCAAGACACCTTTCGGAATGCGGCCGCCGAGTTTCTGGAATTTTCCGGGGTCGCGCAGAAACTCGACCAGTTCGGCGACTTCCTCTTTCGCTTCTTCGCAACCCGCGACATCCCCGAACGTGACGCTGTTATTGTTTTCATCCATCATGCGCGCGCGGCTCTTGCCGAACGAGAACGCGCCACCGCGCCCGCCGCCCTGCATCTGGCGCATGAAGAATATCCAGATGCCGATCAGGAGCAGCATCGGGAACCACGAGATGAAGATATTCATCAGGTACGACGGTTCTTCTTCAGGCTTGGCATCGACCTTGACGCCGTACTTGAGCAGATCGCTCACCATCCACAGGTCGCCCAGCGTGCCCGGGCTGAACGTCACGTACTTGCGCTCTTCGATCGACTGCCAGCGCACGGTGCGGCCCTCGACCAATGCCGCCTTGACGCGCCCCTGCTTCACTTCGTCCATGAACTGTGAGTACGGAATGATGCTTTGCGCGGTCTGGCGGCTGCTGAACTGGTTGAACACAGTCATCAGCACCAGCGCAATGACCAGCCAGACTGCCACGTTCTTGATCAGATTATTCAACTGCTCTCCTCGTGAGGCGCGCCACAACTTAGGCGCGTATCCTTTTCAATTGTAAACTCTTTTCGCCTCCGGTGTTAGTTTCATGCGGCGCTGGCCGGCGCCGCGTTCAATTACCCCGGCGGTAACCGCCCACGCGGCCTTTGCCGAGCAAATACAACTCGCTGCTGCGGCCACGGGAGGCTTCCGGCTTGCGCGTGACGACACTTTCGAACTGGCTGCGCATCTGACCCAGAAACTCTTGAAATCCAGAGCCCTGGAACACTTTGACCAGCAGACTGCCGCGTGGTTGCAGGTGCTTCACGGCAAATTCGAGCGCGATTTCGGCCAAATGCATGACCCGCGCCTGGTCGCTCACCGCAATACCGCTGATATTGGGTGACATGTCGCTTAAAACAAGGTCGATTCCGCGGCCAGCGAGCGTGCCCGCGAGCGCATTGACCGTGGCATCCTCCCGCAAGTCACCCTGCAGAAATGTGACCCCCGGCAACGGCGCCATTTCCAGCACGTCGAGCGCGACGACCAGTCCGCGCGCACCGACCTGCGCCCGGGCCACCTGCGCCCAGCCGCCGGGCGCTGCGCCGAGATCGACGACCACCATACCCGGCTTGAGCAGGCGGTCGCGCGCCGCGATCTCAAGCAGCTTGTAGGCTGCGCGCGAGCGGTAGCCGGCGGCTTTTGCGCGTTGTACGTACACGTCATTGACGTGTTCGCGCATCCATTGCTTGCTGGTCTTGCTGCGTTTCATCGGTTACGATGCCGTGATGATTCTTGAACTGACTTCAGCCGAGCGCCGCGAGTTGCGCGCCCGTGCCCACGCGCTGCGCCCGGTCGTGAGCGTAGGGGACGCCGGCCTGAGCACCGCGGTACTCAACGAAATACACAAGAACCTCGGCAGCCACGAACTGATCAAGATCCGCGTGTTTTCAGGCGAGCACGCGCTGCGCGATCAACTGCTGCGCGAGATTTGCGCAACGCTCCATGCGGCGCCGGTGCAGCATATCGGCAAGGTTCTGGTCGTCTACCGTCCACTGCCTGAAGACGAAGTCAAGGCGCGCCCCGCGAGGGTAGTCCCCAAACGCAAGCCGCCGCGCCGCACCAAGCGCAGTCTGCAACGCTAGCTCACCGCTGAGCTCAGCGCGGGTCCCGCCCCTGCAGCCACACGAGCAGCAGGCCCAGCACGCTCTGAATCACATACAGCACGCTGGCGACCCCATGCCAGGCCGCAAAACGGTCGCGGAACACGCTCTCCACCACCTCCTGCGGCAGCGCCTGGTGCTTGAGGCTCGCGAGTATCGGCTGCACGCCGAACTCCCCGGCAAGCGTGAGCAGCAGCATCACCAGCACGATCCAGAAAAAACCCTGTTTGAAGCACGCGCCGCCAAAGCGCGCGATGCGGAACAGCAACACGTAAATCGCGCAACCGATGCCGACGTAGGCGATCAGCGTAAACAGCTTGCCGGCGAGACTGCCGGCGAGCGCGCGGTCGCTAAGCGTGTAGAAAAGCGTCGGCGCAACCAGATAACCGATCGCCCACAGGCCGCCGATCCACAGCGTAAGCGCGATGGCGTAAAGGGCTTCGGCGAGGGACTTCATAAATATTTTACATCCAGAATCTCATACTCGCGCACGCCGCCCGGCGCCATCACTTCGGCGACGTCGCCCGCAGTCTTGCCGATCAGCGCGCGCGCGATCGGCGAACTGATTGAAATCTTGCGCTGCTTGATGTCGGCCTCGTCGTCCCCGACGATCTGGTAGGTGACGACTTCGCCGTTCGCCATGTCCTCGAGTTCGACGGTCGCGCCGAACACGCAGCGGCCATCGGCGTCGAGCAGCGCCGGATTGATGATCTGCGCATTCGCGAGCTTGCTCTCGAGCTCGGCGATGCGGCCCTCGACAAAGCTCTGGCGCTCCTTGGCGGCCGCGTATTCGGCGTTTTCGGCGAGGTCCCCGTGCGCGCGCGCTTCGGCGATCGCGGCGATGATGGCCGGCCGCCGCACGGTCTTCAACTCGTGCAGCTCGGTGCGCAGCCTCTCCGCGCCAATAATCGTCAATGGAACCTTGCTCATCTGCGCAGGCGCCGGTTAATGAACAGGTTCAATGATACGCGCATGCAGGCTCTGCACATCATAGGCCTTGAGTTCACGCGACTGCTGCATGCCGGTGCATGCGGCGCGCCCCCCGGCGAGCGTCGTGTACAGCGTGATGCGGCCCTGCAGCGCGGCGCGCCGGATCGCGTAGGAATCGCGCACCGCGGCGCGTTTTTCCTCGACGGTGTTCAGGATCAGCGCAATCTCCCCGTTCTTGATCATGTCGAGGATATGCGGCCGGCCCTCGGCGACCTTGTTGACCGGCGTCACCGGCAGCCCGGCCGCGGCAAGTACCGCGGCGGTGCCGCGCGTCGCCACCAGCGCGAAGCCCAGCGCGGCGAGCGCGCGGGCGATTTCGACCGCGTGCAGCTTGTCGCCATCGCGCACGCTGATGAACACCTTTCCGGATACCGGCAGTTTCTCGCCCGCGGCGAGCTGCGACTTGATGTACGCCTCGCCGAAGTTCGCGCCGACCCCCATCACCTCGCCGGTCGACTTCATCTCCGGCCCGAGGATGGTGTCGGCGCCCGGGAACTTGATGAACGGGAACACCGCTTCCTTGACGGAAAAGTACGGCGGCACCGTTTCGCCGGGGACGTTCTGCGCGGCCAGTGACTTGCCGACCATGCACCGCGCCGCGATCTTGGCGAGCGGCACGCCGGTCGCTTTTGAAACGAACGGCACGGTGCGGGAGGCGCGCGGATTCACTTCGAGCACGAAGACGATTTTGTCCTGGATCGCAAACTGCACGTTCATCAGGCCCACCACCTTGAGCGCATGCGCCATCGCGACGGTCTGGCGGCGCAGTTCGTCCTGGACCTCGCGCGACAGGCTGAATGGCGGCAGCGAGCATGCGGAATCGCCGGAATGCACGCCTGCCTGTTCGATGTGCTCCATGATGCCGCCGATCAGCACTTCGCTTCCGTCGCAGATCGCATCGACATCGACTTCTGTCGCATCGTTGAGGAAGCGGTCGAGCAGCACCGGCGAATCGTTCGACACCTTGACCGCCTCGCGCATGTAGCGCTCGAGATCGTCCTGCTCGTAGACGATTTCCATCGCCCGCCCGCCGAGCACGTAACTCGGCCGCACCACCAGCGGATAGCCGATCTCCGCGGCCAAGGCGAGCGCCTTTTGCGCGCTCCTCGCGGTACGGTTCGTCGGCTGCCTGAGTTTGAGCCGGTTCAGCAGCTTCTGGAAACGCTCGCGGTCCTCCGCGATGTCGATCGAATCCGGCGTGGTGCCGATGATCGGCACGCCGTTGGCTTCGAGATCGCGCGCGAGCTTGAGCGGCGTCTGTCCGCCGTACTGCACGATGACGCCGTACGGCTTTTCGACATGCACGATTTCGAGCACGTCCTCCAGCGTCAGCGGCTCGAAATACAACCGGTCGGAGGTATCGTAATCGGTCGACACCGTCTCCGGGTTGCAATTGACCATCAGGGTCTCGAAACCGTCTTCGCGCAACGCCAGCGCCGCGTGCACGCAGCAGTAGTCGAATTCGATGCCCTGGCCGATGCGGTTCGGACCGCCGCCGAGTACGATCACCTTCTTGCGGTCGGTCGGCCGCGCCTCGCATTCTTCCTCGTATGTCGAATACAGGTACGCGGTATCGGTCGCGAATTCGGCGGCGCAGGTGTCGACGCGTTTGTAAACCGGCCGCACGTCAAGCGCATGGCGCCGCGCCCGCACCGCATGCTGATCGGCGTTCAGCAACTTTGCCAGCCGGCAATCCGAAAATCCCTGGCGCTTCAGTCCGCGCATCCGGTCGGCATCGATATTCTCGAGCGCCGCGCCCTTGAGCGCCTGCTCGGTCAACACCAGGTCCTCGATCTGCGCCAGGAACCAAGGATCGATGCGCGTGAGCTGGAAAACCTCCTCGATGCTCATGCCGCAGCGGAACGCGTCAGCGACATACCAGATGCGGTCCGCGCCGACGTCTCCGAGCTCGTTTTCGATGGTGTCGCGGTCGGTGGTTTTTTCGTCGAAGCCGTCGCTGCCGGTTTCCAGGCTGCGCAGCGCCTTCTGGAGTGATTCCTGAAACGTGCGGCCGATCGCCATCACCTCGCCGACCGATTTCATCTGCGTGGTCAGGCGGTCGTTCGCCTGCGGGAATTTCTCGAACGTGAAGCGCGGCACCTTGGTCACGACGTAATCGATGGTCGGCTCGAACGACGCCGGCGTGGCGCCTCGGGTGATATCGTTCTTCAATTCATCGAGCGTATAGCCGACCGCGAGCTTGGCCGCCACCTTGGCGATCGGAAAACCGGTCGCCTTGGAGGCGAGCGCCGAGGAACGCGACACGCGCGGATTCATTTCGATGATCAGCATGCGGCCGTCGTCGGGATTGATCGCGAACTGCACGTTGGAGCCGCCGGTGTCGACGCCGATTTCGCGCAGCACCGCGATCGATGCATTGCGCATGATCTGGTATTCCTTGTCGGTCAGCGTCTGCGCCGGCGCGACCGTGATCGAGTCCCCGGTGTGCACTCCCATCGGGTCGAGGTTCTCGATCGAACAGATGATGATGCAGTTGTCCTTGCGGTCGCGCACCACTTCCATCTCGAACTCTTTCCAGCCGATCACCGATTCCTCGATCAACACCTCCTTGGTGGGCGAGGCCTCGAGGCCGCGCTCGCACATCGCGACGAACTCTTCACGGTTGTAGGCAATGCCGCTGCCGCTGCCGCCGAGCGTGAACGACGGCCGGATGATGGCCGGAAAGCCGACCGCCGCCTGCACCTGCAGCGCTTCCTCCAGGCTGTGCGCGAGCGCCGAGCGCGCGCTGGCGAGCCCGATCCTGGTCATCGCGGCCTTGAATTTCTCGCGATCTTCGGCCTTGTCGATCGCCTCCTTCTTCGCGCCGATCATCTCGACGCCGTACTTTTCGAGCACCCCGTGCCGCGCCAGATCGAGCGCGCAATTGAGCGCGGTCTGACCGCCCATGGTCGGCAGCAGCGCGTCGGGGCGCTCGAGCGCGATTACTTTCTCGACCATCTGCCAGGTGACCGGTTCGATATAGGTCGCGTCCGCCATGTTGGGGTCGGTCATGATCGTCGCCGGGTTCGAATTGACGAGCACAATGCGATAGCCTTCCTCGCGCAGCGCCTTGCACGCCTGCGCGCCGGAGTAATCGAACTCGCACGCCTGGCCGATCACGATCGGACCGGCGCCGATGATCAGGATGCTCTTGATGTCGGTGCGCTTAGGCATAAGAATCCGGAACCACAGATGGACACAGATGGACACAGATCGATTGGTTCATTGTTTCCATACGTGTTCATCCGTGTTCATCTGTGGTTGCAACTTTCTCTTTTTCCATCAATTTCACGAAGCGGTCGAACAGGTAATCGACATCGTGCGGCCCGGGGCTTGCTTCGGGGTGGCCCTGGAAGCAGAACGCCGGGCGGTCGGTGCGCGCAAAGCCCTGCAGCGTGCCGTCGAACAGCGACACATGCGTGACGCGCACGTTTGCCGGCAAGGTTGCGCTGTCAACCGCGAAGCCGTGATTCTGGCTGGTAATCATCACGCGCCCGGTGTCGAGATCCTGCACCGGATGGTTGGCGCCGTGATGGCCGAACTTCATTTTCATCGAGCGCGCGCCGCTCGCCAGCCCGAGCAACTGGTGGCCGAGACAGATGCCGAAAATCGGAATGCCCGTATCGAGCAGTTCACGGATCGCGCGGATGGCGTAGTCGCAGGGTTCAGGATCACCCGGCCCGTTCGACAGAAAAATCCCGTCCGGCTGGTGGGCGAGCGCGTCTTGCGCGGTGCTCTGCGCAGGCAGCACCGTCAGCTTGCAGCCGCGCGCGGCCAGTTTGCGCAGGATGTTGCGCTTGATGCCGTAATCGAACGCAACCACATTGAGTTTCGGCTGCTGCTGGCGGCCATAGCCCTGACCGAGCGTCCACGTCGTTTCATTCCAGTCATACGGCTCGCCGCAACTCACCACTTTCGCGAGATCCATGCCGGCAAGGCCGGGGAACCCCCGCGCTGCCGTGAGCGCCGCGGCTGCGTCGACAATGCCGGCCATGATGCAGCCATCCTGCGCGCCCTTCTCGCGCAGAATGCGCGTGAGCCTGCGGGTGTCGATATCGGCGATCGCGACCACGCCCTGGTCGCACAGGTATGACGACAGATCCTGCGTCTTGCGCCAATTGCTGGCCGCAATCGGCAGATCGCGGATCACCAGTCCCGCCGCGGCGACTTTGCCCGATTCGGCATCTTCGGGATTGGTGCCGGTATTGCCGATATGCGGGTAGGTCAGCGTCACGATCTGGCGGCAATACGACGGATCGGTGAGAATTTCCTGATAGCCGGTCATCGCGGTGTTGAACACCACTTCGCCCACCGCCGTGCCGGGAACGCCGATCGACGCACCGCGAAACACCGTGCCATCCCGGAGCACCATGATGGCTGGCTGGCGTTGCGGCACGTCGAACTCCCGGGAGTAGATATGGAAAGCGGGACGGGTCTGCGACCCATCCCGCTTCGAATTTTTTCAATTATACGCGAAACGCACCTGCTATTCAAAACCCGTCAATGCAGGCCCAGCACGTCCTGCATGTCGAAAAGGCCGGCTTGCCTGGTCATCAAAAAGCGCACGGCACGCAGGGCGCCCTGCGCGTAAGTCGCGCGGCTGCCGGCCTTGACCGTGATTTCGACCCGCTCGCCGGTACCCGCAAACAGCACCGTGTGCTCACCGACGATGTCCCCGCCGCGGATCGCTGCAAAACCGATGGTCGAGCCGTTGCGCTCGCCCGTCACGCCTTCGCGGCCGTAGACCGCGCAATCGGCAAGGTTTCTGCCGAGCGCCTGCGCGATGATCCCGCCGATATGCAGCGCCGTACCCGAAGGCGCGTCGACCTTGTGCCGGTGATGCGCCTCGATGATTTCGATGTCGTAGCCTTCGCTGAGCACACGTGCCGCGAGATCCGACAACTTGAACACGAGATTGGTGCCGACGCTCATGTTGGGCGCCATCACGATCGCGATGTCATGCGCCGCTGCGGCGATAGTTTGGTTCTGCTCCACGCTGAAGCCGGTGGTGCCGATCACCATTTTGACGCCCGCCTTGCGGCATGCGGCAAGGTGCGCGAGCGTGCCGTCAGGCCGCGTGAAATCGATCAGGGCGTCGCAACCGCGGATGCTCTTCTCGACATCGGCGCTGATCGCAATGCCGCACGACGCGCCGACCAGTTCTCCCGCGTCCTTGCCGAGATGGGGGTCACCCTTTTGTTCAAGCGCGGCGCCCAGCCGCAGGTCCGCGCTGTGCAATACCGCCTCGAGCAGCGCGCGTCCCATGCGCCCCGAACTTCCTGCCACTGCGATAGTCGATGTCGTCATCTTGAACCTGCCAGGTCAAAAACCGACCTTATCCCACATTCTGCCAAAAAATCCTTTCTCTTCCTTGGGTTTTTCCTGGTTCTCCGCAGATTCAGGCTTTGGCGGCGCCGGCTTGGCGGCCGTTGTGGCTTCAGGCTTGGGGGCTGGCGCCGTCGCATGCGCAGGCGCCGCCGCCGGTTTTTCCGGTTCCTGGGCGCCGTAGGACGGCACCACATCGCCTTCGATGCGCAACAGTTTATCTTCCTCGAAAATAATCGTGATGCGGTGGCGCTGCGCCTCTTTACCCTGTTTCTGAAACATGTAGACGTAGTCCCAGCGGTCGGTGCGGAACGGGTCGACGATCAGCGGCGAGCCCAGCGCAAAACGCACTTGCGCGCGCGTCATGCCCGCTTTGAGCTTGGCAACCATCGCCTGCGAGACGACATTGCCCTGCTGGATGTCGATCTTATAGGGAGCGATAATAGACGGCAGCTCGGGCGCCTGCTTGCAGCCCACCAGCGCCAACGCCATCAGCAATGTAAAAAATTGTCGCATGCGCTCGATTCTAGGCCCAATCGGCCCTTCGGCCTTTCGCGCACAATATTCGGTCAAAAGCCAGTATGATAGCGTAGCTACTACGACATCAGGCGCCCGCGTGAGTTCCCCCAGCGATCTCAAGACCATCGGCCTCAAAGCCACGCTGCCGCGGCTGCGCATTCTCGAACTGTTCGAGAAAAGCGAGGTGCGGCATCTGTCGGCCGAAGACGTCTACAAGATATTGCTCAAGGAAGGCACCGACAGCGGCCTCGCGACAGTGTACCGCGTGCTGACGCAGTTCGAACAGGCGGGCCTGTTGGTGCGCCACCATTTCGAAAGCGGCAAGGCGGTTTACGAACTCAACCAGGGTGGGCATCACGACCATCTGGTCTGCCTGCAATGCGGGCGCGTCGAGGAGTTCTACGACGCCGATATCGAAAAGCGCCAGACCAAGGTTGCCGAACAGCGCGGCTTCAGGATCCACGACCACTCGCTGCACATCTACGCCGACTGCACCAAGGTGAATTGCCCGCATAAGAGCAGTGATTCGTGATTGGTGATTGGTGATTCCGGGGAGCGTTGCACGCACCCCGGCCTACGCCTCTATTCGGAATGGTTCCGAATAAGGTCGACCACTTGCGGAATCGCCACGAGGGCACGTCCTTCTACCTGCTCGATTGATAAACCTCCCAGCGGGTGCGGAATCATCACCAGCGGCAGCTCCGGCACACCGAACACGCGCGCCTGCGTTTTCCCCAGCTTGAGGAATGGATCTGAGCAGATCACGGCGGTGACGAGACCGCGTTTGCGAAGCTCGGTCATGTCGTGGACACTCCACGACGTGCAGGAGCCTCAGTCGGCCATTGCGCTGACGACGACATCAGCCTCTGCGGTCAGCCGGTCGAGGATGTCTTTGGGCGCCGGCAGGCTGACGCTGCCTTTGCGCAGCGAAACGACGGACGCGACCGGCAGCGCCGCGCGCACGCCCGCGACCACCATCGCCAACAGGTGATCCGCATTGCCCTTGCTGTTGTCGAGCACGCCAAGCCGGACCCCGCCCGGCTTGATCCGGCGCTGCGGCAGCAGCGCGCCGGAAACCGGCGCCGGCGCTTCCGGCACGACCAACGTGACTTTCTGATTCATCGTTTACTCCTCAAATACGGTGATTGCTCACGAATTACCAATCACGGCTTTCAGCATTTCCGCGGCATGCCGGCGCGTGGTCTCGGTGATCTTAACCCCGCCCAGCATGCGCGCAAGCTCTTCGACGCGCTGCGTGTCGGTCAGCACCATGGCGTGGCTCAGCACCTTGCCGTCCGCTGCGCTCTTGGTAACCTGCCATTGCTGATCGGCTGACGCCGCGACCTGCGGCAGGTGCGTGACGCACATCACCTGGTGTTTTTTGCCGAGATTCTTCAGCATCCGGCCGACGATCTCGGCTACGCGCCCGCCGATGCCCGCGTCGACTTCGTCAAATATCAATGTCGGCACCTGCGCAATTTCGCTCGTCGCCGTCTGGATCGCAAGGCTGATGCGCGACAGTTCGCCGCCCGAGGCGACCTTGGCGAGCGGCCCTGGTGCAATGCCCTGGTGCGCCGATACCAGAAACTCGGTCTGCTCGAGACCACCGGCATTGCCCTCCGCAAGCGGATTGAGCGCAACTTCGAAACGGGCGCCGGCGAGCGCCAGCGTCTGCATGGCCGCGGTTACCTGACCGGAAAGTTTTTTCGCGGCCTTGTTACGGCCCGCGCTGAGTTTTTTCGCCGCCGTAAGATACGAGGTATGCGCGTCAGCTGCGCGCCGGCGCACGGTCTCGACATCGCTCGCGCCGCCCAGCTCATCGAGCCGCGCTTTCGCGCGTGCATGCGCTTCCAGCAACGTTTCGGGAGTCACGCGGTACTTGCGGGCACTGGTATGCACGGCATCGAGGCGCTGCTCGACTTCCCGCAGCCGTTGCGGATCAAGCTCGAGGCGCTGCTGGTAGGCGCGCAACATGTAGACAGCCTCCTGCGCCTGTGCCTGCGCCGAAGCAGCCATGTCGATAATTTCCTTGAGCCGCGTGTCGTATTCGAGCAGACGGTCGAGCCGCGACGCGACCGCCGCGAGTTGGGCCACGCTCGAATGGTCGCCTTCGGACAAGGTATCCATCGCAACCTGCGCGCCTTCGATCAGGCTCTGCGCATGCGCCAGGCGCGCGTGCTCGGCGAGCAGCTCCTGCCATTCGCCAGGATCGAATTTGAGGGCCTCGAGCTCGTGCACCTGCCACTCGAGCTGCTCGCGCTCGGCGGCAAACGCGGCGGCGTTGGTTTCGAGTGCCGCGAGTTGCTGGCGCAAGTGCTGCCGCTGCTGCCACGCGACAGCCACTGCGCCCGCGGCTTCGCCCAGCCCGGCGTAGGCATCGAGCAACTCGCGCTGCGCCGCCGCGCGCAGCAGCGATTGATGCTCGTGCTGGCCGTGGATGTCGACCAGATGCTCGCCCGCCTCGCGCAGTTGCGCGAGCGTCACGGCACGGCCGTTGATGAACGCGCGCGAACGCCCGCCGCTATCGATCACGCGCCGCAGCAGGCACGCGTCGACGTCGCCGGCGAGATCGCTATCCGCAAGCCAGTGTTGCAGCGGCGCGAGGCCGGCAATCCCGAATTCGGCGCTGATTTCGCTTTTCCCGGCGCCCTGCCGCACCACGCCGGCATCGCTGCGTTCGCCGAGCACCATCGCCAGCGCGTCGATCAGGATCGACTTGCCGGCGCCGGTCTCCCCCGTGAGCACGGTAAAACCGGCGTCGAACTCGAGATCCATCCGGTCGACGATTACGAAGTCCCGAATGTTGAGCGCGCGGAGCACTTTAATAAAACTCGGTCCAGTGCAGTTTTTCCCGCAGCATGCTGTAGTAATTGTGTCCGACCGGGTGCAGCAGCCGTATCCTGTGCCCGTAGCGGCGCACCACCACGTGATCCTGCTCGCGCAGGTCGAAACGCGAATGGCTGTCGAAGTGGGCGCGCGCATCGGCCGCGACGCCGATGATGATCTCGACCACGCTGTCGCTGCTGATAACGATCGGCCGGCTCGAGAACGTATGCGGGCAGATCGGCACCAGCCCGATTACCGAGAGCGACGGATGCACGATCGGGCCGCCCGACGACAGCGCGTAAGCGGTGGAACCGGTCGGACTGGCGACGATCAAACCATCCGCCCTGACCGTGTAGAGAAACTGGCCGTCGATCCGCACCTCGAGTTCGATCATGCTGCCCTTGATGCCCTTCGAGATGACCACGTCGTTGAACGCGAGCACGCTGAAGACGCTGCTCTCGCCGCTGATCACCTCGGCCTCGAGCAGCATGCGCTCTTCGGTCACGTAGTTGCCGTCGAGGATGGTGCCGATGGTCTCGAACATGGTGTCGATCGAGATGTCGGTCAGAAACCCGAGCCGGCCCTGGTTGACGCCGACCAGCGCGACATCGCACGGCGCGAAAGTCCGCGCGATATTGAGCATGGTGCCGTCGCCGCCGAGCACCACCGCGAGATCGGCCTGGCGCCCGATCTCCTCGAGCACCAGCACCGGATACTTGCTGTCGCCGATGTGGGACGCGGTGAGCCGGTCGATCAGCACTTTGACCCCACGTTGGGTCAGAAAATCGGCAAGTTGGAGCAGCGGCCCGGCGATTTCCGGACTTTTGTACTTGCCGATCAGGCCGACGGTCTTGAACGACGGATTCATGCCCGCATTAAACCATATTTTTGTGTAGAATAAATCGATGGCCAGCGACATACCGGTACTGAACGAACGCGCGCAGATGCTGCTCAAAGCGCTGGTCGAGCGCTACATCGCCGACGGCCAGCCCGTCGGGTCGCGCGCGCTGTCGCGGGTATCCGGGCTCGACCTGAGCCCCGCGAGCATCCGCAACGTGATGGCGGACCTCGAAGAGATGGGATTCATCGCGAGCCCGCACACCTCCGCCGGCCGTATTCCCACGTCGCGCGGCTACCGCTTTTTCGTCGACACGCTGCTCAAGATCAAGCCGCTCGACCGGATCGAAATCCATCAGCTCGAAGGCCAGCTGCACACCGAAAACCGCCAGCGCCTGGTGTCATCGGCTTCCCATCTGCTCTCCGATCTCACGCGCTTCGCCGGCATTGTGATGACGCCGCGCCGCGCCGCGATGTTCCGCCACATCGAGTTCCTGACGCTCTCGGAAAAACGCATCCTGCTGATCATCGTCTCCCCCGAAGGCGACGTGCAAAACCGCATTTTCAGCACCGACCGGAGCTACACCCAGTCGGAGCTGATCGAAGCCGCGAATATGCTCAATCAGAATTACGCCGGCTGTTCGTTCGAGGAAATCCGGCGCCGCGTCCACGACGAACTCAAGGAATTGCGCGAAAACATGTCGCAGCTGATGACCGCGGCGCTCGAAGTCGGCAGCCGCGCCCTGCAGGAAGCCTCCGACGAAGTCGTGATCTCGGGCGAGCGCAACCTGCTGCAAGTGCAGGACCTGTCGGCCGACATGGCGCGTCTGCGCAGGCTGTTCGAGCTGTTCGAACAGAAAACCGGCCTGCTGCAGCTGCTCGACACCTCGAGCCGGGCGCACGGCGTGCAGATTTTCATCGGTGGCGAGTCCGGCCTGGTGCCGCTCGACGAGTGCAGCATCGTTACGGCTCCGTATGAGGTCGACGGCAACGTGGTCGGTTTGCTGGGCGTGATCGGGCCGACGCGCATGGCCTACGAGCGCGTGATTCCGATCGTCGATATCACCGCCAAGCTGCTCTCGAGCGCGCTGTCGCACAACCAGTGATGAGGGAACTCACGCCTCACGCCTCACGGTGACGCGCGATGCCGCGTTACCTCCCCGAGCCGCCATTTCAACACGGCACGCCCCCGAAGACCGGCGTGCTGCTGATCAATCTCGGCACGCCCGACGCGCCGACTGCAGCAGCCGTGCGCCGCTACCTGCGCGAATTCCTCACCGACCCACGCGTGGTCGAAATCTGGCAGCCGCTGTGGTGGCTGGTCCTCAACCTGTTCATCCTGCCGACGCGCTCCAAGCAGTCGGCGCAGCGTTACGCGCAGGTCTGGACCCGCGACGGCTCGCCCCTCAAGGTGCATACCGAACGCCAGAGCAAGCTGCTGCGTGGTTTCCTCGGCGAGCGCCTGAAGGCGCCGCTCGTGGTCGACTATGCGATGCGCTACGGCAAACCGACGATCGCGGAGGCACTTGCCGGCCTCAAGCAACAAGGTTGCGACCGCGTCCTGGTGCTGCCGCTGTATCCGCAATATGCGGCCAGCGCCACTGCCACGGCGATGGATGCGGTCGGCGCCGCCTACGCCGCCCTGCGCAATCAGCCGGCGCTGCGCAGCGTCAGGCATTTCCACGATCATCCGGGCTACATCGCCGCGCTGGCGCAAAACATCAACGATTACTGGCTGCAAAACGGCCGGCCTGACGTGCTGGTCATGAGTTTTCACGGCGTGCCGCGTTACACGCTCGATAAAGGCGACCCCTACCATTGCGAATGCCACAAGACCGCGCGCTTGCTGACGCAAGCACTCAAGCTCGGGCCCGGCAAATATCAGGTCACGTTCCAGTCGCGCTTCGGCCGCGCCGAATGGCTGCAGCCCTATACCGCCGCGGTACTCAGGGATCTCGGCAGGCAGAAGCTCGGCCGCGTCGACGTGGTTTGTCCGGGGTTTGTCAGCGACTGCCTCGAAACGCTGGAGGAGATCGCGATCGAGGGCAAGACGATTTTTCTCAACGCCGGCGGCAAGGACTATCACTATATTCCGTGTCTGAACGAGCGCGATGACTGGATCCACGCGCTGACTGACATCGTCGCCACCAACCTGCTCGGCTGGATCGGCGCCGAGCCTGGGCCGGAAGCACTGGAACGCTCGCGCGCGCTGGCGCTGGCTGCCGGCGCGAAACACTGATGATCCTCCTGCTGCGCTGGGCTATCAACGCGCTGGCGCTGCTGGTCCTGCCCTATATCTTTGACTCGATTCAGGTCGAGGGCTTCTATACCGCGTTGATCACCGCATTCGTGCTCGGCCTGGTGAACGCGCTGATCCGGCCGATACTGATCGTGCTCACGCTGCCCATCAACATCCTGACTCTCGGCCTGTTCACCTTCGTCATCAACGGCCTGCTGTTCTGGTTTGTCGCATCGTTCGTGAAAGGTTTTTACGTCGCGGGGTTTTGGCCCGCGGTCGGGGGCGCCATCGTCTACAGTATCATCAGCTGGGCGCTGAGCGCGCTGCTGCTTGGCGACCGCCCGCCTGCCCGCGACTAACTGCAGGGTGCGCTTGCGCACCATCCGGCAATCGGTGCGCAAGCGCACCCTACTCCTGGTGCTGGGCGAGCGGCGGGTACCGGGAACCAGGGATTAGTCCTGCCGGATTTCCAGTGCTGCAGCCACACGCGCCGCCAGTTCCGCGCGCTCAGCCTCGGGTGCAGCCTTCAACCCCGCCCGCCAGCGCGGGAACAGGTTGTGCTCCTCGCGATACTCGTGTTTCGCCAGCGTGCCGGACAGGATAGCAGCGTAAATACCGGCCTCGCCCACGTCCGGCGTGCTTGCATTGAGCGTGTCTTCGAGCAGCGCGAGTTGCGACAGGATGTCACGGTGCTCGCGCAACATGATCGCCACCGGGTCGTCCGGTCCCGCACCCCGCACGGCCGCAAAATACGGGACGAGGATTCCGTCCTCCGCGGCAAGGTGTAGACGCAACTGCACCGCAAAGTCGCGCACGCGGGGCGATGCCGCGACGCTATCGCCCTGATTCAGGAACACCAGGATGCGCGCCAACTCCCGGTCGAGCCGCTCGTGAGCACGGCACAACAGGACGAACAAATCGGCCGGCTCCTCAAGCATATCCGGCCATACTAGCCGCGCCCGGGCGGCATGGCTATGCCGCCCGCGCAGACGACAAATTGGCATTACGGCTCAAGAGCTTGCGCGCCCCCTTGAAATCGCGGCCATAGCCCCAATTACAACACGGTTAACGAAGGAGTAACGAGTAATGCAGGATACACATCAGGAACCCGTTCCGGCCGGTCCGCTGCAGGAGGAGCCGCAATCCGCCGCGATCGACGAGGGTGCCGGGGCCGCGGAGGTAATGCCCAGCCTCGAGACGCTGCTCAAACAAGCGGAACTCGCGGCGCAGGAGCATCACGACGCGTGGCTGCGCGCCAGGGCCGAAGCCGACAACATCCGCAAACGCGCGCAAGCGGACATCGCCAACGCCCACAAATATGCGATCGAGAACTTCTCGTCCGCATTGCTCGCGGTCAAAGACAGCCTGGAAGCCGCACTCGCCACGACCAACGCTTCGATCGATACCGTCAAGAGCGGCGTCG
>Ga0082335_1001720_pt1 | contig 44417 bp, 39 predicted proteins | sample Subgrocontami58m_FD_72375 | JGI IMG/M metagenome (GOLD analysis project Ga0082335, IMG submission 72375) | Subsurface groundwater microbial communities from S. Glens Falls, New York, USA - GMW37 contaminated, 5.8 m (SPADES assembly) (version 2) ...
TGCTGCGCAAAACTTCTAGTTTAACAGCGTATGATTTTCCAGCTCCGGATTTTGCAAAAACCAAAGTATTTGCATTTTCCATTTTAAAACGATCAAAAACAATCAGGCTGTTGTTGTGTCTGTTAATACCATAAAGGATGCCTTCGTTGTTTGAAAGATCTGCAGAAACAAAAGGAAAAGTCGTCGACAAAGGCGAGGTGTTCATGTTTGTATTAACATCAATCTCATCTGCAAACAAAGGCAGGGTTGAGTTTAGACCAGCTTTAGTCTGTAATACCGAGCGCTTAGTAATGATCAGTTTTGCTGCCATTGTGCTTTCAAAAATTGAAGAATACTGATCAAGCTCTTTTAAGTTGTCGGCATAAATTGTGAAATACAAAGCAAACTTAAAGAACTTCTCAGTTCCTTGCTGGAGCTGGTCTCTTAAAAACTCAACATCTTTGTATGCAGTTTCAAGCACAGGATCACGAACATTTCCCTTTTCCTGATCAATGGCCATGGAAGAACCTAATTGTCCAACCTTGCTTCGAAGTTTCTTTAAAATCTCCCCAGAATCAATTGGATAGATGAACATGGACATATCCATTGCTGTATCCATGTTAATGACCTGAGAAAGCCAATCGGTTGAAAGAAAACGTGGATAGGTTAGGACAAAGAAACTTCGTCCATATTTTCCATTTAATTCAAAATATGAATTTTCGAAAGTTAAAGCAGCCGGTGCTATGACATCTTTAAGGGATGTTAAGCCTTCGCGATATTCTTTTTCCACAGCCAAAATCTGCTTGTTGGTTTCCTTTTCCTCAATCTTCTGCTGCAAAGCCTGTTTCTTCACATCTAGCTCTTGTCTTGTTGGGGGTATGATTAATGACATATTAAGACCTTAAGTTAATATCGCTTAATTTTGAAGCATCGATCAGCGGTGCGCTATCTAAGTTGTATGAATTGTAGAAGAGCTCTGTTAAGGCTTCAGTGTTTAAAGCAATTGCTTTTAAACCAATCTGAGCCATACCACCGATAACTGTGTTGATCTTTTGTTGCATCTTTAAACGCTCGGATTCAAACTTTGTGTTCTGTGCAGCAAATTCTTCAGCCTGACTGCTCTTACTAAACATGCTAAAGAAACCTTTCTTTGATTTACCTGGTAACAATCCTGGCGAGTGCGTAATGATTATATAGAAAGACTTGTTCATAATACTTGCGTTTTCAACAAGCTTTGAAATGAACTGAATATATTCTTGGGTCTGCACTCTTAAAAGCTCGTTAGTTTGTCGCTCCATTTGTTTATGCACTGCTTCAAGATATACATGAATATCCATTTTTCTTGATTGCATTAAAATCTGAATCTCAAAATCAATGGAGTTTAAAAAGTTCTGATAGCCATAGATCATGGCATTTTGTTCTTCAGTGCTCTTTAAGGCAAAGTTCGTGCTAGAAACTGCAACCACAGCTAAATACCCGCCAGTATCTAGAATTGCGGTGTCGCCCTTAATCTCTGAGATCTTTAAAAAAGATTGGGTGCTTTTATGCTGTTCATCTTTTTTAGCCATACTTCTAATTCCCCTTCTGCTTATTTACTAATTGGGCTTCTTGCTCATTCTTTTCCTGTAATAGCCGAGTCAGATTCTTAAGTTTACTCTGTGGGCTCTCTGCTTCGGAAACCACGTTATTACTAGAGGCTGCTCTAACCTGTTCTACTGTAATTGTTTTAATATCTAAATTATCCATTCTTGCTGTTTTATGAAAAACCAGCTGTTTTGGCTCTGTTAAAAACTTCAAAGCTAAAGGAATTGAATCATACAAGCGTTTACCATTAAACTGTCCAAAAGCCATGACTAGGCCAATAATCGCAACAGGCACACCAAAAAGGAAGAATACAACACCCAACTGAAAGATTCTAAAAAGTGCTACATCTATCAAACCAGCAGCAAAAATTATACCGAACTGCTTTAATGTAAACGGTCCGATGATCTTGTCTTCAATATCAATGAATTGTGGTACTGGAAATTGCATCTTCTTCCTTTAATTATACTACATAAACTGCTCTAACTTCTTACGAAAATCAGCAAAGGCTTCAAACTCATCTTTAGTTAGAAAATCCTGACCTTTAACATCCATGTCTTTAAGAACCTTAGCATACGCGCTGTCACGATCTGGATTTGAATCATTTAACAAAGCAGTACCGATTTCAAGATATGTTTTGTACAAAGAGCTTTCTTCAATTGCAGCAACTAAATCAAAAGGCTTGTATCTAGAACTTAATGCAGAAATTGAAAGGACAATGTTCTGTAGATCTTCTGAAGCATTATCTCCATGCAAATGTGCTGGTGTTAATTTCTTAAAGTCTTCTAAAGTCTTTAACTGCAAAGGTTCAGGCTGAGTTTTAGGTTTTGGAGCAATTACAGGTTTTACTTGGGACTTTAACACCGGAGCAGGCGCAACGGGCATACTTGGTTTTACCGGAGCATTTTTATTCTGCATTTCCTTAACAATGCTTTCAACTCTTTGTTGTAAAGCTGTTGGATCAGCAGGAGCCGGAACCACAGGAGCCTTTGATACAACAACAGTTTGTTCTTTTGGTATGATTGGCTCTGACATCTTTGCAACTGTTGCATGTTCTGGAATTTCTAATTCATAGAGCGGTTTACTTGTACCAATTTCCTTTTCTTTAATATCAACAAGTTGTGGTTTAAAGACAGGTTTAGGAGCTTCTGGAACTATCTTTGGTGCCTCTGGAATTACCGGAGCATTCTGCAACATCTCAACCGCTGCACCAGGTTTCAATATTTCAATGAGTTCTGCAACCTGCTCTTCATTCATTGCAACCAAAAGCTGCAACCACTCGGTCTTTTCCAAGGATGAAAGCAATGTTGATTGCTGAACTATTATTTTTGCTTGTTCGTTTAGATTCATAACAATTACCTCCCAACCCTAGTTCTTAAATCTTGAAGCTTTTGATCAATGTTAGAGATTGGTGCAATGGTAGATTCCACCTGAGGCGGTGTTGCAGAACGAATGACTCTAGATCGATTTTCGACAATCCTGGAATCCTCTATGGGTTGCATATTGATTGGACGCTCAATATTGATTAAACTATCATAAAATTTCAAAACTTTCAGCAATTGATTCTTGTATATCTGAGTTAGACTCTTGGTATTTTGGCTTTGATTTATGTAATTTAAACGCTCTACACTTCCTCTTTTAGCCACCTTTGAAGGAAAATTTGAGTAATCTTGAATCCAAAAGCGAATCTCAGGCATATACCTTTTCCCTTCTATCTCAATCGGCACTTGGCCTAACTGTTCGTTGTTCTGCTCTACTTCTTTAGCAAAAGATTTAAAATATTTACTAACTACATCATCATTAATAATATAATTAAAATATGAAAAAATTAGTTTAGAAGGGTCGTACCCTTTTTGAATAGCGAACAGTAATCTTGTACGTAAAATATTCTCTTGTTCTTCTTGCCCTAAACCCATAAAAGCGACAAAAGCTAACATTGCCCAATTTGCTGAATAACTTTCATAAAGTTGTGGGTTAGTCCTTTCAATAGACGCTCCCTGAACAGCTAAGACTTTAGAAAATAATTCTAAAAAATCCTGAGCATCAGAAACATCTTCACGCAACACAATATCATCGGTATAGTTCTTAACTATATCAATAGCCTCTTGTGAATTCAGGTCTGATAAAAATGGTTCTATATAATCAAATTCCATATATTATTATTAAACTCTAACATTTGTTTCAAATCCCTCTGGTCGAGGTGGTAAAGGAGCAGAAGGAGTAGATGATGATTGCTGCGTAGGTACTCCTTTTGCTCTCATGTCGTTCAATAGCCTTTCCTCTAGGAGTTTTTGGCTTGTACCTACCAAAGAAAAGTTAGACAATTCTGTATCACTAAGTGGAGATTCTTGCCCATTTTGGCCTAATCGATAATAGGCATTCTTACCACCAACACCCTTCTTTCTGAAAATTACTTTCCCATCCTCTCCTGGTTGGACCAATTTTTCGACCTCTGGTGGTAGATAATCTTTGTAGTCTCTATGCCCAGGGTTAACATTTCTGGCACGGTTATAATATCTTATCGCTAAGTCTCTATGATTTTGTATTAAATATTTGAGTTTCTGTACTTGTTCAACACTCTTAAATCCACCTACCATACCAGTATTCTTGTCAACTAAAGCACCCATAGTATCTTCCATAGTCGATTGACTAAGTGGGACGTTTCTTTCTTCCATCTTCTTGATAAAGGCTTCGAACACTTTGTTGATCTTTTGTGTACCATCTGGGTTTCTTTTCCCATATTTATCAAAAAAGTCCATGCCTTTAGTGCTAATCTTTGAAAGGTCTTCTGTGCTAAAGTTCTCTAATTGAGCAAGAAGTCTAGTTTCTCTACCAGCAGTTATACTCTCAACTTCTGCACCAAGATTTATGACGTCTTGATTACTAAATACAGCCGCATCATCCAAGCCTTGAGCGCGCAACTCATCGACTTTAGAATCAAATGCTGAACTCGCCTTTTTGTATGCTTTCAGATCAACAAGCTGCATACCTATACCAAGAGGATTTTTGTTTTTCTTGGAAATATCATTTAAAGTATCTTGCAATCTTTGCTGATCATGTTCTCCATCTAATACTTCTCCCAAAAACTTATAATTGTTTTCTGTAGAGAATTTACTACCGTCTCCACCAAGAGCCACTGAATTATACTCATCGTATAACTTCCTTTGCTTGTTATTCATATACGTAGCATGAAGAAGTGAATTAATTTGTTCCTGAGTCTCATGGTTAGGATTTTTATCCATCTTTGCCTTTAATCGTCTAAGAATTTTTGCATTTTCTTGCGGAGACTTAGAACTATACTGAGAAATATATTCCTGCTCTTGTTTCTCAATAGCTGTCTTCATACCTTCATTAATCTCTCCTGTCTCCCAATAGTGTTGTTGTTCTTGAGCTGCGCCCGCTATTACATCCCTTGCTTTCTGTTCGTGATGATGTTGTGCTTCCCAATACTTCTGAGCCACAATATCTGCATTCATTGTGCTAAAACCAATTTTCTTAGCCAAGCCAACAATTCCTCTCCCGACATTAACACCGCCTTTGCGCTCACCTGTTATTGGGTCGCGGTCATAAAAAGTTTCACCTCTGGCATTGGTTAGTGGTGCACTCCAATTTGCTGTCAATCTTCGTTTATACTTCTGCAATCTTTGATAACCACTTTCTATGCCCATCTCAATTGGTTTAACACCAACTGCATGCGTTGCTTTCTCAACAGCTCCGGTAATTGTACTAGCACCAAACGTTCCAAGCTCTTTTGCAACCTCAAGTCCTGCCATCAAACAAACAAGCAACAAGACGCTGGACAGCGAGTTATATGCAAACTGTGCTGCGGTGTTCACTCCACCTGTAACTAAAGATGTATCTGTTGTTGCTTTAGTAAGAAACTTTGATTGTGATACTGCAATCACAGCGCAAAGATGCAAAAAGAATCCAAGGATTGGTGTCTGAAAAGCATACTTCAAAAAATTACTCCACCATTTCATTGCTTCATGGTGTGTCTCAGGTAAAATCATGCCTACATAGGCAACTGGTGAAAACATTAACAAAAGCCATAGTGCCACTATTCGAATTACTAAGAAAGCAGCAATGGCTGCAAAAACAAAGAATGTACCAACTGCAAAAATGAAATACACCAGGGTTGCAATGAGGTCAGCAAAACTTCCTTGAAAAACACCTTTAGTAATATTCTGCAGTGGCGAAACCATTAATTGATGCGCCAGAGCATTCAAGACATCTTTGTTATTTGGTAAAAACTGTGCTTGGAATGTATCAGCAACACCAAGAACTAACTGTGCTACCACCAAGCTAAAGTTAACTGCAATAGCCATTAAAACCAATTCAGGAATTAAATGTTTGTAGTTATACTTTTCAACCCGTAAAAGCGTTGCCATACCAAGAATTATCATCGCAATGATGAAAAGGATGTTCGCAACATTTCTAACAAAGACCCAGCCAACTAAAATAACCGCGGAAAAAGAAGGATCGTGTGGTTGAATAGTTAACAAAACTTGAATTATCGGGATTACAATATTATTCAACAAGAAATACAAAAGCCCGATTATACCAAAGGCAAGGGTTTGTAAAATCTTGTTTATGACTCCAAAAAGCGGATCAAGAACTGCGTCAGCAACTGTTTTATTACTCTTCTCAGCTGGAGGAAAAGCTGTCGCTGCCTTTGCTTCACTAACCTTAGCTTCGGCTTTGTATGAAGTATTGGCCTGGAGATCTTTTACGACTACTTTAACAACCTTTGCTTGGCTAAATTCAAAGTGGATTGGATTTTTGTTGTCTAAATCTGCTACTTGATAACCATCATCAAAGCTCCAATGGATCTCAAACTTCCCTGAATTACATGATTTATTAGCACAAGAAATTGGTGAGGAATTAAACAGAACAGTCGCAGCATGTTTTGCGACATATTGATTTGAAAGTCCTGTTTTCGCGTTTATTGAACCAAGCTGGTCCCATTCTAGCTTTAAGCTAATACCATCAGCAGAAACCTGAGTACTTGGTGTTAAAAAGCCTAATAAACTAAGGGCAAAAGCAAAAAATAGCCCAGCCATCCTTTTTTTACTGCTCTGCTTTTTGTGGATTATTTTTGTTTCAGAAATCAAGTGATTTTGCTTAACTTTCTCAAAATTATTATCTCATAAAACCCTGTAAAAGACAAATTTAAACAAGCCATTAAAAAAGACGGCAGGCGCCGCCTTTACTGTCCCATCCAAGCTGTTGGGTCTTCTGTCATAAAGTCACCCTCAAGAGAGCTTGGTTGCTCTTTTATAGGGTCGCCAAGTTTTTGAGCTGGGGTCTTCTTGTTTCCAAGTAAGAGCTTAATAAAGTCCTGCATGACATCAACATGGTCTTGAGGCTTTAACTGTTCACCGAATATTTCATTGATCTTGCTATCAATCTGATCTGAAACAAACTTTGCTGATGATTTAATAGTACAAATTGCATTACCATTGCTGTCTTTAGCACTACAATCAATCTGATCCTTATTCCCCTGACTATTCTGAATATTAGCAGAAGCTCCAGATTGTGCTCTTAACCAATCAGTTTCAGCTTGTGCCTCTGACGCAAGCCTTTGTCCTTGCGGTGTTGAAATTAAAGGATCTTCTAAAACACGAGCTGCCTCATTTCCTGCTGCTGTATATACTTGAGAAAAATCAACAGCATTCAAAGCTCTCTTTTTGTAAATCGGCGTTAAATCAACTTTCTGTATGCTTTTGTCTGTAACAGAAAGAATTCTTTGAATATTTGCTTTAGTCAAAAATACTTCTTCACCCTCTCTACCTTTAAGTTGTTTAGAAAGATACAAAGTATTTGCAAGATTCCTTTGATATTCTAAGTAATCTGAAATTTTGTATTTCTTAATTACATCATTAACATAATTTAAAGTGTATTTATGGTTTTCAGCTCTAATCATATCAGCAACACAACTTTTCAAAAGCTCAGTTGTATCTGCTTGTTCATCTTTAATGGGAACCTTAGATGAACCAAACAAAGAACTTAAGAATCCAGTAACTAAGCCTGTTAAATATCTTCCTGTCATACCTGAAATGCCCCCGCAAAGACTTGAAAGACTGATAGCTTGGGTTTCCTTAGGTACAAGGAAAATACTACTTGTTGTAGTTAAAGCAATAGCTATGAACAATCCGGCAATTAGCTTTCTTTTCATTCCCATACTATTGAACCTCAGGCGCATTCTTAATGATATTTGAGGCTGTTGAAACAGATTCCTTTATCTGAGTTATTGTATCACCAAAAGCAGTATATGTGCTGTAAATCTGATTTGACTCTTCAGAAGCAGCTTGCGTTGCAGGATCTAGACTAAAAGAAACCTGGGAAACAAAATCAAGATACTGCTGATATGCTTTAACATATAACTGGCTTAAACCAAGCAAAGCAGAAGGAACTGAAACTTTTCTAACTGCATCAACAACTTGATTTGCTTGAGCTATATATATATCAAGACCTGCTGTGCTTTGTGCATCAAAAATATCTTTAGTTGCAGTATCATCATGTACTAAATCAAATCTTTTAGTTGCATCTGAAAGCTCAGTAATATATTTAGTCATCGTGCTTTTGTTGTTGTCAGGAGTTAAAACAAACATTGTCACATCAATCTCAGGAATTAAAGGCAAGCTTTCACGGGCAGCTAAGCTGTCTGTTGAAATGACCACATCATCACCACCAAGGCTACCTGTGTTAATCGTGTCAACAGTTGATGCCCCGTAATACTTATTAATGAAATCCATTGTTGGCATGTTGTAATCAGCAAGCTCTCTTTGCTCTAGTGGTGTGTACCCTGAAGGGTCAACTACTTGCTTGTAATTACCGTTAGCATCAGGGATTAACCCTTGGTTTATGGCAGTTTGATAATCATCAAAAGCAGGCACATTAGCAGCTGTCACAATTGGCTCATCTGAGCGCGGAGTTATTGTTGCAAAGGGCCTTGCTGGATCAACAACCACATTAAACTCACCCCTGCCTAAATCTGCAGGGCTTGGTGTTACAGAAACAAAACCACCAGTACCTGTCGTAGTATTATCAGTTGTTCCAGGTTCTGTTGTGCTTGGCTTTTTAAAAGCTAAAATGGCGATCAAAATGATCGCCAGAAGCGCGGCTATTCCGCCTATGATCAACGTTGTTTTCTTGCTTAGACCAAACATTTATTTGTATTTTAAATCTCTGCTTTAAGGCAGAAACAATTGTACGCTATTGAAAAAACCCTGACGGATATTTGAAAGTTGACTCTGTACGATAGACAAAACTCCTTCTAAATCTGATTCAGAAACACCTTCAAAAGTTGTACCTTGTTTTTGTGCAAACTCTAAATTGTACTGCGCTAGTAACAAACGATGATAGTCCTCAAAAACACTTGGTACAACTAAAGCACCAAGATCACTCAAAAACTTATTTTGTTTTTCTAACAAACTTTGAGTTTGTCTAGAAGCAATCAAATCAGATGCATTCTCGCTATCAACTATTGTTCGAACTTGATTAGCATACTCTGCAAGCGCGCTGCTTGAGGTATTTGCAGAGATATTAACTTTAATATTTGAAAACTCCTGAGCAATTTCCGGACTATACACCGAAGCACCTAAAACCTGCCCACCATTCGCTTGCGGGCTGACAAAATTTCCAGCTAGTGGCTGACTATTAAACGACAAACCGCTTTCTTTAGAAGCAAGACGCATTGGACTCTGTACAAAAGCAAAGGAAATCAAAAGAATAGCTACAAAAGCTATAAGCGCGATGTTCTTTGGTCCAAAGTCTTTGATCTTTGTTTCTACTTGGCTTTCCAAGATGTTGATGTCCATAAATTTCGTATTAACTCTTAGGAAATCAATATATTCTTCCCTCCGATTATATCATAATTAAGACGCTTTCGCAAGAAATGGCTGCAATTTTTGGTACATTTTAAACCACTGCTCCAAAGAAAGCTCTTGTGGTCTTGCTTTAGAGTCTATTAACGAGGCTTTAAAGACCTCTGCAAGCTCTGCTTCGCTAAGTCCAAGGTTGTTTTTAAGGGTATTATGGATCTGCTTTCGCTTACCCGCAAAAGTAGCTTTAACCAACCTAAAAAACTCTTTTTCTGAAACATCGATCCTTGGTTTTTCTAACATATCCAAGACTAAAATAGCTGAATCAACCTTAGGGGAAGGATAGAAATCAGACTTAGAAACAAGCCCTGCAATCCTTGGGTTTGAAAAAAGCTGCACTGAAATTGCTAGGATACTTAAATCCCCAGCTTTAGCTGTAATCCTCTCTGCAACCTCTTTTTGAATCAACAAAACAATTTTAGAGGGTCTATTCTTTGCAGTAACCAACATTTCAATAATCTTGCCAGTGATGTAATACGGAATATTAGCAACAACCTTGTAACCTGATTTTAACTCTTCCTGAAAATTAAAACGCGTAATGTCTGCAAAAACCAACTTTACATTTGCTTTTGATTTTGGAGTCTTGGTGTGTGTCTGTAAATGTTCTCCGAGCTGATCTTTAAGAATTGGAAAATATCGCTCATCTTTTTCAACAGCCAAAACATTAGCACCTGTTTCTGCAAGAAGCTTTGTTAAATTGCCAATCCCTGAACCAATCTCTAAAACATCGTCAACAGGAGAAACCTCTGCTGCTGAAACAATCTGCTCTAAAATTAGTTCGTTAATTAAAAAGTTCTGGCCTAAAAGATCATTTGGCTTAAACTTGTATTGTTTTAAAAACTCCTTAATGTCATTCATATATATATCATAGCAAATACAAAACCGCCTGTAGAGGCGGCTTTTTGTATTCTTTGGGGTAATTCCCCGGAAGCAACTTGCCGTAATTAATATATCCAATTAACAAATTTGTGTCAAAGTGGTGGACGGGAGGAGAATCGAACTCCCAAAGAAGTAAATGGCAAGTTACTTCCGCACACCAGTGCTAGCCCGCCCATAACAGACAGGCTAACACACCAAGATTAAATCTAGATTAACTATTGTATACAAAACAAAAACCACCCGTTTGGTGGTCTTTGTTTCTTTGGGGTGATTCCCCGGAAACAACTTGTCGTATTCAATATATACTAAAAAACAAAAATCTGTCAAAAACCTAAACTAAAACCTTCCAATAACCTTGAAATCAATCTTTTCTTCTGGTAATGCTTTTAAAATTCTGGAAGGAGGAAAACTTTGTGCTTGTCCAAAAAGTCTTCTTGATTGCGCATAGATTAAATACAAATTCCTTCTCGCTCTGGTTATACCAACATATGCTAAACGAACTTCTTCTGAAAGCTCTGCAGGGTTTAACAAAGAACGTGAGTGTGGCAAAATACCTTCTTCTAAACCAATCAAAAACACTGTATCAAACTCCAACCCTTTTGCTTGATGCAAGCTCATAAAAGTCACAGCGTTTTTGTTGTCCTTCATGTTATCAACCTCAGTCATCAAAGCGACTTCTTCTAAGAACTGCTCTAAACCTTCTTGCCAGTTCAAATTCTGATATTTTGCAGCAACGTTAAAGAGTTCTTCAATATTCTGCCAGCGATTCTCGCCTTCTTCACTACCATCACGAAGCCAGAGCTCGTAGCCGCTCTTTTTTAAAACCAAACGCATCAAAGAAAGAATATTTTCTTGGGCATCAAGCAACGTAAATTCTTCTAACAACAAGAAAAAACTTTGTACTGCGTTAAACTGTTTTGGTGGTAATGCAATATCTGAAAGAATAACCCGAAACTTTGCTAAATCCCCTGTTGAGTCAAAAACAAAATCTCTTAAGACTTGGTATGATTTCTCACCAACACCTCTTGCTGGTTCGTTAATAACCCGCTTAAGGGAAACCAAATCACGATGATTACTAACTAGCCTTAAATATGCAACAACGTCCTTAATTTCTTTGCGTTGATAGAACTTAACGCCTCCAACAATCTGATACGGAATCTGTGCTTGCAAAAAAACCTCTTCTAACGCTCTGGATTGAGCGTGTGTTCTGTACAAAACCGCGTATTTATTCAAAGTATCATGATCTTCTGGAAGTCTTGGCACTGAAAACATATTAATCGGGGTTCTTGCAGAAAGCTTTTGTTTCTTCAAAAAATGATCAAGGATTGAATATGTTTTAGCTGGTTCTTCAAAATCGGGTACTTCCTCTGACTCATAAACCAACCCATCTTTAGAACCTCCGGCTTTGGAAACAATAGTTTTAGCAACAATCTTTGCTTCTTCAACCTCATCTTCCACCTCTAAAAGCTTAATTTTGTTACCATCTTCGTTTTCAGTCCAAAGAGTCTTTGGTTTTTGTTCAGTGTTAATCTGAATGACTTCTTGAGCAACTGAAAGAATATTCTTAGTTGACCTGTAATTTTGCTCAAGCTTAACAACCAAAGCATCTGGAAAATGTTCTTCAAAGCTTAAAATGTTCCTTAAATTTGAACCACGGAAACCATAAATTGCTTGAGCATCATCACCAACCACAAAAAGATTTCTTAAGCCAACGTTTTCTTCAGTGCCTATGGCTAACAAAAATAACAACACATACTGAGCATGGTTTGTGTCTTGATACTCATCAACCAAGATGTATTTAAAAATATTCTGATACTTTGAAAGAACCTCTGGAAATGCCTGAAAAATCTTAACAACCAACATTAACAAATCATCAAAATCTAAAGAATTTTGCTTGTAGAGATAGTTTTGATAGTCTGCGTAGACTTCTCGAGCCATAATCAATATCTGCCTATCAATCGGCAAATCCATTTGTTCTGGAGTCTGCAAAGCATTCTTTGCATTTGAAATATAGTTCTTGAAAAGATTTGGTGGAAACTTTGCACCAAAGTTTCTTTGAACACAAATCTCTTTTAAGATCTTGCCCTGGTCATCATCGTCGATGATGACAAAGCCCTTTGTATAGCCAAGGGCTTGAATCTCTTGTCTTAGAATCCTTGCACAAACAGAGTGAAAAGTTCCCATTGTTGGCATGCCAATATTTGGAAACAGACTTTGTACTCTACCCTGCATTTCTTTTGCTGCTTTGTTTGTAAAAGTTAAAGCAAGAATATTTTCAGACTTAAACAATCCTTCGGAAATTAAATATGCAATACGGTGTGTCAAAACCTTAGTCTTGCCACTACCTGCACCAGCCAAAACTAAAACCGGCCCTGTTTGGGCGGTAACTGCTTTTGTCTGACGATCATTCAAACCCTGTAAAACTTTTTCTGATTTCATCTTTCTTAGTATATATCAAAGCTTAGACAAACTGAAACGACGCCTTGCGGTTGCAAAGCGTCGTCCAGTTGTAACGTTGTTGTTGGTTAGCGGCCACCCTCGCTACCAGCCGCGGCGACCAGAACCGGCTCGTGGTCGCGGTCTCCGTTGGGAGGCACGGCGGCTTCGAAGGTCCCCGGCGTAGAGCGGCGCAGCGGTGCACCCTTGGGGAACTCGGCAATGCGAGCGATCAAGACCCGTTCGTGCTGACCGAGAGGGCTCGTGGTTCTGACCATCTCCACCCAGAGCCACTCGACACGCGAAGGCGGGTCATTGAGGTTCCCGCGCGCATTGTAATACTTCACGACATCTTCCACGAGAGAAATCAGAGTGCACCCTGGCTCGAGCTCGATGGTTTCCTCCCAAACGTAGCGCGTCGAGTTGCGCACGCTCACCCCTTCGTTCTTCATGACGACCAGACGCTCCTCGCCACGCTTGAGGAGCGCGGCCTCGAGCGTCGGACCCAGAGCCTGAATGCTCTTCTGGGTGCTCTTGGTGAAAGCTCCGAAGCCGACATAGCCGACGACGAGGATGGTGACGATCACGATGGCGAACTGCCAGATGTTCATACGGGCACCTCACAAAAAGGTAAACCGACACGAACGGAACACTACTATGTACTGCAAACCTTTCCAAGGCTTGATACAACAACGATTATTAACCCTTCTTTAAAGCTAAAGTATATATTCACATAAAATATGGATAAAATCAAGGGGTAATCATTCCCTACCCCAGAATGGCTTATTTAAGCCAAATGTGGAAAAAAATCCGCTTATCTAAGCCATTTTTTGGCTTATGTTAGCCAAAAACCTTGATTTAGATATTGATAGCTGGTAGTATGTGTGGGTTCGGAGAAAACCATTAAACCAAGTTTTTAGGCCCATTTTTACTTAGACGGTCTTGCCTTAAATGGCTTACAGAAATCACAATGGTAAACCAAAACACTTGGAACCGGGGTATATATAAAAAGGTACGTAAATAAGCTTAAGCAGTCAGTTCAAGAGGCTCTTGAAGCACAGAAAAGCAGACTGCCTGAAGCTAAAAAATCGGCAACAAGATACGTCAAAGTTGTTAACTCCAACCTTGAAAAGCATTTCAACTCATTCCATGCTTTGCACTCACCTATAAAGATGGGGCGCTTGGATTATACTTTCAAATTCAGCACAGAACTGATTGTCGCTGGTCTTTCAGTTATGATCATCCTAAGCAACATCTTTGCAGGAGCGCATTTCACCTCAGCAAACAACTCCTTCACTAAACTACTCTCCTACCACCCAAACCAAAATCCATCCTTGTATAACAAAGCAACAACAGTCAAAACAGTCATCGCTCAAAACAACAACATTATTATTCCTTCCGCATCTGCTCAAGTAGTTTTGGCATCAAACGATGCATTAACCAACACTATTCAAGCAAATGAAAACGCTACAGCCTCAGTCATTACAGAAAACACCATTCAGAAGGAAAACCCAGACAACATTAAAAAACTTGTTGTTGATCAAATCAAAGTGTATGACACAGTTAAGGGTGATACATTAAAAGCAATAGCTGCTAAGTTTGGTATTAGCCAAGAAACAATCATCTGGGCAAACAACCTCCCAAGCGGGAACATAAAACCAGGATGGAACCTAGTTATTCTGCCAACCAGCGGTGTTTTGCATAAAGTTACAAACAACGATACTCTTCCTGACATAGCTAAGAAATACAAAGTCGATATAGACAAGATAGTCGCCTACAACGGGTTAGAAGATGATTCTGACATTGAACCAGGCGACCTTTTAATTGTTCCAGACGGCGTAATCATTGTTCCTGCAAAACCAAAACCAGCAATCAAACACACTCTTCCTGGAAATGTTTCTGTCTATGAGCCTCAAATTGGTGGTAGTGACAGCGGTGAACACATCTTCCCATGGGGTCAATGTACTTGGTATGTTGCTTTAAAGAGAAAAATAACATTCGGTGGTAATGCCAAGAATTGGTTAACAAATGCTCGTGCTGCTGGATATTCAACAGGAAACTATCCAACAGTTGGTTCTGTAGTTGTCACAACAGAAAACAGACGCTACGGACACGTTGCTTATGTTGAAAAGGTTGATGAAGAAGCGGGCACAATTACAGTTTCTGAATCAAACTATATTCGCAAGGGATTCATTGATACAAGAAAGATTAATATGAATAGCTCAGTAATCCGCGGATATATATATTAAAGAAACAACTTAAAAGACCAGCAAACCTTTGCTGGTCTTTTTTAATCCCCAGTTACCTTTATTGAATACCACTAACAGTATTTGGGTCTTGTGCAGTTGTAATATCAGAAGCTGTTAAGCTAATAGGTACTGCCACAAAAGAATCAGTACCATTAAATACTATGTTACTAACCAAAGTCATTTGTCCGCCCCTGTTAGTTACACCTGGCGTTATACTGACATTAAACTGCAAATTCCTGCTTGGAACAAACTCCCCTGCATGTGCCAACACAGAACCAATGTTCCAAACAAGCTTTTTTGTGCTTTGGTCGTAGGAGACATTTTTAAGCTCATCTGGGTTTAAAGACTTAGTATCAAAAACAGAAGAGTTCGGCAGGTTCAAAGTTAACTTAGAACCATTAATATCATTTGTTGAATTGCTTAAAGAAATATTAACCTGGTAAGTTGTAACACTACCAACCTTAGCAGGTTTTGCACCACTGTTGTATGTTAGAGAAGTTGAAAGATCAGCCTCAGTCAAAACCTTTAAAATACTACCCTGTCCTTTAAAAGGTTGTGGGTTTTCATTGCTTTTAATCTCAGTACCAACAGAAACTGAAATATTTTTTTGACTTGTTCTAGTTATTGGGTTCTTCAAAGAAACAGTAAACCTTAAATCACCGCCATCACCCGGAGCAAGTGCTGCTAGGTTTGAAATCTGTCCCCCATCCCAACTAATGACGTTGTTATCAACCACAGCGCCTTCAGCACGAATTGACTCTAAATCAAAGACAGCACTAGGTGACAGTGTTGCGCTTAGATGCACACCAGTTGCAACTGCCCCGTTGTTATTCTTGTAGCTAATCTTGTAGATTAAACGATCTCCGGCCTCTACATAGCTTGTATTTGATGTTGAATCAATACTAACATCTGCAGAAAGTGGTTGATTTGAAATATCAACAAATAGCTGGGCAGCTGTTAGCGCAAAGCTTGGATTACCTTTTACAGAACCATTTGCTGTCGCTGAAATGGTTAGTTGATCACCAGAATGCGCGTTTTTAAAATTACCCAGCAACTTAATTTGTCCGCTTTGATTCGATTTTAAGTCGCCAATATTCCAAGTGCTGTTAAAATTAGCTTTAGGTTCAGAAGATATTAGATTAAACTCCTTTGGCAGAGTTGCAACTATGGAAAAACCTGTGATCGTATCTGTTGTAAAGTTTGAGTACGAAATTGTATAACTAACATCTTGCGAAGGATTAACAGTTGCCGGGCCATCAATTTGCATAGCAATGTCTGCTGTTTTAATCTGAGTTTGACTCTGACTTGAAACAACGAATTCAGAAGTATTGGTGTTAGAAAAACGGTAATGCATTATTGCATTCAAAGTCTTAGTTTCTCCAGCATTACCAACAACATCTCCTTTAATCATGATTGTTGTTTCCTGGCTTGGATCAAGTGGTGGTAAACCAAACTGCGTGCCATTAAGCTTCGTTGGTTTTGGCACACTGTCTTTAAAAGTAAATCCCTGGGCATATACTAAATCTAAGCTGATATTCTTGATGCTGTCTGAATCATCATTTTTAACACGAATCTTGTAGATTAACTCAGAGCCAGTAGCCACAGTTTGTGGCGCATCAATGCTTAAACTAACCTTTGGTTGAATATTTTGTTGAGAAGATTGATTAAAAAATATGAAGTAAATAGCAACAGCTAAAACTAAAACTGAAGCAATGATTGTCCATATTGCCCATTTGTTCTGCTTGTAAAAAGAGACTTGTACTTCTACAGGCATTGGTGTAACTGTGATATTTGGTTGTTTTTGAGGCTGGTTTGTTTGTATTTCTGGCATAGATTCTTTCTTTACTTAAAGTTTACCTAATAACCCGGAGGTGTTCAAATCACGCTCTAAAATGTGCTTAGCAAAAGACTCTGTAATGCGATGCACTTCACCTGCAAACTCTGAAGCTTCTCTATCAATTTCCTCGTAATCTTTTTGCCTACTTTGCAAATTCGCATGTTTGGCAATCAACAAATACACCGGCTTACTAACTCTAGATGCATCAGAAACCTTTAAGGCACAATCCTTGCAAACAAAACCGCCTTTTCTGTTACTAAAAGAAATATCATCTGAAAGTTTCTTGGCACAAATGACACAACTATGCACTGTTAAAGCATACCCAGAAAGTGCTAATAGCTGAAAAACAAAGATGTCTGCACAAACATGTTTTAAATGTTTCGAAGCATCAATGTGCTTTAAAAGCTCCAAGAACAAATCAAAGATTTCAGGATTCTCTTCTTCATCAGCTGTTGATTTAAGCAAGACCTCAGTAGCATACATCGCATACGCTACTTTTTTTGGACTAGCATAAATATTTTGAAAGACCAGTAAAGGCTTAACCGCGGTTATCGCTCCAAGCTTTTTGTTTGGTAATATTTCTAATTCTGTAAAGAAAAAGGTTTGTAAGGCATAAGAGAGCTTGCTTTTTGGAGACTTCACTGAACGCGCAACCGCGCGAACCTTGCCGAGTTCGCGCGTGTACATTGTCAGAATCTCGTTTCCTTCTGAAAAAAGATTTTTCTTCAGGATTATCGCCTTCATACTTTTTGAATTCCAAGCCAAATCGCTTTGTCTTCAATCAAAAGCTGCGCTTCAATCTCAGGTTCAACCTCTAGTTCTTTTTTAACTTGCACAACATATGTTTTCTTACGATCAAACTTGTTAACTAAAGCCATCTCTAAGCTAATTGCAGAGGTGTTGTAATACAGATCAATCAAATCCCCGACCTTCAAACCATTTTTCTTGCGCAGATCCTGAACCTGTCTTTCAAGTTCTCTGGCATAACCCTCTTCTTTTAACTCTGGGGTTAATTTAATGCTTAGAAGGATCTGAAACTGACTGTTTTCCTTAAAGACTGTTTCAGGCATAGAAGCAATCTCAGGGCTTTGATGCACCTCTTTAACATTGAGTTCTTCGGATAATATTAAAGCGAGCTCAGCAGAAAGCTCTAAGGCATCAGTTTTTGATTTGTAAGCTACATATTCTAAGGGTTGTCTAACCTTAATATTTGATTCTTTTCTTGCAGACAAACCAAGCTCAACAATCTCTCTAAGAACCTGCATTTGTAAAACAAGGGCTTTTTCTGCTTCTGAAAGCTCGGAAACATTAGCATTCCAAGAAGCTAAGTGTACGCTTTCATTGCCTGTTAAATCACGATATATAGTCTCGGAGATGAAAGGCATCACTGGAGCTAAAAGCTTTGAAAGTTCAATCAAGACATATCCTAAAACATTAAGCGATGTTTTTGCTTGGGCATCATTGTTTTTAAAGCGGTCTCTACTTCTTCTGACATACCAAGTTGAAAGATCGTTAATGAACTTTAAGACTGGTCTGGTTGCTCTAACCGTGTCATATGCATCCATCTGCTTAGTTACTTCAAGCTGTAATTCTTTTAACACTGCCAAAATCCACTGATCTAAGACATTTTCTGAGGAAGGAGCACTACTTAAATCCTGAATCTTTTCAGAGCTATACATTCTCAAGAAGCTGTGCACATTACCAAGCAAGAGCGTGATCTTTTTGTAAATCTCATCTAAATCCTTTTCTGAGAAAGAAAGATTTTCTCCCTGCATTACCGGTGCAGACATCAAATAGAAACGAAGGGCATCAGCACCATATTTATCAAAGATTAACCAAGGATCAGGAAAATTCTTTTTGGACTTAGACATTTTCTGACCATTCTCAGCGAGCACTACTCCTGTAGTAACAACATTTTCAAAAGGCGCTTGATCCCAAAGAATTGTACTCATAACATGCATGACATAGAACCAGGCGCGAGTTTGGTTAATGTATTCTGCAACAAACTGTGCTGGTCTTCTTTTCTCAACTTCTTCCTTGTTTTCAAAAGGATAATGAAACTCTGCAAAAGGCATGCTGGCAGATTCAACCCAGCAATCAATGACTTCAGGAACTCTAAACATATCGTTTCCACAAACACCACACGGCATCTTAATTTGATCAATGTATGGTCTATGTAAATCAACTTCTAATATATTTTCAGACTTGTAAACTTCATTGTAATTAGAAGTTTTTTCAACAAGTTCTTTTAAAGAACCAATACAAACAGCTCTGCCACAACTTTTACTGCTGCACTTCCAAAACGGCAGGGCTGTTGCCCAGTACCTGTTTCTTGAAATATTCCAATCCGGAGCACTTTCCAAACCCTTTTGAAAACGTCCTTTTTTTAAATGCTCTGGATACCAATTAATATCCTCGTTGAGCTCTAATAGTCTTGGTTTAATCTTCTGGATATTAATAAACCAGGAAGGAAGAGCACTGTAATACAGTCTTGTGCCGCAACGCCAGCAAAAAGGAACTGAGTGGGTGTAAACCTCTTTTTTGAAGAGCTGATTGTTTTGTTCTAGCATTTCAACAATTTCAGGCTCAGTGTCTTTGTAAAACTTCCCTCTTAAAAACTCCGGAGCTCTTTCATTGAATACGCCTTGAGCATTAAGTAATTGCACCACAGGTAATCCAACCTTTAAACCCAGATCATAGTCTTCTTCACCATACATTACAGCTGTATGAACAACACCTGTACCGTCTTCTGTAGTCACAAAATCAGCTGCATAGACCTTAAAAGATTTTTCAGACTGTAACAATGGAACATTAAAAAGCGGCTTGTATTCTAAACCAACAAGCTCAGATCCTTTGAGTTCTTTTTCAATCTGCGGATTGTTAAACAAAATTTCAACTTTTGCTTTCTCAAGAATATACAAAGCATCTTCAAAACCAGCAACTAAATCATCAGCTGAAGGTTTTGCTAAAACATAGTCAATATCAGCACCAACAGCCATGGCAACATTTCCAGGCAAAGTCCATGGTGTTGTAGTCCAAGCAAGCAGATATGTCTTCTCACCAAAGCGCTTACTTAAAAGCTCGGCTTTAACATATACAGATTCTTCAGAAACATCGTCATATGAATTGTCTGAAGCTACCTCAAAGTTAGAAATCGGGGTCTCACAGCGTGGACAATACATCAAAACCTTGCGCCCTTCATAGATCAAACCTTTGTCCCATGTTTGTTTCAAGGCCCACCAAACAGATTCCATGTATGTAGAATCCATGGTTTTGTAGGAATCATCAAAGTCAACAAAACGTGCCATCCTTCTAACGGTTTTTTTCCATTCCCCAGCATACCTTAAAACATCAGTTCTGCATTTGTTGTTAAAAACATCAACACCGATTGTTTCAATCTGTTTTTTTCCAGAGATTCCAAGTTCTTGTTCAACTAACTGTTCAATTGGTAAACCATGACAATCCCAACCCCAACGTCTTCTAACAAAACGTCCTTTCATGGTCCAATACCTACCAAAAACATCTTTTGCTGTAGAACCTAAGATATGTCCGTAATGTGGCAAACCTGTTGCAAAAGGAGGACCATCGTAAAAGACATACGGAGGGTTAGATGCGTTTTGCTTTAAGGACTTTTCAAAGATTTTTTCTTTGTCCCAGTATTCTAAAAGCTCTGCTTCTTTCAAAGCAACGCTTTGTTTTTCTGTATTTTGTTCTTGTTCTGCCATATTTTTAAATATTAAAAACACCTTAACTGAAGAGCCCTTTTTAGGACGGTACCATCTTCATTGGTGCTTGATTGTGCTTTTTACGCAAAGCTTGCGGACTGGTCTACTTAACATTTCTTCAGTCAGCTCCCTGATTGATATATCAGGTCAAACGCTTTTGTACTTGTAGTATACCAGAAAATATCAAAAATCCAAAGTTACCCCGTACTACATTTGCTCGACTGTTTTAATCCCCAACAAAGCTAAACCATGCTGCAAAACATTTGCAACTGAAAGCAACAAAACCAAACGCTGTTGTTTTTGTTTTTCTGTCTCTGCTTCTAACACAGAAACTTGGTCATAGAAAGAGTTAAACTTAGAAGCAAGCTCAAAAAGATAGCTACAAACAGCTGTTGGTCTAAAATCTCTGCTTGCATTAACCACAGCCTCGTCATAATGCATTAAATGTCTTACTAGAGCCACTTCAGTTTTTTCATCTAAATCAACAGGTATTTCCTTTACAACATCTCCGGCTTTAGCAAGAATGCTTTTAATACGCGCATAGGTATATTGCAAATATGGTCCGGTGTTCCCTTCTATGGCAACAGTTTCTTCTAAATCAAAATATATTTGAGTATTTGGATCAAACTTTAAGTAGCCGTATTTAATGGCGCCGTATGCTATGGCTTCTAACAAAGCATCGTCATCTGCAGAGCCTTTAATCTTTAAAGAATTACGCATGGTTTCAGCAACACGCTCTTTAGTAATATCTAAAAGCTCATCAGCTGAAACACTCTTACCCTCTCGAGAAGAAATCTTGTTCTTACCCAAGAAAACAAAACCATAAGGCAAGTGCTGAAAGCTTTGTGCCCAAGGAAACTCTAAGAGTTCAAAAATCTTCTTCAAGACTGCAAAATGATAGATCTGCTCAGCTGCAGTCACAACAATGGCTTGGTCTGGGTGGTATTTTTTATCGCGCAAATACCAAAGATACATATCTTGTGTAATGTATATGGTTGTACCGTCTTTCCTTAAAAGATACTTTTTGTCCAAACCCTGCTCTGTTAAATCAACATAGACCGCACCTGTTTCATCTTTATGAAAGACTCCTTTTTTAACTCCTTCTAAAACTAAATCTCTACCTTGGTCATATATATCGCTTTCGTGTTCAACAGAATCAAACTCTGAACCCTCTCGCTCGTAAGTCTGCTTTACTCCCTGGTAATACCAAGCATTCATTTTCTGCCAGAGCTCTCTAACCTGCGCATCTCCTGCTTCCCATTTCTGTAATAGTTCTTGAGCTTCTTTTTCTAAAGGAGTTTGTTCAAACTCTGTTTTTTTCAAAGCTTCAAATTTTACATTTTCAGAAGCAAACATTTTATAGTACTTACCTATGAAATGATCTGGCTTTAAAGCAGCGCTCTCTGGGGTTTCACCTTTACCATACTTCATGTACATCAGCATACTCTTCATAATATGAATACCACGATCATTAATGATCTCGCAGGCAATAACCTCATGTCCGGTTGTCCTTAAAAGGTTAATACAAGCCATGCCAAAAACATCATTTCTGGTGTGTCCAATGTGCAGTGGCTTGTTTGTGTTTGGTGAAGAATATTCAAAAACTACTTTTTTACCAGAACCAAACTGATCAATCTTAATATCTCCTGTTAAATCTAAAACATTCTCTGCAGCAGCTTCTTTAGAAACAAAGATATTCACAAACCCAGCTACAACTTTAACTTCTTTAATCTTTTTCTTACTAGACTGATCTAATTCAGTAATTTCACGGGCAATGATCATGGCAACATCATTAGGCTGAAACTTGCCTTCACGGGCAATGATCATGGCAACATTTGTGCTGTAATCTCCAAAATTTTCTTTGGGAATATCAAAATTAAAAGCAGGCAATGCCGATATTTGCCCGTTTTCAAACATTACGCCTAAAACTTCCGAAAGAAGCTTGGTTAAATACCTTTTCATATCTCAAATTATACCATAAACTAAGGGTAAGGAAGTTATGAAAACACTAGTAAACAACAGAAAAGCAGCCTTTGATTACACCATTTCCCACGAAATGGTTGCTGGTTTAGTGTTGTCTGGTTCTGAGGTTAAAAGCCTAAAAGCTTCCCAAGCCTCTCTAAAAGGAGCGTATGTCTCAATACGACACAGCCCAAACCCAGAAGCATACCTAGTTAAAGCGCACATTACTCCATACAAATATTCAGGCAGTGCTAAAAATGCAGATCCTGAAAAAGACCGCAAATTACTTTTAAACAAAAGTGAGATTTCTTCTTTAATTGGCAAAGAAAAAGGAACCACAATCATTCCTTTAGAAATCTTTGTTGGCAGAAAAGGGTTAATCAAATTAAAGATTGGCATTGGTAAAGGCAAAAAGAAATATGATAAAAGGAATAGTATAAAGAAGAGGGAGGTTTTAAGGAGAATTAAGCGACAGGAAGACTAATATGATCAAAGAGACACAGGGCTTAGAAGCAGAACCAGGAAATAGACTAACTGGTGTTGAATACCTACAAGAGAGAAGCGCTGAGTTTAACGAAGCACTTACTAGTCTTGATTTTAACCTAATAAAACGGTTAATACAGGAAGAAGCAGAAAAATGCGGTAGAGAAAAAGGTAGCACTTTAAACTTCTTAGACCAAAGCCGGGTCGGAGAAATTGAAGTGCGTTCACAAGACAGCTCGATGCCAATCTCTTTCTACGATGCAGCAACAAATGAAATTGAAGTAGACTTTAATGGCATGGCAGGACAAGCAGAACAACAAAATCCTTTCTCAAGCAAAGAAGGTTTTAAAGCATACCTTGTCGCAGTATTAATCCACGAAGAACTGCATGCAGCTACTGAACTACAAGCCCTAGGCTATGTTGGTTACCAACACTTTCGTAGCTATCAAGTTTGGAACGAAGGTGTTACTGAAAAACTAGCCCGTGAGTTAACTGAAAGATACTACAAATCTTCTGCAGACTTCTCCAAATATGATCAAGCAAAAAGCTACAACTATGAAAGCGCGGTGATACTGCTCGATGCAGTCATTGCAAAAATATCTGCAACGACTGGTTTTGATCAACAAACAATCTGGAATGCCATTAAAAGAGGAATGTTTGAAAACACTGATCTAGAAACAAAAGAACTGCAAGAGCTCTTTGAACAAACACTACCTGCTGATTTCTTTAAAAATCTTCGAACAATGAGCCCAGCTAATCAAATACAAATACACCGATTAATTGAACAGGTCAACCAGGGAACGCTTGAAAAAATAGTTTCAAAACTCGTTAAATTCCTGCGCCTGGAAAAACCTAGTAGCTCTCAAAAAGCCGCTTAAAAATACCCAAATATTGCTTTCTAATGCCCTCTACCCTACCAAGCTCTAAAACCTCATCATTGTAAGAAGCTGCGGAAACCGTGTAGTTAAAACTTCCTGAAGCATAGGCTTTGTCTGTAACCAACATTTTAATATGCATCAAACCACTTTCTTTTTGCGGGATCTTTAAAACGACTCCGTATTTTTTTAACTTTGCAACCCAAGGTTTTTCTTCTGGTATATCAACTTGCTTAAAATCCAGGACTCCCAAAACCTCCAAACCACGAAGCTTTGCCGCAATCAAAGCATTAACAATATTTTCCTTAGTCATTGTATACACAGCAAAATATACAAACTTTTCTGCTTGCTGAATTTCAGAAACCAAAGCTTCGTCAATCTTCTCTTCCTTAGAAAACAAAACCTTTGTTTGAGCGTACTTGTTTTGAGATATCTTTTCTCTCAAAGACATATTCTCAAAACTGAGCAAGCTTAAAAAACAAACCAAAACAAAAATAATTGTTAAACGAAAAAATCTGGACATAAATCCAGATTAACACATAGACATTAAATATATATTAACTATTCTGAAACATTCACAGTTGCTGGTTTTTTCTTGAAAATACCAAAAGAAGTTTTCTTTTCACGTGCATCTCTTAACATCTGAATGGTTTGATCATCAACAGACTCAGCTAGTGCATACTGTTGATCAACAAAACTGTTGTAGGATATATAGAAAACAGCGCCACCGGCTAAAACAAAGAGCATGGATATGACAATTGTAACGCGACTTAAAAACATACAAGCATCATAGGGCAAATACGAGATTGGCGCAAAAAACATATCCACAAAAAACCAAACGCCCGCGATTCTTCGGAAAGAACCAACGGGCGTCTTGGGGTCATGACTACCAGGGAGCAACAGGAAGGCTGGCAAAGGTGTTGCCAACCAGCCACATAGCCGAGATGCCGAGCAGGCAGATGACAATCTGCACCACCTGACGGCAAACCCTGAGCATCAAAGGCGTCATCGTGTAATCCTCCCTATGGTTTTCGTCTTGAAATTGTCTGCAACCTCCAGCGGTTGTCAAACGTAGATCGCTTAGCAGTCCAGTGCCAGATACCGCTCCACCAAAAGAACAAACCAAAGCTCTCGTGGCTTTGCAGCAAGGCGCTGTCGTTACTTACCAGCTCAATCTTGCGCAGCTCAGACCTTGAGCGCGTAAACCTGGGCTGTCCCCTGTTCTTGCAAGCTCTTGCAAGATCAACCTTGATTGAATCAAGAACAGGGCTGCCAAAAAGGTCAGGCAACCTTGAGGCTGTGGCTGAATCGCATGGATTCTTGGCAAGGATCGGGCGCAGCTGCAAAATCTCAGCAACCACGCCTTGAAGTTCTAGCTTTGCCGGACTTCTGTAGAATCCAGAGGTTTCTGTTTGCACTAACCCTTGCCCCTGCAAGGACTGAGCAAACAGAGCGATACTTAAAAACTGCAATAGAATCCGCTGCATCTACAAGCCCTCCAAGGTTTAGGGGTATATTCATGCGGATTGAATCAAACTAACATAAAAAAGAAATGTGGTCAAAACAAAAACACCCCAAAGGTTTTCTTTGGGGTGTTTAAACTTCCCTAGCTATTTAACTTCAATACTTTGTACAGTTAAATCATCTGATACCAAAACTACTACAAACTGCTTTGCTTTCAATTCTGAAAGCGGAATCTCTTCATTACCAGACATAATTACAGTTTGCGCTGTGGTGTATACTGTTTGCTGTTCTCCAGAGTTGTCATTCAAGGTAATCTCATTACCATCAATGCTGGCAATTGTCCCTGACATTCTTTGGCCGATTGACATCATCCCAGCTTTACCAAAAGAATACATCATATTAACACCAGGACCTGCTTGAGTACCAATGCTTCTTGTAAACATCATTGAGTTATCACCAATTGTTGCTCTAAAGCCTGAACCAAACATACCAACGCCAATACCAATCTTGAAAACTAACAAAATGATTAATGCGATGAACAGTGCTTTAGCAATGCGCCAAAATGGATTGCGGTGAAAAAAACCATGATTGCCACAGCAATATTTACCATCACAGTAACAACTGTCATTGTTCGAAGTATTTTTTTCCATATTTTTCCTTTGTTTCATTATTTTTTTAATATATACACATTGTAACAACTTTTTAAGCAAAAAACAACTTTTTACTTAATACGAATGCTCTTGATATTTACAAACTCCCTAATGCCATAACTAGAAAGTTCTCTGCCATATCCTGAGCGCTTAATACCACCAAAAGGTAGTCTTGGGTCTGATTTAACTGGTATGTTAACAAAAACACTACCTGCATCAATGGCTTTGGTGGCTTGCTTTGCAAGAACCATATCCCTGGTCCAAACAGATGCGCCTAGCCCAAACTCTGTGTCATTTGCAAGTGCTACTGCTTCTGCAAAACCTTTGTCTGCTGTAGAATCATCAAATTCAATGATTGCTAAAACAGGACCAAAGGTTTCTTGATCATAGACTGGCATTCCTTTTTTAACATTAGTTAAAACAGTTACTTCATAAAAGAAACCAATCTCACCAAAGCGTTTGCCGCCAATTTCTAGCTTAGCACCCATAGCAATTGATTCAGAAACCTGTTTTTCAATGTCATTCAAAATCTGTTCAGTGGCTAGTGGACCAACATCAACAGTGGGGTCGCTTGGATCTCCAATCTTTAACTTTTCAATTTCTGCAACAACACCACTTTTAAACTCACTTGCAATGCTCTTTGCAACGATAAACCTTTTAGCTGAAATACAGCTTTGACCAGTGTTGTTTTGTAATCTTGATGAAACTGCTTGTGGAATAGTCTTCTCTAAGTCTACGTCTGCAAAAACAACAAAAGGATCACTTCCTCCAAGCTCTAAAACCGCCTTTTTAATCTCTGAGGCTGCAATAGAAGCAACAGTTGCACCTGCTTTTTCGCTACCTGTTAAAGTAACTGCCTTTACTCGCAAATCTCTAATGATCTTTTCTGTTCTTTGAGAAGAAACAAGCAAGGTCTGAAAAACACCCTCAGGAAACCCTACTGCTTTAAAAGATTCTTCAATTGCCAAAGCACACTGCGGCACATTAGAAGCGTGTTTTAACAAAGCAACATTCCCTGCCATTAAAGCAGGAGCTGCAAAACGATAGACCTGCCACAAAGGAAAGTTCCAAGGCATCACAGCAAGCACAACCCCCAAAGGATCAAAAGAAACATATGCCTCGGAGTCATCTGTTACGACTGCTTCTGAAGCTAACATTTTCTCAGCATTTTCTGCATAGTATTCACAAACCAAAGCACACTTAGCAGCGCTTGTTTCAGCGCTCTTGATAGTTTTACCCATTTCCAAAGTTTGCAAAGCACCAAGAGTTTTTTGGTTCTCAACTAAATACGTAGCAAGCTTAAGCATTAAGTCTGCGCGCTCTTTGAAAGATGTTTGCTTCCATTTACTAAAAGCAGTTGATGCTTTAGAAAGTTTTTCTTCTAACTCAGCATCTGTAATCTCTTGAAATTCTTTTACAACCTCACCGGTTGCTGGATTAAGTGTTTGTATGGACATATTATTTTAATTAAAGATCACAAGTTTTTTCTTTTAATTCCTTGTTAAAAACTAAAACATTTTCAGTGTAGTCTATCGGGCAATCAATGACATGTAAACCACCAGCAGCAAAAGCATTTTCTAAAGCGCCTCTTAACTCTCCTGCTTTAGAGATGCGTACTCCTTGAGCGCCAAAGCTTTCTGCAAATTTAACAAAGTCCGGATTATTAAAATCAAGCCCAAAGTTTGTTAAGCCTTCTGCTTCTTGCTTCCATTTAATCATACCATATCCATTGTCATTCAAGATTAAAACTACTAAATCAAGATTCAAACGTTTGGCAGTTTCAAGTTCTGAAGATGACATCATAAAGCCACCATCTCCGACAACTGCTAAAACTCTTTTTTCTGGATACAACATTTTAGCTGCAATTGCTGAAGGAAGTCCTGCACCCATTGTTGCCAGAGCATTGTCTAACAAAATGCTGTTTTGTTCTCTAGCAAAAAATCCTCTAGCAATCCAAAGCTTGTACATACCATTATCCAAACACATCAGACCAGTATCAGCACCTGCTAAAACAGTGGTTAAATCAGCAACAATTCTTTGCGGCTTTAAAGGAAAGCCAGAGCTATCTGATCTTTCAAGAATTTGCTTGCGCATCTTCTCTGCAACCCGTGTAAAATATTGAATATCCCAGGAATCCTGGGGCACAATCATTTCTGTAAGCTTTTTCAAGCCCAAAGCAATATCCCCAACTACCTGATGTGATGGCACATAGACGTCATCTAAAATCTCCTCGCTTGAAGCTTCATAGAAATTCATATGAATGACAATTCTTTTACTAGGCGTCATGATTACAGGGGGTTTTTCAATAGTGTCATGTCCAATGCTTAGAATTAAATCAGAACGCTCCAAAGCACAGTGTACATAATCATCAGCGCTTAACGCGGTTGTTCCAAGATAGCTTGGATACATCTCATCTAAAACACCCTTACCCATCTGGGTTGTTACAAAAGGAATCTTTGTTTTTTCAATGAAAGCAGAAAGTTCTCTATGAATACGTTTTCTGTTAGCACCGGCTGCAATTAAAACAACAGGATGTTTTGCTTCTTGAATTAATTGCACAGCCTTTGAAACCTCGATATCCCCCGGTGCTTCTCTATATGGTTTTTCATTTGGACTAAAATCAACATCTCCTAAAACTTCTTCTGAAGCAATGTCTTCAGGCAACTCTAAATGCACAGCACCTGGTCTTTCAATCTCAGCAATTTCAAATGCCTTTTTCAAAAGCAAAGCTACCTTTGCCGGTTCATCTATCCTTGCAGTCATCTTAGTAATTGGTTTCATCATTGAAACAACATCAATAATCTGAAAACGACCTTGCTTGCTTACCCTAACTGGTTTTTGTCCGGTAATAACTAAAAGGGGCATACCACCTAACTGAGCATAGGCAACACCAGTAACAAGATTAGTTGCCCCAGGACCAAGCGTTGAAAGAGCAACACCTGCTTTCCCTGTTAGCCTGCCAATTGTTGCTGCCATGAAAACCGCGGCCTGTTCATGCCTGGTTATGACCAACTTAATTGTTGAAGTTCTCAAAGCCTCTAAAAAAGCCAAGTTTTCTTCTCCAGGTATTCCAAAAACATATTTTACGCCCTGTGCTTCAAGGCATTTAACCAATACTTCTGCTGTAGTCATAGAGATATATTACATTAAAAATGGCAAACAAAAAAAGGATGCCCACCAAACATCCAAATTAGCCCCTCTCGTTTGCCCCGTCCCAGAAACTGGGACGGGAAGCGCTTTCCTCCGTATCTGTATTACCTTGTGACTACCTCACGCAACGCCCGTCGTGCCCGATGCAGCCTCATCTTGATCGCCCCGACTTCAACATTGAGGATCTGGGAAATCTCGGTGTAGGGACGACCTTCAATGCAAGCCATGACAAAGGTTTGCGAGAGGGGTTTGGGCAAATTACCCAGCCGCTGCATCACTCGAGCAGCTTCTTCCTTGAGAATGAGTTGCTCAAGCGGATCCAGTGAAGGGTGCGCCGGACACCATTCCTCAAACTCAAAGCCCGGCGGGAATGTCTCACAGTACTTGTATGACCCCCTCTTGAACCGATCCTTGAAGATGTTACGCAAAATCGTGACTGCCCAGCCCTGAAAGCTACCACGCCCGTTGAAGGTATGCATGTTCCGCAACACCTTCAACCAGCACATCTCAGAGATCTCTTCTGCGGCGTCCTCGTCGCCCTTCAAAAGTTGAAATGCAAATTTGAGCAACTCTCTGCTGTGTCTGTTGTAGAGCTCATTGAAAGCAAGCTCATCACCAGACAGAAACCGATGCACCAACTCCTGATCGCTTGGTCCCAAAACCATAGCGTCGGAGCTTTGTACACGAACAGAACGCTTAGCCATCGCGCCTCCACGCTAGAGGAAAGGAACCTGCTAAAACAATTATTTCACCTTGAAAGCACAAGGTCAAATACAAAACGAAACGCCCGCAAGGTTATGATCCTTGAACGGGCGTGTTTTCGCTTTGCTGCATCTGGCGCAGGCGGTTGATCCCGCCAATCGCCGTCGAGATGACGAAGAATACTTGAATCGTGAACCCTATCCAAGCACTCTTCTGGTGTGCTTCTACCCCGGCAGCGATCTGCCCGAGCATCATCCCGACCGTGAAGATCAGGTACTGCCAGTCACCTAGCTTGCCACCCTTAAGAGTGAACCAACCCCAGGCAAGCAATCTGGCAGAAAATCATTCCCCACATCGCAATCTGCATCTACTCCTCCTAGAGCGGTGATATCCACTAAATCGTGAACATCAAAAAATACCATATACAATGGTATTTGTCAATGAGCAACATAAAAAACAGCCCCTTTTAAAGGGGGCTGTTTTAGAAAGAAAGCTTAAGCGCGCTTTACATTGACTGCATTCTTTCCCTTTTCTGAATCTTCTACATCAAAAGTGACATTGTCACCTTCCTGAAGTTCATCAAAGGTAACTCCGACTAAGGAGTTTCTGTGAAAGAACAAGTCTTTGTCCTGACCTTCTGGGGTAATGAAACCAAAACCCTTGTCAGTCTTTTTCTTTACGATACCGTTCATGAAATTGTTTTTAAAAATAAAGTGCAAATTCAAATATATTTGTGAAACTCGACGATTTTTCTAAATATGAGTTGCAAGCTAGTATGACACAGATCCAGAAAAATAGATAGTGGGTGCTTGACCGCACCTAAAAGTTGGCATATACTGAATTTGTCTTTCGGTTTGTCATAAACTGAAAGGGTATTACATCCTAGAATCACCCTCCGCAAGGAGGGTGATCTTTTTATACTCCTTTTGACTCCCGATGTTGTAGCTCCTTACCCCAAATGTGTTCACTCAAGTCTAAAATTTCAAAATACCCATTAGCGCCAGTTCTTAATTCTTGAGAGATATTATTTTTCGAAGAAAAAATATATACTTTTTTGCCTCGCCTTCGCAAATACGAAACCAGAGCCAAAAAATCAGAATCACCCGTAAAAAATATGGCGATATCGTAGCTTTGAAAAAAATGTATTGCATCTATAGTCATCTCGACATCCATATTACCTTTTTCTTGGATAGATTCACCAAATTCATCAATTATACTTATTCTCTTTAATTCTTTTTTAACAACTACAAATTTAAGACCTTTTTTCAAAAAAGTGAAAAATTTATGTTTAGCGTCTAAACTATATGTCCTAGTCCCCTCTGCTGGATAGGCAGTATAATAAAACACTTTTATTCTATTCAAACCAAACTGTCTCTTTATATGTTCCAATAATTGCTGGTAATCCAAAAACCTTCCTTTGGATTTCTGCGCCTGCCAGAGATTGGAAGCATCAATAAAAACATGAATTGTTTTGTTGGATTTCATAAATCTACGATAACAAAAATGACATGGAGATAGCTTAAAATATTTCTAGTATACTTATAAATTTTTCTAACTCTGAAGCATTAATTTTAAACTCTTATTAAAGACTCAACAGTTGAAAGACTTTATTTATATTTCATATTTGTTTGACTAATATAACTATTAGATATATGTTAAAAACGAATTAACTTTACATTAACTTTATGAGAAGAGCTCTACTAATTTTCGGTCTTGTAATCGTAGCTTATGTGTTTTTCCCTGCTAAAACGCAGGCTCATCCTGGAAATACTGATTCTTCAGGGGGACACACTTGCCGGACTAACTGTTCGTCATGGGGCCTAGAGTATGGACAGTACCATTTTCATAATAGTAAATCATACCCTTCATTTTCTTATCCTAGTTACACACCACCAGCACCTACCATTACCGTTAAGTCCTTTTTAGTATCAAAAGTATTCGGGTATGACAAAATAGTAATAGCAGATTCTTCTGATTATTACATAGTCACAACCGGTTATGGTTGCTTCAGTACAACTTTTTATGAAGGGCAAACCATTTATATTGATACATATTCGAGCCCTTCATTTTTTGATGATATTTATACTTCTACAAGTGCGGGCTCAAAAAAATGCTCTATCACTAATTCAGAAAAGGTAAATCTAAAAGCTTATTATGTTGACTCTGTTATTGATAGTAAAAATAATATAATCGTTAGCGACAAGAATAGTGATTCGTATCTAGTCGAATATGGCACTGGTTGTTTAAGCATGTGGCGCGTGGCAAACAAGACAATATATATTGATATTGGTGGAACATTTTTAGATGGGGTGGCAGACAAAATTTATCTTTTTGATAATAACCAAAGCTGTCCAGTATGGGATGCAGACAGTATTAATACGTATGCCCCAACTTATATACCCCCTGCCAGCTTTTACCCCACCCCTACGACTGTACCAGTCGCTCCACAGGCTACTTTTACCGCTTCAAAAACATCAATTAGTCCCGGTGAACCAGTCATTCTTTCCTGGACTTCTTCCGACGCAACCACTTTATCAATCGACTCTGGTATTGGTCTGGTCAATCAGACAGATAGCAAACTAATTTCTCCCCTAACCACTACAATATACACTTTGACTGCAAGTGGTCCTGGTGGTAAAACTCTTAAATCTGTTATTATTTCAGTCGTAACACCAGCAGCAATACCTACCATTTCTGCAACAACTCAATACTATGATTTTAAAACCACACTTAAACTAGGTGGTAAAGGCGCTGAGGTACTAGATTTACAAAACTTTTTAGTTTCCAGAGGATTCCTCAAATGGGACAAAAACACCATTAATTCAGCTTTCGGAAAGACCACAAAAAACGCTTTGACAAAATACCAAAAATCTAAAAACATCAAAGCTACAGGCATGTTGGACTTAAATACTCGGAACACAATCAATGGAAACTTAAAATAAACCAACGCTTTTAGCATTGGTTTATTTTCTATCAATTATTAGCTAAGGGCTACTACACAAAATGCCTCTAATTATTCCTGCTCTTCTACCCTATCTACGCCCCTATGTGAAGACCTCTCAGCTCTCTGTTGTAACTCCTTTATCACCTTTCTGGAATGACCTGGTCTAAAATCACGTTTTGGTTGATCTGATGTTTTCTCTGAATCCTCAGAGTCTTTAACATCCTCACCAGAATTGGTTTCAAGAGAATCTTCCCTTTCCTCTGCAAGCTTGTCTAAAACCTTAGCGTGTCCTTCTAATGACCAACCCAACTGATCATCTAAATCAGTGGCTGTGCTAATGTTTTCACTTTCACCAAGCTCGGTGATTCTTTTTTTAATCTCTTCATTATGCTTTTCTAAGTTTTTAGTTATGACTTCTTTTTTATCCTCATCTAATTTGCCGTGTTCTAACAAAACTTCTGCCTCGTCTAATCTCTTCAAGGTTAATTCAGAAGCAACTTGTGCTTTTTGTTGTGCTGTTGAAGCAAGAGAAGTTTTAATCTTTTCATTAACCTGAGTTTTTACAGGATACAAGAAATCTCCAGGTAAAGACTGTTCTGCAGCTTTTGATACGCCTGCAGAAGAAAGTACCAGCACCATCAAAGAAAAAGCTGCAAAGACTCGTCTGTTTGCAACTATTCGCAATGAGAAAAACCTTGAAAAAAGAGAAACTTTTTGAGACGATTCTTTTTTCAAATCATCTGCTGCAATGGCATATCTAATACTCTTAAGCATTTCTTCTTTCTCTATTTTGCTTAAGCTTTGAGATTTAAACACTGCTATTAACTTTTCAAATCTATCTTTGTTCATCTAAGTCTTCCACATTTAAATTCTTTTTTAACATTTTAATTCCCCGATGTATCAATACTGAGGCTGAGTTTTCAGAGACTCCAACTATATCAGCGATATCTTTAGGTGACATATCTTCAACATAGCGCATAGTTACAACCTGCTGATATTTTAAAGGAAGCTTCTGTATTTCCCTTGCAACTAACTCTAAATCCAAAAAGTCCGGAGCTTGCCTACCCTCATTGACGAAGTCAAAGCCTTTTTCTTTCAAAAGATCTAAGGAGACTTCCTTATGCTTCCTGTAATGATCAATGACAAGGTTTGATGCAACTTTGTAAAGAAAAGCTTTAATATTAAGGATTTGCTGACCTTTTTCAAAAGAACGCCATGTTCTAATGAAAGCTTCCTGAGTTAAGTCTTTTGCAACTTCCCTGCTTGATACACGGAAAAAACAATACCTGAAAATTGGGTCTGCGTGTTCATTATATATCTTTTCAAAATCAATATCATTCATTTAAACCAAAGTATACACTAAAAAACGCCTTGTAAGAAAGCCTTACCTACCCCGTCACATATATCGAAAGGTCGATAAAGACAGAAGAAAACAAACAAATTAGAGCAAATAAACAGGGAAGGAACAATATATATGAACAAACTAACAAAATACATCACAACTGGAGCCATGGCATTGAGCATCTTGCCATTCATGGCCTCAGCACACGGAATAGATAACGAGAACAAGGGGGAGAAATCAGAAATAAAATCATACTTTGGCGAACATTTTGACAGAGATGAACAAAATGAACACAAAGCATTCACAGGAACAGTAACAGCAATAAGTGCAACAGGCTTTACCTTAAAAGATGCTAATGGAACTGTTTACACTGTTACCACAGCAAACGCAAAGCTTGTAAGACCATTTGCAGGAAGCATTGTTCTTGCTGATATAAAAATAAACGACAAAGCTGTTGTTAAAGGAACACTAACTGGTACAACCATAGCAGCAAGATCAGTTCAAGTGATGCCAGCTAATACCCACCCTGCAATGACTAAAGGAACAATCACTGCAGTTAATGGAAACACCATAACAGTGCAAAACACTCACTTAGGAGTTGTCAGCAATGTTACAGTAAAAACCGACGCTAATACTCAGGTTACAAAAGATGGACAAACTGCTACTTTAGCAGACGCCACAGTTGGAACCACAATTAAAGTAAAAGGTCTTTGGGATGAAACATTGAATGTGTTGAACGCAATCAGAATCAACATCAGAACAATGTTCAGTAAATAACTGGGGCTTAAACTTTTCGGTTGATATGCCAACTGAAACAAAAACCACCCGAAAGGGTGGTTTTTAAATAACTCATAATCCTACCTATTTTAGCTTAACTATATAGTCTGCTATTAACCCAATCATTTCATCAAACTTGCCCTCTTCAGCATACCAATGATTTGCACCACTTACAGTTATCAACTCACCCTGCTTTAAACGCTTAACTAGTTTTTCACTTTGTGAAAATGGAACCTCTGAATCCATAGCACCGTGAACAATCAAGGTTGGTATCTCAATCTTTTCAGCAGCGGTATATGCATCATACTTTAAATAATCCTCAACAAAAGAATAATTCAAAAGCAATCCACTGCTAGGCTCAGCATATGCATAACCTATTACTCCTTTTTCTTTCCATTCTTGTAAACCTTGCTGTCCAAGCCTCTGTAAATCTACTTCATGGTAATCAGAAACTGGTGACTTTAAAACCAAGGCATACAAATCTTTGCTTTTAGATGCAGCAATAATACTGGACAACCCACCGAAACTACTACCCACTAAAACTATTCTTTTAAAGTCTAAAGCTTTAACATAATCAATGGCACGCAAAATATCATCTGTGGTTTCTGTAACATCAGAGTCTTCAAACTTACCTTCGCTCTCTCCGTTACCATAAAAATCAAAGCGAAAAACTGAAATATTATTAGCAAGCAAAATGGGTTCTAAAGCCATCCAGGATTTAGAGTTTTTACTAGAAGAATGCCCATGACAAAGGATGGCTATCATATCTTTTGCAGGATCAGAGATAGTTAGCAGACCACAAAGCTTGTCACCTTTTGAATTATTAAAAAATATCTTTTGCATAAGATAATGATAACATAGAACCTACCTTCAATATTACTTTGATAAAACCAAAGCGGTTTTCCTATCAGACTCCATGCTCTTTGTAGTTTGATTCCAGTCTGCGGACGCATTTTTCAAAACTTCAAACGAATAGACATTACCATTTCCTTCACTGATACCAGGATCATTCACAATAAACCCTTGATCCGTATATCCTCGAAGTACAACCATATGATAAAAAGGCCCGCTATCTTGATATTTAGGATTTTTTAACAAACGCGCATTGATTGGTAATAAAATAGGGTGCTTCTGGGCTAACTTCTTTTTCAAATCTTGCTCTGAGAAATTCTTAATTTGTTGAACTTTTAAACCAAAAGCTCCTTCAGCCATTCTCGTAGTTGCAGCAGCTCCTGTATCAGCGTTGTATCCCAAGTTTGCCTGCTCCCACTTTTTAAGATTGTTTATTGCTTCTGAGGCAGCGCCTGAAGGCACGACATTTTCCGTAGTACCAGTAAGGAACGCATTTGCCATCATAATACTTGTTTCTTCACAATCTTCATTACGATCCCATTTATCAGTAGGTGCTTGTGTGCTAAAAGGAACTTGCAAAACTAAAGAACTTGGGAGAGAAAATGAATTTTTCCAAATCAAAAAAATCGCTATACCTACAACCAAGGCCACTGAAACTTTTACGATATACTTTCTATTCATAGCTACAGTATAGCAAAAAAGAGAGGGCAAAAATAAAACCACCCTAAAAGTGGCGTTTATTTGGTGGAGATGGCGGGAGTTAAACCCGCGTCCAGAAAAGGTTCCTTTAACAATTATTCACAAGCTTAGCGCGCTTTAAAGCCCTGTAGCAACAAACGCGCGAACTAACTACAAGGTTTGGTTTAGAAGTTTTCTTTCAGATGCCTAAACCAAACATCTGAATATATCCCGCAAATGAGGTGCGTGATCTTTTGTCGCAGGAGAACAAAAGGCGCACGTTCTTACCTAAAGATTAAGCAAGAACAAGTGAAGGAAGCGCAAAAGCGTTCTTCACCTTAGCAATAAAATTGCCAATTATGATTGTGCTCAAGAATGTTACGAGGTTTTGAGCATACTCGGCTTGCATATTTTCAAAGGTCACTTCCCTGTCAAAATCCGGCATCCCCAGGGTTTCTTTGCTCTTTAAAGAGCAAAGAATAGTATTACACAAAAAAAGCCTTTTTTCAAGGCCTTAAACAAAGCTATCCGTGGAAGAAAATACCAAAGCTTTTATTAACCAGCATCGCTATATACATCCTAATAAAGCCCCAAACACCGCCGTGTTTGTAACCATCAACTAAAGCCTCCCGGTAAAGCAGGCCCATGATCACTACTACTAAGAAAATGAAGAGAATTGCTGATAACATGAATATAGTATAGCACCTTTGACTTTTAACGTTAAAATAGATATAATCTATTTGATCTAAAATTAAATTAGGATCAAAAAGGGCTACTTAAATCGTTTGTTAAAAACAAGGACAAACAACCAAATACGCGTCCCAGAAGTCCGGGTTATAGATGAAGACGGGCAACAGCTCGGAGTCATGAAAACCTCTGATGCTTTAGCGCTGGCAGAAGAGCGAGAACTTGATTTAGTGGAAGTGTCTCCCCAAGCACAACCACCCGTAGTTAAACTAATTAACTTCGACAAGTACCGCTATCACCAGAAAAAGCTTGAGCAGCAGCAAAAAAAGAAGATCAAGAAGATCGATATTAAAGGAGTCCGCCTTTCCCTGCGCATCTCAGAACATGATATGAGCATCAAGGCTAAAAAGGCTTCTGAATTTCTGGAAGAAGGACACAAGGTTAAAGTAGATCTCTTAATGCGTGGTAGAGAGCAAGCACACCCTGAAATGGGTTTTGAAGTCATCAAAAAGTTCCTAAACTTTGTGCCAAGCTACGCAACTGAAGTCCCGGCAAAACGCCAAGGACCATTTATCTCAATACTAATAACTAAGAAACTAGCCTAACATGCCTAAAATGAAAACCCACAAAGGAGCCTCTAAGCGTTTCAAGAAAACCGGCTCTGGAAAAATTGTTTACCGCAAAGCCGGACAAAATCATTTCAACTCCCGCGAAACCGGAAAGACAACCAAGAACAAGAGACGCGACATGACCTTAAACAAGTCAAACCCAGGAATCGGAATTTTAATTACACATAAATAACATGACAAGAATCAAACGCGGAGTTGCCGCATCCAAAAGAAGAAAAAACGTAATTCGTAGAACCAAAGGTTTTGAGAATAGAAGAAGCACAAACTTCGTTGCTGCAAGAGAAGCACTCTTACACGCAGACAAATACTCCTACAGAGATCGTAGAAACAAGAAGCGCGACATGCGTGCACTCTGGTTAATACGCTTAAACGCTGCTTTAAGAGACAACGGTGTAACCTACAGCAAATTTGCCGGAGCTTTAAAGAAAGCAAAGATCGCTATCAACAGAAAAATGCTTTCAGAGCTAGCAATCGCAGCTCCTGAAGTATTCGAAGCACTAGTCAAACAAGTTAAATAACAAGATATTAAAAACACCCGCCAATCGGCGGGTGTTTTCTTGTTGCTCTAGATATTACTTAACTGGAGCTGGGGTCTGAGTTGCTGGAGGAGTTGTTGCTGGTGTTTGGGCTGCTGGAGTTTGAGCTCCTGCATTAGCACCATTCTTCTTGTATTCCTCAATTGCTTGAGCAACACGTCCATCTGCTTTCAACTCTTCAAAGAACAAGATTTGATCTCTGTTGATTTGCATAATATCATCAGGACCATGTAACTCATTACCTAACTTAACCAAAGATAACTGTGGTTGTTGGGCTGGAGTTGCTGCTGGTTGACCTGATTGCAATTGTTCTTGCTCATTAACCTGGAGGTAGTAAATATCTTTCAATGTTACATACTTGTCTCGCATATCAGATACTTTACCAAAGTAGACCTGACCGTTAGTCAAGAATACTGCTTGGTAACCAGAAAGCTTTGTTTCGGACTTTGCGCCCATACCTAGCTTGTCTCTAAACAAGAAACCTAAAACTCCTAAGACTACAACGACTACGATTACCAATACTACCCATGGAGCACGAGAGCCGCCTTGTGCTGGCATTGGTTGTGCCGAACCCATTTGAGGTTGGCCATTAATCATTTGATTCATATATTTATGTTACTTTTAATTAATTGTTTCTTAAAAACTAAAACTTGCGAGATTTTTCTAACAACGCAATATTTCAAAAAGAATACTATTTACAACAAGCACTGAATCATTTGGCTTAAAACCAAGTGATTCAGAAGTGTAAAATGTTTCTAAAACATCACCTACTGCCTGAGAAAATTCATAACCAAACCCATTTGAAGAAACGATCGCAACTTCTTGTTTAGTATTTGCACTTACTAAACCAAATTGCGCTATCTTTGGCGTTTCTTTAAATACCAAAATGTGTTCAACAGATGAGTTTGTAAGATTATTCACGGCCAATGTTTCCTGGTTTGAAAAAGAGCCGACATTCAGAGAAAGAGAAAAACAACTAAACTCTTGATTTAAACTAAAAGTATTCTGAAGCTTTGGAATATACACTGCGCGTCCTGTTTCTAGGGTATTACAGTTGTCTAGCGAAGTTGCCTTAGCAACAAAACGTTTTTCAACAAAAACACCGCTACTATCAATTGCGGTAACATACTGGATATTCTTTGTCTCTAAAACAAGGGTATCTACTGCAACAGGAATAATTGCGGTGTAGGAAAAAGCCTCAACTCTAAGACCATAACTAAGTATGGCCAAAAGCGCAAAAATAGTGTGAAAAACCGTGAATAATTTGAACTTTTGTATGGATTTCATTAGGCTCACTTAACGATTGTATTATACCACTTTTAGAGCCTTTTTTCCAAAGAAACAAGCACTCCCCTGTGGACAAGTTTAAGACATAAATCATTAAGAAAAAGAGCCAAAATTTAATCTCGATTTAATGTTGATCTGTTAAGATGTTTTTTCTGGGGCGGTGACTCTTGGTAGGTCAACATAACCTTACCAATTATGTTTTGGGGGTTCGATTCCCCTCCGCTCCAGAAAAATTTGACTATACAAATATCTTTGCTAGAATACTAGTACTGGTAAGGTTGTGTTGAGGGAATCACCCCACAATATATAAAAAGAAGACCGCTGAGATGCGGTTTTCTTTTAATTTTAAGTTAAGAAATATTTAACATTGATTTGTTAAACTTTGTAGTAACAATTAAAACTAAGCAAAATGTTTTCTGATTACATAACAACTTTCAAAAATTGGTGCAAATTGAAAATTACTCTTCGGAACACGCCAAGTAGGATAGTTTTCAAGCAAGGAGATATTTGGTGGTGTAGTTTAGGGATAAATTTGGGTGAAGAGATCTTTGGCAAGGGCAAAAAACTTACTCGTCCTGTTTTAATCTTTAGAAAATTCACCTCAAATTCCTTTCTAGGCTTACCATTAACCACCCAAGAAAAACAAGGCAGCTGGTATGTAGAAATAGAACTTGGGGGGACCAAAAGATGGACCATACTCAACCAAGCTCGTATATTAGACAAAAAGCGCCTAACTAGCCGGGTTGGGGCGCTTGATGACGGGCAGTTCAATAAAGTTAAGAAACACTTCTTAGAATTCTATTCTTCCTAAAAAATCGTCACCCCGCCTTTTAAGGGGCGGGGTTCAGTGGGAAATCCCAAATTGTGTATATACAATAACAAAGGGTTAGAAGTTTGTCAAAACACAAGTTAATTCCTAATAAAAACGAAGCGGACATACGAAATATCCGCTTCACGTTTAGTAATCAAAGTATAACAAAGGGGAAAGAACTCGTCAACTTGCACACATCAATCTCTCTATGGCGTTGTTGTACTTGTGTCCCCTGTTGCAACTGTTCCTGATGTATCTGTCGTTGCTGTTGGTGCGTCACTTACTGTTGGTACAACAGTTGGTGCAGGCTCTGTCACAGTTATAGTTTGGTCTGTAGCAGTGCTTGTGTCAGTTGAAATACCTGCGCTCGTATCAGTCGTTGTATCTGTTGGAGTTGTTGTTGTATCTGTTGGAACTACCGTAGTATCAGTACTTGTGGTCTGATTTGTAGTTGTCGTATCAATTGGAGCTACTGTTGTGTCAGTACTTGTATTTGTTGTATCCGTAGAAGTTGCGGGCCCTGAAGAAACAGGAGCACTTGATGTTGTGCTTTGTGTTGATGTGCTTGTTGCACTACCACTAACATAGGTGTTGTTAATCATCAGAAGCACTCTAACTTTTCCAGTTCCAGAAACTAAACCATCAAGTGCAATACCAATGACAGGCATACCTGATTCATCTGGTTTTAATTTTCTTGCATGTCCGGAAATATCAGAGATTGTAAGCTTATCACCCGGTAAGATGGAGTTCTGGGTTAAGCCATCCCCTGCTTCTACATTAACCATTCCAAAGGTTCCGGAAGTTACAACATTCATAAACTCGCCTTTTGGAATAACTGTTGTTCTTACTGCCTGGGAAACAGGAGCTCCTGGTATATCAAAGTCTGACATGTTTCTGTCTGCAACACCGACAACTATTGTTGCGTTGATTAACTGTGATGTTCCATCTGGTGAAGTTACTTCAGACAAACCGCTGGTCTGGGAACTTAAGTTTGTATCTGCCTTAGAAACGCTTAATATTGGGTTGTTGCCAACTATGGTTTCACTTTCAACACCTCTTAAGACTACAACATCACCTTGTTGTATTTCTGCATCACCAATGTTTTTAGCAAGTATTGCAGTTGAACCAAGGACTTGTCCTAGAGCAATTAAATCTTTTTTAACAATCAGGCTTGCACCAAGGACTGCTCCGCCTTTTGCTCTAATGACAAACTGTTCAACATCGTTATTTCTAACTGTAAAGATATTTTTACCTGAATCTAAAGCAACATTTGTGTTGATACTTACAGAACCATTAGCTGCAATCATGAAGCGATTAACTTTTCCAGATTGGACTTGCAAGATATCTGCATAAACTGGAGTTGTTGTGCTTGTAGCATCAGCTGAGTTTACTGTTGTATTTACTGCTTGTCTAATGATAAAGGTTAATGATCCGTCTGAAGAAGTTAGAGATGTGCTTTGTCCTGCTGGCTGGGTTGCTGATGCAGAACCGGCTACAGAAGTTGTATCAGATGTATTAGCAGCAGCCATTGCGGCAGCAGCTTGGGCCACTGTAAGGTCTTGGCCCATTACAAAGGTGTTGTTAATATTTTGATATGCGGTTTTTACAAAGGTTAAGGTTGTATTGGTATTTATGATTAAACCGTTTACCACCTGAGTAATATTTTCGGTTGTATCTGGCTCTACTAACACTTGTCCAATTACTTTGCCTGATGTTGTGGCTTTCATAGCATATCCCGGCATAGCAGCTGAAGCTGTTAAGTAATCACCTAGATGCACTGCTCCATTTTCATCTGTAATTTTAACTGGCACACGACCAACAAGAGCTATAGGCATGGTTGTAGTTTGGAGATTGCTCTGGAACGATGAAACTATGCCAAGAATGCTATCTGAATATGGTACAGTTGCTTTTTCAACAAAGAATTTGTTGTAAATACCTGTGGCTGTTGGGTTTGGTGTTGTTGATTGAGCAACAACATCTCCAGCGGATAATGTCCCTATATATGGCATATCTTCTGCGTAGTCAGCTGCAGCTATGGTTGTTATTGTTCCAGAAGCACCATGGAATTTTAATGCGCCACCTGAAACATAGAGAATGCCGCCAGAAGTTGGCGTTGTTGTTGGATCAACACTAGCATTTTTAATACCAATTACTCCGGCTCCTGCGCCAAATTGGTCTGCGGTGCCGATTCCAATGTTGCCACTGCTATCAATACTCATTCTTTCGTTAAGTGCAGAAGCACCTGCTGTGTAGAAGCGCAACGCACCGCTTGCTTGAGATGCAACTAAGGATAACCCGCCGGAACCATTTGCCGACAACACAGAGCCATTAGCAACGTTTGCTCCGTTGGTAATAAATGTAGAGGACAGTTGTTGCAATGAAAGATTGGTAGTATCAGCAGCAACTATTAAGCCAGCATAACTTGTTGTTTCTGCACTAGAATTTTTTACTTGAATTTCAGAGCCAGCGGTATTTGCTGCATTTACATCAAGCAGATAGCTTGGGCTGTTAGTGCCGACACCGACATTGCCACCCAAGAAAACCGCAGAATAATTGTTTGTGCCACCTGCTTGAGCATTAACTTGTAAGCCATATGAATTAGTTACTGAGCCAACATTAGCTGCAGCAATGTTTAATGCTGTGCTGTTAGTAATTGTCTCATTCTCGCCTTTTATTGGTGCTCCACCAATAAAGAGGTTGTAAGCATTTGTTGTGGTGACAGAAAGATTAGTAGCAGCCAATGTTGGTGCATCAATAGAGTTGAAGACTGCACCAGCTGTCGTACTATTTGAGAGGGTGGCATTGTCAGTAAGCGTTGAAGCAGAGATTGAGAGATATGCTCCAGAGGTTGCTGATGGAGCGACTGTCAGGGCTTTAGAAATATTTAGTAGTGCAGTAGGTGTTGCTGTGCCAATACCAATATTACCTGTGCTTTGATCAACAAACAAAGTATTACCGCCAATATTCAAACCTTGGGCATTAAAATTACCAGTTGTGCCTAAATTACCGTTTTCATCAATCGACATTATCTCGCGGCCAAGCTGGTTTTTGAATATCAATCCTTGTGGGGCATACTGTGATTCTGTAATTCTAAAGGCATTCGCAAAAATCATATCACCAAAGAACTGATCAGCTCCAGCACCGTTTCCAGAATCAAGAAGTATAGAAGTAGTAGAAAGAGCCACACCAACTTTATACGCTTTAGGAATGGTTGTAAGACCGACACCTGGGTCAAGATAATACGTTGAACCCGCAGTCAGTCCAGAAAGTCCCTCAACTATTCCACTTGAGGAGACAGTCACCGTTCCGCCTGCATTTGCAGCAGTAGTAGCCATACCAACCATCGGACCACCCTGAGCAGCAATCACTGCGTACGCATAAGCAGAAGTACCAGAATATCCAATGGCAAAGTGTCCAGAATCCATAACTGCGACAGTTGCATATGTTGATGCTACAGCATTAACTGCTATTGGCGTGTCGACTGTTACGCTAGAAGTAATATAAGCACGGAGAAGATAAGCATAGGTTGTAGTAACATCTCTGTAGGCCACTACTATTTTTGCAGGATCTGCAGCAGTAGCAGAAAAATCGGTGACGTTGCCCGGACCCAAATTCGTTGATGAACCAGCCACCACTGTAGTGCCAGAAACAGAACCAGTGATCAGGGCTAAATTCGTACTGGCAATATTATAAACTACAGCAAAAGAAGATGAAGAAAGCCCAACCGAATAAACATTGCTAGTGGTAGTAGAAGTCATTTGGACACGTGTACCTGCAGTAATAGTTGTGCCAGAAACGCTTCCAACAACAGCATACATGTAGTTAGTACTGTTATCAGTATGAATGTTAATAAAGTGAGTGGAATCAAGTGCCGACACAGCAGATACGGCCCCTCCAACGTTTGAAGCACCAGACATAGAAACACGTGTACCTGCAGTGATAGTTGTTCCAGAAACAGAACCAACAATAGCGTAGGCAAAGGCAGTGTATACATAACCCAAAACAAAGTGCGTAGAATC
>Ga0082335_1001721_pt1 | contig 44399 bp, 36 predicted proteins | sample Subgrocontami58m_FD_72375 | JGI IMG/M metagenome (GOLD analysis project Ga0082335, IMG submission 72375) | Subsurface groundwater microbial communities from S. Glens Falls, New York, USA - GMW37 contaminated, 5.8 m (SPADES assembly) (version 2) ...
TCGGGACGGATCTTGCGTTTGTTCATGGGGTGACGGCCGGCATCCTCGTCGAATGCCGCGCTGTTGTCAGAGGGTCTTAACAAAATCGAGTATCTCCTGTGCATGACCCGGAACTTTGACGCCGCGCCACTCGCGTCGAATTACACGTTGGTTATCGAGTACGAAAGTGCTGCGTTCGATGCCGCGCACCTTCTTGCCGTACATGTTCTTCATCTTGATCACGCCGAACAGCGCGCACGCTTTCTCTTCGGCATCGGACAGTAGTTCGAAGGGAAACTCGAATTTCGCCTTGAAACGCTCATGCGATTTCAGGCTGTCGCGCGAGATGCCGTAAATGCCGCAGCCGAGTCTCTTGAATTCGCGGTGCAAGTCGCGGAACTGCACGCCCTCGGTGGTACAGCCCGGCGTATTGTCCTTCGGGTAGAAATACAACACCAGGAACTTGTGCGCGGCCTCGGACAGCTGAAAACTCGTGCCGTCGGTACAAGGGAGGGAGAAGTCGGTAACTATATGTTTTTCCATAAATACCTCTAGCTGGCTGAAGCCGGCCTGCGCGCTTATTGTTGATGAATCGAGAGCGGAACGCAACTCTATTCGCCTGTAAATTTGAGCCTGCCATACGGTGGGATACCCCCCGACACTCCTCCAAATCGGCACGCAGCAGAATTCTTGTTGCAGCGAGTTCTCATCGATTCACGCGAGAAATTCCTTTCCTTGCAGCGCGAGCGTGCCCGATCGGCCGCGGACTTCGCCCATGATCAACTCGTGTCGCGGCAGTGCGCGCACATCGAGCGAGTCGAACAGGTCGCGCGTCGCCACGAGTTCATAACCCAGGGTCTTCCAGCCGGTGAGCAAGGTATCGAAAACCGGCAGCAGTTTCATCCCTTCCAACTCGGCGTGCAAGGTGTAGACGTGCCCGGTAGGAAGTGGATTTTTCGACAGTTCGAGCAAGTGGGCGGCGACATTGTCCGCGCTCAAGTGATCCATGCCAATCAGTTCGTCCAGAGTGGGCAGAGTCGTAGGCAGTTGCGGACAGCCGATGATTTCGCCGCGGCAGATGGGGATAAAAGGACTGCGGCCGCGCGTGTCCGAACAGTAATCGAATCCGAGGCGTTGCGTGAGGCGCAGCGCGTGCACGTTCATTTGCCAGCCGGCGGCACCATGGGTGCGCGCGCGTTCGCCGAAGATCTCGGAAAAGCGCAAGTACGCCGCGCCCATTTCCTCGCCGGTCCAGCGCGCGTCACGACGCGCGACATGATCCTGCCACTTGATATGGTCCCAAGTGTGGATGCCGACTTCGAAGCCCGAATCGCGCACCATGCGCATGATATCGGCGCAGCGTTCGCCGATGTCGGGACCGGGTAGCAGCGTGCCATAGAGCAGGGTCTTGAGGCCGTAATGCTCCAGCACGGATGTGCGCGAGACCTTACGCATGAAGCCGGGGCGGAACACGCGCTTGATCGCACGACCGGTATGGTCCGGCCCCAGACTGAATAGAAAGGTCGCGCGCGCCTGGTGCTTCGCCAGCACATCGATCAACCGTGGCACGCCCTCGCGCGTGCCGCGATAGGTGTCGACGTCGATCTTTAGAGCGAGTTTCACGGGAACTGTCGTCTACAGGTGCCGGATTGAACCGCGCCCCGCGTCAGCTGCAGGTCTGCGCATATTGCGCGGACAAAAGTCCGTCCGCGCGGCTCGTCGATTGCGCACGGATGAAGAAGCCATCCGCGCGCAATCGACGATCTTGGATAAAACCCACTCAAGTCATCCCGGTTTCTATTGCGCTTGTGGCGTTCTGTCTGCTTCAGTCGACGAGGTGGCGCGCTTCGGCGACGTGACCGCGATAAAAGTCGAAAATATATTTCATCGCCTGTTGCATGGTGACTTTCGGCTTCCAGTCGAGGTCCTTGCAGGTGTTGGCGATCTTGGGCACGCGGTTCTGCACGTCCTGGTAGCCGTTGCCGTAATACTTCGCCGAACTGGTCTTGATCAGCTTGACTTTCTTGGCATGGCTGCGGTACTCGGGGTATTCGAGCGCGAGCGCAAGCATCATTTGCGCAAGCTGTTTCACCGAATAATTGTTCTTCGGGTTGCCGATATTGTAGATCTTGCCGCTTGCCACCCTGGACGGATTTTCTATGATCTTCAGCAGCGCGTCGATGCCGTCGTCGATATAGGTGAAAGCACGCTTCTGGCTGCCGCCGTCCACCAGTTGAATATTCTCGCCGCGCACGATGTGACCGAGGAACTGGGTGATGACGCGGGAACTCCCTTCCTTGGGGGTGTGGATCGAGTCCAAGCCGGCGCCGATCCAGTTGAACGGACGAAACAGCGTGTAGTCCAGGCCCTCCTGCATGCCGTAGGCGTGGATCACCCGGTCCATCAACTGCTTGGCACAGGAGTAGATCCAGCGCGGCTTGTTGATCGGGCCGAGTATCAACTCGGAGGATTCCGAATCGAACTCTTCGTCGCGGCACATGCCGTAGACCTCGGAGGTGGACGGGAAAACCACGCGTTTCTTGTACTTCACCGCGGCACGGATGATCGGCAGATTGGCCTCGAAGTCGAGTTCGAACACCTTGAGCGGTTGCTTGACGTAAGTCGCGGGCGTGGCGATCGCCACCAGCGGCAGCACCGTGTCGCACTTGCGCACGTGGTATTCGATCCACTCCTTGTTGATCGTGATGTCGCCTTCGAAGAAATGGAAACGCTTCTCCGGCATCAGGTCTGAGATGCGTTCAGTCTGCATGTCCATGCCGTAGACTTCCCAATCGGTCTTGGCGATGATGCGCTTCGTGAGGTGATGGCCGATGAATCCGTTGACGCCGAGTATCAGGATTTTTTTCATATTATCAGGTGAAGAGTTCGTTACGAAATGAGGGGATATCCCCCAAGGGGACTTCCTTCGGGGCGTCTCCCCTCATGCTCCGCTAAGTCAGAGGTCGTTTCGATAATTCTGAATCGACCTCAAAGGCGATCTTCTTGTTAGCGAACGCCTCGGGGTCGAGCGCGCAACCTTGTGCTTCGAGTTCCAGTAGACGCAGGACCTTGCCGTCGCCGCAATCGGCGAAGAACGAGCCAGCTTCGAAATATAACCCAGGTGTGTCGCTTCGCGTGCGCCTATTTGGTTCGAGCTCTGTTCGCAGTATGCGCAGGGTCATGCCGCCAATCCGGGAAAATGCGCCGGGATAGGGCGGGGCCACGCCGCGCACCAGGTTATGTACTTCGCGCGCACTCTTCGTCCAATCGATGCGCCCGTCTTCGGGCTTGCGTCCGCCATGGTAGCTGCCCTGCGCGAGGTTCTGCGGCGTAATGCGCGCCGTGCCGGCGACGAGGCCGGGCAGCGCGCGCGCAAGCACGCGCTCTGCCGCTGCCGTGACTTTGTCGAATACCTCGGCGGCGGTGTCATTCGGCCCTATCGGCACGGCTTCCTGGTCCACGATGCCGCCAGCGTCGGGCTTCGCCACCATCTGGTGCAGCGTGGCGCCGGTTTGCGTTTCGCCATTGATCACGGCCCAATTCACCGGGACGCGTCCACGGTATTTTGGCAGCATGGAGCCATGCATGTTGTATGCGCCGCGGCGGGGGAGGGCGAGCAGTTCCTCACCGAGCATGTTGCGGTAATAAAAGGAAAACAGGAAATCCGGGGCGAGCGCGCGGATCTGCGCGACGACTGCAGGCGCGTTTGCATCGGCCGGCGTAATGACGGGCAGCGCGTGCGCGCGCGCAAGCGCTGCCACGCTCGCGAACCAGATAGTCTCGGCCGGATTGTCCGCATGCGTTACCACCAGCGCTATCCTCACCCCTTTAGCGAGCAGCACCGACAGGCAGCGCACGCCGACGTTGTGGTAGGCGAAGACGACGGCCGATGTCATGGGAGGCAAAGCGCGAGCGAGCGCGAGCGGGTAGTGTAAGCCAAAGGATGCCCTAAATCTTGTTCAAGCCAATTCGCTCGTCGGCACCAACGCCTGCGCACCGCTGTGCCGTATCCGGCCTGTTTTCTTCCAGAATTGCCTGAATCAGATAGCGCGGGCGCTGGCGCACCTGCTGATAGATGCGCCCCACGTACTCACCCAAAAGACCGATGCCGAACAAAGCGATGCCGAGCAGAAAGAAGACGATGCCGAACAGGGTAAACAGCCCCTCGGCCTCCGGCCCGACCAGCAAGCGCCTGATAGCGAGATAGCCTACGAACAGGAGCGACAGCAGCGAGATCACCATGCCGGCGAGCGAGAACAACTGCAGCGGCACCACCGAAAAGGCGGTCACCAGATCGAAATTGAGCCGGACCAACTGATACAGCGAATACTTGGATTCGCCCGCGCTGCGTTCCTCGTGACCGACCTTGATTTCGACCGGGCGCTGCGCGAAGCCATAGGCGAGCGCCGGAATGAAGGTGTTGATCTCGCGGCAGTGGTTGATGGCATCGATGATTTCCCGGCTGTAGGCGCGCAGCATGCAGCCCTGATCAGTCATGTGGATGCGCGTGATGCGCTCGCGCAACAGGTTCATTGCGCGGGAGGCGAAGCGCCGGAAAGCGCTGTCGCGGCGCCTGCGGCGTATGCTGCCGACATAGTCGTAGCCTTCATCCATCTTGCGGATGAGCTGGCCGATCTCCTCGGGCGGATTCTGCAGGTCGGCGTCCAGCGTGACGATGCGGCGGCCGCGCACCTGCTCGAAGCCGGCCATGATGGCCAGGTGCTGGCCGAAGTTGCCGTTCAGCAAGACGACGCGGGTAACATCGGGCCGGCGCTCGAACTGCTCGCGTAAGAGCGCGGCGGAGCGGTCGCGGCTGCCGTCGTTGACGAAGATGATTTCGTAGGCGGACGCAAGCGCATCCAGCGCCGGGTACAGGCGCGCGAACAGCGCCGCGAGGCCTTGTTCTTCGTTGTAGACCGGGATCACGACCGAGATCTCGACGCTCATTTCAGGTTGCTTTCGATGATTTCCGCGACTGCGGCGCAGACGCGGTCCACGTCCGCATGCGTCATGCGCGGAAACAGCGGCAGCGTCACGGTGCTCGCGCCTATGCGTTCGGCTTGCGGAAAATCGCCGGGGTTGTAGCCGAGCCGCCGATATAGGCCGAACAGGTGCATCGCGGGGTAATGCACGCCGGTGCCGATGCCGCGCTCCTGCATGGCCTGCATGAATCCGGCGCGGTCGATGCGCATGCGCGCAAGCGGCAGCAATACCTGGAACATATGCCAATTGCAGTTCGCGTAATCCTCGATCGGCATTTCGCATCCTAATTCCGCGTCGAAGCGCTCGAAGTAGCGGCGCGCGAGCGCGCGGCGCTGCACCGTGAATGCTTCGAGGTGCTTCAGCTGTCCCAGGCCGATGCGCGCGGCGACGTCGGTCAAATTGTGTTTGCCGCCCGCGACCTCGACTTCCTGGCCGCCGTCGGGCAGGCGCACCACGCCCTGCAGGCGCAGCAAAGCGCAAAGCTCGGCTTCCGCGAAATCCGTGAGCACGAGGCAGCCGCCTTCGGCCGTGGTGATGTTCTTGTTGGCATGAAAGCTGATGGCGACGAGATCACCGAAGCTGCCAATGCGCTGGCCGCGCCAGGATGCACCCATGGCTTGCGCCGCGTCCTCGATCACGCGTAAGCCCCGGCGCCGGGCGAGTTCGTATAGCCGATCGCGGTCCACCGGCAAACCCGCCATGTCCACCGGCAACAGCGCGCGCGTTCTGGGCGTGATCGCCGCTTCAATGGCATCGAGGTCGATATTGCGCGTGCGTGCATCGACATCGACGAACACCGGCCTCGCGCCGGCGCGCACGATCACGTTGGCCGTGGCGACCCAGGTCAGCGGTGTGGTGATGACTTCGTCGCCGGGCTGCACCCCCGCGACGGTGAGCGCGATTTCCAGCGCTCCGGTGGCCGAGCTCATGGCGCGCACCTGGCGGCCGCCGAAATACTGCGACAGTTCCTGCTCCAGCTGTTTCACGCGCGGGCCGCTGGTGATCCAGCCGGAGCGCAGCACTTCGGCTACGCCCGCAATCGTCTCTTCGTCGATATAGGGGCGGGTGAAAGGAAGATATTCCATTAGGTGTGCTCCCTGACCGCACGCAAGGCATACGCGATCCTGGCGGGCGCGGCGGCGTCGGCTTTGGCCAGGTTGTCGGCAATGCGCATCATCAGGAGCGCGCGACGATGTAGACGCCGATGATAATGATGCCGATGCCGGTGAGGCGCGTCATGCTCACGGCCTCGCCGAATAGGTACCAGGCGGCAAGCGCGTTGAGCACGTAGCCGATGGAGAGCATTGGATAAGCGACCGAGACCTCGACCCGGGACAAGCCCATGATCCACACCACCAGGCTCACCACGTAGCAGGTGATGCCGCCCAGAATATGCGGTTCGAGGGCGAGTTTCATCCCTACCGGTACGATGTTGGCGGAGTCAAACTCGAAATGTCCGACGGCGTTGGTTCCGGCCTTGAGCAGCAATTGCGCCGTGGCGTTGAGGAACACGCCGAGCATGAGGAGCGAGAAGCTGGCGAGGTTCATGGTTTGCGCACGATGATACGGCGCGTATCGCGCGCGACGATCTGCAGCGGCAGGCCCTTAGCGAGGAACATCGCGTAGGCGTCACGCGACATCAGCGCCAGCGCTTCGCAGTCGGCGTTCCAGCTCTTTTCGAACGCGGCGAAGTCGGCGATGAATTTGGCCGGTTCCTGCGCGATGCCGAAGCCGAGCTCGTCCTTGTACACCACCATGGTCGTGCTGCGTTTGAGGTAAAACTGCAGCGACTGGTCATAGGTATCGACGCTGTAAAAAGGCATGCCGGGTTTCATTTCAGGCTTGATTTTCTGCGCGATATGATACGCGGAATTGGCGGTCGACAGGCTCTCATGCCCGCTCAGCACGAGCTGTGCGAATATAAGCCCGGCTCCAGCCAACAGCGCGAGCGCAGCGGCGGTCCTGCCGCGCCAAGCAAGCCAGGCGCCAACGGCTACACCGCCAATCTGGATCGCGGCTGCCGCGACGATCCATACGCTGTAGTTCTCGATCAATTCGAGCGGCACCTCGCGGCTGGCGTAACGCGCCGCGCCGGGTACGAGCGCGAGCAAGGCGATGCCCGCCAGCGCCGCAGGCAGCACCTGCCACGCGAGCGTGCGCACACCGAGCTGGGTCAGGCGCACGCCGATCAGCAGGGCGAGCGCCGGAAATACGGGCAGGATGTAGGAGACCAGCTTGGAGCTGGAGGCGGAAAAGAAGACGAATACCAGCACTGTCCACACGAGCAGAAAGCGCTGCGGCTGGAACCGGCGTTCCGGCTCGAGCTTCCAGGCGCGAGCCAGCGCATCGACCATCACAATGGTCCAGGGCAGCATGCCTGCGAGCAGCACCGGTATGAAATAGTACGCCGGCTGATAGCGGCCGTGCGCCTTGGTGAGGAAGCGCTCGAAGTGCTCGTGCACGAAGAAAAAGTGCGCGAATTCGGGGTTGGCCAATGACACTGCGACGAACCATGGTGCGCTGAGCGCGAAGAACAGCGCGCTGCCGGCGCCCAGGTGCAGGCGGCCGATCAGGCGCCAGTCGCGCTGGATAAGGACATAGACGACGAGCGCTGCGACCGGCAGGACCAGCCCGATGAGCCCTTTTGACAATACCGCGAAGGCCAACGCGGCCCAGGCGGCGAGCATCCAGCGCCTGCGTTCCGATGCTTGCGCCGCATCGTGCTGGGCGAGCAGGAATGCGCAGATGGCGGCCGATAGGAAGACGGAGAGCCCCATGTCCAGCGAGTTGACATGGCCAATGAGCACGTAGAGCAGGCTCGATGCGAGGACCAGCGCCGCGTACCAGCCGGCCCTATCCCCGAACAGACGCCGGCCAGTGAAAAACACCATCAGTACCCCGAGAAAACCCGTAAGCGCGCTCCAGATGCGCGCGCTCCACTCGTGTTCGCCGAACAAGGCGAAGGCGAGCGCGGTGGCCCAGTACTGCAGGGCGGGCTTCTCGAAATATTTGATGTCGTTCAGGCGCGGCGTGACCCAATCGCCTGATGCCACCATCTCGCGTGCGATCTCGGCGTAACGGCCTTCGTCCGGATTGACCAGTTTGCGGTAGTCGAGATTGGAAAACCAGAGTACGGCGAAGAGCGCGAGCAGGACGATCTGCGCTTGCCGCGTCATGGCATCGCCTTTCCTGAATTCAGCAAAACAGCAGCGCCGCAGCGACCTTGCGCTCCTCGGCGGCTAAGAAATTGTAGGTGCGGCACGCAGCCGGGATATCCATGACCTCGAGGCCGATGCGCGCCTCGATCAGGGCGCGCGTGAGCTCTGGCCGCGGAAAGCGCAGCTTGTCGCCCGTGCCAAGGAGCACAATTTCCGCCCCAAGCCCGGCGAGCATGGCGAAATGCTCAGGTTTCAGCTCGTCGAATCCGGCAGGTTGCCAGTCAGTCACCAGACGGTCGCGCAGCACCACTAGATTCTGCTCGTGGCGCGCTCGATTGATCATGACGTAGCCGGCGCCATAGCCGGTGAACTGGAAAATGCCCGAGATATTGGTGAGATGAAGCTTCAATGGAAACCCCAAAATGGGCTAAAATTATAAACTTTTTCAGCACTTACCGCGACTTTGCACTGCACCATAATGAGAGAATTCGCACGCATCAGCCGTCTGCCGCCCTACGTCTTCAACATCACCAATGAGTTGAAGATGGCCGCCCGCCACGCAGGCGAGGACATCATCGACATGAGCATGGGCAACCCGGACGGCTCCACGCCCAAGCACATCGTCGACAAACTGGTGGAGGCGGCACGGCGCAACGACACCCACGGCTATTCGGTGTCCAAGGGCATCCCGCGCCTGCGCCGCGCCATCACGTCCTGGTATCAGCGCCGCTACGGCGTAGCGTTCGATCCGGATACGGAAGCCATTGTCACCATCGGCTCGAAAGAGGGGCTTGCACACCTGATGCTGGCGACACTGGACCGCGGCGACACCGTGCTGGTGCCCAATCCGAGCTATCCGATCCACATTTACGGCGCCATCATCGCGGGAGCCGACATCCGCTCAGTGCGCATGACCCCGGGTGTCGATTTCTTCGCCGAGGCGGAGCGCGCGATCCGCGAGCTGATTCCAAAGCCGAAAATGCTGGTCATCGGTTTTCCGTCGAATCCGACCGCGATGTGCGTGGAACTGGAGTTTTTCGAACGCGTGATCGCGCTCGCCAAGGCGCACGACATCCTGGTGGTGCACGACCTCGCTTACGCTGACATCACTTTCGACGGCTGGAAGGCGCCTTCCATCATGCAGGTGCCGGGTGCGCGCGAGGTAGCGGTGGAATTTTTCACCATGTCCAAGAGCTACAACATGGCGGGCTGGCGCATCGGCTTCATGGTGGGAAACCGCGACCTCGTGAACGCGCTTGCACGCATCAAGAGCTATCACGATTACGGCTCCTTCACCCCGCTCCAGGTCGCATCCATCGTCGCGCTCGACGGACCGCAGGAGTGCGTCGAGGAAGTCCGCCTGAAATACGAGAAGCGGCGCGACGTCATGGTGAAGGGCTTGCATGAAATGGGCTGGATGGTCGACAACCCCAAGGCATCGATGTATATCTGGGCCAGGATCCCGCAGCACTATAGCGGCATGGGTTCGCTCGAATTCGCCAAGAAGATCCTCACCGACGCCAAGGTGGCGGTCTCCCCCGGCATCGGTTTTGGCGACTACGGTGACGACCACGTGCGCATCGCACTGATCGAGAACGAAGCGAGAAGCCGCCAGGCGTTACGCGGCATCAAGGACATGTTGAAAAAGGACGGTTTGTTGTGAATCGAGTTCATTCTTGGAAGCGCACGCGATGAAACCGATCTGCGTAGGACTTCTCGGTATAGGCACGGTCGGAGGCGGCACCTGGAGGGTGCTCACGCGCAACCAGGAAGAAATCACCCGGCGCGCCGGGCGCGGCATCCACATCGTCAAGGTCGCCGACAAGGATGTGGCGCGCGCGCAAAAACTGGTCGGAGACAAGGCCATCGTCACCGCGGATGCCTACGAAGTGGTGAGCGATCCCGCCATCGATATCGTGGTCGAGCTGATCGGCGGTGATGGCGTCGCGCGCGACCTGGTGCTCAAAGCCATCGAGAACGGCAAGCATGTGGTCACCGCCAACAAGGCGCTCCTGGCGACCCACGGCAACGAGATCTTCGCCGCGGCGCAGAAGAAGGACGTGATGGTTGCATTCGAGGGCGCGGTCGCCGGCGGCATCCCGATCATCAAGGCCTTGCGCGAAGGCCTCACCGCCAATCGCATAGAGTGGATTGCCGGCATCATCAACGGGACGTCGAACTATATCCTGTCGGAAATGCGCGACAAGGGCCTCGCCTTCGACACGGTGCTCGCGGAGGCGCAGCGCCTGGGCTATGCCGAGTCCGATCCGACCTTCGATATCGAGGGCATCGACGCCGCGCACAAGCTCACGATCATGTCGGCGATCGCTTTCGGCATTCCGATGCAGTTCGACAAGGTCTACACCGAAGGCATCTCGCGCCTCACGCAGGAAGACATCCGCTACGCCGAGCAGCTGGGCTACCGCATCAAACTGCTCGGCATCACGCGCAGGACGCCCGAAGGCATCGAGCTGCGCGTGCACCCGACCCTGATTCCGGTGCGGCGCTTGATCGCCAACGTCGAGGGCGTGATGAACGCCATCCTGGTGCAGGGCGATGCGGTCGGCGCAACGCTGTACTACGGCGCCGGGGCCGGCGCCGAACCCACTGCGAGCGCCGTGGTCGCGGACCTGGTGGACGTGACGCGCATGCACACTGCAGATCCCGAGCACCGCGTGCCGCATCTCGCGTTTCAGCCGGATCAGTTGTCCGACCTCGCCATCTTGCCGATGGAGGAGGTGGTGACCTCCTATTACCTGCGCATGCGCGTGGTGGACAAGCCGGGGGTTCTTGCCGACATTGCCCGCATCCTCGCCGACCGCGGCGTGTCCATCGATGCCATGGTGCAAAGAGAGCCCTCCGAAGGCGAGGAGCAGGTGGACATCATCATGCTCACCCACCAGACGCGCGAGAAAGAGGTCAACGCCGCCATCGCCGCGATCGAGAAACTGCCGGTGGTATCGAGCAAAGTGACGCGCATTCGACTCGAGGAACTCGGGAAACACTAGCCGGATGCGTTACGTTTCGACGCGCGGCGGCATGGCGCCGCAGACATTTACGCAGATCCTGCTCGGCGGCCTGTGTCCGGACGGCGGCCTCGCCATTGCCGAGAGCTATCCGCGCATCGGCGCCGCCGAACTCGCTGCCTGGCGCAATCTTCCTTACGCCGACCTCGCGTACGAGATTCTGCACAAGTTCTGCGATGATATTCCCGCGGCCGAGCTGAAGTCGCTCTGTGCCAGGACCTACACCAAGGCGGTATTTCGCACCGAGGCGATCGCCCCGGTCAAGACGCTGGAGCCGGGCCTGCACCTCCTCGAATTGTCCAACGGGCCGACGCTCGCGTTCAAGGACATGGCGATGCAGCTGCTGGGCAACCTGTTCGAGCACGTGCTCGCCAAGTCGGGCGCATGCATCAACATCCTCGGCGCCACTTCGGGCGACACCGGCTCCTCGGCCGAATACGCGCTCCGGGGCAAGCGTGGCGTCAACGTGTTCATGCTGTCGCCGCACGGGAAAATGAGCGCGTTCCAGACCGCGCAGATGTTCTCGCTGCAGGACGCGAATATCTTCAATATTGCCGTGCGCGGCGTGTTCGACGATTGCCAGGACATGGTCAAGGCGGTGCATAACGATGCCGCGTTCAAGGCGCGCCACAAGATCGGCGCAGTGAACTCGATCAACTGGGCGCGCGTCGCGGCGCAAGTGGTGTATTACTTTCGCGGCTATTTCGCGGTGACCCGGTCTGACGACGAGGAAGTCGCGTTTGCCGTTCCATCGGGAAATTTCGGCAACATCTGCGCCGGCCACATCGCGCGCATGATGGGCCTGCCGATCGCGCGGCTGATCCTCGCCACCAACGAAAATAACGTGCTGGACGAATTTTTCCGCACTGGTATTTACCGCGTGCGTCCGTCATCCGAGGTGGTGCAGACCTCCAGCCCGTCGATGGATATTTCCAAGGCGTCCAATTTCGAGCGCTTCGTTTATGACCTCGTCGGGCGCGACACGGGCTTGGTGAAGGCGTTGTGGGACAAGGTCGAGGCGGGTGGTGAGTTCAATCTCGCCGGCACGCCGTACTTCGCGAATGTGAAGGAATACGGCTTCGTGTCCGGTTCCAGCACGCATCAGGACCGGCTCGCGATGATTCGCCGCGTGTATAAGGACTACGGCGTGATGATCGACACCCATACCGCGGACGGGCTCAAGGTCGGGCTGGAACACCGGCAGTCGGGCATTCCGCTGATCTGCCTGGAGACGGCGCTGCCGGTGAAATTCGCGGCGACCATACGCGAAGCGCTCGGGCGTGATCCAGACTATCCGCCGGGGTGCGAGAACCTCGAGTCGCTGCCGCAGCGGTTTGAGTTGATGGACGCCGACGCCGACGCGGTCAAAGCCTATATAGCGCGTCATACTGAACTCTGATTACCGGCTGGCGTCCTTTTCGACGTTGCAGGAATTGGCACTACAATCTGCCGCAAAGGCAATATCCAATGAGAGACGGATTGAGGCCCTTCGGGAAACCGGCGGATTCGCCACCGTACCCTGGCATTGCGCGCGCGCCACATTGCTATCCCGACTCGGTTATTCTGTGACCATGGCCGCCACCCTGCAAGAAATCGTTCCGACCAAGCAGCCACCCGCGCCTGGGCAACTCGTCTCCGTTCGCAATCGACGATTTGTCGTTACGGCCATCGCGGGATCGAGTACTCACGAAGAGCGCGCGGCGGCACAGAACCTCGTGACCTTGTCTTCGGTGGAGGACGATGCGCTGGGTGAGGAATTGCAGGTCGTCTGGGAGTTGGAGCCCGGCGCCGCCATCCTTGAGCGGGCGTCGATGCCGGAGCTGAGCGGTTTCGACAGTCCGGCTCGGCTCGATGCCTTCCTCAACGCCGTTCGTTGGGGGGCGATCTCACAGGCTGATACCAGCGCTTTGCAGGCGCCTTTCCGCAGTGGGGTGGAGATCGAGGACTATCAGTTGGACCCGCTTTCCCGCGCGATCCAGATGCCGCGCGTGAACCTGCTCATCGCGGACGACGTGGGCCTGGGCAAGACCATCGAGGCGGGATTGGTGGTCCAGGAGATGCTGCTGCGCCATCGGGCGCGATCCATCCTGGTCGTTTGCCCGTCGTCGATTCAAATCCAGTGGCGCGACCAGATGCGGGACAAATTCGGTCTGGAATTCCGCATCGTCGACAGCGACCTGATGAAGGATCTGCGCCGGCGGCGCGGTCTGCACGTCAACCCGTGGACGCATTTCCCGCGCCTTATCACGTCGATCGATTTCCTGAAGCGCGATCGGCCGTTGCAACAGTTTCGCGAGGTCCTGCCGGCGCCGGGTGAACCCACTTACCCGCGGCGTTTCGACATGTTGATCGTCGATGAAGCGCACAACGTCGCCCCGCCGGGTGCCGGCCGCTACGCCCTGGAGTCGCTCAGGACCGCCGCGGTCCGCCTGCTCGCGCCGCATTTCGAGCACAAGCTTTTTCTCTCGGCGACTCCCCACAACGGCTATCCCGAAAGCTTCACCTCGCTGCTCGAACTGCTCGACAACCAGCGTTTCGCGCGCAGCGTCAGGCCCAATCCGGAGCAGCTCGCCGCTATCATGGTGCGACGGCTGAAGCGCGAGTTACCGCCCAAGTGGGACGGCACGCCGCGCTATCCCGAGCGGATCATCGAGCCTATCGAGGTGCCTTACACGGACGCCGAGCGTGCCGCGCATGCAGCCCTGACGCGTTATACGGCGCTGCGCACCGGCGGGGCGCACGATGATACGGAGCGCTACGCCAGCGAATTCGTCCTGAAACTTTTGAAAAAGCGCTTGTTCTCCTCGCCTCACGCCTTTGCGACGACACTCGACAAGCATCTGGAGTCGCTGGGCAAGGCGCGCCGTCAGAGTGGCACAAAGATCAAGACAGTTACGCCTGGAATTCTGCGGCGCCAGGTGGAAGGCCTGGAAGAAGATGCGGCGGATGACGATCAGCAGGAGCGTTCCCACGACGAAGCTGTAGAGAGCGCGGCAATGCTGTTTCGGCCCCTGTCCGGCGAGGAGCAGGGGCTTCTCGACAGCCTGAAGACCTACGCGCAATCCGCATCGCTGCGTGCGGACTCCAAGGCGGAGTGCCTGATAAAGTGGCTGAAGCGCGAGTTGTTCACCGACAGCAAGTGGAACGGCCGCCGCGTCATTATTTTCACGGAGTACCGCGCCACCCAGAAGTGGCTGCATGGGCTGCTCGCGCATAAGGAACTGGCCGGAGGAGAGCGCCTGACGTTCATGTACGGCGGGATGGCGAGCGAAGACCGCGAGCGCATCAAGGCCGCGTTTCAGGCCTCGCCCACGATCTCGCCGGTGCGCATCCTGCTTGCGACGGATTCCGCCTCGGAGGGGATCGACCTGCAGAATCACTGTTCGCGCCTGATTCATTACGAAATTCCCTGGAACCCCAACCGGATGGAGCAGCGCAACGGCCGGATCGATCGCCACGGGCAGCGGGATGCGGTACTGATTCATCACTTCGTTGGCGCGGGGTTCCGCCAGAATGCCAAGAACGCCGTCGAACGCGAACCGGGCGACCTCGAAGGCGACCTCGAATTTCTGCTGCGCGCGGTGAAAAAGGTCGAGACCATCCGCGAAGACCTGGGGAAGGTTGGCCCGGTGATCTCCAGCCAGGTCACCGAGGCCATGCTGGGCCGGCGCCGTCATCTCAATATCGATCAGGCAGAGCGCGACGCGGCACCGGCTCGACGGCTATTGCGCATCGAGCGCGACTTGCGCGAACAGCTCAAGAAACTGCACGACCAGTTGGCGGAAACAAAGCGCGAGTTGCATCTGGATCCGGACAGCATCCATTCCGTGGTCGAAGCTGGCCTGTCGCTTGCCGGCCAGGCGTCGCTGAGGGAGGTCAAGGTTGACGGTATCTGGCCAGACCCGGCCGGCGTACGCACCCGATGTCCGGTGTTCGCGCTTCCGCCGCTCACCGGCTCCTGGCAGCTTGCGGCGAACGGCCTCGAACACCCTCATACCCACGAGATCCGGCCTATCGTGTTTGACCATGCGCTCACGGGCGACCGTGACGACGTCGTACTCGCGCATCTGAATCACCGCTTGGTCCAGATGTGCCTGCAGTTATTGCGGGCAGAGGTATGGGCGGTCTCAGGCAGCCGCAAGCTTCACCGCATTACGGCGAGGGTGATTCCGAACAACATGGCGGAAGTGCCGGTCGCCATTGCACACGGAAGGCTGGTCGTTCTCGGCGGCGACAACCAGCGGCTGCATGAGGAACTCATATTTGCCGGAGGCGAGTTGCGCGAGGGACGTTTCACGCGCATTCAACAGTTGGGGCGGCTTGAACAACTTCTTGCGGCGGGTGGCGATCAGGCCGTATCCCCGTCGATGCAGGACCGCTTGCGCGCCTTGTGGCCGGAGCATCGCGGCAATTTGCTGCGCGCGCTGGAGGCACGGAGTGACGATCGCACCAAGACGCTGCAGAGCCGGCTCGACGAGCGCGCCGGCAAGGAGATCGCCACGATGCATGCGGTGCTTGAGGATCTCGGCAAGCGCATCGCGGCGCAATTGAGTGAGATCGATCCCCAACTCGAACTGTTTTCATTCCCGGAAAAGGAGCAGTTCGAGCGCGATCGCGGCTCACTCCAGCGTCGCCTGGCCGAGTTGCCCAAGGAGGTCGCGGATGAAGCGCAACTCATCCAGGCGCGCTACGCCAGTCCCACGCCTCGCCTGTTTCCCGTATCGGTCACGTATCTCGTGCCCGAGCGTCTGGCGAAATAATCATGTCGATCGCCCGCCACCACAATGAATGGCTGTCGCTGCTGGAGGTGTCGGGCCCATTCCTGTCGTTGCCGGTGCTCATGCGGGTATTCCCGCAAGGACTGGAGGAGCAGGACAGCGAGGCTAGGAAGAACCTGCGGATCGCTCATGACGAGTGGGAAGCGGACGGTCGCGACCCGGCCATCCACACGGCATGGCTGGGTTTCGTGCTAGGTACGGCACTGGAGTATCCCGAGAACCATCTGCTGTCGGGGCAAGCCCTCCCGCCTGGGCTGGACGTGCGTGTGCCTGAGCACAACGAAATCCTGCGCCCGACCTGGGTACTGAAAGCGCCTGAAGAAGCGCAGCCACGCTTGCTCTTCAGCGCATATCCCTCGGCCCAGTTGCTGGATCAGGCGGTGCTGGGCATGGCCTGGAAGGCATCCCCTGCGACCCGCATGATGACCTTGTTGCATGGAACAGGTGTGCCTTTGGGCCTCGTCACGAACGGCGAGCAATGGATGCTGGTGGCCGCGCAGCGTGGGGAGAGCACTAGCTTCGTCTCGTGGTACGCGTCGCTGTGGAGCGAGGAGCCTCTGACGCAGCGGGCGTTCCGCGCACTGCTCGGCGTGCGCCGGTTCTTCGGCGTGCCCGCGAACGAAATGCTGACTGCGCTGCTCGCGGAAAGCCTGCAGAACCAGCAGGAAGTCACCGATCAGCTTGGATTCCAGGTTCGCAAGGCGGTCGAAGTGCTGATCCAGGCGCTCGACCGCATCGACATCGACCGGCAGGGGCGTCTGCTGCAAGGTGTGAGCGAGAAGGATCTGTACGAGTCTTCGCTGGCGGTGATGATGCGGCTGGTGTTCCTATTCACGGCGGAGGAACGGGGGTTGCTGCTGCTCGGCGATCCGCTGTTTGACCGGCATTACGCGATATCGACGCTGCGCGAGCTGCTGCGCGAAGCGGCCGACAGCCACGGCGAAGAAATCCTGGAACGCCGTCACGATGCCTGGAGCCGACTGCTGGCGGCGTTTCGCGCGATCTATGGCGGCATCGAGCATGAGTCGTTGCGGCTGCCGGCCTATGGCGGCAGTCTGTTTGATCCCGATCGTTTCCCTTTCCTGGAAGGGCGGCCGCGCAGCACTTCCTGGCGATCTTCGCCGGCATTCCCGTTGCCTGTGAATAACAGGACGGTATTGCACCTGCTTGAAGCGCTCCAGCTTCTGCGGGTCCGCGTTCCAGGCGGACCTGCGGAAACACGGCGCCTATCTTTCAGAGCCCTCGACATCGAGCAGATCGGGCACGTGTACGAAGGCTTGCTCGACCACACGGCCTTGCGTGCGGATGGGGTGACGCTGGGGCTTTCTGGCTCAAAGAATAGCGAGCGTGAGATTAACCTCGACGTACTGGAGGTGAAAGCACGCGAAAGCGAGGATGCGCTCGTGGAAGCCCTGAACGAGCAGACGGGCCGATCCGCTTCCGCCTTGCGGCGCGCACTGCGGCAGCCGGAACCTCCGAACCCCATGCTGCTTCCAATTGCATGCGGCAACGATGCCGCCTTGACTGCGCGCGTCGCCCCCTTTGCCCATCTGCTGCGAACGGATACCAACGGTTATCCGGTAGTGATCCTCGCCGGCAGCATCTATGTAACGGCGGGCACGGACCGCCGCAGCACCGGCACGCACTACACCCAACGCAGCCTCACCGAGCCGATGGTCAAGACCACGCTCGATCCGCTTCTGTATATCGGGTTCGACCAAGGCGAGGAGCCGTCACCCGACCGCCTCAGGTCAGCCGACGAAATCCTCAAGCTGAAGGTCTGCGATCTTGCTTGTGGGTCGGGGGCCTTCTTGGTGCAGGCATGTCGCTATCTGGCCGAGCGCCTGGTGGAGTCGTGGGAACTCGCCGAGTCGAAAGCCGGCGGCAAGCCACTCGTCATTCCCGAGGCGGGAGCTTCAGCTGGTCACCCCTCAGAACAACTGCTGCCGCGCGACTACGAAGAACGCCTAGCCCTCGCCCGACGCCTGGTGGCGGAGCGTTGCCTGTACGGCGTGGATGTGAATCCGATGGCCGTCGAGATGGCGAAGCTGTCGCTGTGGCTGGTCACGATGCACAAGCACCGGCCGTTCACATTTCTCGACCACGCCATCAAGTGCGGCGACAGCCTGATCGGGGTGCACCTAGCCGAACAGGTCTCCACGTTTCACCTGCGTCCGGAACGCGGCCGCGCTCGAGGCGCGATCTTCGACTACGTCACCGCGCACAGTGCCGAGCTTCTGGAGCGGGCACGCGAGAAGCGGGAGCAGTTGGAGCGCTTCACGGTGCTCGACATCCGCGACGCGGAATTCAAAGGCAGGTTGCATCGGGAAGCCGAGGCCGCACTGGCGGAGGTGCGGCTGGTGTGCGATCTGATAGTAGGGGCAGGGTTGGCTACGGCGGTGAGCAACGAGAGCAGAAGCCTCACGCTACTCGATGGCAGACTCGACGAGTTGGCTTTGCACGTCGGTGAAGCGTTCACACCGGCCCAGCAGGTCATGGCCGCCGAACCCGATCTAGGTGACCTTCAGCGGCTCGCCGATCCTTTGCTGCGAGGACCGGACGGAGTGTCGTACCGCCGGCCCTTCCACTGGCTGGTCGAGTTTCCCGAGGTGTTTCTTCATCCCGACAACCCAGGCTTTGATGCGATGCTGGGCAATCCTCCGTTTGTCGGCGGCAAAAAGATCACGGGCTTGTTTGGTGATGACTACCGCGATTACCAGGTCCTGTATACGACGGAAGGTCGAAAAGGCCACGCGGATCTTTGCGCATATTTTTTTGTGCGTGCCGGGCAACTCCTTCGCGCAGGCGGGAATTTTGGATTGCTTGCGGTCAACACGATTGCCGAAGGCGACACTAGACAGGTGGGGCTGGAAGCGATGCTGCGAGGTGGACACTCGATCTATTCGGCGTGGCCAAATCGGCCGTGGCCAGGCGCCGCTGCCGTTGTGGTCAGTCAGGTGCACATGCATCGTGGACGATGGCAGGGTGTCTATCGGCTCAATGACCAACCGGTTCCGATCATTTCTGCGTTTCTCTCCAGCGAGGATGAATGGAGTCCGAAGCCACTGAAGGCGAATGCCGGAAAGTCGTTCATCGGGTCATTTGTCTTGGGGATGGGCTTCGCGATGAGCGAGGAAGAAGCTCGGGCGCTCATAGCGCGGGATCCGAAAAACGCCGAGGTTCTCTTTCCCTACCTCAATGGCGAAGACCTCAATTCCCATACCGAGCAGAAGCCGAGCCGATGGGTGATCAATTTCTGGGATTGGCCGCTGGACCGAGATGCGGAAGGGGCGTGGGAAACGTCAAGCGAAAGGCAGCAGGCAACGTGGCTGCGAGACGGACACGTGCCGAGGGACTACCCGGGACGCGTGGCAGCGGACTTCCCCGAGTTGCTTGCGATCGTAGAACGTGAAGTGAAGCCGGAACGCCAGCGCAAGAATGAACGAGGAGAGTATGTCCTGCGCCGACCGCTGCCCGAGCGGTGGTGGCATTACGCGGACAAACGTCCGGCGCTCTACCACGCAATCGGCCAGGGCCATTCGTTCGCCCGGCATCCGGAGGGGTGGGATACCAATTTGCCGGCGCTCGAGCGTGTCATCGTCATATCCAGAGTTACGAAATTCATTGCACCTGCGTTCCGACCGAGCCAAGAGACATGGGCTGATCGTGTTGTGATATTCGCGGCGCGGGGCGCCGAACTATTTGCGGTGTTGGTTTCGTCGCTACACGAAATTTGGGTACGCAAGAATGCGTCGACATTGGAAACTCGGTTGCTTTACACACCAAGCGACGTCTTTGAGACGATGCCAATTTCCGAGACATCCGGAGCAAACATTAGACAACTCGGGGAGGAGTTTTCAGCATCGCGCTCCGCTTTCATGGTGAACGAAAACGTGGGCTTGACCGATCTCTACAATCGCTTCCACGATCCCGCGCAATCCGACGCGTGGATTGTCGAACTACGAGACCTCCGACGCCAAATCGACGAGACAGTGCTCGAAACCTACGGCTGGCAAGATATCGCCCTAAATCCAGGCTTTCACGCTGTCCCCTATCTGCCGGAGAACGACCGCATCCGCTTCACGATCTGCGAGGAAGCGCGAATTGAAATCCTGCGCCGCCTCTCGCGCCTGAACCGCGAGCGCTATGAGGAAGAACAGCGCCAAGCGGAGGCCGAACGCCAAGGTCGCGTGCCCGACGGTACCGTGCGCCCGCGACGCGGAAAGAAGCCGAAGCTGGACGTTGTCCAAGGCGGACTATTTTGATCAACACACGGTACTTTTGTGATGACCGCTTCAACGTCAATTACTCATCAGACGTTTCGCAACGCAGGGAGCAATCATGGTTCTAGATTTTGAGAAACTTCGTGCTAGAAAGAAGAAACCAAAACCAATCGACCCGCAGGAGATCTTCCGGCGCCTACCCAAGCCGGTAGGCATTAACGACATTTACACGAGCCAGGCGCAAGTTCTTGATGGATGGTTTAAACATCGCACAGAGCGGGACGTGGTCGTAAAGCTGCATACCGGCGGCGGTAAGACGCTCGTGGGTCTTCTCGTTGCACAATCCACGATTAACGAGACAGGTGAGCCCGCCCTCTATCTTGTTCCAACCGTCCAGTTGGTCAAACAAACGCTCGCCAAGGCGCACGCGCATGGCATTGTCGCCGTCCCCTATGAAACGGGGAGGCCGCTCCATGACGATTTCGTTAACGGTACGGCCATCATGGTGGCCACCTATAAAGCATTATTCAACGGGCGTAGTAAGTTCGGTCTTCGTGGTACCGCTTCCCCACAACGGGTCGGTGCCATCATTTTGGATGACGCGCACGTGGCCTTCTCTGTGGTCCGCGACTCCTTCACGTTAACAATTACATCGGAGGAACATCGAGACCGCTTTGAAAATCTCACCGGCCTGTTTAGAAAAGCGTTCAAGGACTCGGACAGACTCGGCACTTTCGATGACATTGTGTCTGGAAAGGAATTTGGGGTCATAGAAGTACCCTATTGGGCTTGGCACGAGCGGTTGGATGCCGTTCGAGAGCAAATCAAGGCGGATTCGGACGACTACGCCCTCGTTTGGCCGCTCCTTCGCGATCGACTGCATCTGTGCCATGCTCTTATCAGCAGGAACGCCTTCACCGTCACCCCTCTTCTTCCGTTGGTCGATGCTTTCCCGTCGTTTTCGGAAGCTCCTCGGCGGGTGTATATGTCAGCCACTATCGCGGATGATAGCGAAATTGTTCGGACGTTCGATGCGGACCCCGAGCTAGTGAAGGGTGCAATGTCGTCGCGGTCGCTCGCGGGCGTGAGCGAGCGCATGGTGTTGATCCCCGACCTGATGCCTTTCAAGTTCGACGTGCGCGATGCGATCAAAAAGCTGCTGAAGTGGGTCGCGGCAAAGAATCTTGGAGCCGTTGTACTGGTCCATTCCAACAAGGCTGCAGAAGCTTGGAGCGATATCGCCTCGGTAGCCTTGGGATCGAAGGATGTCGATACGCTTGTAGGGGAACTCCAGGCGTGCATTTCGTCGGGCCCGGTGGTTTTTGCGAACCGATATGATGGAATCGATCTTCCTGGAGACTCTTGCAGGTTGTTAGTGATGGACGGGCTCCCTCGTGGGACAAGCGACTACGAAGTTTTTCGTGCGAGCGCTCTGTATGGAGGGTCAACCATCACGCGAATGCTAGCCCAGCGCATTGAACAGGGAATCGGGCGTGGCGCACGTGGTTCCGGGGACCATTGCGTAGTGCTCCTTGCCGGGTCGGATCTTGCTGGGTGGATCGCTAAGGAGGCTAATTTTCTGTTTCTCACAACGGCTACCCGAGCACAGGTTGAGATGGGCTCCGAAATCAGCAAAGAGGTGGCGGATTCTAAGGACCTGGCGAAGACGATAAAGCGAAGTCTTGATCGAGATCAGAGTTGGGTCGAATACCACGCTGAAACACTTGCAGAACTCGTGGACGAAGACCCCAAAGACGCTACCCGCTTGGATCAAGCGGCTGCAGAACGCAAAGCGCTCAATCTCTGGAGTGACGGCTATTATGAGAAGGCGATTTCGAAGATCGAGAAGCATTTGGAGAACACGCCGGCCACCGATCGACAGACCTGCGGCTGGATGCAGCAACTTGCTGCCAGAATTGCCGACCAATGGGGGCACGGAGAGCGCGCCCAAGACCTTCAACGGGAGGCCTTCGGTAATAACCGGAATTTGGTGAGGCCAACGACCTTACCTCCCTACCGCCCGCTCGCGGTACCTGGTGAACAAGAGCGCGCCATAGCGCGGCAAATCGGTGAATACCGGCTTCGACGCGGTTTTCTCCGTTCATTTGAAGAAGTTGTTTCAAACCTTGTTCATGATGCCTCGGCAAATCAGTTCGAGCAGGCGCTTGCGGAACTCGCTCATATGCTCGGCTTTTCGTCGGAGCGTTTCGACCTTAACGGGGAGGGGCCAGATGTGCTTTGGCTGCTACCCAACAAGGTGGGGTTGGTCATCGAAGCCAAAAGCCGAAAGATGGAAAAGAATGCGCTTACCAAGGAACAACATGGTCAGCTCCTCGTGGCTGGGGAGTGGTTTGCCAAGAACTATCCTGCATATGAGTGTGTTCGCGTCTCCGTGCATCCGAAGAACAAGGCAACCAAAGCAGCAGTGGCAGGGGCCTCCCGTGCACTAACCTACGAAAAGATTGGCGCTCTCGTCTCCGATACTCGGGTCTTGCTTACGCGGCTTTGCGAGTCTCAGCTCGCTGGCGAGGAACTTGTTGCAGAATGCAGTCGGCTTCTTCGTGGCAGTCCGCTGCATGTGAATCGTATCGTGGCGGGGTACTTGCTTACCTTCGAAGATAGAGACTAGTTAACTTATTGCGTCGTCAGCCAAGCAGCCGGGATCAGAACCTCATCATGGCCGTGACGCCAGTTACCCGCGATATGCACGGGGGAACTTCCGCTTCAGGTGATTGATCCAGGATATTCGGCCACGATTACCTGAAACTGTCCCGCCGCCGGGGCATAGTCATCGTGGTGCTTCCGATAATCTGATCAGATGTAGAACTTGAACGGCAACCTCGGTTCCTTCACAACTGGCGCCGACACGAGAATGTCGCCGATCGCGTCCGCGAAGCGGATGGTGACCGGTTCGCGGTCATTGAAAAGACACGTATTGAAGTTGATTTTCCCAAGCGCAAGGACATCGGCGAGTACCGTTTCAATGTTGGCATCGCCTCGTCGGATCGAAACCTGCAGCGGATTCGGTGTATCCGGCCCCATGTACGTGTCCAGACGCGGCACGTAACCAGATGTCCAAAGAAAGGCTGAGCGAGTTGTGGTGAGCAAGGCGGTGCCCCGGATTACGGGGTAGCTCCCCGGCCGAAACAGTTTCATTTGATCCCACCCGTCCGCAATTTGCACACCCACCACTCTCGTTCGCTTGCCCTGACAAGCCTCCAGAAAGCCGGCCCATTCCTCGTCATCGAACCACGATCTGGCATGAATGAACAATTCCACCGGGTCGTCCTTATGGCCCTTACGATACTCGTCTAGCACCATCGTAACGAGATTGTGCGCGGCCGACCGGTCGAGATGACACTGCTTGGTGTCCGGGTTATACCAAGGGCCGAGCGCACCACGGAATACGACGCCGTCGCCATCTGACAGAAACATCTGCGCGGCGCAGCACGCATGCCGGCGATCGTCCTCGTTTGGCTGCTGCTTGTAGACCAGCCCCACATAACACACCGCGGGGCGTACTCCCGCGAGTTGCCACGGGCGGCCACCGCTCTTGTAGTAAGAGCCCGTGCAAAGCTTCCACGCTATCGTCGCCGGGTCTTCTACACGGCGCTGAAGCTGATAGTTTTTTTTCAAGAAGTCGTGCGGAGTCAGCGTAGTCTCGCGCACGATCTGCGTGACGATCTGATGATCGAGTAGGCGCGCCTTGAGTTGCCGACGAAAATTCTTTGCATATTTGAATACTTCGGCCTCCTGCTCGGCTTCGCCAAAAAGCGTCGGCTGTATCGCAAGTCGTGCCGCGCCTTTTTCCGTGAGCAGCACCCTACCAGGCAATCTGTTCGCGACGGCAACCTTCGATTCAGGCCGTCCCAATTCATAGATGAATTCGGGGATGACCACATACCAGAAACTTGGCGGATCCTCGTCACGATTCTGATGTGCTACCAAGCGCTCGACAAACACGTCCACCGCTGCCTTTATCGCCTCGTGTCGATTCTCGATATTTAAACGCCGCCGCAGATCTTCCTCGTCGATGTCGGTAATGGTGCGGCTCGGCTCTGTCGGCCACGTCGCGTGGAATGCCTCGCCAAATCCAGGGAAGGGCACATGGTGCGCTTGGATAACCTTCGACAGCCGTCCAGGCGGGGGAATGTCGATGAAGCGCGACACTTGCGCTGCCCACTCCTTGAAACGACGCAGTGAACCCGGCGTACCGATTACACCGTATCGCACTTGCCTCCGCTCGGGGACCGCATCGACCGGACCGAACAAGTAGAGGCCGTCCCTAGGGTAGTCGACCGTCTGCCCGAATCGAAATTCGAGATGCGGTTCCGGCACGTGAATCAGGCGGGGTTTCATTGCGCGGTTTGGCCATCCTCAGCATCATCGTCGTGGTGATCTTCCTCGTCCCTTGACTCAGGTTCTAACGCTTCGTCCTCGTCCCAGAAGTCGAACTCGATCTCAGGATCATCCTCATCCGCCAACTCTTCACCGACGTGCAGGACACTGACCGGTGATCTGAAGCTCACCGTCGGCAGCGTGAGCACAATTCGCTGCTGCGCGGCCACGGGCAATTCGATGTCAGGGCGCCCATCTTTGAGCCACCAGAGAAACGCAGCCAACATATCGCGCCAGCGAGCATTGCGCCACGACTTTGCGAAGGATCGTCGCAATCGATGCATGCGTTTGACATCACCGATCGCGTCTTGCCCATTCTCTGAGAAGATCAGCCGTGACGACAGTCGGAGGTGACGCACTGGGCTTGTTCGTATATGGGCACTGATTCCGTAGTGCCAATGCACGTCGCGTTTATCAGACTTACCGATGATCTGGCGCCGTCCTTTCTGCTGCGGCCAGTTGAAGGGAATCTGTGTGAGTGGCACCGTGCGCATGTCACCCCACCACGTAACCCTATGACCCGAGCCCATGTATCCGGTGAGCCCTCGGCGTTGCAGAAACGCTTCGAACGCTTGATTACCGAGGTCGGAGAATTGTCGTCGTGCTTCGTGGTTCGCGATACCTAGACGATCCCACCCGTTGTTAAGAAACGCGCTGAACGATAACCGGTCGCGTAGGCGCGCAGGCATATTGGGCGCCAGCATACCGGCTGCGTCCGGGCTCCCGAATGTCAGCACGCCAGCATCAAATGGTATGACCGGCCAAATATGCAGTGCCCTGTTCTGGAATTGTTTGATGGGGAACCCTGCGGGCGGTTCACAGTAGTAAATCGTTTGCGGAAGCCTGCGAAATAGCAACCAGTTGGAGGTGAGGCGTTCCCGCTTCTCTACGAGGCGCGTGGCGCCAGCGCTTTGCGCCGCCATCCACTGATCCATCGACTGGCCGGGGCGGCGTGGAATCTTGTGAACGTTGACCAGAAGCTCCACGAGTTCGGCTAGTCCCTCGGCCCAGCTGTTGCTGAAGTCGATGTATTGCGCGTGCGCGATTCGGAAGTGCGGCTCGTACGGAGCTAGCCGAAGGGGAACGATGAACTCGTGATCGTTGAGTTCGCGCGCAAGCGCGGCGCCGATCTCAATCTCGTTCCGGACGCCTTGTCTGTCCATGCTGAGCGGGGTGCACACCACGAGCAATTTGGTTGCGCGGTTGCGCAGAGCTTGTTCTAACTCACGCGACCAGTCAGCCCCACCATGCAGTCGCATGACGTCAGCCCACACCTCGTAACCCATGGCTGCCAGCTTTGCGCCCAACCAACGAGCGAAGGCGTTGTCCTCAGGACTTGTGTGGGAGATAAAGAGGGCTTCTCGGAGGGGTGGTTTATCCATTGTCTGGTGACAGGCGTGGCGCGGTCGCTTCAAAGAAGCTCGGCAAAACTGCCAATCGCAAGGCGGAATCGGTGGTGTTCCGCCCATGTGTCCTTGACCCCATCCGCCTCGGTAAGGTCTATTACTCCGAGCCGAATGAGATGAACCATGATCTCCTGTGTGCCGAGGACCACAAGGTCGGACTTCAACTGGCGCGCCTGGGCTACGGCAGCCCGGTCATCGATGGCAATCGCGTAATTGTTGGCAATCGCGCAGGCGATTGCCGCGCTCTCTCCCGCACCCAATCGGCCTGTCTCGCTAAGTGTCCTGAAGAGATCCAGCGCCGCGTTGCCGGAAACCGTGACCACTTCGAGCGTTCCGTCGGCCAGCGCGGCATTCAGGCGAGCCTGTTGCTCCGGATAGTGATCGGTGATTTCCTCCTTCACGTGTTCGGTGATCAAGAAGCGGTGGGAATGACGGGCGATCAGGTCCATGCGGTCAATGCACAGGAAATTGACCAGCACGGACGTATCCGTGATGACCACAACATCCTGATGCTCGCTGTTCATTCGAAAAGTTCACTCGCTACGTGCCGCTTCTGCCAGGGCGACCAGCTTGGGACCGGGGATGCCGAGTTGCTTACCCAGGTCGAGCAGGCGGCCGCGCGATATCTCTTCCCTGCGATAGGCCTCAATGGCCAGGCGCGTGACCTGGCTGCGCAATTCACGGTCCATGAGCGATTTTCCTTCCTTGCCCTCCAGATCCTCAAACATGCCGAGGGCTTCGAGGAAGTCTTTCCCGACTGCCTCCCGCTTCAGCAGCTCATCGCTTTCAGCCCTTGAAACGTGGCGCAGGCTCAGCAGCCGGTATACGGCGGCCTGATAGCTCACCCCAAAACGATGGGCGAGCGTTGCGGCATCCTGGTAGGTGATCCGCTGGGAGCGGGGCGCCTGCCTTGACTGCGCATCGAAGTGGCCGCCGGTGGCGGCGTCGAACACGGTTTCGTCAGCCCTGCTGGGTTGTCCCTTATCCAGGGCGGCGAGTACTTCGGCAACCCCCTCTCTCGGCAAGAGGAAAGCTGCCGCGAAGGCGTTGGCGCGCTTCTCGATGAGTTCTGCCGCGTTGTCGGCGGAGGTCACGGTAACGGGACGGTCCCGGTCGAGCAGCGCATGTGCATATTCATGCGCGTAGGAAAAACGGCGGCGCGCCCGCGCGTGCGAGTTATTGACCAGGACCACCAGGCCGATAGAGGCGTGGTGCAGAAACAATCCAGACATTTTGTCGGGAAGGTCCGCGCCACAAGCCCAGATCCCCTGCTCGGCGATCAGGTTAACGAGGTCGGTGATGGGACGTACGCCGAGATCGAGGCGACGGCGCTCTCCTTCGGCGACGCGTTGGCCTTGGGCGATCGTATCCCAGGGCGTCGAGGGCAAGGGCTCGGAATAGGTCGGCGGTCCTTTCCTCGACGGATACCCGAGCACACCCTCCAGGCTAACGCCCTCGCGGCATAAGGCGACCGATCGGTTTATCTGCCGCTTCGAGTCCGGAGCGTTCTCCAGGCCCGGCACGGCGCGGTGCAGGGCGACAATAACGTCTTCCTCTTCCGGGTTTTTCTCCGATAAAAACCAGGTGACAGTCTGACCGTACAGGCTCGCCAGGCGCGTCAGTTCCAGCGTGGAAACCGCGCGGTTTCCTGCTTCCATCTGCGTGATCGCCGTCCTGTGAACGCCAATGGCGTCCGCGGCCTGCTGCTGATTGATGCCGGCTTCGTCGCGCGCCTGGCGCAGGCGCCTGGCGATTTCATTCCCGTCGATTGCCATGTTTCTTCCTTCCGGACTAGGGCGCTTCTATGATAGTTTATCGAACATACATTGTCAATATTGCTAAAATAAGTGCTATAATCCATCCGGCCAGCAAAAGCGGTAGCCTTACAAGGAACACGCGGGGAGAAATCCATGACACCAGCCGATTCGCCAGCGGTGCAGCCCGGGCTGCTCGCTCAAAGTACTATCGGACCGAGGCAATTACGCGCCGCGCTGGAAGACCTCGTCGCCAAGGAACTGCTTGGACCACGCGGTGGCCCTGACGAGGAGGTAACGGAGTCCCGCCTTCAGGACCGCTATCTCGTCGGGATGCTCGCGCCGAAGAACAAGCTCATTCGCGCCGCCGAGATGGACGTGCTCGCCGACGACGGTGAAGGCTCAGTTGAAGAAGGCGCGACGGACGACAGCGCGCTCCCGGTGGATTCGCTCTATCCCTCGTCCATCGGTTTGACCTGCACGATTCATAGCGAAGCCTGGCAAATTCTCGTGACCGCGCGCTGGGGACGTTACACGCGAGAGAAAAGCGAGACAGCGACCACGCCGCAAGGCAACCCCACCACGGTGTGGAAGCGCCACCCGATGGGCAACGTGGGCAAGGTCATTCCGCTCGCGGAGGGAGACATCGCCCCGATGGCCCTCGATCCGAATCAGCCGGAAGTGTTTCTGCAGGGCCTAGTGCGCAAGCTCGAAGGCGACTGGATCGTGAGCCTCTTTCTTGTGAACGGTCAGCTGGAGACCGAACGGCTGAAGGACGAGGCCTGGATCTTCCAGCCGGAGATTGAGGTTCGGTCGCCTGATGGAGCAGCGATCTTTCGCCGCCGAAACTGGCTGCGGGATGCCACCAAGCTCGATCCGGTGCAACACGCCGAGCAGCAGGCGCTCGAAATGCTGTATCGCGACCAGGTGGAGTTCGCCGTCGGCCACGGCGTTGCGGTGCATGCCGAAACGCGCGCCGAGGCCCCGACGCACGGAATTGCGGTGATCACGAGGGTGATGCCGACCTACGAGGTTCCGGTGACCACGCCGCCGACCGCGGAGGACGTGCCGGCGCTTGCGGACCTGGTACTAGACATGAAGGCCCTGGCCGAAATGAAGGAAGCAGATCTGCTCAGGACGCTGCGCGTCGTGCCGGTGGCGTACAAGGCTTGGATCGCGAAGGAGCGGACCCGTATAGAAGATCCGACGGAAGGCCTGGGTCCTTATAAACAGGTTGCGATCGACGCGATGAACGCCTGCGATCTGGCCTGCGCGCGTATTGAGGCGGGCATCGATTTGCTCGCCGGGGATAGCAAGGCAATGCGCGCGTTTCGCTTCGCGAACGAGGCGATGTGGCATCAGCGCGTGCATTCGTTGTTGGCCGAAGCAAAGCGCGCAGGCCGGGGGATTACGCTGGAGGCGATCGATGTGCCGGAGAACCGGTCATGGCGACCATTTCAGCTCGCATTCATCGTCCTGAATCTGCCGGGGGTAACACAGCTCGATCACCCCGAGCGCAGCGACTCGCCTTCCGCCGTTGCTGACCTGCTCTGGTTTCCAACCGGCGGCGGCAAGACAGAAGCGTATCTGGGGCTCACTGCGTACACCCTTGCGACCCGCCGCCTGCAGGGAACGGTGGAAGGCCGGCTGGGCCATGTCGGTGTGGCCGTCATCATGCGCTACACCTTGCGCCTTTTGACACTGCAGCAGTTCCAGCGCGCATCCGCGCTGATCTGTGCGTGCGAGGTCATTCGGCGGGCGGACGCGGAAACCTGGGGCGCTGAGCCGTTTCGCGTTGGCCTGTGGGTGGGGCAGAAGACCACGCCGAATACGATCGACGATGCGCACCAGTCCATCCTGCAGGGGCGGGGCGCAGGCGCCGGCACCGGCACAGGCTCTCCGCTGCAACTGACGAACTGCCCTTGGTGCGGCAGCAACCTCGAGCCTGGGCGCGACGTGAAGGTCGAGACCTTCCAGCAGGGCAGAGCGAGAGTCCTTGCCTTTTGCAGCGATTCCCTCGGGCAATGCGAATTCAGCCGCCCGAAGGCGCCCGACGAGGGTATTCCGGTGCTAACCGTGGACGAGGAGATCTACCGTCGGCTGCCGGCACTGCTGATCGCTACGGTGGACAAATTCGCGCAGATGCCGTGGAACGGCAAGACGCAGATGCTGTTCGGACAGGTGACGGGCTTTTGCCCGAGGCACGGTTTCCGTTCGCCCTGCCTTGAAGACAGCGATTCGCATCCGCCGAAGAACGGCTTTCCTCGCGTGCAAACAGTGGACCACGGACCGGTGAGGCCTCCGGATCTCATCATCCAGGACGAGCTGCACCTGATCTCAGGTCCGCTCGGCAGTCTGGTCGGCCTGTACGAAACGGCTGTGGATCAGCTCTGCACCTGGCAGGTCGCCGGAAAGACGGTGCGTCCGAAAGTGATCGCTTCGACAGCGACGATTCGACAGGCGCGCGATCAAGTTCGAGCCTTGTTCTTGCGGGAAGTGAAGGTATTCCCACCGCAAGGCCTCGACGCCCGCGACAACTTTTTCAGCATTCAACGTGAACCAAGCGATACAAATCCGGGGCGGCGATACGTCGGGGTGTGCGCACTCGGACGGCGCCTCAAAGTTGCGCTCATCCGGACCTATACCGCTTATCTCTCCGCCGCACAGCACCTATTCCTGCGGCATGGAAAGGCGGTCGATCCATGGATGACCGTGGTGGGGTACTTCAATTCGATGCGCGAGCTGGGCGGGATGCGGCGCATGGTTGATGACGACGTGCGCTCGCGCTTACGCGATATGGACCAGCGCGGCCTCGCCAAGCGGCACGCCCCGATGCTCGACGAACTGACTTCGCGCAAGAGCTCACGCGATATTCCGGTATTGCTCGATCGGCTGGAGATCCAGCACGATCCGGCTCTGCCGCCGCATGCCAAAGGCAGGGCGGGCAGGAACATGCCCCTCGATGTGGTCCTCGCGACCAACATGGTTTCGGTCGGCGTGGATATCAAGCGTTTGGGTTTGATGGTCGTGGGCGGACAGCCAAAGGGAACCGCGGAGTACATCCAGGCCTCGAGCCGGGTGGGTCGAAACCGAAACACGCCCGGCATCGTCTGCACCGCCTACAACTGGGCACGTCCTCGAGACCTCTCGCACTATGAGCGATTCGAGCACTATCACGCGACGTTCTACCAGCACGTCGAGGCGCTGTCGGTCACGCCGTTCGCCGCGCGCGCCATCGACCGCGGGCTATCGGCGGTCCTGGCGTCGCTGGTGCGCCTGCCGGCGGGAGAATACAACGACAACAAGGCGGCGGGCCGCGTGGATCGCGCTCACGCCATTGTGCAGGCGGCAATTGCGGGCATTGCACGCCGGGCAGCGGAGGTGCGTCAGAACACATCCGCGGGGCAGAGCGTGCAGCAGTTGCTTCAGTCCCGGATGGACGGCTGGATGCGGCAGGCGACTCCGACGCCCGGAGGCGCCCGCCTCGGTTACCAGACGGAGCGTGATGCCGTGACGAGGGGACTGTTGCAAAGAACGGGCGTGGGCGACTGGGACGAATTCGCCTGCCTCGGGTCACTGCGCGATGTGGAACCCGCCGTCGGCCTGGTCCTGGATGACCGCATCATGGATGACGGGTATGCGTCGACGCCCGCAGGATCGAAGCCATGAAACACAAAGTCGGTGATATCCGGCCCACGCAACTCCTCTATACCTATGGGGTCGGGGCCATGATCGACCTGCCCAGCATTGCGGCGATGGTGATGGGGATCGACGACTGGGAAACCGCGAACGCGACGGCGGTCGGTGAGGATCGATTGCTTCGGGCAGTCCAGTCCCAGCTCGGTCATCAGGTCAGGCAGCTTTTGCTTCCGCCTATCGAGCCTGAGAGTGCGGCGCCGAATCCGTTCGGCGGTGCGCCGATCGGTGTTCCGGTGGCGGCCTTTCCACAGTGGTTTCGCTGCCCGTGGTGCGAGCTGTTGGCTCCGCTGGGTTCCGGCCTCTTTGAACTGAAGACCGATCCGTATCGTCCGGAACGGGCGCGCTACGTCCATATCAACTGCACCAAGCCCGGTACGCCGCCCATCGTTCTGCCCGCCAGATTCCAGGTGGCTTGCTCGCATGGGCACCTGGATGATTTTCCATGGGTGACCTTCGTTCATAACGGCGCGACGGGCTGCAACGGACCGCTGCGGCTGAGAAAGGTCGGGGCATCGGACGAGGCGGTCGATCTGCTGGTCAAGTGTGATACGTGCGGGGCACAGAAGCGGATGTCGGATGCCTTCGGTGATACGGCAGAACAGGATCCGGTATTTGCGTGCCGTGGACGCCGGCCACACCTGCGCGATTTTGAGTTGAATGGTTGCCAGGAGCAGGCGGAGACGATTCTGCTGGGAGCATCGAACAGTTGGTTTCCAATCACGCTATCTGCGCTATCGATTCCGACCAAGGTCGACAGGCTGCCGCGGCTGATCGAAGAGCGCTGGCTGGTCCTCCAGCACATCGCGCAAAAGACAGTCGTCGCGCCGGCGCGCGCCATGGGGAACCTTAAAGGACTGGAGGAATATTCGGACGATCAGATCTGGGCTGCGATCGAAGCGCACCGGTCGGATTCGGGTGCGCCCGAGCAGAGCGCAGATTTGAAGACCCCCGAGTGGGAGATCTTCACCGCAGCAGACCCGGCCCGGAACAACAAGGACTTTCTGCTTCGTCCGGTCGCGGCGCCGAGGGGATTTGAAGCGTGCTTTGCGAAGGTTGTCATGGTCGAGCGGCTGCGAGAAGTCAGGGCCCTCACGGCCTTCACCAGGATCGAGTCGCCCGGGGATTTCTCCGATCCGAGCGAGATACCGGCCGCACTGAAGGCGCCTATCTGTCGCGGCGCTCCGAATTGGGTGCCCGTGTCCGAGGTCAGGGGCGAAGGTGTCTTCCTTCAATTCAGCGACGAGGCGATCAACGCGTGGTGCAAGCTCGTCAAGAATCGCGATGCGGAGTTTCGGCAAGCACACATCGCCTGGCGGCGAACACGCCGCATTCCCAATCCTGTGGCCGGCTATCCGGGGATCCGCTACGCGCTGATTCACTCGTTCTCGCACGCCTTGATGCGCCAGTTGTCCATGGAGGCCGGTTACACGGCAGCAAGCATTCGCGAGCGCATCTATGCGAACGATGGAGATGGAGATCTGCCGGCCATGGCGGGTCTGCTGCTGTACACGGCGGCACCGGACAGCGAGGGAACGCTGGGGGGACTGGTGTCTCTCGGTGAACCGGACAAGCTGGGACGGCTGATGACACTGGCACTCGAACAGATCAAGCTATGCGCCTCGGATCCGCTTTGCGCCGAACACCACCCGACCAAGGATGGCATCGCCTCGCTGCACGGCGCGGCATGCCATGCCTGCATGTTTTCGCCCGAGACCTCGTGCGAGCGCGGCAACAAGTATCTGGATCGCAGCCTCCTGATTGCCGCGCTGGGCTCGCCCGTTTCGCCGTTCTTTGGTGAAACCGCATGAGTGGCGCGCTGCCCGCGGCCTTGCTCGATCGGTTGTGCAGGCTGGGGCAAACCTTGCCCGAAGGTATCTGCAACGAGTTGGCTACCGCCATTCGGAAAGCCGGGACGTTGGCAGATCACGAGGCGGTGGCCAACCGAGTGTTTCCGCAGTTGCTATCTGACAACCGTGGGTTGCTTTCAGAATTGGCGACTGCGTGGCAGCGGTCGTCAGTGAGTATTTCCGGGGCCGAGGTCGCCGCGGCATTGGAGGCCGCGTCGTTCCAGGAACGCAGGCTCCGCGAATTATCGAGTGTCGAGCTGGTGTGGACAGGGCCGAGCACATTGAGTGCGGGTCTGCGCAGCACTGAGCAGGTAATTCTGGACATGATCGGCCGCGCCAAACGGTCGATCTATCTGGTCACGTTTGCTGCGTACAAGGTCGAAGCAGTCGTCGCGGCTCTACGTGACGCGATTTCTCGTGGGGTGCGCGTCGCCTTGGTCGTCGAAGACAAAGACGAGAGCGACGGAAAAGTAAACTTCAATGCCCTACCCGCTTTAGCGGGAGGAGCCCTTCGGGCACTGAAGGTCTACGTTTGGCCGTTGGGACAGCGCAAACGAAATGACCGCGGCCAGTATGGGACGCTGCACGCGAAGTGTGTGCTGGTCGACAGTGATCGGCTATTCGTGTCGAGCGCGAACATGACTGCGTTTGCCCTTGCGCTGAACATTGAACTTGGCGTGCTGCTGAACGGAGGCGATGCACCGCGGCAGATGGAGAGGAATCTGACAGAACTGATCCGGACCGGCGTGCTTCGAGAGCATAAGAGCGAGATATAACCGCAAAGTCCCCGGACCAAAAGGAGTTGTACCAGGCGCTCGACGCTCATGTTTGAGGCGGTGATACGCTTGGCGAATTTCGCGCGCGTGAGCACCTCGGACAATTCATCAAGTAATGCGGCGCTGGTGTATAAGGAGAGTTTTCCAGCTCTGGCTGCGACAAGCAACTCGCGCGGCGCTCCGGTCCAGAGCAGCCCGGAGACGACGGTGTTGGTATCAGCGACCGCGCGCACGGCGTGCGGCGCGCACGGCATCGATTTCTGCCTGGATCTCCTCCTCGGTCATGGGTGCGCCTTCGACCGCGGCCATGCGATCCATCGCCTCGAAAAGTTCGTTCGTGGCGCGGCGGCGGATTTCCTCACGCAAGAGCTTCTCGATTTCTGCGTCGGAGAGCAGGCCCGCCTGCGCGGCTTCCTTGGCCAAGTTGTCGGGAAGGGACAATTTAAGTTCGGTCATGGTTTGCCTTTCTCTAGCCGTCGCGAGGCGGTGCATGCTTGGACTTTCTTTCTAAGTTGGCCGCGGTCGATCAACGCATCGAGCACCTGACGAATTGTACAGCGAATGCAAGAAACCATACTTCTGGATTCGCTGGTGCGCCCAGCGCAGGTTCTTGCGATACTCGCCGAACGCAATCCGGATCGGCCGGGATCGCCCGCGCAACGGTCGCTGGTGTGACAACTTGCGCGATGTTGAGATACTGCCTCATCAGCGCAGTCGGCAGCCTGCGGGTCGCTACCACGGCGGCGGCGAGCTTGTAGTGCGAAAGCACATCCGCATGGTGATGGCTCGATGTGACTGACCTGCGATATTGGCGCAAGGCCTTTATCGGCGCCCCGCCTGCCGGCTTCCCTTTACCGCCGCGGCGGCAGCACCGAAAGCCCTGACTGCGGCGAGAGCCAGCGCTCCGGCAACGCCGCCGGCGAGCATGTCGAGCAGCGTCGGCGTCAGCGCCTTGAATACGCCTCCCGCGGCAGCGATGCCGCCCGCCGCTTCGGCGGCGTGCTCGATCGCGTCGTGCAGCGGCGGGATGCCGTGCGTCAGGATGCCGCCGCCGACCATGAACATCGCCGCCGTGCCGATGACCGTCAGCGCCTTCATCAGCAGCGGCGCGGCAACGAGCAGCGCGCGGCCGACCGCCCGCGCGAGCGCGCCGGACTTGCGGAAAAGATAGAGCCCGACGTCGTCCATCTTGACGATGCCGGCGACGATGCCATAGACGCCTGTGGTCATGATCAGGCCGATTCCCGACAGTACCGCGACTTGCGTCGCGAAAGGCTTGTCGGCGACGGTGCCCAGAGCGATGACGATGATTTCGGCCGAGAGTACGAAATCGGTGCGGATCGCGCCCTTGATTTTCGCGCGTTCGAGCGCGACGAGGTCGACCGCCGGATCGGCGATCGCGGCGAGTTCGCGCGCGTGCTCCGCGGCCGCTTCGTGCGCGCCGTGCAGCAGCTTGTGCGCGAGTTTCTCGACACCTTCGAAGCACAGATAGAGGCCGCCGAGCATCAACAGCGGCAGCACCGCCCACGGCGCCAGCGCGCTGATCGCGAGCGCCGCGGGCACCAGGATCAGCTTGTTTTTCAGCGAACCGACGGCGACCGCCCAGACCACCGGGAACTCGCGTTCGGCCCGCACGCCGGCCACCTGCTGCGCGTTCAGCGCGAGATCGTCGCCGAGCACGCCCGCGGTCTTCTTGGCGGCGACCTTGGTCATCAACGCCACGTCGTCGAGGATCGTGGCGATGTCGTCTATCAAGGCAAGGAGGCTGGCTGCGGCCATCGTTGAAATCCTGTGCTGGGTTGTCAGTTACAGCCGCCCGTTTCGTTTGGGTTTCCCCGACCGGCGTCATCCTGACGAAATGGAGGCTGTAGCTGAATTTACAGTCCATACAGTATAAACGGCACCCATGCCGCCGCGCATCATCGCGTCGGCTGCGCAGGTTGGTTTGGCGGATCATCCGCTGAATGATCCTTTGGCGGGGCGCTCTTCGCTGGCGCTTCGATCCTGGGGTAAAGGCTTGAATACGCGAGACCCGCGTGCCGCTTGCCGTAGCGCGCCGGAACGTCCTGGGTCCAGTCGCTCGGGATGACGAGTGAGAATAGAAGCAACACGGTAAACAGCATGCGTCGCCAGGCAATGCCGGTTGATGCCTGAGCCTGCCCAGCATCGTCGGCGTCCGTGACATTGTCCGGGGTAAGGCTGTGTCTCCTCAAAAAAGCGAAAACCATCAAGGCGAGTCCCATAACGGACATCAGTAGGTTCAGGACCTGCCCGGTCGCCATGCCAAAGAGGTTCGTTGGATACTCGCGGTACAGGTCGACGAAGATTCTGAAAAAGGCATAAAGGAACAGGAATATGCCGGTAAGTGCGCCTCGGGGCAGCTTCCACCTTTTGGCATACCACAGCACCGGGATGATCAGAAGGTTCTTCAGCCCGTCATAGAGCACGACCGGGTGGCGAAAACCCTCCGCATCCGGAAACTTGACCGCCCACCAGACGGGAGTAACGCTGCCTACGATCTGCCCGTCGATGAAGTTTCCAATTCTGCCCACGCCGAGGATGAATGCTGCGGGTAGCGCGAGCGCGTCCGTGATCGAGAGGAACGCCTTGCGTTTCAGCCGGCAGAACAACCACGCCCCGGCCAATCCCCCGAACAACAAGCCGTGCGTCGCCATGCCGCCGATCCAGACCGCGGGGATCAGGAACAGGTGGTCGCGGTAGAACGGCCATTCGTAGAACACCACTTCGACCAGGCGCCCACCAAGAAGAACCCCTGCCGCCAACAGGAGGCTCAAGTCGTAGACCGAGGTCATGGGAAGACCAAGTTCGCCACGGCTGCCACTCACGAATCGATGCGCATTCAGAAACCCGAGCGTGTAGCTCAAGCCGTACCACCAGAGAAGGACGCCGAACACCGCTCCTATGACCGGATCGATGTCGTGAATGTAGGGACCGAACATGGCGGGCATCTACTTCTTGCGCCAGATCTTGATGTCTGTACCGGTCTCGATCCTTAGCAGTTTCGGATCGGCCGGATCCACGCTTACCCTGATCCAATCGACCCAGGGCGAGCCGAAGCTCTCGATGCGCGTGAATTGCTCGACCGGCCTTTGTGTGGCCGGATCGAGGAGCGGATGATCGACGCGAAACCAGTGCGTATCGCCGTGCAGCAGGATCACGGGCTTAGCGTAAGCGAGCGTGTGCGCGAGCAACTCCTGACGGAATTGAGCATAACCGTCGGCTGGGTTGGGCGGGCGCTGCAATGCGAGTTCGAGCCTGGGATTGGCCTGGAGCGCGACAAAGACTGCCACGTAGCCGTTCTTCTTCGCCAGATCGAAACCCTGCGCGAGCCAGGCCGAGTTGGCGCTCGAGCGCCGCGCGTATTCGGCGTCCATTTGCGGCGTGCGGCCCAGATTGTTGTTGCTGCCGGGGATGTTCAAAGTTATGAACAATGCCGAACCGATGCTCCAGCGCACATTCTCGCGATATTCGGCAAAGCGCGCATCGGCGCTCTGGCGTTCGAGCTTCAGCTTGCGCTCGCCGAGGCTGTCTTCGTCCGGGTAGAACATTTCGCGCAGCTTTGCCAGCCGTTCGAGAGGATCCGCGCCGCTGCGGTAGCAGTCGGTCCATTCGTTGTCGCCCGGAACGAAAATGAACGGGTGGCGCACGGACTGAAACTGTTGCAGACGCTTGGCGAACAATTCATCGCTGCAGGGACTGCGGCCGTTCTTGAAGTCGCCGACATGCACGACGAAGGCGAGGTCTTCGCGCTCGAGGTCTTGCAGCATTTCGGCGAAGATCCACTCTTGCCCAATGGAATAGGGCGCATCGCCGATCACGGCGAAGTGAAAGCGCGCGTCGGCCTGGGCCTGCGCCAGCTCAGCTGCGAGCGCCAGCACGATCGCGAGTATCAAGCGCGTCACAACGTTTTCAGCCGGTACAGCAGTTCCAGCGCTTCTTTCGGGCTCAGCTCATCGGGCTTGATCGAAGCGAGGAGGTCGAGCGCGGGGTGCGGCTCCGCCGTGGGTTCGCTCGCCGCGCCGGCGAAAAGATCCGACTGGCCGTCGCGCGTGAGGCTCTGATCTTCCAAACGCAGCAGATAGCGCTTCGCCGAGCGGGTCACGCTGGCGGGCACCCCGGCCAGCGCCGCCACTTGCAGCCCATAGCTCTGCGATGCCGGGCCTTCCTCGACTGCATGCAAGAAAACGATGGAATCCTTGTGCTCGACCGCATCCAGGTGAATGTTCGCCGCCTCGCGGTAATCCTGCGCAAGCTGCGTCAGTTCGAAGTAGTGCGTTGCGAACAAGGTGTAACTGCGGTTCTTTTCAATCAAGTGGCGCGCGATCGCCCAGGCAAGCGCGAGACCGTCGAAGGTGGACGTGCCGCGGCCGACTTCATCCATCAGGACCAGGCTCGTTGCCGTGGCGTTGTGCAGGATGTTGGCGCTTTCGGTCATTTCCACCATGAACGTGGAGCGGCCGCCGGCGAGGTCGTCGGCTGCGCCGATGCGCGTGAAAATCTGGTCGATGGGGCCGAGGCGCAGCGTGCGCGCCGGCACGAAGGCGCCGACGTGCGCGAGCAGCACGATCAAGGCCGCCTGGCGCATGTAGGTGGACTTGCCGCCCATGTTCGGGCCGGTGATCAAGAGGAGCTTGCGCGCCGGATTCAGACGGCAATCGTTGGCGATGAACTGGTCCACCTGGGATTCGACTACCGGGTGGCGTCCGGCCTCGATCGCGATCAGCGCCTCGTCCACGAACTGCGGCCGGCACCAGTTGAGGCGCAGGCTGGTCGCAGCGAAGGCGCCGAGCAGGTCGAGTTGCGCGAGGCTCCTCGCGATCCTCTGCAGCGCCGCAATATGCGGCTGCAAGGTTTCGAGCAGCTGCTCGTACAGGGACTTTTCCAGCGCGAGTGCCCGATCGCGCGCGGACAGCGCCTTGTCCTCGAAGCTCTTCAGCTCCGGCGTAATGTAGCGTTCTGCGTTCTTCAGCGTCTGGCGCCGGCGGTAATCGGCGGGGATCCTTTGCGCGTGCGCATGGGTGACTTCGATGTAGAAGCCGTGGACGCGGTTGTACTCGACCTTGAGGTTGGGAATGCCGCTGCGGCTGCGCTCGCGCGCCTCCAGCTGCAGGAGGAATTCACTCGAGTTGTTCTGCAGTGCGCGCAATTCGTCCAGATCGGCATCGAAGCCGTCAGCGATGACGCCGCCTTCGCGCACGAGCGCCGCGGGTTCGGGCAGAATTGCGCGCGCGAGGAGCGCTACGGCCTCCGGCGGCGCGGCCAGTGCCGCGCGCAGTTCAGATAGGCGTGGCGCCGAAGCGCCGTCGAGAAGGGCGGCCAGGCGGGGGAGGGCGGCGAGGCTGTCGCGCAGGCCCGCGAGGTCGCGCGGCCGCGCGCTTTTCAAGGCGATGCGCGCGCTGATACGTTCGACGTCGGCCATGCGGCGCAATGCTTCACCGAGCTGCGTGCCCACGCCTTGCGCGAGTTCCTCCACCGCAGCGTGGCGGTTGGCGAGCACGACGCGGTCGCGCAAGGGGTGATGCAGCCAGTGGCGCAGGAGCCGGCTGCCCATGCCGGTGGCGCACACGTCGAGCAGGCTGCACAAGGTGGGTGCGCTCGCGCCGCGCAGGGTTTCGGTGAGTTCCAGGTTGCGCCGTGTGGCCGCATCCATGCGCACGTAATCGTCGGCGCGCTCCGCGCGCAGGGCATTCACATGCGACAACGCCTGTCCCTGCGTCTTGCGCGCATATTCGAGCAGCGCGCCGGCGGCGGCAACGGCCGGTCGCAGATCCTCGCAGCCAAAACCGGCGAGCGAATGCACGTTGAAATGCGCGAGCAGTTGTTGCCGCGCCGCCTCGAAATCGAAATGCCATTCGGGCAGGCGCGTCAGCGCCGCGTTGCCGTTGAAGCCGGGCGGCTCGCTGCGATCGGCGAAGAGGATTTCCGCCGGGCGCAGGCGCGTGAGTTCGCCCGCGAGCAGCCGCTTTGGCACCTCGGCCACGCGCAGCTCCCCGCTCGCGAGGCTCAACCAGGCGAGTCCGACGCTGTGGTCTTCGGCCGCGAGCGCGAGCAGCAGGTTGTCGGTCTTCTCGTCGAGCAGCGCCGAGTCGGTGAGCGTGCCCGGCGTGACGATGCGCGTGATGGCGCGCTCGACCGGCCCTTTGGACGTGTTCGGGTCGCCGATCTGCTCGCAGATGGCGACCGACTCGCCCAGTTTCACGAGCTTCGCCAGGTACTGCTCCACGGCATGGTAGGGCACGCCCGCCATCTTGATCGGCGCGCCGGCCGAAGCCCCGCGCGTGGTGAGCGTGATGTCGAGCAGCCGCGCCGCTTTTTCCGCGTCGTCGTGAAACAGTTCGTAGAAGTCGCCCATGCGGTAGAAAAGCAGGATGTCCGGATGCTGCGCCTTCAGGCGCAGGTACTGCTGCATCATCGGGGTGTGTTGAGCAATGTCAGCCATCAAAAAAAGCCTGTTTTCCCTCTTATTTCATAGTGCATTAGCGTTTATCGAAGTCCGACAATGTTCTCTGGAATCCGGCATAAATGCGAAACGTCCTGCGAAACGTTTCAACGCTCACCACCATGGCCCGCGAGCGGCTGAAACGCGGTTCCCTCGGCGACCCGACCCATCCCGGCCTGCGGATCATGGCGCGCCCCTCAGGCGCCAAGGTGTGGATCTACCGTTTCCGTGACCCTGCAGGGAAGATGGCCCAACTGCTGATCGGGTCATTCCCCGCATTATCCCTCGCCGACGCGCGCGGCGAGTGGCGAATTCACCGCGCCACCCGGGACAAGCACGGCGATCCGCGCGACGAGGTGCGCCGCCGGCGCGAGGCTGCCACGGCGGCAGCGATGCGCGGCAAGGGCTACACGCTGACTCGTGCCGCGGAGAGCTATCGGAAGGAGCACCTGTCCAAGCTCGCGCGGGGCGACGAGCAGTGGCGCATTCTGGAGCGCGAAATCCTGCCTGAGATCGGCAGCGTGCTGATGGCCGATCTGAAGCCCTCGCAAGTCATGGCCGCGGTCGTGCCCATGCGCTCGCGCGACGTTGATCTCGATGCGAAAACCTGGACGCATACCCAAGGGAAGACCGGCGACGTGAGCGTGACGCCCTTGTCCGCGCCCGCCGTCGAGATCCTGCGCAACCGGCTTGGCGAGAGGAGTACGTCTTTCCGGTGCGTGGCAACTCGGTCAATCAGAAGGCGTTGAGCGTGGCGCTATTCGCCTCTCGAAAGGCAGGTGACGCCTGCCCGATGGACCACTGGACCTCGCACGATCTGCGCCGCACCACCCGCACTGGCCTGGCGCGCCTGGGCTGCCCGTTCGAGATCGGAGAATTCATCCTGGGCCACCGGCTGCCGGGCGTGCTCGACCCAGCCAGCGCGAATGAGGGCGCGCCCTGGCTGTATAGTTATCGACGCGGCTCGGCGGCGAGGCGATTGGCGATCCTTGCAACCTATATACGAACGGGTATAATAAATGACTGAGATGCGCAGACCGCTGTTCTGGGAGGGTTCCTCGAAGAAGGATTTCAAGGAGTTTCCCATCCCGGTCCAGAAGGACATGGGTGTTGCGCTCTTCGTGGTCCAGTTGGGTCGAACGCCCGATTCGTCGAAGCCGTGGAAGGGGCTTGGTCCCGGCGTCTACGAGTTGGTGGAAGATCACCGGGGCGACACCTTTCGCGCGGTCTACACGGTGCGCGTCGGAGATGCGATCCATGTGCTGCATGCGTTTCAGAAGAAATCGAAGTCCGGCATCAGCACACCGCTGCCGGATGTGAACTTGATCGAGAAGCGGTTGAAGGCTGTGCTTGCCCGTCATGGGTTGAGCGGGAGGTGATGATGCGACGCAAAGACACACACAAGAGCACTGACAATGTGTTGACCGACCTTGGGTTCGACGACGCGGAAAATCTGTCCGCGAAAGCCATCCTTGCCGTCAAGCTCAACGAACTCATCCAGAGCCGGGGGCTCAGTCAGACCGAGGCCGCCGCGATCACCGGCATGACACAGCCCAAGGTATCGCAGGTTGCCCGCTACAAACTCCAGAATATTTCGCTTGAACGCCTGATGCAGGCGCTGGTGTCGCTCGATCAGCAGGTCGAGATCACTGTAAAACCGGCTCGCCGCGCGCATGGGGCGGGCATTACCGTTGCTGCGTGACGCGGATGCTCATACCCTGGACCAGGATCACCCGCGGAACCACCAACGTCTTCGCCGATTTGGGCTATCCCGATGCCGCCGAGCGGCAGACCAAGACCCGCCTGGCGCTGGCCGTCAATGAACTGCTCAAGGCGCGCAAGTTGAAACAACGCGAGATCGGCGCTTTGCTCGGTGTCCCGCAACCCAAAGTCTCCGCCCTGAAAAACTACCGCCTCGACCAATTCTCCGTCGAACGCCTGATGGAGTTTCTCATCGCGCTCAATCAAGACGTGGAGATCATGATCCGGCCGCGCACCAATACCACCGAGACCGGACACATTTCGGTGCTGGCGGCGCCGTGACTTTGACCGCTCCGTCACGCCGCTTGCGATAAACCCCGCAACCGTCGCGCCGTCGCTACGCCGGCGCGTGCTCGACCGCCGCCAGCGCCGTCGGCTATAAAGCCGGCCCACGGCTTCGTCGGCTACGCCGATCAACACCAGTCAGGGGCGCTCTCGCGCCCGTGGTACGAACGCTGGTCTGGGGTAAATCGGCTGCGCCGATTCAACATAACGCGGGGTTGTGCAAAGTACGGGCAGTCGCCAACCAAGTTGGCTTGGTGCCCGCTACCGCAACGTCCGCTTCGCGCGCGTTGCTCAATAACCTGATCGGCGCACTCGCGCTCGCCGCCGATCTCACTAAAGAGGCCGCAGGGCGCGTCATGGACGCCTTCGAGGCGCGGCTGAAGGCGGCGGTGAATTGAAGCGGCGGCGCGACTATCCTCGCGCACTCGTGCCAGAACAGAAATTCGGACTCTCCCGTCCCCGGAGTCGCAGCGCTGCGTCGGAAAGCTCGAAATAGGTCGGTCGCCATCGTCACGTTAGAAAACCCTTTCAAGGTCGCTAACAGGTCCATACTCAGTCGGCGTCCCCAAAGCAGTTGGTGGCTTTCGACATCGGGCTGGCGCGCCACAAAAAGGAGCGGCAAGATGGCGATCACCAAGCGCGCTGCGCCCTCGAATCGATTGCTCGCGGCCCTTCCCCTGGCGGCCCGCCGGCGGGTTCTCGCGGCCTGCGTTCGGGTGAAGTTTGATCTGTACCAGGTCCTCTACAAACCCGGAGAGCGGGTGAAGCACGTCCACTTCCCGACCAGCGGCCTCCTCTCTCGGATCGCCGCGGTGGACGGCCGCATGGCGCTGGAGGTCGGCCTGACCGGCGCGGAGGGCGTCGTCGGCATGCCGCAGGCTTTGGGGCTTGCGGTCGCCTCGGACTATGCCATGGCGCAGAGCGCAGGAACGGCGTTGCGCATGACCGCGGCAGCGTTTCGCCGCGAAGTGAAGCGCAGTCCGGCGTTTCAGCGCCTCCTGTATCGCCACAGCCAGGCGCTGCTGGCCGAGTCTTCACAGGGCGCCGCCTGCCTCAACTTTCATGGCGTCGAAGCGCGCCTCGCGCGAATCGGAACACACGGCGCGCATCCCGATTGTGGTGCTCACCGCGAAGGACTTGACGCCTGAGGACCACGCGCGCCTGAACGACGGCGTGAGCGCGATCGTGGCGAAAGCGGGCTTCAGCACGAGCGAGTTGCTCGCCGAGCTGCGCCGCGCGCTGCCCAAGCGCGGCGCAGACTGAGAGGACAAGCGATGGCGAAGATCCTGGTGGTGGACGACGACGCGATGAACTTGAGGCTCGCCGTCACCGTGCTCGAGCAGGCGGGCCACGAGGTGCTCTCCGCGGAGGGCGGCGCCGAGGGCATCGAGGCCGCGCTCGCGCACACGCCCGATCTCGTCCTCATGGACGTGCAGATGCCCGGCATGGACGGCGTCTCGGCGCTCCGGCGCCTGCGCGCCGAGCCGCGCACCGCGGCGCTCAAGATGGTCGCGTTTACCGCGCTCACGATGAAGGGCGATCGCGAGCGGCTGATCAAGGAGGGCTTCGACGGCTATCTCGAAAAGCCGATCCGCTACAAGGAATTTCTGGCGAGCGTGGCGGCGCTGCTCGAAGGGAGGAGCGAATGAAACGCGCATTGCTGCCCGGAAAAATCCCACGCATCCGTCAATCGTGTTCAACCGCGGAGCCGTGCGATCAGGCCGTCCAGGTCGAGGAACTGAATTTCTACGCCCGCCACGGCGCGACGATACGAACGCCGGACGTCGCGGACGACGACGAAGTTGTCTCCTCGCGGATGAGCCTGCCGGAATGCCGCGAGGTTGCGCGCATCGAATTCTCCGGCCG
>Ga0082335_1001722_pt1 | contig 44345 bp, 32 predicted proteins | sample Subgrocontami58m_FD_72375 | JGI IMG/M metagenome (GOLD analysis project Ga0082335, IMG submission 72375) | Subsurface groundwater microbial communities from S. Glens Falls, New York, USA - GMW37 contaminated, 5.8 m (SPADES assembly) (version 2) ...
CTGCTTCACACAGTTCATTGAAAACCTTCTTCTGATTCTTCCCGTGTACGCCACCCAAAATCAAGCCTGGCGCCGTCCCAACATAACACTGATCCTCTTCAAACCACTCTACAATCTTCAGGTAATCATCGCTTGTCTTCTTGCTCATCACTAAACCTCCCTTAATGCCCGTTTTACGTCTTTTTCCTGATAGGGCAATGCATCTGCCCCTGGGTTCCCGGACAGCCGAATAACATAAGGACACTTAGGATGCAAAAAATTCCTGTGGCTACCCTTGCCTCCTCTATTGACAAACCCAGCCTTTTCCAAATCCGCAATAAGTTGTCGTATTTTTCGTGGCATGATAATATGATATCATAATAATATCATTTGTCAAGATATTATTTTTTCACCTTTTTTCACTCCTCTTAGGGTCTAACATACGGGGCTAAACTAGAGGATACCTAAGCAACGAATGTTGCGCGGGTATCCGATTGGCTTCAGCGTGTGGTTAGGTAGCATTTTTTCAGTGCTTTGCCCATACTTCTTTTGAAATAGCCTTAAACTGTGAAATTGATAATGCGCCCCGTTCATTTCTTGCTCTTGATCCTGGTTCTCGAAGTGCCTTTTCAATATTTCCTCTATTTGCTTCATACATCACTTTTGGTTCAAAATCATCATTAAGCAAAACTAGAATAACAACATCCCATTCATGCTTTAATTTGATTTGACCAGCCCTTCCCTTAAGTTTTGGGAAAGTTGGAACTACCCGTCCCTTTATTTGCACTTTAGTTGTTTTATTCCCTTCACATCTAAGTGCATCATATCCCGGTTGTCTTGCATCACATAACTGCAAATTCAATAATCTTGCAGCCTCATATTCCGCCACCTCCGATGTGATGCCAAGAGGTTTTCCAGTTAGCTTTTTATATTCCTCAGCAAGGATTTTTGCTTTAGAAAGAATATCTCCTGCTTTATTTAAATCAACATTGCTCATAATTAATTACAATGCTACCTAACGCCAGGGCTCAGGCGTTGACAAAAGACGCGAGGCGAAGCCGCGCGGCTGTTGGCAATCGTCTGCAGCCCGTTGTTGAGACTGTCGAAAAAGTCAAAACACTGTATTTTCAGAAACTATCAAAATTATTTCTCGGCGCTAAAATCCTAATACTGATTGTCATTTTTAGTATAATTATACTTTTTCGACAGTCTCGTTAGGGAATTACTTCAACACTCTCACTTGGTCATAGTCTGGACCGATCACCGGTATCTTGTCATCTATATCGCTATGCGGCGCTGAGACGCTGAAAGTATTGATGGGGTAAGTCTCGCGAAAGCGCATCAGGCGTGAAGGAAGTTTCTGCGTATCGATCCCGTCCATGGATTCGTACTTCACGTTGCCCGGGTTGACCTCTCCATAGGGCACATTGCCTGCATCACACAGGACGAAATTGTAGTTCTGGTACAGCCCAGGATTGCCAAAGTAGTACTTCTCCCTATACGACATCCTCCGTGCACCCACACTCCCTTCGATCTTTATCGGTTCCCCGTGTATCTTTGCAAACGTAGTCTTGCCGAGAACCACAATGAACGGCTCGCCGTTCGATTCCATGACACCCAAGTTCAATCTCGGGTTGAAGCTACGGGAGCGTGTCGTGACTGAATACAGGAGAACTGTGCCGTCAGTATTGGTCACTGCTTGCACATAGAAGTTAGGATTGACAAAAATGTGCTCACGGTATGTGCCCTGCCGATTCTTAAATGCCGGTGGCCCCAAGAGTGACGAGAAATAGTCTATGTGAGTCTCGGTAGCAAGGGCCTCTATCTTTTCGTAGTTACGGGAGTTTCTCCCAAGAGTGTGTCGATATACCTCTCTGAGTCGGGCCCCTCCGTCCAAAAGGCTCACGACCGAGGAGGAGATGATAACGACAATGCACAACATCACGAGGGCTGGATTCCGCCTCGCCCATTGTTCTATCCGATCAAGAGTAATCTTTTCCCGCTTCATCTTTTGCCCTAACGCTTGAGTTCACCTGCATTTTGGAGCGTAGCGGAAAAATGTCAGGTGTTAGCCCGGTATTATTCATTTATTAACCCCGCCCCCTCTTCCATCGGAGCACAGGCATTGCACTGAGATTGTCGAAGTGACGTGCGGAGGCGGGCATTCATTCTTGAATCCTGATTACTTTCTTACCTTTAACTTCTGCAACCAGCCTCTCCAACATACCGCCCTTGCCGGCATAGCCAATGACAACCTCATCCACCAGTTCAAACATAAATCTATTTCTTTTTTCTGCGGTTTCTGCCGTAACCCGTTTTACACTGTTTTCAAACGGTGTAACAATCAATAATCTTCCGGCATCAACTGCCGCTTTCAAATCCGTATCGATTTTCTCTTTCATTCCTCGCGCCAGAGCCATAATAACCGGCTGTGTGCCGGCAAGCAGGTAATGAAATACATCCTTCTCAATCTTGGAATGAAAACCGCTGATAACGCAGTTGCCTTTGTCTCGCTGTTCGATTGCCCAGTCGTAGCATTTAAGCACCACGGACGCGGGAATTTCCCGGCTGCAGAGAAAGGCGGTCTTGTAGAGTTTTAGTAATTTCGTATTGCCGAGTGATGCCGCAATCATTCAGCCTCCTCGTTATTGTCCGGTTTTTGTTTTAACTGCCTTTTTTTCTTCGCTGGCGGAAGATAGTTTTCAGATGTTATGACGCTTTTGCCTGTTTCCGGATCAGCAACATCGGTCAGGTATTTTTTCCCGTCGGCGGCTTCCATTTTCAGTCGGTTACATTTTGTAACCGACTCACTGCCTTCTTTTTTTAAAACGGTTTTTTAAAACTTTCCAGTAGTTTCGAGCCGTCTGATAATCCGGCTGCTGTATCAGAACCTATAAAATATCAACTACAGGGAAATACTATGTTTCTGTTCATTCTTTCTCTTCGGTATCCAGTTCTTTGCCCATACGGTATCTTTTCAAATCTTTTTTTACTTCATTGATTAACTGCTTTTCTGTTGGCAGATACAACTGATATTGACTCGTCAAAATCGTCTTATTATCTTCCGGGAGGGCAAATTTAACCGCTGTATTATTTTTATCAGCGCAAAGTAAAATTCCAATAGTCGGATTTTCTTTTGGTAATTTTTCAGTGCGGTCGTAGTAATTCACATACATTTGCAGCTGTCCTAAATCCTGATGTGTGAGTTTTTGCGTTTTGATCTCAATAATAACAAAACACCGTAGCAAGCGGTTGTAAAACACCAAGTCCACAAAAAACTCATCATCTTCTAAGAGTATCCGCTTTTGTCTTGCTACAAAAGAAAAACCATTTCCCAATTCCAGCAAGAAGATTTGAAGATGATTGATTATTGCAGTTTCAAGATCTCTTTCATAGTATTTTGCTTTACGCTCCAAACCAAGGAATTCTAACACCATTGGGTCTTTAATGATTTCCTGCGGTTCTTCAGGCATCTTCTCTTTGCGGGCTACAGATAAAACCACTTCTTTATTGTTGCTTAATAACAATCGTTCATACAGACCTGAGTTTATCTGTCTCTCCAACTCCCTGCCAGTCCAGCTATTATTAACTGCCTCAAGCAGATAATATTCTCTTTTATCCTGATTCCCAATGCGTAACAAAAACCGATACTGGCTCCAGTTCAATTGCGAACGCAGTGCGTTCGCAATTGGATAAGTGCGATAAAATTGGCGGCTGATTTCCAGAATTCTTACTGAGAAACCGCTTCCGTATTCTGGTTCCAATTCTTTAGCCATGTTTTTGATAAGATAATCACCATAATCAGCGCGCTCTTTGCCATGCTGTTCTTCTTCAAATATGCTTTTCCCAATATGCCAATACATCAACACACGTTGAAAGTCCACATTACGAATGGCCGCTCTGCGTGATTGGTTTATGATTTCTTTAATTTCAGAGATAAAAGTTTTACGCATCGTTTTGCTCATTTTTCATTCCCCTTCCTCGCCGCCGTCCAGTTCCTTACCCATGCGGTATTTGATATCGTAGTTGATGATGAAATCCAGCTCCTCGTGGGTGAAACCGTAGTGCTGGGCGAGGAGGCGGTCAATTTCAATTAAATCTTCAAATGCAATCTTAGGAACATACTCATAATAAGACATTTTACCTTCTCTATATCTTTTCGTATTATTTAAAGAACTTAAATGCTTTTTTGCAAAATTAACCATTTCGGGTTGTTTTTTTATTAAGTCTTCAATGTTGACTTTAAAACGCGACATATCAAATAATGTGAGATTCCTACAATCAGAAACTAACCTCCAATAAATATAAAAAATATTGCTATTTAATATTCCTATCAAGGTTATCTGTTCTTTATCATTTGCAACTGTATATTTTTTATAAGCCGAAGATTGTTCACAATCAAAAGCTCGCAACCAATAGCCTCCTGTTGCATTGCATATCCAAAAAAATAAGTTTGAGACTTTTAAATAGTTTCCAATCTGGATATTTGTGCTACTATTGATTAAATCTATAATAGAATAATGCATTTCATTCTCATATTTTCCCCAATTCGCAGGAAAGCATTTACAACAATAGTAATTTATAGTATCAAGTAGGAATGGTCTATACTCAGAATACCAATGTAAAAATTTAGTGGTGCATATATTTGTAACAATATTTGATTTGTTACTGCCAGACAGCAATAATATTGAGGTCATTTGATGGACACCGTTAAATAGTGCTGAAGGTCGATCCGCATAATTTGAAAGGAATATTTTAGAATATGTATTAGAAACCAATGTTCTTATATTTTCCATTCTTGGCGTTCCGGTTATTGCTATTGGTAAAATCAGGCCTATTCCACCAGAGTGAGAAATTACGCTTATTGTCCGCTCAATTACAAATGGGAATAAATTCCCGCAACTTTCAGTTTCATACCCAACAATTTGATAATCTTTCTTAACTTTGGAATACTCCACATACGGCGGATTACCAATCACCACATCAAACCCTTGCCCTGAGCCTGTCGAATGGGCGCCTTTACCCTGCACAATCTCATAAAACTCTGCAAACCAGTGAAACGGTTGATGCGTGGCAAGCCACTTGTCATATTTTACATTTGCGTAATGCTGTTTATACAGGAGTTTGTTCAGTTCATTGCGGAGTTTATCCAGTCGTGCGTTCAAGTCATCTTTCGCCTCTTTAAAATCTTGAAAATCGGCATTGCCTTTCAGTTGAATCTCTTTGTATCTGGCAAAAGCGCGCCCGACAATATCGCATTTTTCTTTAATCTTTTCCGCATCATTATCAAAGTCAAGTTTACCAACAAAAGCATTATTTAACTGTACTTCCGTAGCATACCCCACCAGCGTATTTCCTGCACGGATATTAAAATCCACATCGGGCAGAGGCTCCAGTCCAAGGTTCGGCTTGCGGTAGTCGGCGTCAACGGTTGCCACCAGTTTTAAAAACAGCCGCAGTTTGGCTATTTCTACTGCCTCATTCATGATGTCCACACCATAGATATTGTTCAGAATAATGGACTTGAAAATGAAGTATTGCAGATTAGGGTGTTCCGGCGCATTTACCTTTGCAAGCGTCTCTTCAAAAGACTTGTGTTTTCCCCTGCCCGATTCATCAATAAAATTCTTCATCCTAAGAATACACGCTTCATAGAGGGGTTCAAGTATATTCATTGCCGCAAAGAGAAACGCGCCTGAACCGCAGGTAGGGTCAAGTATCGTTATGCCGGAGAGGGCTTTGTAAAAATGCCGGATAAACTCGGCATCGTCGGTTGTTTCGATCACATCCTGAGCGAACTGGCGGATATTGAGGTTGTAAGTGATGAAATCATTGATTTCTTTGATTTCACCGGATTCAATTTTTGTTTTGATATCCGCATACCGTTTACGCCGTTCTATGACTTCACGGTAAATCTCAGTAGGCAGAGCAATATCCGAAGGCGCTGGCTTGTTCCAGTCTTTGCGGAGTTCCCAGAGCCAGGGACCGTTGCCGTCCACAATTTTCTTTTCAAATTTGGGCACGAAACCTTTTTGTATTTCAATCGGCAAGTCGTCATACAAACTGCCGTTTTCCGGCACGCCGTATTTTACCGCGTCATAGATATACTCGTCCCCGCTTTCCTTCACCATCTGCCAGAGCCAGCCGTCACCGGCAAAGGATTTGGGATAATGCCGTTTTACTTCGTCAAAGAGCCAAGGGATAATGCAGTTTTTACTGATGTAGTCCGTAATATCTTCTTTGGTATAATAGGCGCCCATCTGCGCGCGGTCGTTGATGTATTTCTCAAAGATATAACCGATCACATCAGGGTTGATGTCTTTTCCGCTCGCGCTTTCGCGGGTGTCGAGATGCCATTCGTACTGGTCAAAGAAATCAAAGAGTTTTTCAAACGCCTTGTCGTCTATGGCGATCTTCTTATAAGTCTTTTCAATTTCGTGCTCGTCAAACAGCCCGCCGTTAAGGTATGGGATTTTGCCGATTTCAAGGGCGATACTTGTATCGCTCCTACGGCTCTGTTCCGGCGCTCCAAGCCCTTTATGAAAGAGGGCAAGCAGAAAATCGCGGTAGAAAGAATAAAACTGGTTTTTGCCTTTTTTCTCTTTGCAGGCTTTGAGCTTGTCCTGCAGATAGTTTTTGTTATTGTCCAGAAATCCTTTTTTCTGAATGAAATAGCAGAACATAAGCCGATTAAGCATCAGCGAGGCATACCAGTCCATATTAAGTTGGTCGTCTATACCTTCTATGAATTTCAAAAATGCGGTATGCTCTTTCTTGAAACTTTCATAAAATCTCCTGGTAACGCGTTCGTTGTTCTGCTGGAAATTATCCGCAACCCGAATGGTGACATCAATGATAGTGACCTTTTCTTCTTCGTCCAAAGTAAAAAATAAACCGCTTGCCCGCTGATAGAGTAGTTCCGGGTCCTGGGATATGCTGTAACGAGTTTCGCTGATTTTTGTCGAACTGCCGGCTTTACGCACCGCCAACTGCCAGACCTGTTCACGCTTATGCTCATCAATAAAAATAATGAGATGCTCTTGAAAGAGTTTGGTCACTTTACCTTCAATTTTCTTGCGTGTTGCCGAATCGGGGATTTTATTGCCGGAGGGCGGTTCGCAGATAAATATCCTGAAACCGCTCTTTTCCGCAATGGCGGTTAAATTGTACGGAATTTCATCAAGAATAATGGGTTGCTTGGTGCGGTCATTGTTCCAACCCATCTCATTAAACAGTTCTCTGAACTGAAATTTCTTGATATATTCGGAAAATTCTGCTTTAGAAATCGCCATGATTTACTCTCCGTTCCTGATGCCCATGGAGCAAATAATCTGTGGCAGACGGTTTGTCTGTTCTTCCTTATCGGTAATACACAATTTATCGTCGTCCCGAAGCGATACCACGAGGTTTGCGAGGATATCATCCGATATGCCCGCTTTGAGCTGGCGATTCAGCGTGTCCCGTGCAAATTCTTTAAGCGGATATTTGAAAATGTCATCTACTGCTTTTTTCATCTCTTCGGTAACAAATAAGGTACCCTCATTTTCTTTTAAGTAACGATCAAGACGCATATAGACCCGGTACTTGACTCCGGTCTTTTTACCGAGCGAGCTTCCCGCTGTTACCTCTTCTTTGCTGATGATATCCACCGCGGTTTTCACAATCTTGTGATGGTCAGGCAATTTATATATCGGCTTTGTGTCTTTGTTGCATTCCGCCACTTTGAGTATGGCAAGCTGGGACTGGGTAATCATTTTACCCTGTGCATCAAGCCATGCGAGGACATCGTTGTCATCCGAAGTTCTGGTATAAACAATTACACCTTCCTTCTCTTTTTCAAAGGTATTCTCTTTCGTTGCGTAAATAACGCTTGGCATATCCGGAATAGTTTTAGCAAGGGTTGCGTCGCTGTCCAAAGCATTTTTCCATATCTGATAGGCATACGATGCAAGGTCAACCTCTGTATCATCCTCATCGTCAAATATGCCTGATTTCTCATTATAGAGATCATGAATATTCACCGGATCGCCGTCAAAGAAGGTCTCATCAGAACCAACCACTTCCGCGTTCTGTTTAATTCGCTCTTTCAACCGACCGCGAAGTTTAATGATTTTTTCAATGCCGTCTTCAGGAAGGAATGAGTAACAAAGTATTTTGTCGGATTTTTGTCCAATACGGTCAACGCGGCCTGCACGCTGAATAAGCCGGATAATCGCCCAGGGCAGGTCATAATTCAGAATGATATGGCCGTCTTGCAGGTTTTGTCCTTCGCTGAGCACATCGGTGGTAATGAGTACCCTCAATTCTTTTTCAGTGCTTTTAATTGCTGGCTTTTCATTGCTGATCGGGCTGAAACGATGCGCATATTCTGTCGGGTTGTCACAATCACCGGTAACGCAATCAATGCTTTGAACACCTCTTTTTTTAAGTTGCTCAAATAGATACCCAGCCGTATCGGCAAACTGGGTGAACACCAGAATTTTTTCATTTTTATGGGTGTCATTAATTAGTTCAAGAAGCGCATTGAGCTGTCTGTCTTCATCCGGATTCCATTCTTTAGCAACGGATAATATCTTGATGATTTCCCTGCTATCGCTGATAAGCGACTTTTTCAGATCAACTATAAACAGGTCGCTTCGTATCCATTCAAAACTATTCTTAAATTTTCCGGTAAAGAGCTCATAAACCTGTTTGGCTCGTTTGAGATATTCCTCTTCGTTCAGAATAAATGTAATGCTGTTATCCTCACCGTCTCCATCCGTGTCATTGTCTTCAATAAAATCATCAAGATTTGCTATAATGTTTTTCCCGATAGGAATAGGCAAATTATTTTCGGCAGCATAGACGAATACAAAATTGCGGAGAATATGGCGGGAAAGAGAAAGCAAAAAGGAATAACCGCTGCTTTCCAGCCGCTTGAACAGATTGGTTCGGCAGAAACCCATAAGCCGTTTTCCGGCCCGTGAAAGGTTGGCGAGAATAAGTTCCTCTTCTTTGTTAGGTTTAATGGTGGCCTTTGGGTTGATATAATTACCAAGCCCGTATCTGGGCAGGTCAAGGCTGTTAATGGCATCTACAATTGCATCTGAATAAAGCCTGGCATACTGGTCTTTTTTATCATTCGGATTGAATGTGTAATCTACTTTTTTCGGAATACGGTCGGGGAAATAGAATTTTGTTCCATTCGAAAATGTCAGGTATTTGCGACCGTTATTATTGTCAGTGGCCGCATAATTGGTTTTAATAAAACTGCGTGTCCTTCTCACCAGATAGAGTCGCATCAGATCGCGCCAGTCATCCGAAAAATGACTTTTCTCGAATGCTTTAATGCTTCGGATAAATGTTTCCGTATGCTTCGCTGTAAAATGCACCTGGCCGCCGATGCTTTCGATATACCTCTCAGGACTGATACCGAGGTCTTTGTCATCGGACAGGAATAAACGGAGCTGATTGGACAAGTCAACATAGGACTTGTTGTAAGGGGTTGCGGAAAGCAGGATAACCTTGCTTTCGTTTTCCTCAAGATAGGATTTAATAGAACGGTAGCGGCTTCCCTCATCGTTGCGGAGATTATGGCTTTCATCAATAATTACAAGCCGGTATCGTCTTAAATCAGGAAGTTGGTTTTGTACCATGCTCTGTGAGATGACCTTGGCATGGAGCTGATATTTATGGACATAGCCTTCCCACATTTCAACAATGTTTTTCGGACAGATAATCAGCGTTTCAAGAAAAAAGTCTTCTTCGAACATCTTGGCAATCGCAGTTGCAGTAATAGTTTTGCCCAGACCAACAACATCACCGATCATGACACCGCCGCGTTTATGAAGGTGATGAGCGGCGACTAAAACAGCTTTTTGCTGAAAATCCAGCAATTCTTGTTGGAATACCCTGGGAAGTTTGTATTCACTAATACCTGCGCGAGCCTCACGAGAGAGGTGGTAAGCTATTTTCAAATAGATATGAAATGGTGATACTAATCTGTCAGCGGCCCAGCTTTCATCAATAATCTGTATCAGTTCATCTGTAATATCTATGCATTTGTTATCATTCCACCGGTCATCAAACCATTTTGCAAGTTTGGAGGCAGCATCTTGGTCCATTACATCAATATTAAGTTCGCCTTGCTTGGATAATCCTGCCAAGGTAAGATTGCTGCTTCCAAGAAATCCGACGATCGGCACTCGGACATCATCGCTAATGGCGAGGTAGAGCTTTGCGTGAAGTTGATGCTTTAAATGCAGTTTGACAACGACCTTTTTTTCTTTGAGCTGTGTGCTTAATTTACGCAGATATATTTCATCCCGTTCTGTCGGGGTTCCAATGGTCAATTGTTCTTTAAATTCATACGCGAGTTTTTTCTTTAATTTAAGCATTTCTGCTTGGTCGATTATATAGGTATCGTCGCGTAAAAATGATTCCCTTAATATTTCCGAAGGCAGCTTTTGCATTCCAACAAGAAGCCGGCAATACCGGTTGACCTGGCCATTCTTTTCAGTTACCGGCATACCAGCCAATGAGTCAATTTTATCGGCTATTTCATGCCAGCCGCGTAGATTAAAATAACCAACGCAAAAATCACCGCGTTTGGAAAGCTTTAATGTTTCGGTCAGTCCATTCGAAAGCTGGTTTTCAATATTATCATATATTTTTGGCATTACATCCTCGCTTTATTTTCTTCTCCTGCGCGCCACGCGGTCGTAGCGCACTCTTGGAGGCGGGGTTATTGTTTTGTTCATAGGGCTAACGATAGAGGTGAGTGGCGCAGCCAATAACTCTCCCGTTAAGGCCGCCGAGCTTTCCCGCGTCCACTCCACCGACTGGTTCGCTCCGTTCTTTTTCTTACTCGCCATAAGAAATAGAATTGATCGTTCTTGATACTTTTCTCATTATCTCCAATGGCCATGCTGTCTTTGATGAAGTCTGTTCCAAACTTGACAAGACCGAGTGCTTTAACAATTTCCATGACATTTGACGAGACTATGCCTGTAAGTAGGCCAAATGAAACAACCCCTACAACTCCAATCAGTGATCTTAGCGGTTTCCCAACTAAATCTTTCTTGGCATTCTTTATTTTTATGTCAAGATGTGCAAGGGATGGAGCAATAATATCTGCATACAAAGACTGGGCGTCTTTTTCGGAAAATGCTTCCGAAGAAGAACTGAAATTGTCAATTGCCTGATTTAAAGCTTGTCTATAGAGAATAAAGGCCTCTTCTTCACGCTGACGTAATTTTATGAGATTTTTCAATTCAACGTCTTCGACGAATGGGACTATTGATGTCAGATACTTCTCTGCAATCACATTACGATTGATAATTTTAGGGCTTGGATGGATTGAGTTTAAAAATTGAACGTGCAGGTCATTTTCCGTTAGAAATGTAGTTTTTAGGCAATTTGATGTAGCCAAGCCATATATAGCATTCAATACAACATCATGTGCATAGTCCTCGTGAAGTCCTAATTCCTTTATAAGCGTTTTAGATATCGGAACTATTTTCCCCTTCTCAATTTTTTCTAAAATTGTTGGCCTGTTTATAAGTGGTTCGGGTATTTTGAATTTTGTGTTAACCTTTTTGTGATCGAAAAAAGGGGTGGGACCGCTACAAATGAAATCGTAACCATCGGGTTTTCGTTCGGCCTCAACAGACATATTACACAAGTAATCCGACTGTAGTTTTTTGTATGCTCGATCTATGAGCATGCCTGCATTATCTCCAATAAATCTTTGAGCCTGACAGGAAAAACATACATTCGTTTCTGGTGCGAAGAATTTTATAAAGCCTCGTTCAAGAAGAGGACTAATTGTCTGGATAATCAACAGGTCATCAAAGAGATCTTGCTTGGCCTGCTCAAGTTTATCTTCTGAGTCAATATCCGCATAGCCAGAAAAAAAACTTTTAATAAATACTTCGTCGCTATACATAAGAGCGAATCGCGCCAAATTATTAATGCGCTCTATTCTACAATTTATATATGAGCATTCAGTAGGGCTAGCTCCAAGACCAAGTGAGGCTGAATGTGAAAAAATTGAATTTTGGACCGGTCTGTGATTCGATTTGATTATGCCCTCAATCTCTTGTGCAGTATCTACAAAATCAGTAAGGCTAAGAGAACTAATTGTTCGAACTTGAGGTCCATTCTTGCTGATAAGATTGTTTTCTTTAAGGAATTGCAAAGTAGAGTCCATTTAGCACTCACCCCTTTTTAAAGATACAGCGAACGGCATGCACTTCAGCCGCGGCGCTCAGATTCGCACGCGGCGCCATCGGCTACAAGCGCTTGTTCGGCGGCTGCCCCAGGTAGGTGGCCTCAGGTTGCCCGAAGCCGCATCCTGATTTCGTCCGGAGTCAACACCGTAAAGCCACGCAGCCGCCCTGAATGAAACGGCTGCTGAATTGGCATCACGTACTGCGCTGCTTGCCAGTCGCCTGTAGCCCTCAGCACTTCGCGATTGAGGGACGTCATCCTTTCCAAGGCGTCGAGGATGGTCAACACCGCCTCAACTGGGAGATCCAGATTGATGGGCCAGCAGAGCCGCCCTGAGGCTCGGACAAAGACGAGGCCCTTCTTCCGAACCCAATCGTCAGGAGAATGACGCAGGGTGACCGTCAACTGCTGCTCGTTGGATGTCCAGTCGATCCAGTGGCACGATACAGACTGTACTTGGCAGTCATTGATTAGGACACCAGCCGGGCCGCAGAGTGCGTCAAGGACCACCTTGAGGCTGTTGTCGACATCCGGTGCCGCAAGCGTTTCGTATCGCAGCCGCTCGTGTATGAGCCACTCGACCGATATCGCAACCTCGCCGCTTAGGAGATACTCCGGAGCGCCGAGGGCGGCGCAAAGGGCAACGCTCAGCGCGGTCTTCTTCGGTCGCCTAGCCTGAAGGGAGACGGGAGCGCTCGACACGACGAGGCGCAGCTCAGTTCCTAGTGGTGCATCTTGGTGGCTCACGCTTTCCCCTCGCATCAACGTCTCACTGTCCGCCGAACGCTCCGGTTAAGCTGCGGGCGCTCAAGATTTAACCTAGGCGAGCCGTCATCTTCAACCGGTTAGACGCAATTTAGGAAACCCTTCCCTCAACAAAACTTCTCACAATATCTTCATATATTTGTGGCACAAACTGTTTAAAATCGAACAACATAAACATAGGTTCTGTTATCTGCCTTACATGATCCACCAATCGCAAATCAAGTTGATTTATTGAATCTACTATCTGAGTTTCGCTAATATTCTCTTTAGACATTGAAGGAATAAAAAATCTATTAGGAGAGGAACTTGTCAACTCGCGGCCAGCCAAACCTTTATGCCGTATTCGCAAACTCAACTTCGCATTATCAGACGCTCCGAGATTGCTATATAAATTCTTACAAAACATTATAGATTCCGTAACTCTAACGATTCGTGTGTTAAAGAAAATCTTGTTTTCTGTGCGATAATCTTCAAAGAGACTTTGAATTAGAAAAAAATCCCCATTCGTTCTCAAAGCCCAGTAGTCATACGTCGGCCTTTCTGAAAATATGCTATCTCCAATTGCTATTTCTGCGACTATCCCATCGGCCATAGGTCTTGGCCGACAATCATCGCGATTTTCGAGCGTTACCCCAATGGGCCATCCGAATGTTCGTATTTCAGATTTTTTCACAGCGTTCAGCAGTTCAATCTGAGATTTTCCAATCGGGTCATGAAGCGCAAATCGCAACTCCATAGTGCCTTTAAGACCAATCTTTGTTAGGCTTTTATCCGCAACAGCGTAATTATTCTTAAACCATTGGTCCTCAAGAACCTGCTCACCACTCGTTGTAAGACCAGAGGGACCCAACAAGCGAGTAGGAGATTCTGTCGGTGGCACTTCTCCCGAAAAAGGATTTGGACCCAAAGGCGGTTTTATAATTACAGGTCGACCATGTATCTCTCTAACTAATTCTTCTATTTTTACCTTGTAATCGCTATCTATATTAAAATCAATGAATATCCGTGCGCCCATAAATTTTGGAGTCTTTTGAGTTGAATTGTTCGCGCGGATAATTGGAATGAATTTCTTAGTATCTATAGATTCGACTAATTCGCCAGTAATGATTAATCCTTCATATCTGACCCCGCCTCTCCCATGATTGGCTTTTTGCACATACGGTTCGGAACAGACCATAACTACCCGATCGGAATTTGCAATTCCTTGGACCATGAAAGTCACTTTATCCTGACCTGCTGCAAGGTCCCAACGATCAAGCGTAGCATCAATGCCTGCAGCCCTAAGATCCGAGGCAAATCTTATTACCCATTCTTTATGTACCTCGGAATCATGTGAGTAGGAGACGAAAACCATAGGGGCTGCTGCCATTATGTTCTCCTCATATTTTCGCGCCTGATGACTGACGAGTGCCACTGAAATATATGAGAAAGGGAAAAGACATTTTGCATACTGAAAACATCCTCAGCCAAAAAAGTGACCTGTGGCACTCGTTTATGTCCATCTGGTTGTTAGCCTCTCTGTAATGTCTTCTCAACCTCAGATGCAACCGAATCGTAATAGGCTTCCTGTTGACCTATGCTCAGTTGAATCAGCGATTCACTCGGATCGTTGATGGCCTGGAAATGACGAAGGTTTTTGTCCCGCGTGAATCGACATGGCTTCACAATAAGTGGGATTATCCTCGTCCCTTGCTCTTCCGCGTTTCTCAGGATCGGAGGGAGCTCATTGTCTGTGATGAAGTCAGATGCCAAGAAATCCGCACTGACAAGTAGTACTGCAACCGTTGCCCTTGAGAGAGCTTTCTCAATTTCTTTCTTCCAACGATCCCCAGCTCGCAGGCGAGCATCAACCCAGAGATCAATCAACCCTTCTCTTTCAAGCGGTTTCAGGTGGACAATGAGACGGTCAAGATACTCCCTATCACTGTGGCTGTAACTGATAAAGACGTTCGGTCTCTTCTTTCGATCCTCTTCGAGTGAGAGGAACTCTAAAACATACGGGTCCGGTTTCTTGATGGCCTGCTGAATAGACAGAGAAAGCCGTTCTACAAATTCCTTAGGTTTGACAAGGTCATAGATCAAAACGCGAAAGCCAGCCAGATCAAATGGTATCGCCCGACTGCTTGCAGCGATCAAAAGGAGAGGCTTCTTCTGAGCTTGAGCAAGACCAACCTCATACATTACATTGGGATTCGCATCGGTGACATCCGCGATAATCAGCGGGGAATCCTGTATCGCACGGTGAATGTTCTCAACAATGCTGGTACCCGCCGAAATTGAATCCGCACGATAGACTGAAGCGTTTGCCTTTGCGGCAGCGGATGCAATCAACTCGTACACGCCCTCAGTCGCTTTGCTGAATGGTTGGATGACGAAAATGTACGGTGTCTTCATAATTTTCTCAGGCTAACGTCCAGCGTGACCCTCGTTTCACGCCGCGTCCGCGCGGTGTGAAACGTAGCGGTCCACGCTCTTGTTGGCACTATTCTTTACTCGCTTAACGCTGTACTCGATGCTACGAGAACTGCATTTGCAATGAACTCAATAAGGGAAATGTCTGCGTAAAGATCGAGGGTCTCTTTTGAGTATGGGAGAAGAGGTTGCAGGTCTCGGTCTGCTTGGTCCTTTGTGTGAACAATTCTGCATCGTATCTCGTATAGGCGATGCGCAGTCTCGGTCAGCAAGTCAGACGCCTCATTCTTCAGGGGTATCTTTTGAGATGCAATCGACTTGAAACCTGTATCGTAAAACTCCACACGCGCTTCGTCCGATGTATAAAAGTCGCGCAACTCATCTGCCGAAACACAGCGGCGGAGAACCGCCTCCAGTTGAGACCGCTCATCTCCGAAGCCGCGAGACGATGGGCGGAGTGAAGCAAGTATCCTGGCAATTTGGGGGTCTTTGTCAGGAGTAAACCGGGGATCTTTTAGAATATTGCGCACCTTGGCGATGGCTTCATGGTTCGAGTACGTCGGCATATAGAACTCAAGAACTTGGTAGAATGCTAAAAACTGGAGAAGCGGCATTCCAAGGGCGCTTTTGGCGTACCAGTAAAGCGACATTGGTTGTGAGTCATACTCTCTCTCAGGGAACCTCAGGTCACCCCTTGTTCCGTCCGGCCGATGGCCGCGCAGGCTGCGTCGCCTTGGCCTTTCACGCTGAAGACTGAGAGGGATTCCCATCTGGAGGTCGATTTGGAAGAAGAGAGCATTTGCCAGCCGCTCAAGTGTGCGGAGCGCCTTGTCGTGCGTCCGTGCTTTGGAATTCGTGATGCGAACTGCGAGCCGAGTGCGCCATTCGGCATAAATCCGATCGAACACCTGAAGATCTTCTGAGGGAGTGCCGAGTGAGATCGCAATTGGATCTTCCGAATCTGGTTGTTCAAGAACGATTGGGTTGATGGCGCTGACATTCTTGTCCTCAACTCCGAAGAGCCTGCGGTTCAGAGAACCTGCTATACCGACGGGTCGGATACTTGCTTCAATCGTGCCGTCTGCATACGAACAAATGCCGGCGTAGTCACCAAGCATACAGTACTTCTCGAAGTCGATAGACAGCAACGCCTCAGCTTCCGCTTCATCCGAAATAATCAATCGCGTTGTTTCCCGGCCAGCAGGCATATTGACGGCGAGCCATTCAGTCTCCTCGTCGAAAGCCTTCATGGTTTCTGTCTTGATCCCGGCCGCCTCGCAACGCGCCTTTACTTGGGCCTTGCGGGCTTCAAACTGTTTAGGATCACTCTCTTCTTCCTCGATGTCTTCAAGAAACTCGCCTTCGTCGCTCATGATGTACCCCTATCTCGTGTCATGTGTACCAACATGTATTATACGGCCTAAATAATCTGACAAATACTGCAGTTTTTGTAGTATAAGTCGTGCCAATATTTCATGCAATTAATTCCATAACTATAAAAACTACAATGAATTATGCTAAAATAATTGCTCTTTTCTGATTTGTCTTATATTGCAATTTTTGTTGAACTTCTGACATATATACCTCTTTTTCTATTGTAAGTTATACCACTTGCCCTTCCTCTTGTCAATCTTTTTTGTTTTGTCTGACTATCAGTCCAATCTATACAACTTCATCTTCTCCCACAAGGTCTTTCTGCTTATGCCTAATATCTTGGCAGTTTCATTCTTCTTTCCGCCAGTTTCACGTAAGACACGTATGATGTGTTCCTTTTCTGCTTCTTTTACAACCTCTTCTATAGTCGTTGGAGATTTTTCAGTAATAGCCGTTTGAGGCTCACCCTGGGCAATTAAAGTTGGGAGGTCTTTGACTGTTATGGCCTTTCCTTTATTTAAAACCACTGCCCTTTCCATCACATTCTCTAACTCACGGATATTGCCTGGCCAGTTATATTCCAGCATTCGGCTCAATGCATCAGGGGATATCTCTTCTATCTTCTTACCGGATTTGGCTGCGTATTTTTTGAGAAAATGCTCAACGAGAAGAGGGATGTCATCCTTGCGTTCTCTAAGAGGCGGCAGGTGTACCGCGATCACGTTTAACCTGTAGTATAAATCCTCTCTGAATCTTCCTGCCTTAACGAACTCTCCAAGGTCTTTTTTACTTGCAGTTACAACCCGGACATTGACCTTTACCGTTTCAGTTCCACCTACGCGCTCAAACTCCCTCTCCTGAAGAACTCTCAATAGTTTTACCTGGACCAATGGGGTCATATCATCTACATCATCCATGAATATTGTGCCTCCATCTGCCAATTCAAACCTGCCAGGTTTTCTGGTCATGGCGCCTGTAAATGCCCCTTTCTCATGCCCGAATAATTCACTCTCTAACAAGTTCTCTGATAGGACCGCACAACTTACCTTAATAAACGGTCCGTTCTTACGGTTGCTGTTATGATGTATTGCATGTGCAATGAGTTCCTTGCCTGTCCCGCTTTCACCATATATAACGACGTTTGATTCTCCTGGAGCGATAGTCTTTATCAACTCGTATATTTCCTGCATACGTTTATTCTTGCCAATTATGTTATCAAGTCCGTATTTTTCGTCAAGTTGACTGTGCAGTAAGATATTTTCCTTTGTCAATTCCTGATATTTTTTTAACCTCTTTATCTTTAAAAGCAATTCTTCGGTAGGAAACGGCTTGGTGATATAATCATGTGCCCCCATCTTCATGGCAGATACAGCGCTTTCTATAGTGCCATAGGCTGTCATAATTATGACCTCTGTGCCTGAATAGTTTTCTTTTATACGCCTCAGTAATTCCATTCCATCCATCTTCGGGAGTTTCAGGTCTGCTACCACAATATCAAATCCTGACTCCTCTAATTTATTTAGAGCAGTAAGCCCATCCTCGCACCCTTCTACTTCATACCCTTCCTTAGACAGGGCATCTAACAGGGTTATCAACTTTATCTTCTCATCATCAACTACTAATATCCTGCTTTTCATTTCCAGACCCCTTGTAAATTCCCCCTCACCTTACTCCTCTCCCCTCGCGGGAGAGGCTGGGTGAGGGGGGGATGGCAATGTAACAGTGAAGGTTGAACCTTTATTAATCTCACTTTCCACACTTATCTCGCCCCTGTGTTCCCTGATTATCCCCAGACCTACCGAAAGTCCCAATCCAGTTCCTTCTCCAACCCCTTTGGTGCTGAAGAAGGGGTCAAAGAGCCTTTCCATATTCTCCTTAGGGATGCCACATCCTGTATCTGTAATGGATATACTAACATTAGAAGGGTCTCTTCTCCCTATTATAGTGAGGTTACCCCCTTTGGGCATCGCGTCCAATGCGTTTAATATGATATTTAGAAAGACCTGCTGTAAGTAATGTCCATCTCCCCATATTTGTGGCATATCTTTATCAAATCTCTGGGTTAATATTATAACCTGCTCATCCATTCTATGGGCAACCAATTCTAATGCCTTCAATATAGTCTCTTTAACGTTGACATGCCCCATATTTAAATCAGATTGTCTTGCAAAGTCAAGTAGTTTGCGAACGATATTTTCTATACGCGTCAATCCATCTGCTGCAAGTCTCAGGTATTTGAGAGTCTGCTCATGGTTTCCTGGTTCTTTGATAATCGTCCTTATACAATTCTGAATCCCATCTAACGGATTATTTATCTCATGGGCTACGCCTGCCGCTAAAGTCCCTATAGAAGCAAGTTTCTCTGTATGTAAGAGTTGTTCCTGGGCTTCTTTTAGATTTGCATAAGCCTTCTCAAGGCTTGAACGCTTACTCTCCAATTCCCTGTTCAGATTTTCTATCTTAATACGGTCATTGTGTTCTTTTTCAGATAAAAGTCCTAATGATACGGCTATAAGTATCAGGAAAGAAAGCCGCAGTGTCAAATCTGTCCAATGCAGGTTACTTAGACCCTGCATGTCACTTAATATATACAGTATGGATGAGGCAATTGCTACACACAAACCTAACCTCATACCATAATAGAATGAATGTAAAGCCACTAATAGATAAAATGCCAGGTGAAAATTGCTTTCAATCCCGCCAGTAAAGCGTATGAGAAAATAGATAAATGCAAGGTCCAGAATCAATGCTGCCAGATATAACCTTTTAATAATCTTTGGCCATGATAATACAAACCAGTATAATAGACTGCTGTAGGTACAGAATAATGCCAGTATCAATGCAATATTGTATCTATCTAATGGCCCAAGGCGGCTAAATATAAGCCATCCTAATCCCCCTAAAAATGTTATTATTCTTAAAGCAGCAAAACCTATATCAGTTGAGGATAGCCTTGAAGTTATTATACCCGATAACTTAGTCAACATATCCTCGGCAACTGGTCACCCACAAACATATCAATAATCCTCAATCCACCAACCATGGTCGCAAGACACACCTTACCCTTATGTTCTTCTGTAATCTCTCCTATGAGCCTGGCTTCAATACCTTCAGGATACCCCTTCATCACCTTTAATACAGCCTCTGCATCATCAGGTGCTACTATAGCGACCAACTTGCCCTCATTTGCCACATAGATAGGGTCAATACCTATTATTTCACATAATGACCTGACATCTTCCCTTACAGGTAGTTGTGCTTCCTCAATCATTACGCAAAAAGAACTACCTAATGCCACTTCGTTTAACAAGGTTCCTAATCCTCCCCTGGTAGGGTCACGCATGAATCTTATTTTACGAGAAATCTTAAGCATCCCGGATACCATATCCCATAAAGGTGCAGAATCCGAGACTATTTCAGACTGAAAATTAAACCCTTCCCGGCATGATAGGACTGCAATACCATGGTCACCGAGTGTGCCGCTTAATATAATCTTATCCCCAACCTTGATATTTCCGATACCTAAATGAACGCCATTCTCAATAATTCCTATACCAGAGGTATTGATAAAGAGCCCATCCCCACTACCCCTTTCCACGACCTTTGTATCGCCTGTGACTATCTTAACACGTGCCTTTTCTGCAGCCGCACTTATTGAGTCCACAATCTTTTCTAATAGAGTATAATCCATACCTTCCTCTATTATGAATCCACAGGATATAAATAGAGGCCTTGCCCCCATTACAGAAATGTCGTTTACTGTCCCATATACAGCGAGTTTACCTATATCGCCGCCAGGAAAAAATATGGGTTTTACCACATAGGAATCTGTGGTGAAAACAAGAGGTAAATCTCCTATTTGAATAAAGGCAGAATCTTCCAATTGTGCCAGAATCGGGTTGTTTAACTTCTTCAGGAATAGTCCGGTTATAAGTTCATGAGACAATTTCCCTCCGCTTCCATGTGACATTGATATTATTCTCTTTCCTTCACTCATACCATTATCCCTCATATTTATAGTAACTGCTGCATGTCCCCTCACTTGAGACCATACATGCCCCGACAGGATGTTCAGGAGTGCATGAGTTTTTAAATAACAGACATTCAGGAGGTAATTTTATTCCTCGCAGGACGTCACCACACATACAACCTGTCCGAACCTCTCTTTTATCTACCTTTACCTTGAAATGGGTTTCGGCATCATGTTTAGAAAACTCTGTGCGTATTTTAAGTCCACTATCCTGGATTATCCCCAATCCTCTCCATTCACTATCTACTGTCTCAAATACCTTTTCTAACATCTCCTTAGCCTTCTTATTGCCATCTTCTGTTACAACCCGTCTATATTGAATCTCTACTATGGGTCTTGATTCTCTAATCTGGCAGAGCAACCTGTAAATGGTCTCCAATATATCCACAGGCTCAAATCCTGCAATGACACACGATATGCCAAACTTAAGTGGAATAAATTCATAAGGTTTTGAGCCGATAATTGTGCTTACATGTCCCGGACATATAAAGCCATCTATCTTTAATTCAGGATTGCTAATCAGAGCCTCCATGGCAGGCGGGATTATCTTATGTGCACACAGGACAAAATAATTGGAAATACCAAGATTATATGCCTCAAGTAAAGATGCCGCAACTGTGGGAGAGGTCGTCTCAAATCCTATGCCGAAAAATAGGACATTTGAAGAAGGGTTCTCTTCGGCAATCTTAATGGCATCTGTAGTGGAATATACCATCCTCACGTCACAACCTTTTGCCTTCTCTTTCTCAAGGGTAGAATCAGACCCTGGAACTCTCAGCATGTCTCCAAATGTAACAAGGATAGTGTCTGGCAGACTGGCATATGCAATCGCCTTGTCAATCATATAGTCAGGCGTAACACATACAGGGCAGCCTGGACCAGAAATCAGCCTGAGCCCCTGCGGCATCAGTTTTCTTAAGCCATATCTTGAAATGGCAACTGTATGTGTGCCGCATACCTCCATAAAGGTAAGAGTCCTGTTTATTTCTTTATGGAGTCTGGATATTTCATTGATTAACTTTTCTGCCGTCTTTTTATCACGGAATTCATCAACGTATTTCATTTAGTTTTGCATGGCTTCGCCTAGCCTCGCATTTGCAATCACTGCCTGTCCCAGACACAGACCTCCATCGTTCGTGGGGACACGGCTGTGGGTATAGACGGTAAAACCTCTTTCTGTCAATAACTGAAATGTGCGTTCTAAAAGAAAGATATTCTGGAATACCCCGCCACTCAATGCCACTTTTTTCAATTGAGTCTTATCCCTGATTATTTCACACACCTCTCTAACTACCGAAGCAATCCCATTATGAAATTTGGCTGAGATAATGGGTATGCCTAATCCTCTCTTGATATCCGAAACGATGCCACGGATGACCTCATCATATTCTATTATAATAATCTCACCCCTATTTACAATAGAAAAGTTATACCTGTCCATACAACTATTATCTGCTACCATCTCTAACTCTACTGCTGCCTGTCCCTCATAATTGGCTCCATTGCGTAATCCAATCAGAGAAGATACGGCATCAAATAACCTGCCTACACCTGAAGTAAGAGGCGAATTAATCTTAACTTTCATCATCTTCTCAAGTATATCCCATTTATTCATATCTAAGTTTCTTACAAATCCTATATCCAATTCTGACATCCCTCTGCCATAGACATTGTATAGATATGCAGCAGCCATTCTCCACGGCTCTCTTATAGCCGCCTCACCTCCAGGTAATGGAAGATATGCAAAATGGGCGTGTCTTTCATAACCTTTAAAATCTGCAACAAGAAATTCTCCACCCCATAGATTTCCATCTTCCCCATACCCTATACCATCAAAGGCTACTCCTATTGCCTTAGACTCAATCCCATTGTCTGCCATGCAACTTGCAATATGGGCATGGTGGTGCTGAACCGGAATCCGCACAATATCCTCTGGATAATTCGCCATGTCCTTTGCATATTTGGTAGCAAGGTATTCCGGGTGGATGTCATGCGCAATCACCTCAGGCTCTATGTAAAATAGTTTCTTGAAATGTTCTATCCCTTTTTCAAAAGAGGTTAGGGTTTCAATATTTTCCAGGTCACCTATATGGTGGCTTAAGAATGCAAAAGTTTCGCGTGTTAAACAGAACGTATTCTTGAGATGCCCGCCGCAGGCAAGGATGACCTTCCTGAACTTAAAAGGGACCTTTATTGGCTGAGGGACATAACCGCGTGAACGGCGAAGAACCATATCTCTCCCACGCCATACTCTAACAACCGAATCATCGCACCTTAGATATATCCTGCGATTATGTGATAGGAAATAATCTGCAATTGCCCAGAGGCGTGAAAACGCATCACTATCCTGGTATGCTATTGGCTCATCACTTAAATTCCCACTCGTCATTACAAGAACAAGACATGAATCTTTTAAAAGTAGATGATGGAGTGGCGTATATGGCAGCATAAATCCCAGATACCGTTGATTGGGTGCAACAGATTCTGATATGGATATACCTTTTTTTTTCAAAAGCAAGACTATCGGCCGCTCATGTGATAAGAGCAGTCTCTCTTCTTCGTTATTAACCTCACAAAACCTCTGGACATCTTCAACTCTGGCCGCCATCAATGCAAAAGGCTTATCTTCTCTATACTTCTTCTTTCTCAAATTCTGAACCGCATTATCATCTTCAGCATTGCATGCCAGGTGGTATCCTCCTATACCTTTAACAGCGACTATCCTGCCATTTTTCAGATGCTGGACAGCCTGATTGATAGCCTCATCCCTGAATAATTTCCCTCCATCTTTATGCAACAAATAAACCTGGGGACCACATACATGGCAGGCATTGGGCTGGGCATGAAATCTCCTATTGAGAGGGTCTTCATACTCACCTCTGCAGTCAGGGCACATCTGAAAGTCCTGCATCGTAGTCTTGTCCCTGTCATAAGGGACATCCTGGATAATTGTAAAACGTGGGCCACAATGCGTGCAGTTTATGAATGGATAACGATACCTGCGGTCAGATGAAGAAGTTAATTCTTTATAGCAGGAATTACAGATTGAAATATCCGGGGACATGAGAACAAATTTATCAGTTTCTTTAGATTCACTGCCTCTGATTGCAAATCCTCTATGGCCTGCAGGAGACAATACAGATACATGGACATCCTCAATGTAAGATAAAGGCGGAGGTTCTGACTTTAAGGTGTCTATGAAAGATTCAAGGTTTGACTCTTCACCCTCTACCTCAATCGTCACACCTTTGGAATCATTAAATACAAATCCGGAGAGATTGTTATCTGTAGCAATTTTATAAACAAACGGCCTGAATCCCACTCCCTGGACTATGCCTTTGACGATTACTTTCATCCGCATGGGTTTTATTATAGCACATTACCGGGAGCAAATCCATAGATTTTGCTACTTTCCCAAAGGGCTTTTAGAAGGGTTTTCTCGTAATTTTTATTTCTTCTCTCTACCTGTAAGCCATGACCAGTTCATGGGGTAAACTTCAGGGTCAAAGATAACCCAGTAGAGATGCCATACTATGATTGCCAGAGTGGCAAGAATTGCCTCATAAAGATGTATGGCAGTGGAAACGTCAAGCAGCCATACAGGGAAATGTGCCATTGTCCAGTTCTCAAATGTAAGAAGAAGACCGGTGGCTATCATTATCGCTGAGCCCCAGGTGAGTGCCCAGTATTCGCTCTTCTCCATATAATTAAATTCTGGATAGTGCGGACGATGTTTAGTAAATCCTAAATTGAATCCTATAAATTGCAAGACATCTTCAAAATCTTTTCTATCTGGCACAAGTGACTTAAGTTTTTTCCTTCCTGTCTCAGTAAAGGTAATATATATTAAATGATAAAGACACAAAAGGCAAAATGCCAATGCAGATAACCTGTGCATCAAACTCCGCAGTTCAGGCCCTTTCTCAAGGCGGAATGGGAAACTCCACCAACTCTGCGGATATTTTATTGCAAAACCAGTGCAGGCAAGGATAATAAATGATAGAGTAAGCGTAATGTGCTGGACCCTTTCATTAAATGTCCACTTTATATGTTGGGTTTTGTGTAAGAGGCTCAATCTAAAAGAATGGCGTAACTTCTTCCAATAATCCAACAGATTATGAAGGGTCATTGTCCCGATAACCGATATTATCAATGTAATGTATATTAATCTTATCCAGTGCAATATCCTGTTATCCCCTCCCTTGACAAGATGAACTTTTAACTTTGACAGGCTCGCTGCAGATGCCCCAGGGTGGCACTTGCCACATGTCTTTGCAAGGTTGGTTTTATTCACTGAAGAGTTAAGGTCACGGGAAGGTAATATATCGTGAAACCCATGGCATGAGGCACAGTTCGCCACTGTTGTTACACCCAATTGACTGGCTAACCCATGATAACTTTCCATATAAGTTTCTAATCTCTTTATAGGAAGACCGTATTTACTTGTAATCCTCTCAGCAGCATGGCAGCGCGGACAGGTAGTCTTTGAAATTGTAGTAGGGTATACAGTTGAGGCTGGTTCCTCGTGTGACAGGATGGTGTGCTCACCATGACAGTCTGTGCAAACCGGGGCATCTTTAATACCTGCACCCATCGCCTTGCCATGGATACTCATCTGATAGGTCTTATAAACATTTTCATGGCATTTAGAACAGGTTGATGGAACATTCTTTCGGTATATCTTTGAATTCGGGTTTGTTGAAGAGTAAAGGGCATGGGACCCGTGGCAGTCTGTGCATACTGCAGCATATGCCTCATCTTTTTCAGATACAGCCTTCCCATGGACAGTCACCATATAAGTCTGGTAAGGGTGTGCCTCTGACAGGTGGTATTTTTTCATGAGTTCTTCATCGGCATGGCACTTTGCACAGGTCTGGGGAATATTTTTTCTGTTTACAGGGGATTTGGGGTCACGTGAATTCAGGATAATGTGGTGTTCCCCATGGCAACTCTTACATGAGGCAGCCTCCTTTATGCCACCTGAAACTGCTTTTCCATGGTCACTTTCATTATATACCCTGGTTTCAATCCTGTGGCATTTACTGCACAAGACAGGCTTTAGATTCTCCTGATGAGGCAATTCCTTTATATCATCATGGCAGCTCGTGCAAAGATTCTTCCCATGGATTGATACAGAGTGCTCCTTTTCATCTATGAATAAAGATAACTCCTCCCCACCAGATAGAGTCTTTTTCATATCCTTTTGGCTATGGCATGTGTAACAGTCTGAATTGTCAATAGCCATCGCGGATCCGGCAGTGAGGATTACCCCGAGAAGAACCAATACGCTTCTACTAATCAGGTTATTCATTTTATCCATATGATGGAAAAAGCGGATAGGCAAACCGTATAAACTTGGTTCTCAGGTTTATAGTAAAGTCTTTTTAGAATGACGACGAGACTACTCCTGAAATCTGGCCATTTTTATCTCCTGTTCCTGCCGGGACATCGTCCTCTTCATTCCAGGTATATTCTAATTTAAGGAGCGTCTTGTCTGACCAGCGCCAGCCTAACCCTAAGGAATGCCTTTCGTATTTATTCGCATTAATGCTATTTAGTGAAGCAATCTGGCCACTATCTAAATCTACTATGCTATATCTATATGCACCATACAGTCGCAAATTTATATTATACATTCCCTCTACAAATCCATACTGGCCATCCCGGTCCTGGGCATTCTCTGCATCATCCTCAAACTGACCGTATGCCAGTCTGATAAATGCCTTACTGTCAGAGTAGACTGGAGGGTCCAGCGGTTTCTTGCCTCTTTTGAAATCATACCTTGCATCTATTTCCCACATCTGGCGTTCCCAGTTTGTCGCACCTGTAGGTGGAGTTGTTAAGCCAGCAAACGTTGACTCTGATGAAGCCGTCAATAAATCCCCTGAATCATAATAACTTGCTGAAAGATAAAGAGGATTAATTGGCGTTATGGCAATCTTCCCTGCAAATGCCTTTGAACTGCTATTATCGGCACCTGTGCTGCTATTTCCATTCATGACTGCAGTTGACCACTTTATAGGTATCGGTTCGTATAATTTTATCTTTCCGGAAAGTTGTAAACCCTCATCGTTCCCAAAGGCTCTCGCTGCTGAAGTTGATATCAGAACACTCTCCACAGGATTATTCGACCATGTTTCTTCGCCATAGTCAAATTTAAATCTACCTAACCTTGATTCTAATGTAAAAGGCGTATCCTTTAAGAATGGGAGAAAATCCTTTGAATCCAGATAGAAAAAGTCTAAGTTATTGAAAGTGGCGTTATTTAAATCCATACGCATAGTTATGGTATTTATCTTATCGGGCTGAAAATCAAATCGTAACTTTGCCTCAGGTGCTTGAAATGAACCGTTTGGAAATGAACCATTATCCTGTGAGTCAAAATACCCCACTGCCCATCTCCCTGAGATATTCAACTTCGTCCCAACATTTTTTAACATCACTGCGACAGGTTCTTCCTTCTTCTCAGCGGCCTTTTCTTCAAGTTTAGCCTCTTTTGCCTTTGCCAGTTCACTTTCAAGTTTCTCAATACGCTCCAACATTACTTTACTCTGTTCTTTTAAGGTTTGGAGTTCTTCCTCTATAGTCAACGCACAAACCTGTCCAATACCCATAGAAACAAAAGCCACGATTAAACCAAAGATTAGCCCTATTTTCATTCTAACTCCTCCTCGTATAATATGTTTAACGCCCCTTCGGGCAGCCCTGTAGGGGTTTGATTCATCAAACCCGAACTAGCGGGCGTCATAAATGCCGCCCCTACAATTTTCAATATAGCAATTTTCGTGCCTTTTGTCAAGATAACTATTTCTCTGAGGACCCTAATAGCGCCCTTTTAACAGCAGCGAACAAATCATCCTTATTGACAGGCTTATTGAGATATTCAAATGCCCCTTTTTCCATAGCCTCAAGGTAGGTATTCCATTCCCCATGGGCAGTAAGAATTATTACCTTTGTATCAGGTGATAATTTCCTGACCTCTTCAATAAGTTCCATCCCGCTCATACCAGGCATCTTCAGGTCTGTGATTACCAGTTGAAACTTATTCTCTTTAATTAATCCTAACGCCTCATTACCATCAGAGGCTGACAAGACAGAATATCCTTCCATAGTGAGAAGTTTAAGGAGAGAGTTTCTGAGAAGGTCTTCATCGTCTACTACCAATAACCTATTTTCAGCCTGGCAATCCATATCCTTCACCTTTGCTCAGAAAGAATAGAAATGACTTTCCTGGCATTATTCCTGGACACTTCAATCAATGTATTTGCATAAGAGACGTTATGGAGACCTTTACCAAACTTGACAAAGTTGTAGTTGTATTCAGCATCTTCCAATAATTTGGATACCTCTTGATATCCTTTGTCTTCTTTATTTAAGGATTGGACAAGTTCACTTGCTTTTTTCAAGATAGGTTCTAACTCATTTAATGATTCCTGAAGGGCACTCTTCCAACTATCTAACATCTCTGCGTAGCCCTTGCCATGGCATCCAAAGCATGCAGCGCCAGTGGGTTTATAGGTCTTACCTGTAAAATGGGTTGCAGGTAATTCCTCCCCAGGATTGATATGACACGCTACACAATCCACCTGTGCCAGAAACATAGGGCTTGGCATATCCTCCACTCCTCTGCCCCCTTTACCCATATACATCTCTTTTTCACCTGCATGTTTTGATAGGTGGCAGACGTCACAACTATATTCTAAGGGTTTTATAGTCGTCTGGACAGCATGTTTTATAGTGAGATGGCACTGGAAACATTCTACCTTATGTTTTGTTACATGATTCTCGTGTATAAATTCATGGTCTTCATAACGTGAGAGTCTCTCAGGTTCACCATGGCATGTGAGACACATCTCTCTTGGCGCCTCACCATCTCCCTGGACAGCGTCTAAGTGGCACTTCTGACATTCAACCCCTCTACCTACAAAATCCTTGTGATTAAAACTTACCCCGGCGGCAATCTTGATTTCCTTTTCAGGCGCACCATGGCATAATGGACAGCCGCCGACAGGCGTTATCTCTCTGCCATTCTTTTCACCCTTGAAATGGCAGAGGAAACATACCTCTTCAGTGACCGCTATGTGCTGGCCCTGGACTATCTGGGAATGGCATGATGTGCAGCGCAGCCTCTTGCCCCTTCTCACCCCTACAAGGTGCGGCTTATGGTCAAAGATGATGCCGCGTTTGAACGTAACCTTGCCTTCTAACAACCTCTTTTCATGGCAGCCTTTCCTCAGGCAGCTTGAATCCTCTATCTCAGCATAAGGTTTGGTACTGTATGTCCGGGTCACGAATTTTACCACCTGTGTGATTGCCTGTATCTTACCCTTGAATTCCTTTGTAAGTCCGGGTGGATAGTGACAATCTACGCATGAGACAAAATTATGGCTTGACGTCTTCCATGCGTTATAGTATGGATGCATCACATGGCAGCTATTACAGAATGATGGGCTTGTGCTGTATTTCAAGAGTCCAAGAAAACCGAATATAGACAGGAAGAATAATACCCCAAGGAATGTAAGGAACCTCCTGCCGATTCTTAAACCCTCTCCTTTCCGGGCAGGAAGATATATGCCGATTTTTCTAAATAATGAAGATATGGCATCTGTTACCATATTTTTATCAGTGTGATTTCTCCTATTGCTAAGAATAAACTTAAAGGAATCCGAACAAGATAACTCCTGGGGAACCTGCGAAACCAGGGTATTGAACTGATTATAGTAAGATTAATTACAAGATAAAGAAACATTGCCCCAGCCACAGACAAAATCCCAACTATATATCCAGCGACCACAGAAGCCGAAAACCGTCCGAACTCAAAGATGCCTATACTCACAAATAAAATCAGGATAAATACCGCAGATTTATCAAGTATTGGCTTATTCTCTCTTTCGTTATACCAGAAAAAATAATTAAAGAGTGGAATCAAATATATAGAGAAAGATATACCAAACCCCATGCCAATATAAGCACGAACGAAAAGTGGGATTGAGAAAGGCAAGAGCCTCTCTGTCAAGACTTCCAGGGGAAATATGCCCAGCAACAAAAGCGATACCCATCTTATGGTAGAAACAGGTAACCCGCTTTTCTTTCCACCACCTGCTAAGCAGACACCGATGAAACCAGAAAGTACCCCCCAGTAGACCCCGGTGCACCTGGCACAGAATGGAAGAGTAAAACCACCAAACTGAAAACTCCTATCTTGTAACTGGTGGCACAACCCTGATGCAAAAGAATGTAGTATTTCCATCGTGCTATTCTGCCTAAATTAGATTCTTCGCTTCGCTCAGAATGACATTGTTGTCATTCTGAAGGAACAAAGTGAGTGAAGAATCTCTGTTTTGAAATTCCTGCACTATTTAATTTAAAACGGCTGCCCCAGTCAAGAAAGCAGCCGCTTTTAATTATTTGCTCTTTAAAACACACCTTACGGACGGACACCTGCTGGAGTTGACCCGCTAATGTCTTCTATAGAATCGCGCAGGAGTTGAATTGCATATGCGCCGTTATGAATCCCTGCCCCGGGGTCATGGTCAACAAAATTATAGCTATAGGCGCCTTTTATTGCTTTATCAACCCAGGCGGTCCCGCTCCAGTAAGGATAACTGGTGCTGCTGGTTATACCCAGAGTGCTCAACTGATTTAAAAGGGCAGTCTTTAAACCTGCAATCTCTTCCTGAATGCCCTCTGTGCTGTTTCCATCACCATCATAATCCTTCCCGGCGCTGCCTGAACGGAATGTATCAAATGAGGTTACGCCGCCTGTATGGCAGGTGGCGCAGATAGCGTTGTTAAGTTCGCTCTCATCCGCGGTGTGCATTGCCCATGTATGTCCGCCGACATTATTGCTACTGGCATCAGCCATGTGGCATCCAACGCAAAGAGTAGTCTTGTGTGCTGTTATACCGCTGGAATAGGTCTTGCCTGTATATTGATATCCGCCATCCACGCCTGAACCATACAGCATGGCGGCTCCACCGCGGTAATGTGGATTAACCTTTCCTGCGACTGTGCTGAAACTACCACCACTATTGCGACTGGCTATTGCATCCGCAACTGCTGTCGCTCCTGCAGTTCTATACTGATGGCAGGAGATGCATAAAGCAGAATCTCCAAGTTCTGCCTGCGTCTTTGTTACATCAGATGGGAATTTCACTGTAGGAATAGAACGGCGTGCAGTAGGCGAACTTGCTGTCGGGTCATGGCAGGTGTAGCAGGAATGAAGTTTATACTCTGTGCGGAAGGTTGCCTCTTCAGTGGAATCACTCTTACCGCCTACACCATCAGCGATGCTGTCAACAAAACCTTCACCGGAATGGCATCTCACACAAGAAGTGCGGGTTGAGCCTGTGGCATACTTATAATGAGACGCTGAAAGGTCAGCATGGCCTGAAATTGACCACTGCCACGCCTCTTTGAAGTGACTTTCAGTTGTGGTGTGACATTCTGTGCACGAGTTGGTCATGGTAAGACCCAGGATGCGGTTCACATTAGGAAATATTGCCCTGAATGTATGGGAGTGTATCTGCCCTTTATCAAAACCAGCGGCATCGTCATCCCAGTTGGCCGCAGTCTTTGCAGTCTTTGGCATATGGCATTTTGTGCATCTTCCTACGCCTGTCCCTTCAGGGTCATAGGTGATCTCATCTTCATCTCGCATTACTGCCTCTTCACCCATATGGTCTAATACGGCATTTTTCAAGGTATCACTTACTGTGTCTGATGCGACATCTCTTACCATCTCATTTGTTACCGATGCAAAAGGAGAATCCTCAGCATGACAGGATAGGCATAGCGTATTATTATCAACACTGGTTTGAATTGTGATATTATCATCATCATTGTCAGTGCGGCTGGTAATTATCTGCTCTTCCTGAGTCTCACTATGCGGGTCATGGCAACTAAAACAGGAAAGACCTGCGGCGGCATGAGGTCCGTTATACAGGTCAAGGAACTGCTGGCGATGTTCTTTAGCAGATACAAAATTTTTCCCAACAACATTGGTTGAATTGATTAGATAAGTTGAGGAAAGGAAATCCAGCCCCCAGTATGCATCTGTACTGGTAGTGTATGTGTAGAAATCTGTCAGTGTATCACCTGGTTTGAAAATCCTGCCCTGCGTAGCGTCATATGGGTATTCATAGGCAGAACTTGCCCCGGCTGCTGTCTCTCCTGTCCCGCGGGAATGGCATCTTCCGCAGACCTGGTTTGCCAAATCAGTGGCAAGGTCTGTATCTGGATTTGTGATATCATCTTTATTCAGCGTAACAATATGTTTACCACCAGGCCCATGACATGTCTCACAGCCAATTGACATCTCAACATAATTGTGCTCCCATTCACTGCTCGCAGTGAGATACTCCGGCTCATAGGCTGTAACATGACAGCCACCGCATCGCCTTTCATACGCATCAGCCTGATTAGCCATAGAGACAAAGGTGTTATTAGTGCCATATATAGGAAGGTTGGAACTGTCATACCAGTCTGAACCATTATACACAGTCCAGTCATTGGCATTTACATTATATTGAATAGGCAATATATAATGGCTGTTACCCTGTTGAATCATATAGCGTTGCTTCCAGTGTCCGCCTATTGTCTTATTAACTGTATAAGTAACCTGTCCAATCCTCACTGTATAGTTACCGTCAGAATAACCGAGAATAGGGGCATTAGACCCGTAGGCACTGAAACTACTATCAGTAGAAAGGTTTAGACTTTCTTTAAAATCGTCCGTGCCGTCAGAGTCACTATCTGCTACTACGCCTGGCTCATCAGTCGGATACCGCAGTTTCTTGGTATGTAATGTATCCTTCCATGATTGATAATAGGCATTATGGCAGACTTTACAGCGCACAGAACCTACATAAGGTTTATCATTAAAAGTAGAAAGGGTAAGATTCTGAGTGGTGGTAGAACCTGCAGTTACTACCTTATCAATAGCAGTCTCAGTATCATAATTATTCAAAGACGCACGCAGTGTATATGTATTGGGTTCAACGCCTGAAAGGGTATAATTCCCGCTGCTATCAGTGGTTGTAGTATGGTCACCTTTGTCTGTAGAGACTGTCACATTCGCCAGTCCCCCGCTGCCTGTAACAGTCCCTGAGACCTTGCCTGTGGTCTCCTCTCCTTTGTCACCTCCTCCACCCCCGCCGCACGCCAGGGCTAACCCTACGGTTAATAACAACCCTATTATTATCAGACATCTCCCTTTGAATTCGTCTCTAAACATTTTAATTCCCTCCCATTTAAAAATTATCTATGGCAACGTTCGCAACTTCCACCATCATCCGGATGAGGAAGCCCAGCCCCTGGCAAATGGCATTCCCTGCATGAACTGCCTGAAAGATGAGCAGTCCCGCCTGGCCTGTCCGATGCACTATCATGCCCTGGTGTTCCTTTATGACACGCAGAACAACCAACCGCATTAAGCGGCCAGTGGCAGACTGAACAATGACGCTGGCTTGAGCCACTCCATCCTGCAGTATGATTCCGTGGTGCAGTCTGTTGGTGGCACCGCACACACTCGTCCATCTGGTGGCACTTTGCACACCTGTCTCTATCAATTTCCGATGCAATTCCATGCCCACGCTGTCTCCACTGATTGGTATGGTCAACCGGCGCCTCATTCTGATGGCAATCAACGCAAGCATCCTTTTTGTGGCATCTGTAGCACTTTGCCTCACCGCGCGGGTCAATCCCTTCTCTTATTAATTCGCCGTGGTTTTTCTTCCAGTTTAAAAGATGGTCTTGAGGCGGCATATCTTTTGCTTTCTCACTATGGCACTGCAGGCAATCAATTTCTTTCTGACTTTTCTCATGGCATTCCAGGCAGGTCTCCATGCGAGGTGCCTGAAGTGGAGTTATTCTTTCTACCTCTTCTATACCTTTATGGCAAACCTTACAGTCTATCTTTCTCTCTTTATAATGGTTTTCATGTGAGAATCCGACATCGGGGAAATCACACCATTTACCCCATTCTATCTTTTTCTCTCCAGGTATTCCTATGTGGCATTTTCCACATTGGGCTGGTGCAGTCTTATGTTCCTTGATTTCTTTTAATCCTGCCTCTTTATCAACATCATGGCAGGTAGTACAGATTGTCATAACTGGCATTGTAGGAAGTTCATATCCTGACTTTAAAGAATGGCAGGATTCACACTCCACTCCTTGTTTTATATGATTCTTATGGCTGAACTTGATTAGACCTTCCTTACAGCCTGAGAATAAAAATCCTAAGGTTAGTGCTCCTAAAACAACTATTGGTATCTTTTTTATCAAGATTGTCTCCTATTTAAAAATTATATTTTATGCCAGTCTTAAGTATATGATAGACATCAAAATCATCATCTTCGGCTTCGTATCTTATTTGCCATTCTACATTCCTTTTCTTGCCCGGCTTGAATTTTAATTCTAAGAAGGCAGTACGGACATCGTCCCGTTCTTCCTGAGTATAATAATCATATTTGTAAAGAGAGTAATATGAGCCAGCCTTGACCTTTACATTCTTATTAAATTTCTTCTCCGCCTCAAAACCTAAAGTCCTTATGTCGTCGTTTGAACTCCATTGCTCGGCAGTAAATGAAACTTCAGTATCCTCAAGCCAAAGTTCATATATAGAAAGGGTAAGATAATACCTATTATATTCGTGATTGAAGTTAGTCTCGGTTGTGTCTTCTACTAAATCCCGCATGGTAAATCCAGTCTCTATTCCTAACTTCTCGCCAAATCCCTTGCGGCATGAAAAATCATACTGATGGAATGGAAAATATTCACCGGCGACAGGATAAAAAGGTGAAAATTCTACGGTAAAATCACGTAAGACCTCTAATTGGCGAAAGTATGAAACCTGAAAAGAAATGTCCTCCTTGGGATAATTCAGGTTTGCGCGCAGTGAGGCATCTCGCTCTTTTTTATCCAAAAAAGAATATTTTCCATTCAGGTTTAAGTTGTCAAATATGTTCTGCCACCCGCTTAAGATAATAAGGTCATCGTTGTGGTCACCCCAGGTGGCACTGTCATCCTCTACATAGACATAATCCAATCTCAATCTTGTCCTGTCTAATGGGCGCCCTTCAATACCGGTTCCTAAAATCCAATCCCCTGATAAAGAAGACTCATAAAGATGTGTGGGCACACCTCCATAGAAAGATAGAGCAATATTCTCCCAGTAGGGGTTGAGTTCTAATTTCGCCCCATCAAACTGGACCGTCTCTCCTTCATAGACATATTGCCTGCCCAACCGTAGTTTTGACAAATATCCCACATCATTAAAATCCAGGTATGCCTGATAGATGCGCCCATTTATATTATCCTGATAAGTATCGGTAATATCAGCGAAGGGATAGAAACTATCGCCTGACTGGCGTCCATCAATATCAACGGAGAGCCGGCTAAAGAAGGAGCCTGTGACTTTATCCTTTCCTTCTTTCCCTAACTCTAAGGAAAGATATTGATAGAAATCCTGGTCTTCCTCATTCTCGCTCCAGCGCAAACGAAAATCCTGCCTGCTATAGCCGTGTATCTCGGGCAGATTTACTGCTTCTGCTTTTAAAACAACTCCAAATATAAAGATTAAAAATACCAACCAAAAACCGTTCTTCATAATAAGTCTACTTAATAATTCGCCTCCTTTTTCTCATTCTTATGATATATATAGACGTAGTATAGCAATTTTCATGCCGCAGTGAATTTTCAATATATATGATTTATATAACTTATTGATTATTAATGTGTTATATAAATATTAGATTGTTTCGTCATTACGTTCCTCGCAATGACTTCATAACAATATTTCACGGAATTTCGTGAAATTAACGGATTTCCGTACTTTCTATCTTTTTAAATTTATCACGAAATGTAGAAGGTTTCATCTTCAATATCTCTGCTGCCTTGCTTTTGTTGCCTCCTGCTATCTGGAGAGCAGAGGTTATAAGTTCTCTTTCTGTAGAAGAGATGAGATCCTCAAAGGAATTTTTACCAAAGATTAACTCTTTGGATAGAGGAAGCACAGGCAATCTAATCTCTTGAGGCAGGTCTGTTAATTTGATACTCTTCCCAACTTTAAGCAGACTCAATCGCTCTATCAAATGTTTCAATTCCCTGACATTGCCTGGCCAATGATACCCAATCAATACATCTAAACAATCAGGTTCTATGGCTGGTCTTTTGTCTGGAGGAAAAGTCTTTTGTAGAAAATGGTCAATTAAAAGTGGGATATCTTCCTTTCGTTCTCTCAAGAGGGGCAGGGTCATAGGGAATACTTTCAGCCTATAATAGAGGTCCTCTCTAAATTCACCCCTTTCTACTTTTTTTCTCAGGTCCACTTTAGTAGCAGCGATAATCCGAACGTCTGCCTTCATAGATGAGGTTCCACCCACACGCTCAAATGTCTTCTCATCAATGAAACGCAGCAATTTAACCTGAAGTCCTAAAGGTATATCATCCGCTTCATCAAGGAAGACTGTTCCCTTATCTGCCATTTCAAACCTACCCTTCTTCTGTCTGACAGCCCCTGTAAATGCACCTTTTTCATGGCCAAAGAGCTCACTTTCAATAAGTTCGTGAGGTATGGTGGCACAACTCAATTTTATAAATGGGTGGCTTTTTCTTGTGCCATTATAGTGGATGACAGATGCGATAATGTCCTTACCTGTCCCTGTCTCCCCCTGAAGCAGGAGTGTAAGACTTGAGGATAATGCCCTCTCTATATTCTCAAAGACCTCCTTCATCGCAGGGCTTTCCCCAACTAACTTGCCATAGCCATGGTCAGTCTTTAATCTTAGCCTTAAATCCCTGTTCTCCTCTTCTAATGATTTTAGCCTCTTAACCCTGTCTAAGATTAAAAGGAGTTCATCACTTGAGAATGGCTTGGTAATGTAATCGTATGCACCTAATTTCATCGTCTCTACTGCTGTCTCTACTGTGGCATAAGCAGTCATTATAATTACATAAATATCAGGATAGTCTGCCTTGACCCTCTTGAGGAGTTCAATACCGTCCATTTGTTGCATCCTGATGTCAGTCACAACTACGTCAAACGGTTCTTTTCTTAAAAGTTCCAGCGCCTCATCTCCTGAAGATGCTGTAAAGGCATCATAACCTGCCTCTTCCAGGTCCTCTCTCAGCGTTACCCTCTTAATCTTTTCATCATCTACAATAAGGATATTCATATTACTCTTTAATTGCAGGAAGACTTATTAAAAATGTTGTCCCTTTGCCCTTATAACTCTTCACCTCTATACTACCATCATGCTGTTTAATTATATCCAAGCATATAGAAAGGCCAAGACCTGTCCCGCCTGTCTTTTCCTTGGTAGTATAGAATGGTTCAAATACCTTATTAAACTCGTTCTCCTTAATACCTGTGCCAGTATCCTCTACCTCTATACAAATTGCTTTATTAGAATCGTGATAGCCTTTAAACTTAAGGGTCCCACCACCTGGCATCGCTTCAATCGCATTTATCGCCAGATTGAAAAATACTTCCTGTAATAGATGCCTGTCACCATTAACTGTGAAAGAATCAGTGAATTCTTTTTGAATAATTACGTCAGTCTTTTTAGTCTTATAGTCTATAAGTGAAATTACCTCGTCTATTATATCACTTATGTTGATAGGTTTTAATACAGGTTTGTGAGGCTTTGCAAAGTCCAATAGCCTGTTCACAACAATTCCTATTCTCTGAATGGACCTTCCCATCCATTCTAAATATTCCTGGACATCTCTCCTATCACTGATTAACTTCTTTACCCTTGCCAAACAACTCTGGAGACTATCCAGGGGATTATTTATCTCGTGTGCCACTCCTGCTGCCACTTTTCCTAAAGAAGCAAGTTTATCAAATTCTTTAAGTTGACGTTGGCGGTATTCTTCCAATTCCATTTTAGTATCTTCCATGCTTACAATCATGGAATTGAAGTGCTTACCAAGTCTTCCTATCTCATCATCCCTTGTTATATCTGCCCTTGCAGATAAATCTCCTTTCCCAACTTTGTCCATGGCATTCATTAAGTGTATTAATGGATTATTCAATAGGTTCATTGTCAGGATTGTAATTACAGTTGATATTCCAGCGAAAATAATCAAGCCTAAGATTAGCATTAGATTGCGATTCTTTGCCAATTCCTTCTGCATAGACGAGGAAGATATGTTGATCTGGAGCATCCCTATAGTCTCATCTTTACCATGACATTTCTGACATGCTTCCTTATTTTTGACAGGCGTTGTCATTGAAAAGCTCTTTTCTAATAAGGTGCCGGACCTATGTCCTGTCAGGTGCCCTACGAGTTCAGGATTTGAAGAGAATCTAACCCTGTTTTCATTATCCAGTATGTTTGCTTCTAATATTTCAGGAGATTTCACTAAATCTCTCAGGACATCTTCTATTGTCTCCTTTTCACCGCTGAGCATTGCCTTCTCTATGTGTTGATATATCAACCTGCTGATTATATAATTATAACTTTCTGTCCTTTTTAATATCTCGCTTTTCTGAATCTGGAAGAGTAGATATGTAAAGAGTAACAATATAATGGCAATAGTTACCCCTAAGGAAAATATTATCCTTAAAGATATGCTACGAGCAAGTGTTTTTTTAATCTGTGTAATCATTTCTTGTGGCACTTATAACACATTGCACCATCTTCCATACTCTCTTTCAAAAAGAATGCAAGATTTGAACCATGCGGGTTATGGCATGTTACACAGGTAACCATGCCCTTCTCATCTAACTTCATATCCCCATCCTTAGATATTGTGGTCTTATCAGTTGGAATGACATCTGTTGGATGTGGGATTACCATGCTATCCTTATCATGGCATGTGCCGCACAGGTCTGAAACATCGCTTTTAAGATTATTCCTGTCCATTCCATTGTGATGGCCATGGCATAGCAGGCAGTTACCCTGCTCTACCGGGAAATGAGTAAATTTAACCTTTAGGAACCTGTCTTCTTTATGGCAGGAGAAGCAGAGTTTTTCCTCATCTTTAATTAACTGATATTTGTTATCTGATGCATGTGGACTGTGGCACTTAATACACTGCCCATTCTTAACAGGGGTATGGGTATGGCCCTTTTTGAATTCCTCAGCCTTATCACTGTGGCAGCCAAAACAGAGTTCTGAGCCCTGGGCTGTTAATGAGAATGCCTTTGGGTCATGGCATGATTCGCACTCCTTTTCACCAAATGGGAAATGGACGTTTTTCTTCTTGAATAATCCCCCCATCTTTTCACCATGGCATTCAAGGCACGGCTTTTCTCCCCTCTCTTGCCACATGGTATTGTAGCCAAATGCAAGAGATGGTGTGATACAAAGTGCTACTATAACAATAATCAGCGTCAACTTATTCATATCATCGTCCCCTTTTTTCTTTAAATTCCTTGTGACAACTTATACATAAATTCTTTTTGCCATCCTGCCGCAATAGAAGCCCGTATTCAGACCCGTGTGGGTCATGGCATGTAGATGTGCAAGTCAAGAGATACCCTGTATTGGGGTCTTTCATATTACCACCCACTGGATGGGAAAGGCCTAATTTCTCCTGAGGATGGCATGAATAACAGAGGTCAATGTCTTCTTGAGAGAAATTCTTTTTGAGATTACCTTTTCTGGGTGAATCGCCGTGAAACTTATGGCATCTGTTGCAATCCTCTTCTAAAAATGGCTTATGAACATAGGTGGCATTTTTGCCCTTGAAATCAGGATGGCACGGGAAGCATAAACTGCCGCGCTCAGCCTTTTCTGTACCTTGAGAATATGAATTCGAGATTGCTTCGCTAATGCTCACAATGACAAAAAGAAGGAGTGTCATTGCGAGGACTCCGACGTTACGTCGGAGGACGTGGCAATCTAATTTACTATTGTCATTTTGCATTTTGATTTTTGATTTTTGCATTTATAATTTACACCTTAAATTTTGACATCTCTCCAATAAAATCCTGTGAATCTTTAATAAGTTTATCTACTGTTAATTTTAAATCAGATGGCAGTTTGCCCCCTATTTCATTCACCTCTTTTATATCCTTATCCACTGAAGTTGATATTGTCTTTAATCTCTGGACCTTCTCCTTCAACATGGTTGTCATATCATTAGATGCTAAAGCCAATTCCTTTAATTCATCATGTGTCCGGAAGATAACCGTATGAGATAAATTGCCATTGCCAACGTCTCTTAAGATGCGGCACAACCTGTGGACAGGGCCTGTAATCCTATGTGTAAAAAAGATATTTGCAATCATTACTACAACAAGGCCTAAAAAATTTATGATAAGCAGGCTCGGCAGGAGCAGTTCCATCGTCCTATTTATATTCTGGTGAGCTGAAAAATAACTCTCAGTAAGGTCCTTGTTGGCTACTTTGTAGAATATCCCGCCGCATATTACCATAAAGATAAAAAATACTAATTGTATCCCGGCTATAATTCTCAATTGAGAACTTTCCCTTATGAAAAATTTCCTTCTCTTGTATCCCTTCTTTGTTTTCACTTCTCTACCACGCCCCTTTCTGTCTTAATCTTATCAAAATATTCTTTGGATAACTTTCTTGCTTCCTCCTTTAACTCATCTGCACTTTTCTCCGGGGGAGCAACCTCTTCTTTTTTCTCCTCAATTTCTTCTTTCTCTAATTTACCTGGAATTTCTTTTATTTCTCCCTCAGGTCTCGGTGACACTAAGGTCCCCGGGATTGCTTTCTCAACTCTAACATACCTTGGCGGCAGTTTCACTGCCAGAGAGCTAATCACCTCATCAACTACTATATCAGCCATCTGGCTCAATGTCCTTATCCTTCCGAGCCCGAATATCTTTTCCTTATCATTCCCAGTTCTTGAATGCGTGACAGCCATGATGATACTACCTGTTGTGGTATCTATAATCCTGATGCTGATTGATACTACAGGGACGTCATCATTTCCTATCCTCGCATATTTATACTCTTGCACAGCCCCTAATATGATTCCATCTACTTTAAGATTTTTTCCCATCTTCTGGACAATTTCTGTATTTAATTGACTTGTAGACCTTATCCTCTCTTCTAAAAGAAACTTTTCTACCTCACCTGATTCAACTACGCCCAAAATCCCCATGTTATATAATCCTGTTAAGAATACATTCCTGACCTTCTCCCCTGCATCTGCCTCACCGCTTATATTGTCAAAAGGCAGTATCGCCACCCTCTCCATATGGGAAATCCTTGCATCTGTTCTTAAATAGACCCTTGTACTCTTGCCACATCCAAATAGTATAAAGATACTTATAGTAATAAAGAAAACTTTTTTAAATCTCATATCCCCTCCCACCCTTACTCTTCTAATGATGATACAATCTGCCTTGATACCTTCTGGGTAAGCTCACTCAGCGTATACACCTCTCCTGCACTTATAAATGGTATACTGCCTGGCCCGCCTTTCTTTGAGCAACTTGACATCCACATAATACCTCCGGTTTCTACATCCACAAGCCGGACAGTCAATGTAATAACCGGATATGATTCTGTACCTATCCTCGCCATGTCATACTGGTCTACAGAACCCATGACTATCCCGTGGACACCTAACGATTTACCCAATTTCTGCAATTTATCCACATCAAGGGATTTTTGTAAATTACTCGCTGAACCAAGGTCTATACCAACATCTTTCAACCCCTTAGATAATTCTCCTTCATCAACTATCTCCACATTTGTCTTTATCAAAAGTTCTGTTATGAATGCATTGGTGACACGCTCACCTGCAAAATGGTCTGCTGAGAGATTGGAAAAAGGTATAACAGCAACCTTTTTGAGCCCTCCAATGTCGGTCTGAGGGTGGAGATATACCCGCAAAGTTGAACCACATCCACATAAAGATATCAGAATAATTACAAACATATAACATCTAATAAGTTTCATAAGATTGCCACGCTCCTTTCAGTCGCTCGCAATGACAACATGTCAAAAACTCTTCGTTACCTGGATATATGTGACCTGCCTTTTATCTTCGGATTCTTCCTGATTATATATCTGATGGCTTAAGTTTATATAGGTCTGATTCTTCAGCCTGAAAGTCATCTGCCCATTAAGAGTCTGACTTGAATTGGTATCCTGCCTGTCTAAATAGGCTAAATAAAAGTCAAGGTATTCTTTCCACCTCCAGCTTAAGCCCCCTGAGAATACGAGTTCCTCACTGTCACTCCCCTCATCCGGCTTGTTCAGGTAGTAGTCAATGCCACTGGATGCAAATACGGTAGAAGTAAATTTATACGTAAGGTCAAACGATATATTCTCCTGCCCTGCCTTGGAGGAAGAATCCTGGTCTATGGTCCTTGTATCAGACATATTGTAACCCAATATACTGGACGATTTGCGAGTAGGCGTTGTATGGAGATTGGCGCTCAATGTATCAGTCAAACTTTTAGAATTTGACTGGATATTTTTTGTAGAGGTGATATTGTAGGCTAAATTCAGGTCTATCCCCTCCCTTACTTCAAGGGTCGTTGATACCCCTCCTGCATCAGTTTCAGAGACAAGCACGGAATCCAATTCACTTTTTGTATTGGCATAATTCGTATTTATATCGGCTATATTGGTAAGTTTACCAGAGAAATTGATAAATACTGAGTTATTCTCACTCTTGCTACCCCCTTCAATCTTTGATAAGTAGGTGGTATAACCTGTGGAGACGAAGGCATTATCATAAGGCTCTAACCCCATGGAATACGATTCAGTTATATTAGAACTTTCAGTACTGATAGTTTCGTCCTCAAATTCAAGCAGGTTACCTGAAAATCTGGTAGAGAGTGTAACCCTATCCATAGGGGTGATGGTGGTCTGGACAGAAAGATTCTGTGTCAGTGTCTGGCTCTGAAGAACATCCTGAAACCTATTCTTGTATTCGTATACACTATAGTTACCTGCTATATCCACCATTTCAAAAGGCTCTAAAGAGAAGTTATATCCTAAGGAGCCGCTTGTAGACCCTCGCCCTTCTGGCTCTGCAGTAGATTCAAATCCACCCCACGTTGTAACAAAAGTCCCGTCTGACTGGAACTTTTGCACTCTGTTGTTTAATGTGTCTGCTACATAGATAAATCCAAATCTGTCTGCACCAATACCCTGTGTAGAGGAGAACTGGGAGTTTCCTGAACCTAAAGTTCCCCATTTTGTAATAAAGGTTCCGAATATGTCAAATTTTTGCACCCTGTGATTATTTGTATCAGATACATATACAAAAGAACTTCCATCCACTGCTATACCCTCAGGTGATGATAAGAAGCCGTTATCAGTTCCAAAACTACCCCATTTGGTAATAAAATTACCTGATGAATTAAACTTCATTATCCTGTGGTTTTCAGTGTCTGCCACATAGATATTGCCGCTTACATCAACTGCTATACCTGCAGGGTCAGAGAATTGCTGATTACCTGAACCAAGACTTCCCCATGATAAGATATGATTACCGTCCGAATCAAATTTTTGCACCCTGTGGTTCTCAGTATCTGCCACGTATACATTGCCGCTTGCGTCAACCGCTATTCCTTCAGGATAAAGGAACTCACCGTCACCTGAGCCGATTCTTCCCCATGATAGTAAGAATGTCCCGTCAGCCCTCAATTTCTGGACTCTGTTATTCTGAGTATCTGCTACGTATATATTCCCGCCATTATCAACAGCCACCCCCTCTGGTGCATTGAACTGTCCATCACCTCCTCCAAAGTTTCCCAATGTATTCAGGAGATTGCCTGATGAATCAAACTTTACGAGCCTGTTATTACCCCTGTCTGCCACGTATATATTTCCTACCCCATCAACTACAATGCCAGATGGGCTAAGGAGCGTAGAACTGACTATCCCTGTGGCACGGTTGGTAAAATCCTGCTCTGAATATGTAAAAAATATCCTGCTTGAGCCGATGGGATAATTGGTTATAATGGATTTTGTCTCGTTTGTATTATCTGAGATATGAGGGTCAAGTCCATCTATAGAATTGGTCTGGCTATAACTCAATAACATCTCTGGTATCTTGTCCATAGTTAGTCTCAATGTAGTATCAATCGTATCTGTCTTAAGATTACCTCCTTGAGAATAACCTTTATTCTCAAACTCACTGTATCTGGTATAGAAATAATAATCTTCTCCGTGTAAAGTAATATATCCTGATGGGAAAAAATCACTGTAAGACCTGTCACTCCTCTGGTCCCATATTGTGTCTGTATCTATACCCAATATGCTTTTACCCATGAACTGGTCCTTTAAACTAAGGTGCAGGCTCTCCTGCCACCGGTAATAAGACTGGATATCCTGGTCTAAATTTTCGTAAGTGACGCTCGTGTAACCACTGAAATCCGCCCCTGATACATAATATGCCCATAATAACAATATCAGAGTAACAGTCAGTAATGATATAGTTCCTCGCACCCTTAGCCCTCACTTCAAGTACCCTCTAAATACAGTTTACAGTTAACTGTTCACTGTTCACTGTAAACTGCATGTGCTTCCGAAATATACCTCTTTAATTCCTCAGGCATATTGCCTAATCCTTTCATGTGGTCTTTCAGAAAGGAGTTCTCTATAATCGCCTTCATGCCCTTGAGCAGGCA
>Ga0082335_1001723_pt1 | contig 44321 bp, 55 predicted proteins | sample Subgrocontami58m_FD_72375 | JGI IMG/M metagenome (GOLD analysis project Ga0082335, IMG submission 72375) | Subsurface groundwater microbial communities from S. Glens Falls, New York, USA - GMW37 contaminated, 5.8 m (SPADES assembly) (version 2) ...
TCGTAATAGACTCCTCTCGCATCTTTCTTCGGATACGAGACGTATCCGATGATCTGGCTCAACGAGGGGAACGGATACGTGCGCATCATGCTTCCGTCTTCCTTCGACGCATTCCCGGCTATGAGCGTGCCATGTACATCGATGATGATACCGCGCGGAGCGAAGAGTGTCCTGGCTTCGAGGCTGTTGTGAGCGCTCTCGGCGGCGAAAAGCGCGCCGTTGGTGATCTCAAGGTCCCAGGAGCGAACGATGAGAATGGAAAAGAGTATGGTCAGTGTGGCCGCAAGATAGAAGAACGTCCGGCGCGAAAGCGGTTTCTCGAGCCTGCCTTCGAAACGTGCGCGGTCGAAGGCCGGCGCGTTCGACGCGTCGAGAAATATCTCATCCGGCGCGATTTCCAGGTTCTTTCGTTTCCTGCGCTGCCACATCATTATCTGATAGTACCCGTTCTGAGTTGACTGCGCACGAGAACGGCGATGCTCGAACAGACGAGTCCGTAGAGCGTGAAGAGCGGCCACGTCCCCGACCCGGGCACATAATAAAGAGTGTCGGCAAAAAGGCCGGCAGCGAGCGGCACGAACGGTTCAAGAAATGCGGCGGCGAGCGCGAGGAGAGCCGAGAGCGGCCACGGGAAGAGTACGACCGAGACCATGGTCGAGACCGTCAGTATGCCGTTCCGTATCATAGGGTTGAAGTTGCTATGGTAAACGAGCCCCGCAGCGCCGCACCCACGTCGCGCAGTTGAACCCACGAGAGTGAAAAAGGATTCAGGGCCGGCATGATGCGCAATGTGACAGTGGTCGTCGAAGGGTCGCTGTCGATACGCACCACCCTGCCGACCGGCAACATTCCCGGACCGGGAGCGAACACCGTGTCGCCGACCGCGACACCCGCGGCGCGTGCGAGAGAGGCGCTCATCGCTCCCGCTCCGGCGCCGAAGAGACTAAGGGGGATGTGCGCATTCCCGACCCAGCCGTGCGTGACAACATTCGGCGCTGAAAAAAGGGTCACCCGTGAGAAGTCCGCCGTCACCGACGAGACGACACCGAGCGGCACTCCTCCCTCTCCGAACGCCTCCTGGCCAAGCATCACGCCCGCGCGCTCTCCCGCCGCGAGTACGAGCGTGTCATACGGACTCTCGGGGGGGCGGCTGATGACGCCGGCGAGTATTCCGGACGACCTTTGAGAATCGGCAAGCGCGCCCACGCTCGCCGCCTTCTGTTCAAGCGCCGCGTTCTCGGCTATAAGCGCTGCATTCTCGCTCACGAGTCGCTCGTTCTGCGCGGCGAGCGCCGCAGCGCCACTGAAGCTGCTGAAAAAGCGGTGACTCTGCGCAGCGATAGCGTCCGCAACGCTGAACGCCGGTGCGAACGTATGCAAAAAAAGATTCGGCGCGAGGAGACGCAGAAGAAGCGCAAGTACTGAAAAAGTAAGCGCGGCAGCCCCCCACGATACGCTCGCGGACGACAGGAGCGCATTACGCTTCGCTAAGAATGTCTTCTTCATCGACAAAAAAATCTGAGTAGGGTGCCGGGTCTTCGGTGACGATACCCGCGCCGCGCACGACCGCCGTGAGCGGGTCCGGCGCGACCCTCACCGGCACTCCGAGCATCTTCGCGAGTATCTGCGGCAGGCCGCGCAGGAGCGCACCGCCGCCGAAGACGGTCACACCGTGCTGGAGCACGTCGGAGAGGAGCTCCGGCGGCGTCGCCTCGATGACTTCCTTCATCGTGTCCATAAGCGCGTCAAGCGAAGGCGCGACCGCCTCGCGGATATGCGCATCGGTGAGAAAGATCTCCCGCGGGAGCCCGGTCGCGAAGTCGCGTCCGCGCACGCTGCGCGAGAGCGTCTCGTGGAGCGGGACGACGGCGCCGATCGCTATCTTCACGTCTTCGGCGGTGCGCTCGCCGATGCCGAGTTTAAATTCGCTCCGCACGAAGTCGATGATGTTCTCGTTGAACCGATCACCGGCGACATGGGAACTTCTTGAAGCGACGACGCCGCGCAGCGAGATGACGGCGATGTCGGTCGTACCGCCGCCGATGTCGAGCACCATCGTACCGACGGCCTCGCTCACGGGAAGCTTCGCGCCGATGGCACCCGCGACCGGCTCTTCGAGGATGATAGCCTCGCGCGCGCCCGCGTTCTTCGCCGCGTCCCGGACCGCGCGGCTCTGCACGTTGGTCACGCCGGTCGGCACGCCGATGACGACCCGCGGGCCGAAGAGCCGCACCCGGCCGTTCTGCGCCTTGTTGATGAGGTAGGTCAGGAGCTCCTCCGTCACCTCGAAGTCGGAGATGACGCCGTGGCTGAGCGGCCGCACGACGCGGATGTGCGCGGGTGTCTTACCGAGCATCAGCTTCGCCTCCCTCCCCACTGCAACGACCTGGTGCGTCTTCTCGTTGACCGCTACGACCGAGGGCTCGTTGATAACGACGCCTCTCCCGCGCACGTATACGAGCGTGTTCGCAGTGCCGAGATCTATCGCGATGTCGGTGCTGAAAAGCGCGTTCTTTGAGAAGCGGGGCATGTTACTTCACGGGGAGTTCCGCGCGCGACCGCTTCACGACCTCACCAGTCGCGCGCTCGACCACCTCGAACGCGCCGGTTGTGGCCGCGTCCTTCCCTACCACGATACGTTTGGGGATGCCGATGAGGTCGCTGTCGGCAAACTTCTGCCCGGCGCTCATATCGCGGTCGTCGTAGAGAACCTCGACACCCTTTTTCGTCATTTCGTCGTAGAGCGCGTCTGCCGCCTTCGCCACCTCGTCGCCCGGCTTTCCCAGAGAGACCAGATGATACGCGAACGGCGCGACACTCTCGGACCAGACGAGTCCCTTCTCATCGGCGAACGTCTCGACGAGCGTGCCCATCAGGCGTGTGGTGCCGAGTCCGTAGCAGCCCACGACCGGCGTCTGTTCCTTCCCTTCATTATTTTTATAGGTGAAGTCGAACGCTTTCGGATATTTCTGCCCGAGGTCGAAGACATTCCCGACTTCTGCGGCACGCGCCTTCTGTAGAGCCCCCCTCCCGCACTTCGGGCAGGTATCGCCCTCCTTCTCCTTCGCCACTTCGACATTCGCGCAGTGTGTGCAGTGTCCGCAATAGACGACGTCATCTTCGCCGGCATCCGTGAGCGCCATAAATTCGTAGGAGAGCTTCTCGGAGAATGCACCGCCCGAGGCCTCCGTCACCTTCACCTCGAGCCCGCAGCGCTTGAAGGTCTTCAGATACGACGCCTTCACCACTTCGTAGAATTTTTCAAAATCTTCCTGCGTCTCGTGGAAGCTGTACATGTCTTTCATGCCGAATTCCCGACCGCGCATGATGCCCGACTTCGCGCGTAACTCGTCGCGATACTTCTGTCCTATCTGATAGATTGCGACCGGGAGGTCTTTATACGACGAGACGAACTCGTGCGCGATGGGCGTCACTATCTCTTCCTCGCTTTGACCGAGCGCGTACTCCTTCTCGGTGCGGCTCTGTATCTTGAAAAGCACGTCTACGCCGTCCCAGCCGCCGGTCTTCTTCCAATTCTCCGACGGGTGCAGCGTCGCCATGCGTATCTCCTGTCCGCCGATAGCGTTCATCTCTTCACGCACGATATTCTCGATATTGGTAAGGACGCGGCGACCGAGCGGGAGATACGAATACACCCCCGCCATCTCCTTATGGATGTAGCCCGCACGGACCAGAAGCTGCGCGTTCTTGGCGACCTCATCTGCAGGCGCCTCGCGCCTGGTCTTAGTGAAGAGCTGGGACTGCCTCATGCGCCACAGTATATGCCCCGTACGCGCCAAGCGCAAAACGGCAAGTATGCAGCATTTGACTTTCTGACAAGGAGCCGTAGTCTGTCCGTAGATTCACGAACCCAACGCCGTACAAAAAGGAGAACGCGAGATGGACCAAAATCAGAGGAAGATGCTAGCGGAGATAGTCTCTGCGAAAGCCTGGGTGACGACGCCCCTTGCCGGGTTCTCGATCCGGAAGATGACCGAGGTGTTTGGTCAGGGCGAAGACGGACTCCGCAGGCGCTCCATCGGGTATTTCAATAACCCGAAGATCGCAGCGGCCTTCGCAGCCCAGGAAAGCGGAAAGGAGTTCTGCTCGTGCGGAACGAGAGAGGCCTTCGTTCTCACGAACGGCGTCGTCGGTTTTCTGCTCGATGAAAGCGAGCCGGTGTACCTCTTCAACGACGAGAAGACGGCGCTCTCCAGGATAGGAGAGAGCATACTCGCAAAACTCGACCCCAAGGACCGCACCATTCTCGGCCTCTGACCTGGGCGCTGGCATCAACACGAACCCCGCCGAAGCGGGGTTTCTCTTTTATTGAATAAAGAGGTAGTCGTAGTGGACGAGCGCGGGCGCTTTTTTCTTCCCTCGGAGGGTCCTCGCCTTCAGAGAGTCATATCGCGCGATGCCGAATCCGAGCCGCCTGCCCTTTTCATTCTTGACCTCGATGACGTCCCCCTTCTCGAATGTTCCCTCTACTCGCAGAATGCCGACCGGCAGAAGGCTCGCCACCTTTCTTGAGAGGAGGAGGTCCTCGGTACACTCATTCACATACGCCGACCCCTTCGCGAGCCCTTCCGAATGCGCGATGCGGCGCTTCGCGGCAGAAAGTTTCCGAGCAGGTATGAACGTCGTACCGACCGGTTCTCCTGCGACAATCCGCGTCACCGTGTCTCTCTTCTTCCCGTTCGCGATATGTACGGCGATGCCCTGCGCGGCGAGCTTCTTCGCCATAGCGAACTTCGTGTGCATCCCGCCGCGGCCGGAGGAGGAGCGTTCGTCGGTAATGTATTTCTCGGCTCCATCATCAGACTCTATCCGGGAGATGACCTCGGCGCCCGGGTCGTCCGGTCTCCCGCGCAGCACGCCGCCGACACTCGTGAGGATGATGAGCGCTTCGGCGCCGAGCTGGGACGCGAGGAGCGCGGCAAGCTCGTCGTTGTCGGTGAACACGAGCTCGGTGACGGCAATGACGTCATTCTCGTTCACGACGGGGACGATGTCGCTTCTGAGGAGATTCTCAAGGCAGTTCTTCATATTCAGGTAGTGCTGGCGGTCGCGGAAGTCCTCCTTCGTCACCAACACCTGCGCGCAGGCCTGCTTCTGCTTCGCGAAGAGCGCCGCATAGATGGACATCAGCCGTACCTGGCCGACAGCGGCGAATACCTGCTTTTGTACTATCTCATCGGCTCCTTTCTTCACCTTCACGATTTTCTTCCCTGTTGCGACGGCGCCCGAGGTGACCAGTACGACCCCGACTCCTTTTCGACGGAGAGCTCCGATCTGACGAACGATTTCTTTTACAACTTTTTCATCAAGAAGGCCGTTGTTCGAAATCACGCCGCTTCCGATCTTCAGAATGATCCTTTTATACATAGGCTATTCAACAATCTTGAAGATGTCGTGGGCGGTGATGACGACCATAAGGAGAATGAGAAGAATGAAGCTGGCGGCATTAAGGGATCGAGTGACGCTCTCTTTGATGGGACGACGGGCAATGCTCTCGATGAGTACGAAAAGGAGACGTCCGCCGTCGAGCGCGGGAACGGGGATGAGATTGATGAGCGCGAGATTGATGGAAATGATGGCCATGAGCGAGAAGAGGTCGCCGAGCCCCTGGAGCGAAGCGGTACCGACCGCCCCTGCGATGCCGACGGGCCCCGCGACCTGGGAAAGGTCGGCTGAGAAGGTGAAGACGCCGTAGAAGAAATGCCAGAGGCCGACGGCCGTCAGCTTCGTCACTCCCCAGGTGAGTGTTGCTCCTTCGACAAGGGCGGCACCGAACGAGAGCGGCACGACGCCGATAGTCGCGACCTCGACGCCGAGAGCCGAGCGCGAGGGGTCGGAAGCGATGATACCTGTCTCGGGTCGTGCAAAGAGTAATGCTTCTTCTCCGTCGGCATGTCGCACCGAGAGTGCAATGCTTGTGTTCCCTCCCCCGTTGGAAACGAACTTCGTGAACGCCGCAGGGTCTGTTTCCTTGAATACGTAGTGCCCGTCTTCAGCCGAGAGGATGACGTCACCCGGGAGGAGCCCCGCGCGCGCGGCAGGCGAGCCGGGGAGCACCTGTGCTACCGCGAGCTCCATCTGTTCGGCGACCGCGAGTTCGTCGAAGGAGAGCGCGCGGGGGGTGCCGGCGATAAGCGCGCCCGTGATAAGCACGTAGGCGAACAAGAAGTTCATCGCGACGCCTGCGACAAGCACGAGTGCCTGCGCGAGACGCGGTTTCGACGAAAACGCGCGGGCGTCCCGAGCGGAGTCGGGGGACAGACCATCTTCTCCGTAAATCTTCACGAATCCGCCGAAGGGCAGCCAGTTGAGGGTGTACAAAGTCCCTCCTTTATTCGCGATGGTCATCGCGCGCGGCGGGTACCCGAGCCCGAACTCGTCCACGCGCATCCCCGACCATTTCGCTACGACGAAGTGCCCGAACTCGTGCACCACGATAAGCGCGACGATGACAACAATAAAAATAAGCACGTACATTGCCGCCAATTGTACTACATTCTTGACTTTTAGCTCGTAACACCTAAGATTCACGCGGATTGAACAGATTTCCGACTAACTACTCCAAGAGGCCAAGCCATGGGGAAATTGGAACGTTCGAGGTTAGACTCACCGGAAGGCATCGAGGACGGGAGGCGTGTCTACGCCAGCATGTTCCTCAGCATCAAGGACGAGCCGCACGCACTCGAACTCGTCTCGAACTACCGCGAAGGCGTCGAGAAGACTCTGAAGCGACTGGACGAGGAGATGTGCGCGATCATGGATGATCTCGGCGACCGGACTACCTGGGCAGTGCGCATGAGGGAGTGCAACGCAAGATTGCGCGCGCTCACTATGAACCTCGCTTTCTGGGGAAAACCTGAGTGGAGCTGGGAGGAAGTTGCCGAGGCCATGGGCTTCCTCCGGTCGATCACCGAAGGCACCGACTCGACACTCGGCAGGAACGAACGCAGACCGAAAACTGAACCGGCCTGATCAATTGGACGCCGCATTGAAAACGCCGCAGGGCGGTCTCAATGCGGCGGTTTTCTTTCAATTATTTCATTATTGCGCTATTTCCGTTTCCTTTCTTTCGAGAACTTTTACGAGCGACTCGTTGCCCGCGTCGATGAGCTTCTGTATCTCGCCCTTGAGACGTTTGACCTCATCTTCTCCCATCCCGCCCTCCTCCTCAGCCGTTTCAAGCGCCTTCAGAGCATCGGTACGATGCTGCCGCAACGTCACTTTCGCTTGTTCGGTCTTATCGCCCGCTATCTTTGAGAGCTGCGCGCGCCGTTCGCTCGTGAGCTCGGGGAAGGAGACCCGCAGCCCCTGGTCGTCGGTCGAGACGCCCACGCCGAGATCGGCGTCGGTAATGCCCTTCTCTATCGTCTTCGTGAGCGTCTTATCCCAGGGGATGACGCGCAGCGTGCGCGCGTCCTCGACCGAGACCGAGGCGAGTTCGCGGAGCGCCGTGCGGGTGCCGTAGGCCTCGGGCCTCACGCCGTCAAGCAGGGTCGGCGTCGCGCGCCCGGTGCGCACACCGGAGAGTTCGCGTGCGAGCCACTCTTCGGTCTCCTTGATGTTCGCTTTCAATTTTGAAAAGTCGTAGGCCATAAAATAGTTGGTAGGTTGTAGGTAGTAGTTTATAGCAAATTCTTCGGAATAACCAATGAAAGGTGCTCCAATATCATCTTTACCGGCGCGCTGCGGTCGTGGAGATGTCCGCGTAGAGTCGCGATGTCCGAGAGGAGCGCCGCATGTTCTTGCAACTTCTGAGGCGACGCCTTAGAAGTGTTATAGGCAATTTGCTCGATGCCGTTCACGAGCGCAATCGCCTCGTCGCGCAGCTCCCGCCGCTCCTCCTCGTCGCGCCCGCTCGTGAGCTTCTTTATCATCGCGCTCCGCTTCTCCTTACTCGCCTTCATAAACTCCTCCGCCGCTTCCGGAATGTAGGACCTCGTAGGTCCTACATGAGAATCAAGAACTTGGATGCGGGAACGAAGGGTTGGGAGGAGACCGCCGAGCGACGGCATAATCAAAAATAAATAAGTCCCGCGCGGCGGTTCCTCGAAGAGTTTCAGAAGCGCGTTCTGGGCCTCGTGATACGCGCGGCTCGCGGCGATGATGACGACCTTGTGCTCGCCTGCAAACGGCGCGCCTGCGGCGAGCTCCGCAACGCCACGCGCCTCCTCGACCGAGAGGAGTCCGTACCGCTGCACGACGACATCGGGATTCCCTTTCGCCTTCATTCCGAGATTTTCCTCCGCCCACGCCTGCGCCACCCTAATCCCCTCCTCCGCCTCCGCCTCGATAACAAACGCGTGGTGCTGCATGTGTTTCTACTGCTTCGCGAGGATGCTCTTCTGATACGTATCCAAATGCTTCAGCGCGATGCCGGTGCCGCGCGCCACACAATAATAAGGGTCGTTCGCGAGCTTGGCGACGACGCCGGTGCGCCGATAGACGAGCTCGGGCATCTGCCGCAGCTGGCTGGAGCCGCCGGTGAGGATGATGCCGTTGTCGATGATGTCGGCGGCGAGCTCGGGCGGCGTGTCCTGGAGCACCTTGCGTATCGCCTGCGTCATCTCGCGCAGCTCGCGCGACATCGCCTGCACCAGGTCGTTGGTCGAGAGGTCGACGGTACGCGGCAGCCCGCTCATCAGGTCGCGCCCCTTGACCGGCATCGAGAGTTCTTCGTTCATCGGCACCGCGGCGCCGATGCGTATCTTTATCTCCTCCGCGGTCTTGTCGCCGATAGAGAGATTGTGCTGCTTCTTGATATGGTCCACGACCGCGCGGTCGAGACGGTCGCCCGCGCACTTCACCGAGGTCGAGGCGACGATACCGCCGAGTGATATCACCGCGACGTCTATCGTCCCGCCGCCGATGTCCGCGACCATACGTCCCATCGGCTCGTGGATGGGAATGCCCGCGCCGATGGCGGCGAGGATGGGCTCCTTCACGACATACGCATTCTTCGCGCCCGCTTTTATCGCCGCCTCGATGACGGCACGCTTCTCGGTCGAGGTGACGCCCGCGGGGACCGAGACGAGCACCGTCGGCTTGAAGGGATTCCTGCCGAGCGCCTTTCGCATAAAATACCGGAGCATCGCTTCGGTCACGCGGTAGTCGGCGATGACGCCGTCCTTCATCGGACGGTACGCGATGATGTCGTCGGGCGTGCGGCCGATCATCGCCTTGGCCTCCGCGCCGATGGCGAGAATCTTGTTGCCGCCCTGTCGGCCGTGCGCCTTCCCCACCGCGACGACCGAAGGCTCGTTGATGACCACGCCCTTCCCGGGCACGAAGACGAGCACGTTGGTCGTGCCGAGGTCGATGCCGAGCTTGGGCGAGAAGAAGGACATTGCCTCCATGATACCGCGCCATAGTGCACAGAGCAAAACCGCGAACTAAGTGATACGATAATCCACATGCAAGGAGAGATGAATTTCATCATCGAGGGCGGTAAACCGCTCTCGGGAAGTGTGGAGACCAGTCGGTCCAAGAACGGCGCGGTCGCCCTTCTCGCCGCCTCGCTCCTGAACGCGGGCAGGACGACGCTCCACCACGTGCCGAAGATAGAGGAGGTGAACCGGCTTATCGAGGTGCTCCGCTCCATCGGCGTCGGCGTGGAGTGGCAGGGCACGAGCGTCGTCATAGAGCCGCCTGAAAAGATAGATCTCGACACCATCGACACGGCAGCGGCCAATCGCACGCGCGCCATCCTGATGTTCATCGGCCCCTTGGTTCACCTCTTCCCCTCGTTCTCTATTCCGCAATCGAGCGGCTGCACGCTCGGCCTGCGTTCTATACGCCAGCACCTCTGGGTGCTCGAGAAGCTCGGTGTCACCATCGAGACGTTCACCGACCGGTATCAGATAACACACGGCGTCCTCGCTCCCGCAACCATCATTCTGTATGAAGCGAGTGACACCGCGACCATCAATGCTTTGCTTGCCGCGTCGAAGATCCGGGGGACCACGGTCATCAAGTATGCGTCGGCGAATTATCAGGTGCAGGAGGTGTGCGGCTTCCTCCAGGCGCTCGGCGTCCGCATCGAGGGCGTCGGTTCGACTACGCTCACCGTACACGGCATTACAGACATTAATAAGAACATCGAGTACTCCGTGGCCGAGGACCCCACCGACGCGATGTTCTTCATCACCGCCGCCGCGGTGACCAGGAGCGCACTCACTATTACAAAAGCGCCTATCGAATTCCTCGAGGTGGAATTATTCGTGCTGGAGAAGATGGGGCTGAAATTCTCCGTCACCGACGCGGGCGTCTCCGAGAACGGCATCACTAAACTCGCCGACATTCATATCGAGCCCTCCGAGCTTGTTGCCTTCCCCGAGAAGATACACGCGCGCCCCTACCCCGCGCTCAACATCGACAATCTGCCCTTCTTCGCCGTCATCGCGACGCAGGCCAAGGGTACGACACTTATCCACGACTGGTCGTATGAGAAACGCGCTATCTACTACACCGAGCTCGACCGCCTCGGGGCGGTGACTAATCTGCACGACCCGCACCGCATCTCTATCGAGGGCCCGCGGCACTTGAAGGCCGCCGAGGTCATCTGTCCGCCCGCGCTCCGCCCCGCGACCATCATCCTCGTCGCGATGCTCGCTGCCAAAGGGCGCTCCACACTCCGTAATGTCTACTCAATCAACCGTGGCTACGAGAACATCGTCCGCCGCCTCCAAGAGCTCGGCGCCTCCATCGAAGCGACGTAGCGGCTAAGTGTTGCCGCTACGTTTGGCGAATTTGACAATTTCTTTACACACACTATAGTTGCAAGCGGACATCCCTGGTATCCGCGCCTTGGCGCACAGACAGAAAGGAGAGCACCATGAGACCCGTTGAAAAAGTACTGGGGGTACCATTATCCCTCGTCGGTGGCTCGAACAAGGAGTATGCGCCGGATGACTTCCTGCGGATATTGAATACCCCGCCGCACGGCGCCCACTACTTCACCAAGCCGGTCGATTTCATCGTTCTTGGCTCTTGTTCACACGCCTTCGGACCAGACCCACTGGAAGCGGTCGGAGAATTCTGGGAGCTACTGGCGAAGAGGCGCACCGGGACGCTGCTTCTGCTCTCCCGTTGTTGCGGACCGTATTCGGAACGGTTCACGACGGAGATCGAGCGGCGATCTCCCGGTATCACCCTTCTCGCGCCGAAGACGGCCGACTACTGCAACTTCCCTACGTCCCGCGAAGTCGTCCGTGACCTCCTGGCAGCCGGCATCATTCGCAAAGCTGCGACCTAAGGGCTGAAGTAAAGAACCCGGGCACCCAAAGATTTGGTGCCCGGTTTTGTCTTCTATATATTGACTCTTTTACAATCGTGTATAACACTATTTCTCAGAAGTTCCCTTCTTATCTTTTGAAGGGTTTTGACACGAACTAACGGAGGTGAATTGTGAAGAGCAGAGGCTTGTTTTGCGTTGTGGTAGTAGTGATGCTCGCAGTCGCGGGGTGTGCGGTGCGGCAATATCGGCCCATGGTCGACACCCGGGGCGTCGATATGAACCAGTACGCCCTCGACGAGCGGGAATGCGCCCAGTACGCCTCCCAGGTGGACCAGGGCTCCAGTACGGCCGCGGGAGTTGTGGGGGGCGCTGTGGTCGGAGCGGTCATCGGCTCCCTCCTTGGCAGCGGGCGCGACACGCGCAATCTCGCGGCAGCGGGCGCCATCGTGGGCGGAGTGGGCAGCGCGGCGGCCAGCAGCGCGGCGCAACAGGACATCTTCCGCCGCTGCATGGCGGGACGCGGTTATCGGGTGCTGAACTGAATCGACTGCCCGCCGGCGATTGAACCCGCCTCGGCGGGTTTTTTGTTTGAGAGGAGGAAGGTACAATGAGGCCGATGAAGCCCCTCAGCGAGCTGGTGCCTGACTTTGAGAAAAAAAGGGCGGCGGCGCCGAAGGGGCGGAAACGCCAGACCGAACGCGGCGAGCTGATGCGATTCTTCCTCCGCCACCTGAATTATTCCCGCGCGCACGACGGCCTCGCGCCGATGACGATGGCACATCTCGGCACCGTCCTCGAGAAGATACCGACCCAGGATTTGTATTATCTGAAAAGCGTCTGCAGCACTGCCAAGAACTTCGGCAAGAAATTCTGGTGGGAACTCGACCCGACCAAGCACCCTCCCCGCTGATTTTTTGATATACTCCGCCACATGAAGGAAATCGTGCAAGATGGTGCAGAGGTGCTACGCGAAGTGGCAAAGCCGGTGCCGGAGAAGCTCTTCGGCACCGCGGAGCTCGCACTCCTTATCAAGGACATGGAAGAGACGCTCGACGCCTATCCCGAGGGCGTCGCACTCGCCGCGCCGCAGGTCGGCGTCTCGTATCGCCTCTTTATCGTGCGAACTGATAGAACAGTCAACATCAAACAACCAACTGACAATAAGCCCATTCCTAATCCAAAGCCGGAGGTCGAGGTGTATGTGAACCCGGAGATCATGAAGACCTCCCGTCGGCGCGCCACAACCGACGAGGGCTGCCTCTCGGTCCACGGCGTCTACGGCACGACTAAACGGCACGAGCGCGTGAGCATCCGGGCGCGCCGGGCCGACGGGACGCACTTCACGCGCGGCGGGGGCGGACTCCTCGCGCAGATATTCGAGCACGAGATAGACCACCTGGACGGCATCCTCTTCACCGACCACGCCGAGCATCTCATCAGCATTCCCACGCGCCCGGCGCATCCCTTCATCTACTTCGGCACGCCGACGGTAGCGCGCGACACACTCGCCCTCCTTATTGAGCGCGGCTTTATCCCCTCTCTCGTCGTGACCTCTCCGGATGCGCCGAGGGGCCGCGGTCTCGCGCTCGCGCCGTCGCCGACAAAGGTGCTGGCTCTCGAGCAGAACATCCCGGTCATCACGCCGGAGAAATTTGACGCCGATACTGTGACTGCGCTCCGGGCGCTCGAATACGACTATGCTGTCGTCGTCGCGTACGGCAAGATATTCCCCGAGGCGCTCATCAACGCATTCCCCAAGGGCGTCCTGAACGTCCATTATTCCCTCCTGCCCAAGTATCGCGGCGCGACGCCTTTGGAGGCCGCGCTTCTCGCGGGCGACGCGGAGACCGGTGTGACCATCCAGCAGATGGCGAAGGAGCTCGACGCGGGCGACATTATCGCACAGGAAGCGACGCCGATAGCGAGAGAAGAGACCGCGCGCGAGCTGCGGCCGCGGCTTATCGCGCTCGGCGCGCGACTGCTCGCCGACACGCTCCCTACGTTTGAGCAGGGCGCGGTCACGCCGACCCCACAGGACGCTGCGCGCGCGACGCGCGCGGGCAAGCTGAAGAAAGAAGACGGTCTCCTCGACCTTGCTGCGTCCGCTGAAGAAAATTGGAACAAGTACCGCGCCTACGCCGATACCATCGGCACCTATTTTTTCAGTCCGCCGGCTGGCGGAGGCAAGCGAATGAAAATTACCAAAGCGTCCTTCACAAACGGTCAGTTCATCATCGAGCGCGTCATCCCAGAGGGCAAACGCGAAACAGAATACAAAGGTTAGCGACCGAAGCGGAGCATCCTTTTCAGCGCGGCGCCGCCGCGCTTGAGGAGTCCGCGTTCCTTCCCGCGCGCCTGGCGCAGCTCGCGTGCGAGGTCATCGCGCACGCGGTCGACCGCGCCCTCGAGAGTCTCGTGCACCGCCTCGGCGCGGTAGAGCTCTCCGTCGACGGAGAGATTCCCCTCCGCGCGGTACCGTCCGCCCGCACGGACAGCCGCAATGGACTCTTCTATCTCGCAGGAGAGCGTCACCGGTGTCCGCGAATGTCTCGTATATTTCTCAAGCGCGGAAAGTTTTTTCTCAACGAGCGCACGCATCGCATCGGTGAATTCACGACCGGTGGTTTTTATAGCGATATTCATACCGGAGATGGTTAGTTGGCTATGCTTATCATCTTAGCCCGCGCACGGTGTCCTGTCAGGATACGCACCTTACCTACTGGCACCTTCTCCCTCTCGGCAACAATTTCTCGCACGCGAGTATTGGCGCGATTCTGAGCGGCCGGTTCTTTGACCGCGATGAGAAGATCCTCCCCTTTCTCCTCCACCTTCTCCTTCTTCGCGTCCGGCGTGACGAATACTTTTATGAACATTATTTCTTTGCGTAGTTCGCACGGAGATACGCGACGATATCTCCCGACTCGTACATTTCTCTATTGCGTTCAGTATCGACAAGGTACGGCACCTGCCGCTTCCCTCCGCGCGCGACGAGCTCGGAGGCGACCGCATCGTCCGCGATATTCTTCTCGTCGAACGTGATGCCGAGCTCTTCTCCCGCGGCAAGTACCTTGTGACAGAACGGGCAGCCGGTCTTTATATAGAGGGTCAACATACCTCCAAGATATCATCCTTTGCGCGAATACCGGCCGATGAGCTCCGTCTCTGCGATGAGGAGAGGCGCGAGGGCGTCGAGTACCCCTTCCTTCTTCGCGCCCGCGGGGAGGGTCAGCGGGGCGATCAAGGCATAGAGCTTGAAGATGTAGCGGTGCTCGCTCGGCTCGTATTCGGGCGGCGGGCAGGGGCCCGCGTAGCACAGCTCGCCTCCAGTAGTAGCCCCCGGTGTCCCCAGCGTCCCGCCCTCGGGTATCTCGCGCGTCTCGGGCGGGATGTTGAAAAGGGTCCAATGGTCATACGCCGATATCCCGAACTCTTCCTTTTTTATTTGCGGGATGTCCGGGTCGTCCATAATGAGCACCAGCGACTTCGCCACCTTCGACACGCCGGAGATGAAGAGCGGTGGCGAGAGCCTCCGGTCGCCGTCGCAGGTGTACTTCGCGGGAATCATTCCATTGTTCTCGAATGCGGGGCTTGAAAGCGCGAAGGTCATGTTCCTATTTTAGCATCGTAATCTTTGCCTCAATTTCAGTATGACAATTCTTACAAACCAATACACATTTTTCAGCTTCTTTAAGAATAGAACTCCATGAAAACGATAATCCTTTTACGCTGAGTGCGAATTCTTTCTTCTTAGGATCTACGTGGTGGAAATCGAGGGCTCCCACATACTTCCTATATCCGCATATGGAACACTTGCCACCGAATAATTCGACTAATTTTTCTTTTTTACGACGACGATTTTGTGTGACGGCCAATGAAGCGCACTTCCCACAACGATACCACCCTTCTGTTCTCGGAAAAAATTTCGTTAACCCGTGAATTTTACAGACTTTCTGCATACTAACAGTATAACACTGGGTGTTAACATTGTTTTCCTTAAAGGCCTGTGTATAATCATCATCAGCCGATGATATAAATCGGCATCTACATTCCGGGATAGCTCAATGGTAGAGCAGCGCCCTGTGGTTTACGCAGCTTTCCAGAGGAATCTGGATCGAATAACGAGGTGAATTGCTGGAAGCCCAAACGAGAAAGACGTGGGTAATCAGCAGCCAAGCCCCGCTACGGCGGGGAAGGTTCAGAGACTATCCTTAACGGGAGTACCCCATGAGATAGGCAAAGCCGCCATCTCACGGGGGAAGCGCCTCGCACCGAGAACCGGTGATGATATAGTCCATCCCTTTTGGAAACTTAAGGAGCGATGTAAGGCGTTGGTTGCAGGTTCGAGTCCTGCTCCCGGAGCTTGACAAAGCCATAGTTTGATGTAGCATCTGTAGTGGAGAGCAGTCCCTTGCTACTGCTACGTTAGGAGAGACAAATGAACTTCGTTAGGTACGAGGATGCCCCGCTATTGTGGGTCATCACCGTGTATTACAACCCCTGTGGCTACAGAAGCCGCAGGAGTACGTACGACACGTTCATCCGCACCATGCGTTCTTCGGGCATCAATGTGTTGACGGTGGAATGCGCGTTCGGAGATGATCCGTTCGAACTTCCGCCTTCTCACGATGTGATCAAAGTCCGGAGCAAATCGCTTCTCTGGCAAAAAGAACGTCTCATTAATATTGGGGCCTCTTATCTGCCAGAGAACTGCAAATATGTGGCGTGGATAGATTGCGACGTGGTGTTCCAGAACAGGAATTGGGCTCGCGAAACGTGTGAGCTTCTGTCTGGTCCATATACCGTTGTGCAGCCATGGGAAACCTGTTTGCGGCTCGCGAAAGGAGATTGCGTTCCAGAAATCCAGGATCGCGCTGTATCTTTCGCCGCCGTGACGACCAGGGATCCTGCCACGCTTGATTGTGGCAGGTACGACAAGCATGGCCATACTGGTTATGCTTGGGCGATGCGGAAGGAAATTTTCGATACTGTCGGGCTCTACGAGCACGCGGTATCGGGAAGCGCCGACCACTTTATGTCGCATGCGATATACGGCCAGTATGGCTTCTGCGTTGAAAATGCACTCAAGCATGATGCGAAGCAAATTGGTCACCTGAGACGCTGGGGCGACAAGTTTTACTCGTTCGCTCAAGGGAAACTCGGGGCTGTGTCTGGAGAGATCCAACACCTCTGGCATGGGAGCCATGACCGGCGGGATTACTTTCGGCGCATGTGGAAGATCACGGAATACGGATATAATCCCGATACCGACCTTCTCGCAATGCCGGGACGTCCGCTTGAGTGGCAGTCACACGTCACGCAAGAGAAACCAGAACTCGTGGCCTACTTTGCCGAGTATTTCGCATCACGGCAAGAAGACAACGAATAAATCGTAGCCACCATAAGGAGAAGTCATGAAAGAGAATCTGCAAGTATTGCTTCAATCGCTCCGCGCCGAACGGCAGACGCTGGAAAAGCAGAATGGGGCTCTCTCGCATCAACTCGACATCGCGATCGACTCGCGTCGGTCAGCGGCTCGTCGGGGCATTCGAAGGCTCCTTCCGAACATGGAGCCGGGTACGATCAGTTCGCTTCGTCGAGCTGTTCCCGATTTCAAGATTCCGACGGTTTCGGCATGGTTCGGCCTTTTCAGGAAACTCGACCCAAGCGTCACGATTGACGCTCTCAGGATGCAACTCGGCGTCCATCTCGACAACTCGCCGAATAGGCCGAAAGTATGGGAGGAGGAAGTGGGGCAATTCGACCGGGCCATTCGCGGTTTCCAGGAGCACTTAATCCCGGAGAATGCGGCCCATCTCGCCGACGTGAATGCGAAGATCGCCGCGCTCGAGAAGTTCTCGGCCGTCGACCATCGCAAAATGAATCCGGAAATGCGGCAACAGATGGAGCAGGCCATAGCAGCGCAAGCGAAAGCGAACCGACGGGGCACGTCGAAGCAACCGGTGCGACAGGCCACGCGAATGGCTCCGATGGCTCCGGCCTACCCAACGCAATCCCAAGCCAGTTCGGACTCCGGTCCGGGTCTGTTCGAGATGTGGCTCTGGTATCAGCTGCTCACTCCGCACAGCGACTATTCGCACGCGGCCCAGCCGGCTTTTGTCGGCGGCGGCGGTGAAATGGGCGGTGGCGGAGCAAGCGACAGTTGGGGAGAAAACAGGGAAGCGCCGGAAGTGTCGTCGGGGGCGGTTGCACAGGAAAGCATCGAACCCCAATACGCCCTCGGCGCCGCCAGTTTCTCCTAACCGGCATCACAGTAGCAGTAAGTTGTAAATTGACCCCGCGCGGACGCGGGGTCTTTTTTCATACCAAACAGATTCGAACATCCTCCACCCAGCGGAGCAAAGCAAAAATGAGAAACTCCCTTCGGGGCGTTTTTCATTTGCTCCGCGAGCGATTTCTTGTCGGACGTTAGAACCTGTTTGACTTATTGTATTGTAGATGCTAGAATGGTGTTTCCAATGTTCTTGGGAGGTGCAGATGGCTCGTTACAGAATCACGAACCTGATTCGCGTCGGTCACGACGAAGAAATCACGCTGGAAAGAATCCCCGGCGTAATCCCTTCGCTCTTCGGCGCGAAGACCGAGACCCTGAAGTTCCGCGGCAGCGGCACTGTCTGGCATCAGGTCCCAACTGGTCGTCGCCCCGGCACGATGATGGAAGGCCTCCTCGCCGACCTCGTCGCTGGACACAAGACTCGTGCCACACCCACGCAGTAACCGCCTTGGAAGCCGTCCTTCCACAAGGCGGTTTCTTTTTTATGAAAAGTTCGGAATGTGAAAGTGCGTGCCTGTATTCATAAAATAGGTTCGAACATCCTCTATCCGGCGGAGCAAATTTGACAAGATAGACACACTGTGCTATCTTGATTTCAGTACTTAGGTCGGCACATTAATCTGTACCTTTTGAAATTTACTGGGAGAAAGTCCACATGGACAACCTCGTTCAAGCTCTTCTGCAAAACAGCGGCTTCAAGGCGGTCAAAGGCAACCTGCCCACGATCGACTTCGTTTATCCGGCCTATACCGCCGACGGCCTCTCCGAGGCTTTCCGTTTCAGCCACACGTTACTGAACGAATTGGCCGAGGGCAAAGGTCGGGTCGTATCGACCGTGGCAGAGAAAACGGTCGTGTGGACGGCGGAAGAGTCCCTTCTGCTACAGGTCGACCCCATCGCGCCCCGCCTGCGGTTGAAGGAACAGATTTCGGGCAAGGTAAACAGCATTTACTCGTACGCACCGATGCTCTTCGTCGGGGTCAATGACGCGGACTTCGTTGCGTACGTGGTGAAGCCCATCATCGACGCACGCATGGCCTGGTTCGAGTTGACGCCGGAAGAAACCATCGGAGTCAGGTCGATCCTGGAAAAATGCGCGGAAGCCAACCCCTACCGCAGCCCTCTGCAGCGGTTCGGCGACTTCTTCGCTCGCTCGTTTCAGTCACTGGCCAAGCAGTAGCGTCATAGCAGCTCACGGAAGCCCATGCTTCTCGTGGGCTTTTCGTTTTTATACAACGGTTCGAACATCCTCCGAAGGGCAAAACAGAGCTTGACAAGAGAGACACGCTGTGCTATTCTGCCCGTGGTATCTGGATTGGCACTCGCAGCACCTTTTCTCACGAACAGGAGGTCACAGATGAGACACTATACTCCGAAGGGAGCAACGCCCGAAGCGAAAGTCCGCGATCTCGCGAACGAGGCGACCGCCCACGGCGAAGCTACGGTGGGAGACGTTTCCGGGTTCAGCGTCGTCGCATGGCCCGGCGATGGCCCCGAGGCGGTGTTCCGGGCCTACGAAGACATCGTACGGCTGAACGGCCCTGGCACGGAGACCGCTCTGACCGAGCAGGAGCTCGCGGCAACGAAAGCCGCAGAAGAGGCAGCGGACCGGGACGGCGCGGCGGCCATGGGTGATTCCTTCAACTGGAATATCTACTGGAAGGAATACTGGGCCCACTACTGGACGCACTACCGGGAGGCTCTATCACATTGACCCCGCGACCGTTCGAAAGGAAGACTTCCTTTCGGGCGGTCTTTTTTTATACTCCGGTTCGAATATCTTCCGTGGGGGTTGTATACTGTCGATATGAGCACTCAAAGAGAAACCGCCGATATCAGGAATGACAATATCTGTCGGAGCAACATCTTCGGGGCGGCGGAGGGCGCTTATGGCCCCTCCTATCGGGAACACTTTTTCCTGCAATACAAGCTCTTCGTCGAGAGCGTCAACTACACGAGCGACTTGAAACTGAAGCTCAACAGCTTCTTCCTCACGGTGAACACGGCCCTCATCACCGCCATCGGGCTGGGCTTCTCGAGCGGAAGAATCGTCGACTCGTCGGTCTGGCACCTGCTCCTCCCCTTGGCCGGTGTATTCATTTCGATCATCTGGTGGGGTGTCACCTACTCCTACAAGCAGCGCAACATCATCAAGCTACGCATCATCCACTGCCTCGAAGAGCAGCTCCCGCTCGCGCTCTACACGACCGAGTGGCATCTGATGGAGGAGAACCATGGCTCCTCGCTCAAGAAGTTCCTCTTCTCTATCGACCTTTTCATGCCGTTCGTCTTCCTTGGCTGCTACTTTCTCTTCGCTCTCTTCGGCTAGCGGCTCGTCTCCGGGCGGAATAAATTTCCGAATTTGTTGGAGACAAAACAATCCTCTTGACGCCCAACCACCTTTGATGTATCGTGCATCCGTTCATAGCGGCATCGTCTTATTATTCTGTTCTGACCAATACCAAGGAGAAGACCGCTATGAACAAAGAAACTTCGCAACCTTTCGACGAGGACGATGCGTGGGAACCGGACGGAACACTTGGAAACGATGAGCGTTACGCCGTGCCCCTCAACGACCCGGAGACTGAACGCTCGATAAACCGGGCGCTTGGACTTCGGATTCGGTTTCGTCGCTGGTGGCGGGAAATGATTGCAAGGTAATAGCAGCGCAGGCCCCTCGAGCACGTCGGGCCTGTTTTTTATACCAACTTCTCCACTAAGACGACTGGAGATTGACAATCCATGTGCATCGTTATATATGAAAAATAGATGCTGTACTCACTCACGAACACCTGAAGGCTGACAAGGAGGATCGATGGACTCTCGCGCGCAGTGTCAAACCGAGTTGGACGAGGGGGGCTCATCTTCATCGCCGAGATTATGGTGCTGATGCACCTCAGGATGAAATTTTCATGACGCCCTCCCTCCTCACGGCACTCGTCTTATCGAATGGCACCGACGAGATGCTGCGGGACGCGTCACGGAAGCTCCTGCGGCTGAGCCTGCAGGACCCGCGATTCCGCCTGAAGTTCAACGAATACTTCGCCAGCCACCCGATGGACGATGTTCGGGAAGAAGGTCAGCGATGGCTCTCCGAGGTCCTGGTCTGGGAAGATTGACCGCCCCCCAACAATTCACAGACGACGTCTGACAACCCCGCTCCGGCGGGGATTCTTTATCAGGATTTTTTATTTGCCCAATACTCGTTGGCCTTGAACAGGCTCTCAAAGGTCCCGGCGTCGGTCCAGAAGCCGTCCAGCTCTGCCGATTTCAGTTTGCCATCCTTGATATAAGAATTATTCAGGTCCGTCACCTCGAGCTCTCCCCGCGAGGAGGGCGCGAGCGTCCGTATCCGGTCAAAAACGGTCCTGTCGTAGAGATATAGTCCCGTGACCGCATAACTCGACTTGGGATGCTTCGGCTTCTCCTCAATGGCGAGGATCTTCTTCTTTTTCTTCTTGTCGAACACGGGCACGCCGAATCGATTTGGATCCGGCACCTTCTTAAGAAAGACCATAGCTCCTTCTTTAAACTCCTTCACTGGGCGCGAGATATCCGCGTCGGTGGTGTTGTCCCCCAGGATGACCGCGACCGGAGAACCCTGCGCGAAGTCCCTGCAGAGCGACAGCGCGTGGGCAATTCCCCCTTCTATCTTCGAGCCGTTGTGCGCTACCGCCTCCTGGTACGCGAACTCCAGGTGACGGATGCCCAGTTCTTTTCCATTCTTCAAAACCGAGAGGAAGTGCCCGGCGTGGGGGCCTCCGACAACTATCATAATGTCTTTTATTCCCGCCTTGAGAAGCGTGTGTATCGGATAGAAGACCATCGGCCGGTCGAACACAGGAAGGAGGTGTTTGTTGGTCGCATGCGTCAGAGGATAGAGCCTCGTACCGAGACCGCCCGCAAGGATTATTCCCTTCATCCCGCTCCTCCTCTTTGTCGCCATACACCGATTAATCTACCACAGGCTCCGGACTCGCTGCTGGGTCAACGTCGGTTTTTAAAATGGTTGTAGAGAAAAAGAGGCACCCCCGATGCAATCGGGGGCGATTTGTGTACCTTAGTCGCTCTTCAATTACTCCTGGTAACCGGCAGCGTGACATCGGCCTGGAGATATACCTGGTCGAGCACTCGACCCGCGAAGCCCATCGGCTTCGCAGCGATACTTGGGATGTGTGTCGAGTTGCGCAACCGTTCTCTCTCTGTCTCCATCTCCCTACGATGTGCAAATCTCGGGCACACTGACCGGAGCGCCATCACCGAAAGACCGAACGACTTGGGCATCAGTTGGAATGCGCGACTGAAATAGTCGTCCTTCCCCACCGACGACTTTGCGAGCTCGCGATACAGGCTCGTGCCCATATTTGCGACGTGTTCTACCGTCCGCGGCTGATGCCGATATTCGCTCATCTCCGGGAAGAACGCGACGTACTGCAAACAAGTGTCGGCAACATCCTGGAGACAAACCGGGGCCGTCTTTGGCACCCCGAGAAGGTGTTGATAGAAGCTGAAGGCGGCCAGCTGGGTGAAGAGCTCCGCGCGCCCCATGAAGCGATACAGCATCGCACCGAGATATTCGCGTACCGCGTCGTCGATCGGCACCTTCGCCTTTGTACAGGCCTCGTTCACGAGCAGATACCATTGATACCCCGCTGTCCCACCGCGCACGAACCCCTTGCCGTTCAAGTTCTGGAAGCGCGCCTCTTCGCCTACATCCTTCGGTTCAGCGGGAACTACCAAGAGCTCCTTCGTCTTGCCCATAGCGATGCTCCTCCCAGGTTATGCATCCGCAGAGCATCATATACCCGCCGCCTCCCGCCACCAAAATTGACATTCATCCAAGGCAGTGTAGTTTATCGGGCAGAGCATTGAACCCTTCAACAGCGAGGAGAAACCCGTCATGCACACGGAATTGCACGTACTCAATCCATGCGGAGAGATGAGCCAGATCCCCCACTCCCTCAACTGGTTCGGCGTCGTGGAGGGGAGACTTTTCGTCAAGCTGTCTCCCTTCTCTGTCCCCGTTCAGCGGGAGACCATACCGTCCAAGGAATTCGCGGACTACTGGCTCCCTCCTGAAATGAAGATGAAAAACCCGCGGCCCTTCCAGGCGCTCGTTACGTTCGATGATGCCGGCGAGATCGTCGCGCTCGGCTATCCGCTCGGCGAATTGACCTGGGGCGAGGCCATCGAGGTGATGCCGATAGCGGGGATGGCGAGTGACCGACCGCGACTTCGAGATGTAGTGTCGGTCGCGGTGTCCATCACCGATATCGCCCCGACCGGGAAATGCGTTCTCACGTTCCCCGTCGTCGACCGCGACGGCGAGAAGCTGTTCAGACTGTCTGATGGCTGGTTCGTCGACGCCATCCCTGCCCTGGATGACTTCGAACATACGCGATACCTCGCGCGCCCGCAGGGCGCAGAAAGGCGTTGGGGCTCGTATTTCATGAACCTTACCGTTATCCGCAAGGGCAGGGTCTTCGCTCACGGTGCCATTCAGTCCACGGGCGGCATGGGGGCATATCCCTACATCTATCTCACGGGATTCGTCGAAGAGAGTTACTCCACCCGGATCGCCGCCGAGCGATTCGAGGTGGGCGACAAGCTCCGAGTACGGTTCGCGTGGCACGGCCCGTACCCCGCCGTGGAGATGTTCCTTCGCGAAGCCACGATCGTCAATATGAGTCACTCCCACGAGGTCGGTAAGGCGTATTCCGCCGTAGAATTCTTCGCCATCGGTGCGAAGGATCTCACCGAGAGCAGTGAGCGCGTTCTCCCCGAGATGTTCGAGACGAAGATAATCCGGCTGAACAAGAAGTAGCGAGCCGGGACGCAACGACACGCCACAGTTTCTGTGGCGTGTTTTTATTCACGGAGTGAAAGGCTTGGGTCGGATCAATAGCGATAACCTACTTCGCCGTGGACGGCGAGGTCGAGCCCCTGCTCTTCATCATCAGCGCTCACGCGCAGCGGAGAGAAGACAGAAACCAATTTCAGAATGAGCCAGGTCATAGCGAAAGCGTAGATGCCAACCGCAATCACTGCGACGAGCTGCACGACGAGCTGCTGGGGATTGCCGAAGAGGAGACCGTTCGCCCCGGCGGCGTTGATGGCCTTCTCGGCGAAGAGTCCAGTCAGGATGGCGCCCGTGAGCCCGCCGATACCGTGGCCTGCCCACACGTCGAGCGAGTCATCAATTCTGACGCGGCGATTCCGCCAATAGACCGCCAAATACGTTACTGCTCCGCCGAGGACACCGATAGCGATGGCGGCAACCGGACCGACATAGCCCGAGGCCGGCGTGATGGTGACGAGACCGCAGACCGCACCGATAGCGGCCGCCATCGCCGAGGGCTTGCCGTTCTCCGCCCAGGAGAGCGCGACCCAGACGAGCGCGGCGGCAGCCGCGGCCGTGTTCGTCACGACAAAGGCGCCCGCGGCGAGCGCCCCCGAGGCGAGCGCGGAACCGGCGTTGAAGCCGAACCAGCCGAACCAGAGGAGCGCGGCACCGAGAATGACGAACGGAATGTTGTTCGCGCTGTTCGCGGGCGTCGAGCCCGTCTGGAGACGCCGCCCGACAAGGAGCGCCGCCGCGAGCGCCGAGAATCCGGCGGTCATATGCACGACCGTCCCCCCCGCGAAGTCGAGCGCGCCGAGCGAGTGGAGCCAGCCGAGCGGAGACCAGACCCAGTGCGCGACGGGGTCGTAGACGAGCGTCGCCCAGAGGAGTGTGAAGATGACCAGCGCCTTGAACTTGATGCGCTCGACGAATGCGCCGATGATGAGCGCCGGCGTGATGATGGCGAACATCGCCTGGAACATCATGAACACGAGCGCCGGGACCGTCGCCGCATACGTGGGGTCGGGCGCATACCCCACACCGCGCAGGCCGAAGAAGTCGAGATTGCCGATGACGCCGAGTACGTCGGGTCCGAAGGCGAGACTGTAGCCGAAGAGCACCCACTGTACCGAGATGAGGGCGAGGATAATCATCGACTGCTTGATGACCGAAATGACATTCTTGGAGGAAACCATACCGCCGTAGAAGAATCCGACGGCCGGCGTCATAAGCATCACGAGCGCTGTGGACGCAAGCATCCACGCCGTGTCGCCGCTGTTGATGGCGCTACTCGAGACGTCGCCGGCCGAGGCGCCCGCGAAGTAGGTCGCGAGATACCCGACGGCGGCACCGAGCGCTATCCAGAATACCGAATGCCAGAGAAAGGTCTTCCCTTTCTGCGAGGTCAGAAACTGTTCCATAGAAGCTGATTGGTTATTTCATGGTGATAAATGATTTCGGACCCTTTGATATGCGTGCCGAGGGCCTTTGGCGAACGGTCCGCGGCAGCTTGTTTGCATTGGATGAACTTCTCTTTGCTATCCTCGCCCAATATCTTTGTCATGAACTTACTGCCCTTGCAGAGCGCGATGGCGTCGTTGATGTTATCGGGGAGGAAGCGCAGCCGGTCGCGCTTGTTCTCGTCCTTCTGCAGTTTCTCGCCCTCAAGACCGACGCGCAGGATGGTGTAGAGCGAGAGATACGGGTTAGCATCGGGTGCGACGGAGCGTATCTCGATGCGTGCGGTTTTCTCATTCCCTACCGGGATGCGTATCATCGAGCCGCGGTCGATGGGCGAGACTTTAATCTGGTTCGGCGCTTCGAAATGGGGGTCGAGCCGCCGATAACTGTTGACCGATGAGTTGATGATGAGACAGAGCTCCGGGGCGTGGTTGAGGATACGAAGCAAGAAGTCCCAGGCCATCTTCGAGAGCCCGTCTTTGCCCTTCGAGTCGTAGAATATATTTTTGCCGTTCTTGGAGAGCGAGAAATTGGTATGCATGCCGGAGCCGTTGATGCCCATAAAAGGCTTCGGGAGGAAGGTCGCCGTCATACCTTGATTGCGCGCTACCTGGCGGCAGATGAGCTTATACAACTGCACATTGTCGGCGGCCCGCACGACCTCCGCATAGGAGAAGTTCATCTCGAACTGTGAGGGAGCGACTTCCGGATGGTCCTTCTCGTTCTTGAACCCCATCGCGCGCTGCGCTTCAGCCGCAGTATCGATAAAGATGCGCAGTTTATCCATCGGGAGCGAGTGGAAATAGCCGCCCGAGGAAATGAGCTTGAAGCCATCCTCAGAACGGTAGCTCTGCTCGCTGTTCACCCCGTCGACCAAGAATCCCTCGATCTCCGCGGCCGAAAAAGCTTCGATGCCCTGTTTTTTCTTCAATGTCTGCACATACAACTTCAGTTGACCACGAAAATCGGAGTGATACGGCGTGCGGTCGCGATTCAGTACCGACGCAAAGAAAATCACCTTGCCCGGTCCGAAGATATCGGCGGGGAAATACCGGATGCTCGCCCAGTCGATATCGAGCCGCAGGTCCGACTCGTGCTGCGGCGTGAAGCCGCGAATGGATGAGCCGTCGAAGGTGAGGTTAGAGAGGGAGTCGAGCAGGAATTTCTTATCGTAATCGAGCATATGGAGGCGCCCCTCGATGTCGGTGAAGCAGAGGGTGACCGCCTTGATCCCCTTCTCCTTCTTTAGGAAGGCCACGTACTCTTTCTCGAGCGTCGCCGGTGTCGCGGTCTTCGCCCGCTCCGCCGCCTTCAGATTCAGTTCCTCGAGCTTCGCATACGGAACTTGGAAGAAGTCCTTCAGCTCACCCGTCCCCATATGGTTTGTCATAGTAAATATAATTATTATCTAAACTATACTAAAACTATATAGAATTATACTAATTCCTGTCTATCTAACAGGTGGGGATAACTTTCAAGTCGCGGAGAAATTGACACCAGCGAACCATTTGGTATTGTCCCGCGTAGACAGGACTGGGTTGTGTCCCATAACCGAAAAGGAGAAAGCCCGATGCTGACCTTTACCATTCCCCGTGGGATGGAACCGTTTGACGTTGCCAAGACCTTCGCTGCGTACTTGCTTGGCTCGACCGCCTTCGATAGGCCGCACAGCGAGCGCGAGGAAGACCGATTCTTCCACGGTCCGTATCGCAAAAAGGAAGGAAGCGACAAGGAGTGGCAATTGGACCACACCAACAACTACTGGCTTCACATCGAGGGGAACTGGGGCACCATAACCTGGCGCTATCCAGACAACGAACGGGTCATCCGGGCGGCCATCGCGCTCTTCGAAGCACATTTCAAGCGGTATCGCTAACGGCCCCGCTCGACAGGAGTCTCCCAACCCTGCCGAGTGGTTTTTTATTTACAGCGTGCGGACTCTTTGAGGTATACTCGCTTCCTATGTCTCTCGCACTGTCTCTCGGTATCGCTGCGGGCGTTCTCCAACTTGTGGGGTTCGTCTTTTATAATAAACAGATATTCCAGGGTAGGTCGGTACCCAACGCGGCGACCTGGACGATCTGGGCATTCATCGGCCTCTTGAACGGATTCAGTTACGCCGCGATGACCGGCGATGCGGCAAAATATTTCCTCCCTGTTGCGAGCGCGCTGGCCTGTGTCGCTACGTTCGGTTATTCGCTCAGTGCAGGAAAGTTTAAGCGCCTGGACTTCTGGGACTGGCTCGTGCTCATTCTCGGCACGATAGGCGGAATCGTGTGGTGGTGGTCTCGTTCTGCGATCTACGCCAATTTCATCATCGTTATCGCCGAGATCATCGCCTTCTCCCCTCTTATGCGCGGTGTGTGGAAGAATCCCGCATTCGAGCGGCCGCTCCCCTGGTTCATCTGGACGGCCGCGTACGGTATGAATACTGCGGCAGTGTTTCTGCACTGGACAAACCAGTATCAGGACCTCTTCTTCCCCGTCAGTATGATCATCCTTCATTTTACGGTGGCGTTTCTCTCGCTGCGCAAAGCGCCCGCGCCGGTTCCGGCGCGGTAATAAGCTATTTCTTCGACATTCCGTCAAGGATGGGGATACTGCTTTCTTTATTTCCCCGTACGGAGTACCCTGCACGCAGGGTGAAATTTGATCCTTGACTTGAAAGGAGAACAGGTCTGTGGACTAGTGTTGTACGCGAGGTTGTCTTTGTTCAGACCTCGATTCGTGAATCTGCAAATTTTTGGGAGATGCCATGACAGCGAAAGCAGTGGGAAAGGCCACACGTCAAGAAGTATACGCCGCGGTTGACGGAGAACGCGAATATCAGAAAAAGTGGAGGGATCCGGAACTAACGGACAGCGAAGGGAATCACTCGAACGTAGAGTTTCTCGTCTACATCCGGGATTACGCCGACGAGGCGTTGCATGTAGCGACCCGTGAGCCGGATCCGAAGGCACGGCTTCAGAATACCCACGCGCTAAGAAAGATTGCAGCGCTTGCCGTGGCCGCGATGGAACAAAACGGCGTGTTGCCTCGGTAGAACACTGCGCCAAATCAGGCCTGCCACTTTGAATCTTGAGCATCGGGCCTCGGGTAAACTACCCGGGGTCTTTTATTACATAAAAACCCGGCGCCGTAGGCGCCGAGGTGTTAATACAACTCCTTCAATATTCCCTCGTGATATTTCTCGACCCAGTACGGGAGGTCGTCGATCGACTTCAATACGTTACCAAGCGGGAGCGGATACTGCGCCATGTGTTCGAGCAAGTAAGGGCCCGTTTGGACCACCAAAGTCTCCAGTCCGGCATTGTGTCCGGCGACCATGTCGCTCGGCGTATCGCCGACGAAGATGCACTGTTCCTTCTCAATACCGCATTGCTCATGCAGTGTCTCGAGTGCAAATCTGAATACACGGGGGTCAGGCTTGTGATACGGACCCGCATCTTCCTTCGCCGTTATGACGAGAAATTCATTCTTGAGATCGATCCGATCAAGCACTTCAAGCAGATTCTCGCGGTGGCGTGAGGTGATGAGCGCCGACTGAAAACCGTTCCTTCGCAGCCATGCGAGAACATCGCGTGCACCAGGTATAAGCGGTATCAGAGTGACGAGGTCGAGCTTCTCCCAGTCGGAATACATCCGCCGCGAAAGGGCTTCGTTCACTCCGAGGCACTGTTGGAGTAACTCCACTCCCGGAAGACCCCAGTGGTTAAAAAGCTTGGTGCGCGTATCGCGTTCGAAACGCACATCGTGCAATGCACACAGGACCTGAATTCGCCGCAATCCTTCACGGAACGAGTCTGAAATGACCCCGTCAAAATCCAGCAGTACTCCCCTGATGTCCATATCGCTCTCCCTTGTTCAGGAACATATCTTGCCAGAGATTAAATCAATTATGCACTAATGTCCATGTACTTCCTTTTTTGTCCAAGACAGAGTAACCTGCGGGCAGAAACAAACCTGGTCTTTGACCTCAAATGAGGAGATAGGCAATGTCGAACTCGAAAGGGCAGAAACCGTTGATCTCGGTGGGACTGATGTCGGGCCTCAATTACGGCAGCGAAGGTTGCCGCGAAGGCCTTTGGCGGCTCGCCGCAGAAACGTTCTCGAAAGAAGGCGTCAACTTTGCAATCTTGGTCGGCGGGCTCGTGGACTCACGATCTCTACTCGAACAACTGAAGAGGGCGCACGTGGGCGTAAAGCACTCGCTCCGCGACGAGGTAACCCAAGACTTCATCCGCCAGCATGTTGAACACCTGGCAACGAGTTTCCCGCGGTTGTGGGGCAAAAAGATCTACATCGAAACAAGTCCCGCTTACGACGGCTGGATTGGCGAGCGCATCGCGCGCGAACTGGTACGCCGACGCGACGACCTCCGGCTCTATCGGCCGGGTGCTGATCGCTTTGAGCTCGAGCACGGTAATAAGACGTGGGACCGGATCCTCGGTGTCTATGCGCCGAAGAAGGCAGTTTGGATGCGCGGGGACTTCTTCAGTACGCCGGTCATGCGCGTTCTGAAGGACGAGAAGCAGCGCGGCACACGCGGTATGGGTGATATGAATATCGTCGGGTGCTTCGCTTCAGCGATTGTTAATCCCGGTGATGCGAGTGAGCTGAAACTTCCCTTCATGTCGCTCCCCGTCCTCTACAAGATTGCGGAAACGCGAACGGCCGAGAATCAAATCGGCGTGCGCATCCTCAATCTCTACTCGCGAAACCTGAAGGAAGCGACCATTATTACCCACAACTTCAAGGATCTCGTATCCGAGGAGTGGGAACTGGTCCGCACGCCACCCGACTCGTCTCGGATTCAGGAACGACTTGTAGATGCCCTCAAGCGGGATGGCCCGCAAACAGCTGGTCAATTCGCCCAGCAGGTCGGGCAACCTCGTGCGAAAGTCGTGAAGGCTCTCAACCATCTCACGAAACGGCGCCAAAGCAAATCGTGGCCAGGAGTCGAACTCGATCAGGACTCCAAGCGTTACACCTTCAATCTGCCGTGGTTCCATGAAGATCTGGGATATCCGTCGGAAAAATACGATAAGACGGACTCTCTTCTCGCCTTCGGGTGTCTCCATGCCGCGTGTAATACCACCGACATGAGATACTTCCGCGACGAGGTGCCGAAGATAATGCTCGAACGTAACGTGGATATTCTCTGCGGCGCGGGCGACTTTATCGAAGGACTCAAGCACGATCTGATGTTGAAGGGCTCGATCTACGGTAGCCGGAAGTACCCCTTCAACTACACCAACCAAGAAAAGTTGGCGGCGTATCTGGTGTCCGAAGTGCTGACAACGGTGTTCCGTGCACGATGGAGCCCGGCGCTGGCGAAGAAGATCGGGATCGAGGCGTCAATTCTCAAATCCTTGACGTTGTTCCTCTATATCGCGGGGAATCACTGCGAATGGGTGACGCCGATTGGTTTTGATGCGCTCTCGATGTTCGGCGTCCAAGTTCGCCGTCTGGTTGCAGAGAATGTGGTTGCAATACTCGCAGCCGCACAGCTCTATCACCCGAACGTCGCACAGATCGTTGAAAGCCGCATCGTCGCACTCAACCAGAATGAGCCGTATCGGCTCCCCTCCGGACTCACGCTCGCAATGCTGCACCCGTACATGTCGCGTACCAAAACGACGTCCATTCGCCCCCAAGAAATGCTTGGCAAGGCGGAGACGAACATTGTCGTCGGTGCAAACTTCCATGTGGCGGAGGCAGTCGAGCAATGGGAGTTCGATCGTTCGAAGGGCAGCGGGCAGCAGCGCGTCTGTCTCCAGGTCGGCACGTTGAAGCACAGCAGCAGTTTCGAGGACACGAAGCTCAAAATCGTTGACTTCGGCGTCGGTATGCTCAAGGTGAATTCCATGAACGGGAAAATCAAGCGTACCGAGACGACCTTTCTCGGCACGCCAACCCCGAACTTGGAGTCGGCCAACAACCTGGTGCTCGACGCGTTCGAAAGGCGTCTCGGGCTCTGACTCACCACTCATCGCCTCCCTCTCGGGGAGGCGATTTTTTTTCTCTATGCTATGCTCGCGGACAGACAGAAACGTACATTCAATCATCGAGGAGTCGCGAATGAACGCAGTTGCCGCAGAAATTAAGTTCCTGAATTGGAAACACAGTTGGATACTTCTCGCATTTTTCTGCGCGCTGTTGATCCACATCAAGGAGTCCTTCTACCGTCTCGGAACTTTCGATTCATTTTTCTCATTTACCGCGCTGGCGGTACTGGTGCCGATAATCATGATGGTGAGTTACACAGCGTTTTGGGCCTTCAGGCGTTGTTGGGTAGGCGAGGCGCCGTCGTTCCTCGCCGTATGGGCGGTATTCATCTTCTTCATTGTCATGTCACGCATCATCATCACGGCAGTATATGTCGGAGAGCCATTAAATCTTCAGGTTGTGATTGGAATCGTCATTCTGGTATATGGTCTCTATCTCACCACGCAGAATGGAACATCGCTGGCACATGTAGCGACAAGTGCGGCACTCGTCGGCGGGGCATGGTTTACAACGAACATGACGGAGATCGCTCGTCTATCAGCCATGTTGAAGCTCGACTGGTGGATGCTCTACCTCTTCATGACAGCTGTCGCTGTCGCCGCTCTAGAAAATATTAGTCGGAGAGCAATGTTCGAACGCTATTTCGCGTTTCGTACTCTCGCGGTGATGATTCCGATAAGCATAATCATTGATATGGGTACCTTCTATGGCTATCGACAAGCGGTGCCGACCTTCATGTTCGCCTGGGCGGTATACACGATGTTCGATGTCGCCCTGCGCATCATGAACAACAAATTGCTCGAGGAGCCGTTCAAGATCGTCCATGCGCTCGGCATGCTACTCGTCGTCAGTGGAACAGCCCTGAGCTACCTCGGCGGTCTGCATTCATGACTCCATTGCCTCCCTCTTGGGGAGGCACTTTTTTATCGTGGACGACGACCGGTTGTATTTATCCGTACGACGCGCTAGTATGCCCGCGGAGTCAAGGAAGTTCCCCCAATCACCCGGGAGGTCATATGATGAGGTCACAACTTTTCTTCCCGTTTTTCGCACATCCGGTCAGCACGTACGACACTCGACTCGAGGCGGCGCTTACAAGGCTGGTCGCAAAACACTTCGACATCTGCGAAGAACGGGTCGAGAGTCCGAACAAACCGGAACACGAAGAAGGGTACCGGCTCTGGGCACACTCCGGAGACGCCAGTCTGATGAACTACTTCCACGAAATGGTGTTCCCCGAGTGCGACGGCGTGGTCGCGCTCCCCTTCCTCGACGGGCGTATGGGGATCGACGTGGCAGACAGCACGCAGTGGTTCGTCAAGGTGGGTCTGCCGGTCTTCATCATCAACACGGCCGGCGAGGTCACTCCCGTCTCCCTTCGGCACTTCGAGACGAACTGCCACTGCACACTCTTCTACCTGCGGCAGATGACCGAGGAGGAGGGGTCGCTCGTCGTGGCAAACGACCCGCGGGTGGTGATTCCGTACAGGGAGTGCCCCGAGTACTACCCACTCCCCGATAGACAATCGGTCCAATAGCGTGTCTTCGCGCCGTCTCCCCGAGAGGCGGTTTTTCTTTGTCTATGGTATGCTCGCGGCGGGTACTAAGTACATTTCGTTCACAAAAGGTCAAGGAGGTTCGCGATGTCCACGTCCAGATTCACCCCCGAAGCGCCTCCGGCGCCGATCGAGTTCGAGTTTCAAACTTATGATGTCATGGAATTCAAGTCCGGACATCCCGTTATTTTCTTCGCATTCGAGGAACAGCCCGATACGGTTATCGCGGCTCGCTTCCCCGAAATCGAAGAAATGCGCTTGAACATCCAGAAGGATCGCGAGATTGACAATGATATGACTCAACGCTTTCCGCTCATGCGGGGAGAAGAACGTTTCATGGCGATCCTGGTCTATGTCGGTCAGAAGTGGCGACCTGCGAAGCGCCGTAAGAAGCGCCTCGCCTTCGGCAGTATCAGCTTCTACCGGATTCTTGGCGTGCAGATGGGGAATGCGGTCAAGAAGCTCCGCGATATGGGACACACCGAGGCCACCATCGTGCTGCCCGGACGCTTTCATCCGAGGCACCTCAAGAAAGACCCGCACGGCGAACAAGAGGAGGACATCTTCGTCCGGACGCTCGTGGAATCGATCGTCACGGCAAACTCGCTCGATACCTATCGGGCGTCGCCGAGACCGCCAATCGCCAAACTCTGCTTCACGCATTTCGGAGACCATCAACAGACCGCGACGCACTTCTTCAACCGCGCCATCAGCGCCGGCCTCGAGATCGGCGGCGCGGTCAGGGAAGCGCGGGGACTCATCAAGCTACCCCCGGACGACAAGGTCCCACTCCTGCTCGCGAAACGCTTGCTCGGTACGGACATCGTCCTGCGTTCCTCCACCTCGCCTGACTGGCGTACGGTGAAGGGCCACAACTACGGTTCGAGTGTCAAAGCTTCACTGCTCTACGGTGTCGAGGGATTGCGCAGCGCCGGCTTCGGGCTCATCTCGGCCGTCGGCCAAGGGAGTCGCGACGAACCTTGCCTTCTGAAGCTCCACTACCGCCCCAAGAACGGCGGAGAAGGGACGAAGAAGCTCTCGCTTATCGGCAAGGGAGTCATTCTCGACACCGGGGGACTGAGCCTCAAGACCGACGGGACGATGAACAAGATGCATTACGATATGGCCGGCGCAGCGACCGTCGCAAGCGTCTTCCGGCTTGCGGTCGAGAAGGAACTTTCGGTCGAGCTCGTTGCCCTTCTGCCGCTTGTGGAAAACGCCATCGGCTCGAGAGCAGGACGTATGAATGCGATCGTTCATGCGTATGACGGCCAGTCGGTGGAGATCACCGACACGGATGCCGAGGGACGGCTTATCCTCGCGGATGCGCTCGCCTACTCGGAGAAGCATATCCGTCCCGATGTGACCGTCACCGTCGCAACGCTCTGCGATATGAGCGACCTGGGTGCCGACTTTCTCAAGGTGATGGTGAACAACCACAATCTTGAGCGGCGTGTGACGGTTGCCGAGGGCCGTTCGTTCGAAAAAAGATGGCCCTGCCCTCTCCTCGAGCACTTCAATGGAACAGACGAGCTCTTCATCGGCGATGTGAGCGACCTGAAGAACGACATCGGTTTCCACTATCACGCGGCTGGGCAGGTATTCCTCTCGAACTTCCTGCAGTGGGACCCGTCGCCGTGGATGTATATGGATGTAGCAGCGGTATTCGAGAGCGATGCGGATAACTACGGGGCGGGGCCCGGCTTCGGCGTCCGCTTCCTCTGGCAGTTCATCCGACAGTTCGCTCGTTGACCTTTCGTCGTGAGTCCTCATCGCTCCAGGCGCGCAAGCGCGTGGGGCGATTTTTTATTGATTTCTACAGAAATTCGTGGTATTGTTATCGGCAATGAAGAAATACAGCGAGGAACTGAAAATAAGCGAGATGCGGGTATCGCTCGCCCATTTCCTCACGTCCTACAATAAAAATTTGCCATCGGGATTTCCGAAGGTCTCTGCGGCCTTGCTGAAGAAGTTCAAGGAGACCCATCCGCTCTTTTTCAAGCACGGCGACCTCTGGTCGCTCGACGAACATCGAAAAAAGATAATCGACTGGATGCCCCCTCGCAATCAGGAATCGTAGTGTTGTTTTCCGGTGTTTCGTGGTATAGTGCCTCGAGTCAGCTTCCGGGATAAGGAGGTGTGCAATGAAGAAGTATTGCGAATGCGGAGGGAGAGTACGATACCCCCGCATTCGGAACGGAAAAAGAACGTGGGTAAATCCATCGAAAAATGACCACGAATTGTGCACATCCTGCACTAAGCCCTTTCAACCAGTACGCCCGCGCTGGAGGCGGCAAAGGTCCGCAACTTGAAACCCGCTCCCTGAGCGGGTTGTCCTTTTCTATAATAAAAAGAGCGCCCGAAGGTCGGAACGCTCCCTGTTCTGGTCCTGGACGGATTAGAAGAACTTCACCGTCAGCCGAAGTATGGCCGAATGGCGCGTACGGCCCCGAACTGCGGGCGCGCCCAATCGCGCGTACCTCTTCGCCTCGTTCACGCTCGTGAACGAGCTTTCGAACTCGAACCAGTTCCTCGCGAAGTCGCGATAGGACTCCCGCACGTCGTCGTACGGATCGTCATCGGCAGCTTCGAAGTCATGGCCGAGGGGAGGGACGTCGGCATCTTTCTCCCTCTCGGCCGCACGCTCACACCGGTCGCAGTCACTCGAGGAATTCGAGCAGGCAAAACAGTCTGCCGGCTCGGACTCGATGCGATGAGAGAGCTCGAGCGTGTAGTCGCTCGTCTCGATCGCGTCCCGACTTTCGTCGGCGTCGGCGTAATGCACGGCTATGTGCATTCCTGCCCAGCTACTGCACAGTGCCTTGGCCGCCTTCTCCCGGGCCTCTTCGGCCGCTCCGCCAGGCGTCAAGAAACTGCCCGTATTCCTCTTTCCCATCTGACCTCTCCTCACTTTATTATTGAGATAGAACAGCATTCCTTGTCGCAGCGGTACGCTGCGATAGCATCACTTATACTCCTTAAATATTATCTGTCAACGATGAGCCGGTTCACTTCTTTTTATCAGCGCGTAGTCGCGCGGGAAGAGATACTGGGCGATCTTGAATATGCCGTAGGTCATAAAGGGAGCCGCGAGCACATCGATCGAGTAGTGGATATGGGCGAGGAGTACGGCAACGGCAAACACAGAGGACAAGACAAGCAGCGTGATGCGCACCCGCCGATTCTCCCAGAAAATGAGAGCGATGAGGAACGGTAGACCCGTGTGCCCCGAGAAGAAGAACCCTTTCTGAAGATTGAGATACGTATAGATACCGTTGAGGAATCCGGCCCCGGGGTCCAGACTGCCGGGATAAATGCCCACGTGCGTGAGGGAGACGAACAGGGCCCTGGTGGCGATGAAGAGCGCCACGGCCTTCAGCGAGAAGAGGATGTACCGCGGTCTCGAGAACACGAAGGCGGCCCCGAGCACGATGCTGAAGAACGCGAGCTCGATGATGATGAAGTTCAGGTCGACGACCGGGAGGTTGTCGAGGAGGAGGTCGCCGACGTAGACGGAGGTCGGGCGCTGCGAATATTCGAGCTCGTAGAGATTGGCGAAGTGCTCGGCGACATAGGCGCCGGCAAGCAGAAGGAGCGCTGTGAGAAATGAAAACAGTCTCCCGTCACGAAAAATGTCCTTATGGGTAAAAGGATCCTGGCGGTCCATGGCGTATGCCTAGTGTATACCAGAACGGGACGCGAGCGGAGCGGTATTGACAAAAAATCAGGTATCTGCTATCCTAGGGGTATCAACCAGAGCTGGATCCAGAGAAGTGGGATCGAGCTTCTATCTTCGGCTACTGATTTGATACCTTAGTCACACAATCTATCTATCTGCAGTATGCAAAATGGTACCGTAATCAAGAAGAACGAGAAGGGCTTCGGCTTCATCAAAGTCGACGGAGCACCGGATGGTTCTAAGGACCTTTTCTTCCACTCCAACGAGCTCAGGAACATTTCGTTCGATGAGCTCCAGGAAGGAGACAAAGTCTCGTTTGAGATCGGCGACAGCCCGAAGGGGCCGAACGCCCTCAACGTCAGCAAGATCTAATACATCAAGCTAGAAAGAGTCCCGCTTCGGCGGGACTTTTTCTTTTTAATGCTGCTTCTTCACGCAGCGGCAGCCGTACGGCCGAATGTGTTCGTTGAAATACTCATCGCCGTAATCATAGACGAGCTCCTCTCCCGGCTTGATGTTCTTGACCGCGTCGATGAAAATGCGGCCGCGTACTATCTCGGGCTCGCAGTTGGGCTTACAAGAGTGGTTGATATACCGCGCGATATTCGAACGAGTCGCGCCGTCTATCGTTTTACGGCTATTCACCTCGAAGAGATACTTGCTCCGGCTCGAATATTCCTCGGCATTCGTGAGCGTTCGGCCGACATACTCGACGATACGCTCTCCCTTCTTGAAAGGACGCGTAGCGAAGAGGCCGAGCCCGGCGCTCGACCTCCCCACCCGCAGTCCAGCGGGATACAATGGCCTCTTCGCTCTCATAACGATATACTGTGTATATCATGCCCGCCAAGTTCGCGCCAAACAAAGGAAAGAAGCTCGAGACAGCAGTAGCTGGCACCAAGTATCTGCGGCTCCCTATCAAGACGCGGCTCATCAGACCCGGCGACGAGCTCTTCGAACTTTTAGTCGACTATGTCGAGCCGCATCTTCTGCCGGGCGATATATTGTTCATTAGCGAAAAGGTCGTCTGCATCACACAGGGCCGCATCATCCATCGCGACGAAGTGAAAACTTCGTGGCTCGCGCGCTTCCTCTCGGGGAAAGTGCGCAACCATGTCGGCACGCCGCAGTTCCGCGGTCTCGGACACGGCACCGCGCCGGCGATGCAGCTCCTTATCGAAGAGGCCGGGTATCCGCGCACCCTCCTCGCCGCGTTCATCTCGGCGCTCACGCGCCCGCTCGGTATTAAGGGCGCCTTCTACTACGTGGTCGGCAAGCAGGCGAAGTCCATCGACTGCCCGATGTCCTGGACGATCGAAGAATTCAAGGACTATGCGAAGCGCGCGCCGGCCGATCCCGACGGTGTTGCGCGCAAAATCAGCGGGCGCTTCGGCGTTGAGACGGTCATCGTCGACGCCAACTATCGTGGTGCCTTCTCGCTCGGGAAAAGTACCAACGCTATTACTGAAACATTCATTCGGGAACTCCTCGCCGACAACCCCGCCGGCCAGGACAGCGAGATGACCCCCTTCTTCCTCGTCCGTAAAGTCTAGGTCCGCGGGTTTGATTTCTTCCACTCGATAAGCTTGCCGGCTTTGAGCTCCATCGGGTCGGCCTTGCGTACGTAGCGCCAATTCCCTTTCGGGACCAAATAATAGTGAGGTAGTTCACTGAGGGCGTCGGCGATATGCCACAAGTCTTTCCCAGACGTAAGCCAGTCAACGCCGAAGCGCATGAGATTGAGCGGCTTGCTATAACACTCAAGCAGCTTTTCGCCGGTCGAGTTGAGGAACCATTCATGGAAATAAGAGAGCACGAGCTCACGGAGCGTGCGGTACACCGGGTCGCGGAATCGGATGGTGGCGTGATTGGTCTTACTGATGGCACCCCAGCGGCCCCCGCGCTTATAGAGCGCGACGACGTGGTCGTCGTCGCCCCGCCCCATGCGCGGCGAGACGTTCATAATGAGCGGCCGCTCGCCATGCAGCCAGAGCGCAGCGGCGCCCAGCAGGGCGCCCTCGATGCAGTGCGCCTTCCCTTCCCGCAGCACGCGGCGCGGCGACAGATGCGTGTCGCCCTTCTTCTCCCAGTTCATCGGGAGCGAGTCGAGGAAATTTTGGATCTTGATTGGCGTCGAGAGCTTCGCGAGCGTTTTATATTCTTGTGCGGTAAGTCCAGATTGTGTGCGGGTGAGTCGCCTCATATCCAAAGTCTACCGCAGATATGCGGAAGCTCTTTTATTTGACTGCGAGTTCGTTCCCGATGCCTCTGACTATCCTCGAGAGCTCGGCCTGCGTCTTCGGTATTTTGTTTATAGCAACACGCCCCACGACACGGATGGCAACGCCGTTGCAGATGCCGAGCACTTCCGCTGCATTTTTCATACCCTTATCGGTCGTCGTATATTCCGCTTTTGTGCCGAAGAGAACGTCGACACGCTTGGTGTACCGTGCGTTCATCGTGTCCGCGATAACGCGGTATCCGATATTCTTCGCGACCACGTCGTAGCCGCAGGTATTCTCCGAAGAGATAGCCGAGCCGTCGAATTCGATGACCGTGCCGAAGGGTAACTCGTCGGCGAGGTCACGCGAGCGCGCGGCGACAACCTCGGGGTTCGAAAAGGCGCCCGAGGCGGTCTCGAGAGGGTCGCCGTCAGTCTGCGCCGGTACGGCGTTATACGCAGTGAGTGTCACCGCGTAGCTCGGCTGCGCAGGGGCCTTGGGCGCCTCCGCGTGTGCCGGCAACGCCATAGTGGCGCCAGAAAAAAGCAAAAACCCCATAAGGGCTGTAAGTGATGCCATTGGATGTAGTTACCGAAATAGCCAATAGCTACCTCGTTATTTATATACTAGCATATTGACACTTTCTTGTCAATAGGTTGAAATCAGCGTTTTCTGGGCCGGTGTTGCGAAAAATCTGCGGACGATATGAAAAGTGGCGTAAGCAACGATGACGCCGGTAAGAGCTCCGCCGACGATATCCGAAGGATAATGAACCCCCGCGGCCACACGGCCCAGAGAGATGAGCAGGGCCGCGATAAAGAAGCCGATGCCCCACTTCTTGTTATAGAAGTACACCGCCGCCGCCATTGCGAAGAAGAACGTCGCATGCCCCGAGGGAAACGACCACGAGCTCTCAGAGACTAGTTGGTGGATACCGGGAAGCGAGAGGAACGGCCGCGGGCGATGGTAGAAGAAGCGGATGAGCTCAGTGCCCCCGAATCGCGCGATAAGAACGGAGAGGCCAGTCACGAGCAGTATCTCCAGCTTCTCCCATCTCGGATGAAGGGAAAAGAAAAGGAGAGCGAGGAAGAGGATAATCAAGAGATACGGCAGGTACGTGGCGAAGAAAACAATACCGCCATCGAGAAAAGGAGACCGCCCCGCCAGGTTGTTAAAGAGATAAAATATCTGCGTATCGAGTGACATACCGTTCCTTTAAGCGACCGGCATCAGGAGACCGACAGAGACGCCCATAACAATCGCCGCCCCGCCGAGAAGCGCCATCCGGGCGCCGCGCCAGACGACCGGAAGATGAGAGAGGCGAGCGCTCAACATACCGACGATAAAGAGCCCCGAGATGGATGCGAGGGCGGATACGAGAAGTGCGGTGCCGCCCGAGAAAATGAGGTACGGCATAAGCGGGATGAGCGCGGCGAGCGCGGAAGAAAGGAACATAAAAACGCCGGCGATCGCGGGGGGACGTTCGCTAACATCGGACTCGCTCTCGTACTCTTCGGCCGACTCTTCGGAGAGGAAGTCGCCCATCGCCATCGAGAAGGCCTCGACAAGGGCATAGATGATGCCGGTGAGCACGATGGTCGCGCGCGGCGCGCCGGCGACGCTGATACCGGCGAGGAAGCCGACGGTGGAGACAAGGCTATCATTGATGCCGAAGACGATGGTGCGTAGATAGAGCGCACCGCTTCTCGTGTGGTGGAGCCCCGTATGTCTTCTCATGGAGAAAGAATAGCATGCGACACGACGGGCATCCGGTCGTTGATATAAAAGAAGACCCCGGCTGCGCAGCGCAGCCGGGGCTGAAGGGCCTAGAGACCCTGGTCGGGGTCGAGCTCGCCCGTCGTCCGCTCCGAGTAGAAGCGTCCGTCGTCCGGGCAGATGAACGCGGCGACCTTCCCGCGGAGGCCTTCGAGTTTTTGCGGTCCGAGGCTTTCGAGATAGTGCTCGAGGCCGCCCCACGCGAGTCCCGACGTGGGACCCGGCTGGGGCTCGACGCCGCTCCAGAGCCGACGCATCCGGATGAAGGACTCTTTGCGACTTACCTCGATGACGGCATCGACCGAGCGTTCCCAGGGAAGGGTGACGACTTCGTCCATCCCCTTCTTATTGCGCGCGCCCGGGACCTGTTCACCGGGTGCGGGACGAACGCCGAGAACGACCGTCTTCGAGCTCCAGTTCTTCAAGAAGCGCCCGACGCCTCCGATGGTGCCGCCCGAGCCCATCGCACCGGCGATGACGCTGAGCTTATCGCCAAGGACTCGAACGACTTCGGGACCGGTATAGAGCTCGTGCGCAAGCAGGTTGCTCCGGTGACTGTATTGGTCGAGCAGGTAGTTGCCGGGCTTCTCCGCCCCCTCGGCCGCCGTGGCGGCGACATTGTTCACCTGCAGGACATTGACCGAGGCAAGCGCCTTGAGGATACCCGTCTTGCTGTCCGGGACGTCGGTCGACAACACCACCACGGTCTCTTCGAAGCCGAAGACCGGCGCGAGGCGAGCGACCGCGTACGCGGTATTCCCCGACGAAGGAACCCATATCCGGCGCTTGTCCCGGTAGAGTCCGTTCGTGAAGTCGTCGAACATCATCTGCACCACCGGTACCGTCTTGATGTGCGGGAACGTCTTGAACGTGATCAGGGCGGCAATCTCGATGCCGTACTGCGCGAAGCGGTTCAACCGCTTCGGCAGCCGCCTCGCTTCCAAGAACTGCTTGCCCTGGGGGTTCAACGCTTGAAATATCGGATGCTCGACTATCTCATGGATCGTTACTCTCATTTCCTGTCTCCTTCGAAGACAAAATAAGCGCCCCGTCTTACAAAGGGCTTCTGGAGCGGAGTATACGCGACGCTTCGTCGTCCTGTCGAGGACCCCAAAAGATATATGCAAAACAAAGCGGGCTGTGAGGTTTGAAACCCCGCAGCCCGCGGCGCCGATTACGGCAGCGGATTCTTCACGCTCGTGATCTCGTTCGCGTCGTTGACAAAGACGACGGTGGGCTCGTCCCCCATACGGTCAGCCTCTTCGACCGACACAGAGATCTCAGCCCAGATGATGGCCTTGTCGCCTTTCTGGAAGTGCCGAGCCGGCGGGCCGTTGAGGATGACCTCGCCCTGACCTGTCTTGCCCTTCACGATGTACGTCCGCCATGAGACGCCGTTCGAAAGGTTATTAATCGTGACCATCTGTCTTGGACGGAGCCCGGACGCCCTCAGAAGCAGCTCGTCTATCGTTACGGAACCGACATAGTTGAGGTCGGCACCCGTTACGGTCACTCGGTGCAACTTGGCCAAACAGACACTAATCTGCATCCCGTTCTCCTTGCATGAATTCTATCCTCTCGAGGCGAGAGGACCTCTGACGGGAGCATACACCTCTTGTGCATTATCGCGCAAATGCGCGCTTCGCGAATGGTATTGTGAAGAGGTTCATGAGCTTTTCCTTTGCGGCGAATCTGCTCGCACTGCTCTTTTCTTTCTTCGTTATAGGAGCGGTTCTTGGCGCTGCGTTCTCGCAGTCGGCACGCGAGCGGCTTGCGAAACTTCTCCATCTTGAACATCTTCTGCTCACGAAGTCCTTTCATAATCCTATCCTGCGGCCCGGGCGTCATCCGTGGAGCGCCGAGGCGGTCTTCAATCCGGCGGCGGCCGTCCTCGCTGAACGCACGCACCTCATCTATCGCGCCATCGGCACGGACGGTGTCTCACGACTCGGCTATGCGAGCAGCCCGGACGGTTTCGTCTTCGACAAGCGGCTCCCCTATCCCGCATACGTGGCGCGCAATCCGCGCCATATGGCGATGCACATGCGCCGCTATGCGCCCGTATCGTATCCCTCGGGCGGCAGCTGGGGCGGCTGCGAAGACCCGCGTATGGTGGTCATCGACGGGCGCGTCTACGTCACCTTCAATATGTTCGACGGCTGGGACTATATCCGCGTCGCCGTTCTCTCTATCGCGAAAGAAGATTTCCTTGCGGAACGCTTTTCAAAGTGGGACGGACCCTACATCATATCGAAGCCGCGCGAGGTCCATAAGAATTGGGTTCTCTTCCCGGAGAAGATTGGTGGGAGATTCGCTATCCTGCACAGCATCGCACCGGCCGTGGAGATCGCATTCCGCGACTCGATCGAGGCGATCGGGAAGGATGAGCCGTTCGTCGAGAGCTGGGCCGGCTCGCGCCGCGACGTCCCTCACCGCAAGGGTGTGTGGGATACTATCGTCCTCGGGGCCGGGCCGCCGCCGATACGGACCGAGCACGGCTGGCTCTTGTTCTATCACGCCCTTCAGGACTCTGACTCCGGCAAATATAAGCTCGGCGCGATGCTGCTCGACCTCGTCGACCCGACGAAAGTGCTCTATCGTGCGGCGGCGCCCGTGCTCGCTCCGGACGAGCACTATGAGAATCACGGTAAGCCCGGCATCGTCTACGCCTGCGGCGCCGTCGTCCGGGACGGGACGCTCTTCGTCTACTACGGCGGCGCGGACAAGGTCGTGTGCGTCGCGACGACGCCCCTCAACGGTTTCGTCGACGCGCTCATCCGTGGCAGCCAGCCCGAGCTCGAGGCGATACTCCCCGCTCAAACCGCCCACTAAACATGAAAATTCTAAAAAAAGTCAGTGTCCGCGACGTGAAGCGCACGTTCGTCATTTCGAATAACATACGGGTCCAGAAGAACGGACGGAGATATTTGGGGAAAGTATCTGCAGAAGAATTCCGAAAAAAATTCCTACAGTCAAAACAAAAAGGTATACGGATGACGGATACGCAGCTCGATGGACAGATTTCTCCGGAATGGCCCCGGCGCCTTCGTTCCTACAATGCAAGCGATTGGTACGTGGGAGAAGTGAAGACGAATGAGGTTGGGGTTTGGAAAAGGGCCGGCGACCTGCCTCTTTCCTGGACGAACGGTTCGCTCAAAGAGACCGCGGATAACGTGCGTGAAGCACTCGCAAAAGACTCCAAGAGACTTGCAAAGCGCGCCCGGCGCGCCGTAGTGAATATGCTTGCGACCAATGTCGGTATGCTGCAGAGCGAAAAATATCTCTTCCCTATCATCTTCAAGGGTGGTACGGGAACTCTCGGTAGACGCGGGCTCAAGCGCGTCATGAAAGGCGACATTGATGACGGATGTATGCGGTCGATCGCCCTCGCCGTACATGGCGCGAGAACTATTCGTGCATACATCGGGTTCCCGAAGAAAAGACGCGGTACACTGAAGTAATTATGTTCGTTATACGCCGAGAACCCGATAATCCGATACTCTCGCCCCGCCGCGAATATCCGTGGGAGGCGTTGTCGACGTATAACCCCTCGGTCATCCGCGAAGAAAAAGGATGGCGCATGTATTATCGCGCGCTCTCGAATCCGGCGGCGCTCGTATCCCCGTACGCCGGACAGTCGACCATCGGCGAGGCATTCTCCGAAGACGGTCTCCATTTTCACTCGCGGCGACAGGTCATCGTGCCCGAAGAACCGTGGGAAGAATTCGGCTGTGAGGACCCGCGTGCAACCGTCTTCGAGGGAGCGACGTACCTCTCGTATACGGCGCTCGGCGGCTTCCCTTTTTCAAAAGACAATATCAGGGTCGGTATCGCGGTCGCTAAAGACGGCGTGCATTTCACCGAACGGCATCTCGCGACGCCATTCAACGCGAAGGCTTTTTCCCTCTTCCCCGAACGGGTCGGGGGGAAGGTCGCGGCGCTGCTCTCGGTCCATACGGACGAGCCGCCCGCAGAGATATGCCTTGTGCGCGCCGATAAGGTCGAAGACTTCTGGTCTCCAAGCTTCTGGGACGCCTGGTACAAGGACTGGCAGTCGCACAAGCTGACATTCCGGCGCAATGAGAACGACCACGTCGAGGTCGGCAGCGTACCACTCCTCACCCCGCACGGCTGGCTTATCTTCTATTCTTATATCGAAAGTTATTTCGGCGGCGGCGAGCGCGTCTTCTCGGTCGAGGCGGCGGGCCTCGACCGCGACGACCCGCCGCA